>Ga0315279_10000286_pt1 | contig 105921 bp, 91 predicted proteins | sample YL17G06_20_MG_FD_203694 | JGI IMG/M metagenome (GOLD analysis project Ga0315279, IMG submission 203694) | Sediment microbial communities from Yellowstone Lake, YNP, Wyoming, USA - YL17G06_20 | ecosystem: Environmental > Aquatic > Freshwater > Lake > Sediment | place: USA: Wyoming | collected... | reverse complement strand
CCAAATGTCAGGTCTATCATTGGTGAGGAAGAGTGGAGGGACTTTATCAAGTCAATGGTGATAAACCCCGAGGAGGTTGGCTATTCTGGAGCAGAACTTATTGACACTACTAAGACAATGGCTACAGACATCTATGAGTATCTTATAATCACTGATAGCACACTTACATCAGCATTTGATAATTTCGTTACATGGAAGACAAAGAAGGGATACAATACAAAAGTAATAAATGTTAGTGATATTCTCACCACTTATAGTGGTAAAGACAATCAAGATAAAATAAGGAACTGTATAATTGACTATTTCAAGAACAAAGGGTGTATATATGTAGCTCTTGGAGGAAAGAACAGTATAGTTCCATACAGGGCATGTTATGTCAATGTAGACCCATATCTTGTTCCAACAGAGATGTATTATGCTGACCTTGATGGCACATGGGATGACAACAATAATAGTCAATATGGAGAACCAGGAGATGGTCAGGACTACTATTATGATGTATGGATTGGAAGATTGCCAGTCACAAACGCATCTGAAGTGACCACTGTTACAGGAAAGACCTTTACTTACGAGGGTAGCAGTTTAGCAAGTGTGCAGAATCCCTGGGACTACATGAACAAGATGTGCCTGATGGCAGGGTATCTTGACGCTCAAACAGATGGTGGTCTTACCAAAGATTATATTGATGATAATTATATAGGTCCATGGTGGAACATCACAAAGAACTATGCAAGAACAAATAATATGACAAGAAGTGATTGTTTAGCATCTCTAAACTCAGGTATGAATGTTGTAAACCATATCATGCATGCAAACTCCACAATTCTTGGAACTCAGGATAGTGGCATGACATCATCCGACCTTTACAATCTTACAAACAAACCAAGGTTCACCACAATGTATTCTTTAGGTTGTTATGCTGGAGACCTTGATGTAGATAGCAATTGCCTTTACTACTTCGTGGCTGCACCAAATGGTGGGGGCGTTGGATTTACTGGTAATTCCCGTTATGGCTGGTATTCACCAGGAAGTTATAGAATGTATTCTAGTGACTTTGATATAGAATACTTTAACCAGCTCTGCACCATTGATGTCTGGGTCTCAGGTGAAACAACTGCAAGACATAAATATGCATATGCATCTACAGCAAATTCAAATGATTACTATAGATATATATACTATGAACTGTATCTCTGTGGTGACCCTGATATACCTATATATACCAATGATGTTATAAACATGACAGTAACAAATCAGGATACTATAAAGAGTGGCGGTCAAAACTACGTTGTGCAGGTCTCTGATTCAAATGGCAATTTGAAAGACGCACTCGTTTGCTTATGGAAAGGAACCGAGGTTTATGCTAAAGGTAAAACAGATGCAAATGGTCAGGTAACCCTAGGCATTAACCCAACAACTCCTGGTTCAATGTATCTGACTATCACAGCACATAACCATAAGCCCGTTGAAAAAACAGTGACTATCACTGATGAACAAACAGCCATTACCCTTAATTCCTTTACTGCTTCACTTACAGATAAAGGTGTAATACTTACCTGGGATGTAACATCAGATGTAAAAATCCGTGGCTTTAACCTCTATAGAACAACTGCGCAGGAAAAAGACATATCCGCTTCTGAACTCACATCGTCACCGACTATAATCCGGACGAAGGTAAATAAAGACCTCATCACTGGCAACAACCCATACTCATATACAGACAGAACAACTGATAAGAACGCTAACTATGTTTATAAACTTGAAGCGGTAACCAGTGACAAGGCAGATGTTCTCGGTGAGACGAAGACCAATGGCAACCAGGCGCCATCATCATTTGCACTGACAAGTGTTTACCCAAATCCTGCGAACGGTAATATCAATCTCTCCATCGCAGTTCCTGAGAACGCTATGATTGACATATCAATATATGACATCGCAGGAAGAAAGGTATCAACTGTGGCATCAGGGTTATATAATCCTGGTGAATACACACTGACATCTGATGTATCAGGTCTAACAAGTGGAGTATATATTGTTAGAATGACTGCTGAGGGCTTCGGCGCATCAAAGAACTTTGTGGTAGCGAAGTAGAACTTGCTTGACAATATTATGGGGACGGCAATTAGTCGTCCCCCTTTTTTAATTAATATTTCTCTTGACATTATGTATTTTTATTTATAGAATAATATTGTAATTAAGGGGAGGTGAAAGTATGGACGAATATACATGATTTGGCACCTTCAATGTAAGGGGGTGCTTTTTGTATTTAAAACTGATTTAATAAATTTTTATTAAAGAGGTATAAATATGAAAAAGACCTATACAATTACAAATAAGATTATATTTCTATCTACTATTCTTCTATTCACATCAGTAGCGTTATCTGAACCAGAATGGATAACATTTCCAGGGGGAAGTGGCATGCCAGGTGAGAAGCCAATAATTACAGTTGAGAGCAATACAACTGATGCTACTGTCTATACAGTTCAGATTCCTGGAATGTGGAGGGAGCAGGTAGAGGCATCCAATAACATTATATTTGATAGAATTGAAATTCCTGAATATGGTTTTACACTTGATGATGGAAGACCAATGATACCTGTGATAAGAGAACTCTTTGCTGTTCCTTATGATTCAACAGTTGATATATCAATATCAGATGTCCAACAGGTTACTCTTGATGACTATTATGTATATCCAGCACAACCACCCTATACACCTTCACAACCAACACCGCCGTTTGAATATGATGAGGATTTCTACAACTCAAATGTATGGTATCCTCTTGAAGGAATAGCAACAGATGATCTGCCAGGTGTATTGAGGGAATATGAAGTCAGGGATATGAATATGAGGGCGATGAAATTCAACCCTTATCAGGAAGAACTTAATGTCAAATATTTCTTCAGGGTTACAATGACATACACAAGTCCAGGTGGATGGGTAGAAGAACCAAATCCAAGTGGTGATTTCTATCAGATGTATCCATACTTGATTAGAAACCTTGAAGGTATTTATGGAAAAGGAGAGTTCGGTAAGGAAGGTAATCCACCAAAGTATCCACGATATTTGATAATATATGACAGACAGTTTGAGAATAACATTATATTCCAGCAATATATGAATATGCTTAAAACATATCTGGAAGAGAGGTTTTCATTTGTTGATGTTCTATCTACATCACAGACAGGAAATGATGCATTAAGTATATGGTATCTATTGCAGTCATGGTGGTTCCTTCATAGTTTAGAGTATGTATTATTAGTAGGAGACATACCACGATTGGAACCGCAATATGGTATAGAAATGCCAACTTGGACATTGACTGTTAATAAGCAGAGTTATGTTCCTTCAGATATTGGATATGCAAGGGTATCACCATGGGGCACAAATGACCCGCTTGAAGCAGATATTTATCCGGATATTTTTGTAGGAAGAATGCCAATTAAGAATGTGAATGAGTTCGTTAATATTGTTAGAAAGACGCTTGATTACTACTACGGCGACCTTGGTAATCCTGACTGGGAACAGAGGTGCATCTTTGCCTCGCATAAGGGAGAAGAAAATTATGATTACATTACACCTAAAGATGATATAAGAGAATATGAACATTATACACATGCTCCACCCTTTGATCCAAATAATGAACATAGAAGAGATTGTTATGGAGATACAAAAACAAATCAGGACCTTATTGGTTACATCAATACTGGTTATTCTGTATTAAACTTCCTTGGTCATGGACAGACAGAACAGTGGCATCAGTGGGATTATTTAAATGATTACTGAGGTGAAAATGAGATTAACCAGTTAAATAACAGAGATGCTCTTGTCTGTGTATTTCAATATGCAAGTGATGTTGGTGTTCTTGATAATAATTCCGGTGATGTTCAGTGGTGCTTATGTGAATTATGGCTCAATGCTGGTGTTGGTGAGTTAAATAAGAGTGGTGCTGTTATCTGCAATGGTGCTACAAGAAATTTATCATTTGATTTTCCTAATACAATGATATGTGATGCATACTGGTTCAGATGTATGTATGGTGATTCTGAGAAGGAAGATTCATATCCAATTAGGTCATTTGGAGCTGTTGTATATGAGGGAATAACAGAATGTCTGTATAAATTTACAAAAGAACCCAGAGTTCAGAATGACTTTTCTTTAATACCTAATGTTATTTGTTATCCCGATGTAATTCAGGTCTATGGTGAGCCATCACTACAGATGAGGAACGGAACGGATTGGCCAACATCTCTTGGTTCAAGAACAATAAATAAAGAACATTTGAACTTAATACCTATGTCAATTGAAAGCATATACCCCTGTCCTGCAAATGATTTCATCAACTGTGTTTTGTCTGTTCCTTATGCGAATAATGTAAATATAAACATATATGACATAAGTGGAAGAACTGTATCTAAATCATCTATTAATTTTGATAAGCCGGGTATCATTGAAGCGGAGATTGACACAAGTGGACTTAAAGATGGTGTGTATATACTTAATGCATCTTCCGGATTAGAAAATGCGACAAAGCGATTTGTAATAGTTAGATAGGTAGATAATTTGGGGAGGGTGTATTTATATATGCCCTCCCTATAGATAAGAAAGGATAATATTATGAAATATGGTTATAATTATTTATTATTTATTTACATTATATATGTATTTTTAAATCCAACATTCATTTTTTGCTATGGCTGGCATTTTGCTGCTATTGAAGATACTAATGGAACTAATTGTACATCATTAAAACTAGATTCAAATGATTATCCACATATATCTTATTCTTCCTCACCTCCTTATAAAGATATAAAGTATGCTTATTATGATGGAGAGAGATGGAATATTGAGGTAATTGAACATTATAATATGTACGGAGGTGGTGCACTTCTTTGCCTTAATTCAAATGATAATCCTCATATTATTTACTCAATTGGTGATGAAGATGCTATTAAGTATGCTTGCTATGATGGAAAAAAATGGATTAAAGAGATAGTATATGTGAATGAAGATTGTGGTGCAACATCAATTGCCCTTGATTCAAATGAAAGACCACATGTAACTATCGTGGATTACAAAAATACTTCATTAATTTATGCATATTTTGATGGAAATAAATGGAATATAGAGACAGTTGACTATAAAGGTAATGTAGGTCAATACTCATCTCTTGCTATTGACTCAAAAGACAGCCCACATATATCTTATTCAGATGAGAGCAGTTATAATTTGAAATATGCATACTTTGATGGCACAAAGTGGAATATAGAGACAGTTGATGATGATAATTATGTAGGAAGATTCACATCTATTGCAATTGACTCAAAGGATAGACCACATATATCTTATTTAGGAAACGATGGACTTAGATATGCATACTGGAATGGGAGGAGTTGGGTTATAAAAGTAGTAGATAATGAATATGGTGCAGGTGGCTTTACATCTCTTGCTCTTGATTCTCAAGATAGACCTCATATATCATATAGAGTAGATAAAGAATGGCCTAATCCAGATATTTTGAGATATGCATATTATGATGGATATAAATGGCATATTATAAATGTTGATAGTTATGAATATTGTTCTGTATTCACATCCCTTGCTCTTGACTCAAATGAATACCCCCATATTTCATATTATAAGGGTGTTGAAATTTATTATGCCTATTTTGAGGGTCCATATCCCGGCATTGACCTCACATCATTCACAGCAAAACCAAATAATGACACCATCACCCTCAACTGGTCTGTCTCAACTGATGAAGATATATCTGGCTTCAACCTTTACCGCAGATTTTCCACCCCAACCGGTGTTTCACCCGTAAGGGAGATTGCCCAATCTCCCTTACAATCTGGAGAGAATTATGTATGGACAAAGGTCAATACTTCACTCATCACAGGCACAAATCCTTATTCATATACAGACAGAAATGTTATGCCCGAGACATCATACGAATACAAACTTGAGGCAGTGACGAATGACACATCAGAGATGCTTGGCACAACGGAATGCACTTCAGAAAAGGGCACACCCGAGAGTTTTGATATAACAAGCATATATCCCTGTCCTGCAAGTGATAGAATACGCATTGATGTAGTCATACCCGAACAGGCGGACATTGACATATCAATATATGACATCACAGGGAGGAAGGTTGCAACAGTTGCGAGTGGATTATACAATTCTGGTGAATACACACTGACATCAGATGTATCAGGACTTAAAAATGGTGTGTATATTTTGAGGATGAATTCTGATGGATTTAGTGCATCAAAAAATTTTACTGTGGCAAGATGACACTATGGGGCAAGGGGCTTAAGCCCCTTGTCTATCAATATAGATTCTTCGCTACTCTCAGATTGACAATATTATGGGGACGGTGAAAAATCCGTCCCCTTTTTTATTTCATATATTACTAAAAATACTATTTCAACATTGGCATATCTATATTCTTCTCTTTCGCTACTTTTATCGCTTCATCATAGCCCGCATCAGCATGTCTTATTACACCAAGACCCGGGTCAACTGTAAGCACTCTTGAAAGATGCTCCCCTGCTTCTTCTGTTCCCGTCGCAACAATCACCATACCCGCATGTATAGAATAACCAATCCCAACTCCACCACCGTGATGAACAGATACCCAACTGGCACCACAAACAGCATTGAGAAGTGCATTCAATATAGGCCAGTCCGCGATAGCATCAGAGCCATCAAGCATTGCCTCTGTCTCCCTGTTGGGGCTTGCAACAGAACCAGCATCAAGGTGGTCTCTACCAATCACAATAGGTGCCTTCACCTTACCCTTTCTCACAAGTTCGTTAAAGCAAAGCCCTGCCTTCTCCCTCTCACCATAACCGAGCCAGCATATTCTTGCAGGAAGACCCTGAAACTTCACACGCTCCTCAGCCATCTTTATCCACCTTGCCAGTGCAGTATCCTCAGGAAATAATTCAACGATTGCTCTGTCTGTCTCATAAATATCATCAGGGTCTCCCGATAGAGCAACCCATCTAAACGGTCCCCTGCCTTTACAGAAAAGCGGTCTTATATATGCAGGAACAAAACCAGGAAATGAAAATGCATCTTTTACACCCGCAAGTTGCGCCTGATTTCTAATATTATTTCCATAGTCAAATGTTATAGCACCCCTTTTCATAAAACCAAGCATCGCCTCGACATGCCTTCCTACACTATCGAGGGCATACTTTTGATACTTATCGGGGTCGTTCTTTCGCAACTTAAGTGCTTCTTCAAAGGAGACCTGGTCAGGGACATAACCACTGAGAAGGTCGTGTGCTGATGTCTGGTCAGTGACTACATCCGGTTGAAAGCCCATCTTCAAAAGTTCTGGTAGAACAGTTGCAGCATTGCCCAGAATACCTATTGAAATTGCCCTGCCTTCTCTCTTCGCATCCTCAGCCATCTCCAACGCTTTATTAATGTCCTCGGTCATTGTATCAAGGTAAGAGGTTTCAAGACGACGTTTTATTCTTGCAGGGTCAACCTCAACAACAAGAGCAACACCCTCATTCATAGTAACTGCAAGCGGCTGTGCACCGCCCATTCCACCAAGACCAGAGGTTAGAACAACTTTACCTTTTAATGTTCCATTGAAGTGCTGTCTTGCAACCTCAGCTAGTGTCTCATAAGTCCCCTGAAGGATGCCCTGTGTGCCAATATATATCCAGGACCCTGCGGTCATCTGACCATACATTATAAGACCCTTTCTCTCAAGTTCATTGAAGACCTCCCATGTTGCCCACTTTGGAACGAGAAGTGCGTTAGCAAGAAGAACGCGTGGAGCATCTTTATGGGTTTTGAAAACACCGACTGGTTTTCCCGACTGAATAAGCAGGGTCTCATCATTTTCCAATCTCTTCAGTGTCTCAACTATTGCATAATATGACTGCCAGTCCCTTACCGCTCTTCCTGTCCCACCATACACAATGAGTTCATCTGGTTTCTCTGCTACTTCGGGGTCAAGATTGTTCATCAACATCCTAAGAGCCGCCTCTTGAATCCAGCCCTTACAACTTATCTTCTCTCCCCTTGCCGCGCTTATGCTATTTATTAAATCACTCATAAAATATTCCTCCTTTAATATCTTATAATAAAATTATATTATAGAAAGAAATCTCAAATCATCAATTTATAAAAAAATATTAAAAAATCTTGCAAAAACAAAAAAATGCTTGATATACTATATATTGTATTATATAAATAAAATTGACACAATATATTGCGGTATATGATAATAGAAAGGTGAAATATATGGTCAGGTATAGTAATGATAGAGAAGATGAAGAATTTATCCCCATCCTTATTTCTGAAAATGAAAAACCAGAGCATATAATAGAATTTGGTCCACCACCTGGAAAATATGATACAAATTTTTCTGAAAACGCCTTTACTGTTCTAAAGAAACGTTACCTTAAAAAAGATGAAAGTGGTGAGGCACTTGAAACACCTAAAGATATGTTCTGGCGTGTTGCCACTACAATCGCAAGCACTGAGAAGATTCATAAAAAATCCATAACTGATGATGAGATAGGTAGGTTGGCAGAGGAATTCTACAGGATAATGGTAGAAAAATTGTTTATACCGAACTCACCGACATTGATGAACGCCGGAAGACGTCTCGGTCAACTGTCCGCCTGCTTCGTTATACCAATAGAGGACACAATGGAATCTATATTTGAGGCGGTGAAAAACACTGCACTTATCCATAAGAGTGGTGGCGGAACTGGCTTTTCTTTCTCAAAGATAAGACCAAAAAATGATGTCGTTCAATCAACAAAGGGAATATCATCAGGACCAATTTCTTTCATGAAAGTATTTGATGCAGCAACAGAGATAATAAAGCAGGGTGGCACAAGAAGGGGTGCGAATATGGGAATACTTCGTATTGACCACCCTGATATTCTTGAGTTCATTACCATGAAAGACAGAGAAGAGATGATGACAAACTTTAATATATCAGTCGCTATAGATGAAAATTTTATGCAGGCGGTCTTTGATGATAAGGACTATCCACTGATTAATCCAAGAACCGGTGAGGTTTACGAGTATCTGTCTGCAAAGATGGTCTTTGAGATGATTGCTAAGCAGGCATACAAAAATGGTGAACCAGGAATTGTCTTTATTGACAGGATAAACAGGGATAACCCTACACCCATTCTTGGAGAGATTGAGAGCACCAATCCATGCGGGGAACAACCACTCCTGGCATATGAGTCATGTAATCTGGGGTCAATCAATCTCTCAAAAATGCTGAAATCAGATGATGGTGGTTACACTATTGACTGGGAACTCTTTGATAGAACAATCAATCTCACTGTCCGATTTCTTGACAATGTCATTGATGCAAACAGGTATCCACTTCCACAGATAGAGAAGATGACAAAGGGCAATAGAAAGATAGGTCTTGGAGTTATGGGTTTTGCTGATATGCTTTTTCTCCTGGGAATACCTTACAATAGCGAGAGCGCACTTGATATAGCAGAAGAGGTGAGTGCCTTTCTCAAAGAGCACTCATATAAGGCATCACAGAGATTGGCAGAAGAACGTGGACCATTTCCAAACTTCCGGGGCTCAGTTCATGAGAAAAACGGTCTTCCACCAATGAGAAACGCAACAACAACTACCATTGCTCCAACAGGGACAATAAGTATTATAGCGGGTTGTTCATCTGGCATTGAACCGCTTTTTGCACTCGCATTCTACCGTCAGGTCCTTGATAAAGATAAACTGGTTGAAGTTCATCCTATATTTCTTGATATTGCAAAAAAACGCAATTTCTATTCTGATGAACTTATGGAGAGAGTGATAGAGAAGGGTTCAATTCAAGATATTCCTAAGATACCTGATGATGTCAGAAGGATATTTGTAACTGCTCTAGATATTAAACCTGATTGGCATATAAAGATGCAGTCAGCATTTCAGAGACTCATAGATAATGCTGTGTCCAAGACGATAAACTTCCCTAGCAGCGCAACAGTTGAGGACATATACAATTCCTATATACTCGCTTATAAAGAAGGTGTAAAAGGCATAACAGTATATAGAGATGGCAGCAGGCAAGAACAGGTATTAAACATCGGAAAGGCAAAGGAAGAGAAACCTGAATTAGATATGATGACAATAGACAATGTGGGTAAGGTAAGATTGAAGCCAAGAGAGAGACCAAGTGTAACTCAGGGCGAGACAAGAAAGATGCGAACTGGTTGTGGCAATCTCTATGTAACAATCAATTGGGATGAATATGGTCTGTGTGAAGTTTTTGCCAATATGGGTAAGGCAGGTGGATGTGCTGCATCGCAGACAGAGGCAATAAGCCGGCTTATATCTATGGGACTTCGTGCTGGTATTGACCCGAGAGACATTGTGAAACATCTGAAAGGCATAAGATGTCATAAACCATTTGGATTTGGGAGTGAGAGGATATTGTCCTGCGCAGATGCTATAGCAAAGGCACTTGAGGAAAAAATCGGTGAACTAAGCGGTCGTGCATATACAATGAAGATATTTGATACAGGTGGTGCCTGTCCTGATTGCGGTGGTGTTCTCACTTTAGAGGAAGGTTGTGCTGTCTGCAAGTCCTGTGGCTTTTCTGAGTGCGGATAATAAATTCACAATTAATAAATAAACAAAGGGGTGGCATTTTGCCACCCCTCAATCTTAATGATAGAAAGAAGATTACTTACCGCCTTCTGTCTTCTCCTCTTTCTTTGCTTCGCCCTTTGTTACCTCAAATGTTGCCTTTATAATTTTCTCCTCTTTCTGAGGAACTGGTGTTGGGACGGGCTCTTCCTTACCTTTTTCTGGCTTTACCTTTGGAGTTTCCTTCTTCACCTCACCAGGCTTTGGCTCTGGTACTGGTGGCGGTGCTACTTCTACCATGACCTTCATTTCAATGTCACCCTTGATGTTTAATTTCTTGGTGTCAAGTGTTCCTGTCATCTTTCCACTGATATCCTGACCCTCAACAGCAAAATCTCCAGTGAGAGCACCTTTCTCATCAATCTTGTAAGTTCCCTTTGCTGCTACGTCACCCTCTGGTGTCAATGCGAAGCTTCCATCCTTCTCAAACACCATAGTAATATTCTTTGCCTCCTGTCCCTCAGGAGTCATCTTACCAGTCCAGGTTCCTAAAATTACCTCGGCTGGTTTCTTGGCGCAACCAGTAAATGATAATATAAGGGCAATGCCTAATAACAATATTGCTGCCTTTTTCATCTAAATACACCTCCTCATTTAGATTTTAATGTATTATATCTTTTTTAAAAGCAATTGTCAATACTTAAAATTATTTTTATTCTCTTTTAATAAATTTTTCTTATCACCCTTTAAGCAGAATCTAGTTAAACAAGATTAATCTACTCTTTATTGACGATGTAAATTGATAGTAAATCTATTCACTCATATATTATAATATCTGCTAAATATTCTATGGAGGATAATGTGGATAATTCTAAATATAAAGTTCTCTCGAAGGTGAACAATCCGAAAGACCTGAAATGCCTTTCAATAAATGAGCTCACAAAGCTTGCTATAGAGCTTCGGGACTTTATAATTGAGGTTGTTTCAAAAAACGGTGGACATCTTGCATCAAGTTTAGGCACTGTTGAACTCACAATTGCATTACATAGAGTTCTTGACTGCCCAAAAGACAGGATTATCTGGGATGTCGGTCATCAAGCATACGCACATAAAATTCTTACAGAAAGGAAAGATAAGTTCCCCACCATAAGAACACTCGGAGGTTTATCGGGCTTTACAAATAGAAGTGAATCTATATATGATGCTTTTACAACAGGACATGCTTCTACTTCAATCTCATCTGCGCTTGGCATAGCAACAGCGAGAGATTTATCGGGCGATGATTTCAAAGTGGTTGCAGTTATTGGTGATGGCGCTCTGACTGGTGGTCTTGCCCTTGAAGGACTTGACAGAACCGGTGATTCAAAAAGAGACATCCTTATCATTCTAAATGACAATGAAATGGCTATATCCAAAACTGTGGGTGCTCTATCTGTCTATCTCAATAAAATTATAACCAGTCCAACATACGACCGAATAAGAAGCCGACTTCAAGAAATTGTTAAGTCAATACCAAGGGTTGGCTGGACACTTTTCAGCTATGCAAGAAGATTTGAAGAGGGTTTGAAAAATCTTCTCGTCCCCGGACTGCTGTTTGAGGAGCTGGGCTTTAGATACCTTGGTCCCGTTAATGGACATGACATAGAAACTCTGATAGAAGATATTAAAGGTGCATTAAGATTGAAGGGACCTGTTCTTTTGCATGTTATAACAATAAAGGGTAAGGGCTATACTCCAGCAGAGGAGAATGCCACCCTTTTCCACGGCATATCTTCATTTAACCCAAGAACAGGCAAGGTAAACTCTGTTGAAAAGAATCCGACATACACATCAATATTTGGTGAAGCATTAGTCAATCTTGGTGAGAAGGACAAAAAGGTTGTTGTAATAACCGCAGCAATGCCCGATGGAACAGGCACAATCTTCTTCCAGAAGCGATTTCCTGAAAGGTTCTTTGATGTTGGTATCTCTGAAGAGCATGCTGTTACATTTGCAGGGGGACTTGCTTCTATGGGCTTTAAACCTGTCTGCGCAATATACTCAACATTCCTTCAGAGGGCATACGATATGATTATTCATGACATATGCCTTCAGAATCTTCCTGTGATATTCTGCATAGACAGAGCAGGACTCGTAGGTGAGGATGGACCAACGCATCACGGCGCGTTTGATATCGCATATCTGAGAGCAATACCCAACATTGTTATATCAGCGCCAAAAGACGAGGCAGAACTTATCACACTATTAAACACCGCTCATAAACATAATGGACCATTTGCAATAAGATACCCGAGAGGTGAGAGCACTGGTGCTCCAGTTGACTTTGATGCAAAGCCAATTGAGGTTGGAAGAGGAGAGATACTGAGTGAGGGTAAAGACATTGCAATATTAGCAATTGGAAGAATGGTATCCTTCTCTTTAAAGGCATCAGAGATTCTCTCACAAAAAGGCATTCGGGCAGCAGTGGTGAATGCAAGATTTATCAAGCCACTTGATGAAAAACTACTCCTATTGTTGTCAAAGAAGAATAAATTCTGGCTTACAGTTGAAGAGGGAACCCTCAACGGGGGATTTGGCTGCGCCATCTTAGAATTCCTTGAGGGCAGTGACCTCTTTAATATGATAAAACTCGATAGAATGGGGCTTTCCGACAATTTTGTAACTCAGGGTAAAGTTCCAGAACTATTAAAACTGGTAAAACTCACCCCGGAGGACATTGCCCAAAGAGCACTAAATTTGCTTAAAAAATAGATAGTTCCAAAGTAATAACAGGAGATAATGAAAGAGAAAAAACGACTTGGTACTTTCTTATTAGAGAAAAACCTCGCACCTTCAAAAAATATAGCCCAGGCACTTATTATGGCTGGAAGAGTTCTGGTAAATGGAATACAGGCAGAGAAGGCAGGCGAGATGGTCTCCGATGACGATGTAATAACAATAATAGAATCATCACAGTTCGTCAGCAGGGGTGGGCTCAAAATCTCAAATGCCCTAAAACTTATGAAACCAATTAAAATTGAGAGAAGGATTTGCATAGATATCGGTGCTTCAACCGGTGGATTTACTGACTATCTACTTCAAAATGGTGCTTCTCTCATATATGCTGTAGATGTAGGAAAAGGTTTATTAGCAGATAAATTGAGGAGAGACGAGAGAGTTAGAATCTACGACAAAACGAATGCAAGATACGTTAATAAAATAGATTTTTCACCCCCACCAACGCTTGCAACAATTGATGTATCGTTTATTTCATTAGAACTGATAATATCACCTCTGCTTGAAATTATGGCGCTACCAGGAGAGGTCATAGCACTCATAAAACCACAATTTGAGGCAAGAAGAAAGTTCGTTCAAAAGGGTGGTGTTGTTAGAGATGAGAAAGTTATCTGTGAGGTTGTAGAGAATATAAAGAAATTTGTAGAGAATCTGGGCTGTGGAGTATTGGATATTGTTCCTTCACCAATAAAGGGTCCTAAGGGAAACCAAGAGTATTTTATTCACTTTATCAAAGAGCAATAACAGATTTCTTTTATTAGATATTCTTTTTTGATAATATTACCTGAAGATGAAACTGGTGAAAAATATTGCTATTATTGCAAATTTCAGAAAGAAAGAAGCAATTGAGGCAGGAAAAAACCTCATAAATGTCCTTAGAAAAAGAGGACTGGAACCAGTAATGCCTGACCTGACTGATTTTCTTGATACCTATGGCTTAAAGGAAAGTGGTCTGAAACTCATATCAGATGCAGCGAAAAAGGCAGATATTATCTTATTACTTGGAGGAGATGGCACACTGCTCACAGCAGCAAGGGCAATAGCACCAACAGAGAAGCCAATACTCCCCATCAACGTTGGTGGAATTGGCTTTCTTACAGAGACAGACATCACCGGTATAGATGATGCATTAGATGCAACACTTGAAGGCAGGTTCACACTTGACAGGCGAATGCTTCTCAGAGTGGAGATAGGTAGTTGGCACAGTGAGGTTCTTAATGACATTGAACTTTACAGGGGACTTGCCCCTCAGGTAGCACACATTGAAATACTGAGGCAGGATAAAGTTCCCATTACATTCTCAGGAGATGGTCTGATAATCTCAACCCCTACTGGCTCAACTGCATACTCATTAAGCGCTGGTGGTCCAATAATTGACCCGGCACTTGAGATTGTCTTATATACCCCAATATGCCCCCATCCACATGTTATAGCACCATTCATCTTACCTACAACAGAAAGTGTGAGAATAAAAGGTAGAATTGCTATAGGAACACATATATCTCTCACCATAGATGGTCAGGTGAGAAAAAAACTTACATGGGACGATGAGTTGATTGTGACTAAATCTGAGCACAGCATATATATCATACGGTTCAAGGGCTGGGAACTGTTCAAAGTCCTCAGGGAGAGATGGGGTTGGCATGATTTAAGAGAGGACAAAGCCATTGACAGAGAAACATATAATCAGAAATGATAAAGAAATTATTTATAAAGAACTACGCTCTTATAGATGAACTGTCAGTTGAATTCAATGAGGGCTTTACAATACTGACAGGAGAGACAGGTGCAGGTAAATCCATCATCATTGATGCTCTCGGGCTTGCACTTGGCGGTCGGGCTTACACAGGTATGATAAGAGAGGGATATGACTTCGCACTGGTTGAGGCAGCATTCAGCGATGGTGACGGGAAAGGCGAAACAATTATAAGACGGGAGATAATGCGAGATGGAAGAAGCAGGATTCTTATAAACAGCGATAAGTCCACTCTGAAAGTCCTGCGCGACCTGACAGCAAACCTAGTTGATATTCACGGTCAGCACGAACACCAGCGTCTTCTCAACCCATCATCACATCTTGAGTTCCTTGACAAATTTGCGGGTCTTGACGATATCGTAAGTTTATATGCTGATAAACTGAAAGAATATAAGCAAACAAAAAAGAGATTGGAGACAATAATAGAGGATGAGAAGGAAAGAGAAAGAAGAAAAGACCTGTTAAGATTTCAAATAGATGAGATTGAGAAAGCAGGCCTTACTGAAGGCGAAGATGCACAACTTGAGGAAGAGCGCTCATTCCTCAGAAATGGCGAGAAGATAGCAAAACTATCTGATGAGGCAAAAACAATTCTGCTTGAAGAAGACCTGACGGGCAGAATATCAAAACTGACATCAATTTTAGAACAACTATCACAACTTGATAACTCACTCGGTGAAACCACCTCACAGTCAAGGGAGACATTTTATATAGTAAACGATATTGAGAGTGCCATTGAGAGATATATATCAAATCTGGATTTCAACCCATCTCGCCTTGAAGAGGTAGAAGCCCGACTTTCTCAGATATCACTTATGAAAAAGAAGTATGGTGAAACGATTGAAGATATACTCTCATATCTCTCATCTTCAAAAGAAGAACTGTCAAACCTTGAGACAGAAGGAGAATCAAAGGAGACATTGGAAGAGCAACTGAACCAGTTAAGGGAAGAGGTCTTAAAGATAGCTATTGACATCTCATCAGGCAGAAGGGAGGCATCACCTGTCCTTGAGAAAGCGGTAAAACAGGAACTCTCCGAACTCGGTATGGATGGGACTGTTTTTGTCGTCTCTATTGAATATAACGAAGGAGATGATGCGTTTGTCTCAGATACTAGTGTTGGATTTACATCAAATGGTTTAGACAGGGCTACATTTCTTATATCCACAAATCCAGGTGAGAGTGCGAAGCCCCTTGTGATGGTAGCATCCGGTGGTGAACTTGCGAGGGTGATGCTTGCACTGAGGAGCATGCTTGCAGATGTTGATGAGACACCAACACTTATCTTTGATGAGGTTGATGTGGGGCTTGGAGGAAGGAGCGCAGTGCAGGTAGCGACGCGACTAAGGCGACTTGGCAGGACAAGGCAGGTAATAACAATATCGCACCTTCCACAGATAGCGACATTCGCTCACCACCATCTGAAAGTAGATAAGGTAAAGAAAGGCAAGAGAGCAATAACGGTTGTCAGGAGCGTAGAGGGCGACGAGAGAGTAAATGAGATAGCAAGGATGCTTTCGGGCGAGAGCGAGGTATCAAAGGAGGCGCTTGAGAATGCAAAGAGAATGATTGAGAATGTAGCGATTGTTGATGTAAAAGACGGTGTTGAGGTTCTTCTCTCTGAAAGTGGTGGCACTCAGAAAGAGATGGAAAGTGAGGGTGATTAGATGGCAGGTAAATGCGAGCATTATGACGAGAATATAGAGAGGTGCAACTGCACTTATGAGCCGTGCGAGAGGAAGGGGCACTGTTGCGAGTGCATCAGGTATCATATGGATATGGGGCAGGTGCCGGCGTGCTTCTTTACGAAGGACGCGGAGAAGACATACAATAGGTCAATAAGGTATCTTGCGAAGTTAGTTGGCTCTTAGTATGATAGAATATTCGAAAGCCCCTGTAGCTCAGTTGGAAGAGCACAGCACTCGTAATGCTGGGGTAGTGGGTTCGAATCCCACCGGGGGCTTTTTAGATATAATAATGCTTTGATTATATATGATGTTTTTATTTAATCAAAAATTTGTTAAAAATATTAGTAAAACATATAAAAAATGAATTAAATTCCTTTGTTGCATTAGTTTTTCTTGTTTTTTAATATTTATTTTATTCATTATTTAAAAAGTAAGTGCTTTTATTTAAAATATTATTTTATCACCATCGACCAAATCTCTTTTTTGCATCTCCATATATTAATACCAAATTATTGTATTTTCTAATAAAAGGTATATTCTCAAACAAAAATGACATAACTTTTGGCTTTATCATATTAAAACGTATTTCTCTATAATGAACAGGACTATCATTACGCATTTCAAGTTCGCCTAAATTTTTACCTCTATACTTGAATAGGACTTTTTGTTCTGGAACTTGCCCTAATGAAATTGCCCGAGAATTACATACTTCTAAATTTTCACTCATAGTTTTTATGACATCTCTATAATAGAAAATATGAAACATACCATTATGTTTCACAGTTAAATAATTTACTTCACCAAAATTGAATAAAGATTTATTTAAAAATGCTCTTAAAATTGTTTGATTTTTTAATCTTTCTGCAAGTTTTTTCATAGGTACTCTCAATTTTTCTTTTGCTGATTCCTTATTTCTTTTATATTCTTCAAATGCTTGTGGAAATGATTTAATACACTCTATTAGAATTGCACCAATACCATTCATTACAGTAAAGGATTCATCCGATTCAAAACGTCCTAAACCATAAAGAAATATTTGCCATTTTTTCGTTCCACTTTTTACCGAGTGAGCATCTCCGGAAGGGTCAATAACATCTTTTTTTGCTTTAATATCATTTTTATAATCGCTATTTAATCCTATTGATAATGCAAATTCTAATGCATCATCGTGCCCTTTTTGACGTATATTTCTTGCATTTTCGGAACTTAAACCCCGTTTCTTTCTAATATTTAAATCTTCCATATTATTAATTCATGTGATTTTTTTATATAATGTCCGTTGTTGTTTTTTAACCTGTTTTCACCTATTCTAGTATCTCCTTGACTAAGAGTATACTGCCACGAAGGGGTTATCATATTAAAATTTTTATACCATTTTCTTATTATTGAGCAATCATTGTAAGACAATATAAAACCACCCTTATGTTCTAATAGAAAATCACGTAATTTTTCATGGTTAAAATTATTATGGTATATAGGAAAGTTTCTATGAGGATAAAGACCCACAAATGTTTTACTATCACCATTTAAATAATAAGGAGGATCACAATAAAGAAAGTCTTTTTTATGTTTATACATAATTTTTTCAAATGATGCACAATCTACCCGCATGTTTTTTACTTGAAAATCACGAACTTTTTCTATCATTTTTTGATAACGCTTTTTATCAAGATAAACCGAAGAAGGCCAACCTAAAAAATGGGGACCATAGGAGGTATTATGATTAAAATAAAAGAGAGCTGCTAAATCATATTTATTTTTTATTATATTTTCATTTTTCCAATGTAATTTTAGAATTTCTTTTACTTTTTTAAATTCTTCTCTATTCGGATTAAATTTTTGCAACTTCTTATATAATTTTTCTGGATTATTTAATTGAACATACCAATAATTAATAAGAAGATCAAATATATCATAAGCGACCACTGGTAAATCCAATTCAACCGCACAGGCAACTTCTACTGAACCACCACCCAAAAAAGGTGAGACAAGTTTTTTAATGTCATTAGGTAAAAGCTCTACTATTAAACCAACAGCAAGGCTTTTACCACCTGCATATCTTAAGGTTGAACCAAGATATCTTTTATATTTTGTCTTACCACTCGGACTTTTTAGATGATTCAAAAAAATATTCCTTTTTTCTTCAAAATTAATAGGAAATAGTTCTTGTAATTTAAATATACTGCTATTTATAGTTGAAATTTTCATACTAACAACCATGTATAAACCAGTTTATAAATATTATAAATCTTTTTAATTTTAAATCCATAACAAAAGTTCCTTACCATTATAAAAATTTTTAATTATTATTATAGTTCCATTTTCATATTTAAATACCTATTTTAGAAATTTTATATTAGATACATAGACAAAACATATCCCTATACAAAAAATATTTAACAAATATATCAAATAATAATCCTTATATTTCATCTTCCCATATTCCTCTCCCAGAATATTCCATCACTATAGCCCTGAATTGCCCCATCCTTCTCTGCCATTTCAAGACGCTTTTGGGCATAAAGGCAATACTCCTCATCTATCTCAACCACAACAAAGTCCCTGCCCAGTTTCTTTGCGACGACGCCTGTTGTCCCTACGCCTGCAAAAGGGTCAAATATAGTGTCGCCCTCACGACTGCTCGCAAGGATTATCTTCGCAAGGAGTTTCTCGGGCTTCTGCGTCGGGTGTGGTGTGTTCTCAGGCATTGACCAGAACGGTATTGTTATGTCATTCCATATATTTGACGGATATGTCAGGCGGAAGTTACCATCGTCTTCCTCATCCCAGTCCTTTGGCTTGCCTTCTACCCTATATGGTGCAATGACACGCCTCTTCAACTTTACCGCATCAGAATTGAAATAGTAGTCATTGGACATCGTGCAGAACCAGATATCCTCAGAGTTATTCTTCCAGTTTCTAAGTGCACCGCGACCCTTCTCGCGCTCAAATGTAATTCTGTTCCTCACAATGAAGTATTTCTCGCATATAAGATGGATAGCAGAAGATGACCGCCAGTCCCCACATATATAAATTGATGCGGTTGGCTTTAGTAACCTGACCATCCTGCCAAGCCAGGATTCCATCCACTCCTTATAGTCGGGAACCTTCATTTCCTTAAATGATGTGGAGTTGAAACTCTTGGTCAGATTATATGGTGGGTCAATGAAGAGGAGGTCAACAAAGTTCGATGGTAGAAAATCTATAATCTCCTGGACATCCTGATTGATAACAGTGTTTTTGATTTTGTCAGTATCAATAGATTTTGATATCTTTAATAATTTACCCTTTAAGTATTCTCTCTCCCCATCCTCTATCTCAATAGTTCTATTTCGCAGTGCCTTTACACTCATTTTCAAACCCATAATTAATAATTACTTATTTACCAATGCTTGCCTTCAATTCCTCAACTCCCCTCTTAACCCATTCATCTTTGTCTATCATAAACTTATAGGCGCTATCTTCACCCTCAACCAATCTCAGAAGTTCTCGCTTGATAAGCATACCGACTGTGTCCTTATCCTTCCCAAGTTCAGAAAGCATATACTCCTGACCATTATCTGGAAGCGTCTTTTCAACATAGTCAGGATAGAAGTGGAAGTCCTGCTCTTTCATAAAGGCAACCATATCGCTCAGAAAATTCGCATTTGACTCAAATGATTTCAGGGCATTCTCCTTATACTCTGCATATAGTTTCTCTGCATATATTCTAAAAAGACCTTTATATGCCATCTTATTAATAAGCGCTGGATAGTCGGGATATTTAAGTTCAATATCCGGAACAATACCCTTTTCATTAATGAGCGTGCCATTTGGAGTATAATAATATGCAACAGTCATTTTCAGCGCTGAAGGTTTATCTATACCTTCTATCTCAAGCGGTATAATCGTCTGAACAGACGCCTTGCCGAATGTCTTCATACCTATAAGTTTACCCCTCTTGTGGTCCAGTATTGCACCAGCGAGAATCTCTGAACCAGATGCTGATGCGTCATCAACAAGTAGAACCAATGGCAGGTCTGTAAACTCCGATTTGTCAATTTTACCATTATCAAGATGGATGCCACCAATTGAGGTAAACTCCTTCTCCTTCTTCTGCTGTCTCTCGCTCTGTGTGTAAACAACAAGTTTCTTTTCAGGGAGGAATATGCTTGATATATCAACGGCAAGGTCCAATAGACCACCGGGATTTCCACGAATGTCAAGAATACAGCCCTTCATGCCTTTTGATTTTAGATTTCTCAAATTAGAGAGCAGTTCTTTTCCTGACTCCTCAGAAAAGCCAGTAAGACGAATATAACCAATATCATTATCAAGAATGAAAGCATACGGGACACTCTTTACATCTATTATTGACCTTGTTATAGTGAATTCCAACACCTCTTCTTCCCCAAGGCGCTTGATTTTTAATATGCAGTCAGTTCCAGGAGCCCCACGCATCTCGTTCACTGCTTGAACAAGGGTAATCCCTTCTGTTGATTTGCTATCTATCTCTAATATCTTGTCTCTTGCTTTAATACCAGCGTAATATGCAGGAGTTCCCTCTATCGGTGCAATGACTGTAAGCGTCTTATCCTCCGGCGTTATTGTTATTTCAATACCCAACCCACCAAACTTACCTACTGTATCTATCTTCAACTCTGAATATTCATCAGGATTAAGATATATTGTATGAGGGTCTAATTTTGAGAGCATTCCTTTTATGGCTCCATCTATGAGGAGTTTTGAATCAACCTCCTTGACATAACCACTCTTTATATAACTGAGAATTGTATTGAACAGATAAAGTTGAGATATTGTGCTTGAACTTTTAGTTGTATCTGTTTCTCCATACATTCGGGTTGAGACAAAGAAGCCCGAAAAGATTACAATAATAAGAACTAAAATCTTAAAAAATCTTCCTCTCTCTTTCATCGCATAGACCTCCAGTTATTTACTTTTTAAGGAACAAAGTAGGGTCAAGTGGCTCACCGTCCTTCCTTATCTCAAAGTGAAGGATAACATCACCGAGTGTTCCTGTTGAGCCGACCGTTCCTATGACATCACCTGAGTTAACCATATCTCCTACTTTAACATAAATCTCATCACAGTGAGCATATAATGATGCATAGCCAGACCCATTATCTAATATTATAAGTTTACCATAACCCCTGAACCAATCAGAAAATATTACCTTACCCCCCATAAGTGCTTTTATTTGAGCACCTTTCTCTGCAGAAATATCTATACCATCGTTTCTTGTCACAGTATCATATACCGGGTGTTTTATTTTACCAAATGGCTTGACTATTATTCCCACGGTTGGCATTGTCGTCTTTCCATGACTTATATAATTGCCTGTTGGTCTCCTGAAGTTAATTGGTTCTAAATTCTCCCCCTGTGCCTTTCTTATTAATTCCTCTAACTCTTTTGATGCCTCTTCCAACTCTGCTATCATCTTCTCGTATGACTTTCTCTCACCACGAACCTTTTTCAAGACAACCTCTTTTGAATCTATCTCACCTATAAGACGTTCATGTTCCTCTTCCTTTATGGTAAGTAAACCTGAAACCTCTACCCTTTTCTTCTCCAAAGCACTCTTTTGAGATTTTAGAACCAACATATCCTCTTCTATCTTCTTAGCAAGTTTTCTGTCCTCCTCTGCAATTATCAATAGAAACCTTATCCTTCTAAGCAAATCCTCATAGTCATTCGCTGATAGAAGCACTCTTGCCTCTCTCTGCCTTCCAAGTTTATAGATTACTCTAAGGCGATACCCAAGCAGGTCTTTTCTCTCATTAAGCGACATATCCAACGATTTAATATTCATATCAAGACCATTTATCTCAACTTTCAGGTCAGACAGCGCTTTCTCAATTTTATTAAGATTTTTCTCAATTGAATCTGACTCCCTCTCCATATCATTTATCTGGTCAATTATAGCAATCTCTTTCTTTTTCACTTCCTCGCGGTTCTTTCTCTGAACCTCAATCTTCTCCTTTATCTCTTCCAGCCTGCTCTTATATTCCAAAACTCCCCACTCACTTCTAACAGACAGAACTAAAATAAAAAGTATAGTTAATGCTGCAAACCTTTTTGGACCTGGCATATTTAACTTGTTTCTTTAAGAAATGAATTTACTGATATTAGAGCAGATATTAAACCAATTATGAATGAGTATGAAATAAGACCGGCAATATACTCAATTGGTGGGCTTTTTGGTTCTATAATTGAATAATTTCTTACACCCCAGATTATTGCATATATTATTAACCAAGCAAATAAACCACCAGATAGTCCAATAAAACTGCCTTCAATCAGAAATGGTGCTCTTATGAAATTATTTGTCGCTCCAACAAAACGCATAATTTCTATCCTCTTTTTTCTTGAATATATTGTCAATTTGATAGCACCCGCAGTCACTATCATTGCAACTATTGATAGTATCAGTCCTGTCATTATACCTGTAATCTGCATTATTTTTGCTACTTTCTCAAGGCGCTCAAGCCACACTTTCGCATACTCTACATCCTCAACACCACTAATCTTTCTTATTTGACCTGCCATCTCTTCCATAGAGTAAGCATTCGTATATCCAGACATTATCTTCAATCTGAGTGACGCTGGAAAGTAGTTCTTATCAAGGAGGTCAAGGAGCAAACTATCATCCTTAAACGCACTCCTGAACTCATCTTCTGCCTGCTTTTTTGAAATATATTCTACGTTCAAAACTCCATTTATTTTTGATAATTCCGCCGATACCTTAATATAATCTGCACTATCCTTTAAGAATACCTCCATTTGAACCTTTGAGCGAGATTCCTCTACTGTATAGAAGATGTTATATGAGATAGTAAGAAATACACCCATCATCAGCATGGCAAATGCTGATATAATCATTCCGGATATTGAACCACCCTTTGATACAGCAAAGCCCTTAAATCCCTCTCTTATGTGATAACCAAAATTTCCCATTAACCACCCTCTAATAGAGCAGTCTTCAAACTCTCTGAAAATTCTTCCTCACTTGCGATGGCACCTTCTATAATATGTATTACCTTTGCTTCAATTCTCTTCACAATATCATAGTTATGAGTTGCTATTATCATAGTAGTCCCCCTTGCGTTTATCTGCCTTAGATTCTGCATAATACTCCACGCGGTTTCAGGGTCAAGATTTCCTGTTGGCTCATCAGCAAGAAAAATCATCGGGTCAGTAGCAAGCGCTCTAGCAATGGCAACCCGCTGTTGTTCACCACCTGAAAGTTGCTGAGGGTAGGCATTCGCTCTATGAGCAAGCCCAACCCTCGTCAGAATATCAAGGAGACGCCTCTTTCTCTCCTTCGTGTTATAACCAAGTATGACGAGAGTAAGGTCTAAATTCTCTGCTAACGTCCTTTCATTTAGCAGACGAAAGTCCTGAAATACAACTCCAATATGTCTTCTCAAATACGGTATCTGATGTAAATTGATATTTGTAATATCCTCATCTGAAATCATTATCCTCCCTCTCGTTGGTTTTTTCTCCGCTATTATAAGTCGCATTATAGTTGTCTTTCCTGCACCAGAAGGTCCAGTCAGGAACGCCATCTCGCCTTTATTAACAATGAACGAGACATCCCGAAGGGCAATGATTCCCCTGTCATATTCCTTCCACACACTTATGAACTCTATCATCGCTGACATATAACTACCAAAATTACGATATGTCCTACATCATCTATAATTTATTCTGCGCTTAACCCTTTTTCCTTTCTCATAAATGTGGGGATGATGAGTATGTCCTTTTCTTCTTTCTTAAGTTGTCTCTGTATCTTTACATCTGAATTAACCTCACTAACCTTTTCATAGTTTTCTATCTTTGTTATGCTCTCCTCAAATATCATCTCTTCTTCAGGAAACCCTGTTGCAATTACTGTCACACTTATCTCATCAACTTTGTCTTTAATAACCACACCGAATATAAGGTTCGCCTCCTCATCTGCTATGCTCTCTATCTCCGATGTTATCTCTTCAATCTCGTCCTTTGTAATATCCCTTCCACCGGTGATGTTAAGAAGAATACCCCGTGCACCTCTTAGATTTACACCCTCAAGAAGTGGACTCCTTATTGCCTGCTGGACAGCCCTTGTTGCTCTTCCATCACCTGTTGCACAACCAAGACCCATAATAGCACTTCCACCTCTTTCACTCATAATCGTCTTTACATCTGCAAAATCAACATTGATAAGACCGGGAAGTGTGACAACTTCAGATATTCCCTTGACTGCCTGCATAAGAACATCATCAGCAAGTCGAAGGGCATCATCAAAAGTCGTTCCCTCATTTACAACAGAGAATAGTTTGTCATTTGGAATAATAAGTATTGTGTCCACCAATTCTCTAAGTTCTGAAATTCCCTGCTCTGCCTGAATATGCCTTCTCTTTCTTTCAAACCTGAATGGTTTTGTAACAACCGCTACACTCATCGCACCAATCTCATGAACTATCTCAGAAACAACAGGACAACCACCTGTGCCAGTCCCTCCACCCATTCCAGCAGTAATGAAGACCATATCTGAACCTTCCAACGCTTTCTTCAATGATGCTCTATCTTCCTCTGCTGCAAGTCGTCCTCTCTCAGGATTACCACCAGCACCAAGACCCTTCGTTATGCTGGAACCTATCTGCAACTTCTGCAGTGCCCTTGACTTTAAAAGTGCCTGTGCATCTGTATTAGCAACTATAAACTCTACTCCCTTTATCTTCGCTTCAATCATACGATTTACTGCATTACCACCTGCACCACCAATGCCAATTACCTTTATCACTGCGGGACTTGTATACTCCTCATCAAATCGCAAAGGCGGCATAAAATCCAGATCATCTATCATATAAATACCTCCTATATCTTATTATCTTACTAAAAAAACAATTTCCTAATCTCTAAGGTTAAAAATTCCCTTAAACCAACCTGATATACTCTTAATTACATTTTTATAACTCTCTTTACTGAAGACCACCCCTGTCCTCACTCTACGTCTCATAATATAATCAGCAATTGCTATAGATGTATGATATACAGGGTTATTTGAAACTTCATCTAATTCGTCTATACCTTCTAATTTGCCCATCTTTGCTGGAAGGTCAAACACCTCCTCTGCCAATTCAAATGCCCCCTTTATCTTAGAACCGCCACCCGTAAGAACAATACCACCCGCCAGATAACCTCCATAACCATCTCTGTTCATATTTACCAATATCATCCTGTATATCTCCTCTAACCTTGCCTCTAAGATTTCATAAACCTTTCTTGTAGATACTTTCCTCATAAATCTATCACTATAACCTGAAACCTCAATTTCACCTTCTTCCAATAATGGTAGATAAACACAACCCTTTGTAACTTTTACTTCCTCAGCCTCTTCTGGAGATACCCGCAGACCAATTGACAGGTCCCTTGTAAGATGTTCTGAACCAAGTGGAGATGAATAAATATTTGCTATCTTGTTCTCAAAATATACAAGTGCCGATGTTTCATAACCACCAACATCTACTACAACTACACCCATCTCTTTCTCATTTGGTTTGATAAGCATTGAAGCAACGGCAATGGGTGAAGGAACAAGACGAGAGAAGCTATAACCTGCCTTTTCAACTGCTCTTATGATATTCATAGCAAAACTTTTATCGCATGTAACTATATAGACAACAACCTCAAGGCGTTTTCCAGTCATTCCTATTGGATTTTTAACCCCGCTCTGACCATCAAGAATATACTCCTGTGAGAGAATATCAATCACCACCCTGATATCGGGAAGGTCAACTGTCTTTGCCGCTTCCATGACCCTTTTTATATCATCATGAGTAAATTCTTTGCTTGAGCGTGGAAGAGTTATCATTCCGAGATTATCTAAACCCATAAGATGGGAACCACTAATTCCAATATATATATTCTCTGCCTTCACACCCGACATTTGCTCAGCAGATGATACTGCACGAGCTATTGAACCTGCAAGCTCCTCCAAACTTGATATATTTCCATCTTTCAATCCAGCCGCACTTGAAAGACCAACACCTATTACCCTGAAACCACTCACATCTGGCTCACATACTACTGCACATATCTTGGATGACCCAATGTCCAGAGTGAATATTGGATTTCTAACCTCCGACATTATTTTCCCCCCCCTCTCTTTTATGTGCAATAAATCTACTATTAAATCTTATATCCACCGTATCAACCCCTATTGTGATAAGCCATGTATATACATATCCAAGTCGCAATACATCCAATGCATTTACACCCCTATCTGTGATAATATCAATACCATCAAAGGTATGAAGTCTGTTTTCTGATATATCAACATACTCAATTTTACCCATTGATGATACTGGAACTTTCTCAAGAAAAGCACCAACTGTAAAATTACTTAATCTCATCTCATTTTTAATCAATACATCACTCTTATACTTCACAGAAGGGAGATAAAAACAATCTATAATTGGTTTTTCGGGTAATATAATACCTTCACTATCTACTTGATAGCACCTGCCATCAACAATAACTATACCCACAGGTCTTCTTACTGTAACATCTACTCTTACTCTACCTTCCATATCTGCATAAACAGAAATATTCCTGAAATATCTGCTCTGTTCCAATTTTTCTTCAGATGACTTCAACAAAGCGGGTGTCAATGGCATTTCCTCTTTTAATCCAGCAATATCTAAAATTCTGTTGTCAATTCCTTTGATATCACAATTTATATTTATTTTCCTGATATGAATAAGACCAGAAAAACTTATTATCTTTGAAGCAGCAATAGAGAGAATCAGCATTACCAAAAAGAGTATACATAAAACTCTTACCCTCTTTATGTTCTTATGTCTATCTCTTAATACAACACCATCTATCTTTATCCTATTACTCTCTTCTACTATAAGAATCTCTCTCATCATTCACCTGCAATAGTTATCTCCGGTTCAAGAAACACGTTAAACTTATGCAAAACCTTATCCTGCACTCTCCTTATCAGTTCAAGAACATCTATTGCTCGCGCCTGCCCAAGATTTACAATAAAGTTCGCATGTTTCTTTGAAACAATTGCATCACCAACACTCAGACCCTTCAAGCCCGCCTCCTCAATAAGTTTTCCAGCAGATATCTCTTTTGATGTATTCTTAAATATTGAACCAGCATTAGGATAATTAAGTGGATGACGGCTTTCTCTTATCTTACCGAACTCATCTATCTCTTTGAGCAGAACCTGTGGGTCATCTTTTTCATATCTGAATGACGCAGAAACTACAATGCCATGCTTTGAAACATCAGACCTGCGATATTCAAGTTGCAAGTCCCTTCTGTCAATTTTTCTTAAATCACCTTGCGGTGAAATAACCTCCACATCAAAAAGCCACTTTGAAATATCAGAGCCAAAAGCACCAGCATTCATATATACTGCTCCACCAACTGTGCCGGGTATTCCATACGCCCACTGAAGACACCTGATGCCCTTCTCTGATAGTTCTCTTATCTTACCAATCATAGGTGTTCCACCAAGCAGGTTAATTACATCGTTGGTCATTAATTCATCACTCTTAATTCCAAGTGTGTTTATGACAATACCACGAATACCATTATCACCAACAAGCAGATTTGTTCCAGCACCAAACACAAAAGGTCTAATTCCTTCATCATATAATCTCTTAACAAGAACCTTTAAGGCATCAATACTATTGGGGATTACAAAATAATCAGCAGGTCCACCAATATGGAATGATGTATGATAAGCCATCGGTTCACCTTCTGAGATATCAAGTCCTTCTATACCTTTTAGAAAATCCAAATTTAACATTACCCTTCCTTCAACCATTTCAAGGTTTCTTCTGCTATCTTCCATATATCTCCTGCTCCAAGAAACACAATCATATCACCCTCTTCAACGAAGGAGGTAATAAAGGCGGGGATATCTGACTTATTATGAATATATTCCGCTCTCTTATGCCCGAACTCCCTCGCCTTTATCACTATCTCCTCTGCCCTTATGTCAGGGTCGGGCTTCTCCCTTGCTGGGTATATATCTGTAATCACAACCATATATGCATTGAAGAATGACTTTGCGAAATCATCAAGAAAGTATTTTGTCCTGCTAAAAAGGTGGGGTTGAAAGACAGCCAGAATTCGTCTTCCATAGGTTTCTGAAAGTGTCTTTAATGTCGCTCTTATCTCTGTTGGATGATGTGCATAGTCATGCATAACTATTATATCTCTAACCTCTCCCAGAATTTCAAATCTCATCTCAACACCTTCAAACTCAGAAAGTGCAGAACCAATAACATCAACCGGCAACTCAAATTCAAAACCAATTCCTATTGCAGAAAGTGCATTATGAACCATATGCTCTCCAGGAAGATTTACTCTCATCCTGCCCTTTTGCTCACCTTTGATATACAGGTCAAATAACGAATGGTCTTTGTGAAGTTCAAGATTTCTTGCCACAAAATCATGTTGAGATGAGAAACCATAGGTCATATATCTCCTCTTTATTCTGGGAAATACGTCTATCAGGTTTTCATCATCTCCACATAGAACCGCACAACCATAGAAAGGCACCTTATTTATAAATTCAACAAACGCATCTTTAACATCATCCAGATTCCTATAATTATCTACATGTTCAAGGTCAATGTTTGTCACAATGACATATACAGGCGTATATAGGAGAAATGTTCTATCGCTCTCATCTGCCTCTACTACAAAATATTCCCCCTTGCCAAGAAAAGCACCACCACCAAGTCGTTTCAACCGTCCACCTATCACCATCGTTGGGTCAAGACCGCCCGCCTCAAGTATTCTCGCAACCATAGATGTGGTGGTTGTCTTACCGTGTGTTCCTGCAACTGCAACACCAATCTTCATTCGCATAAGTTCTGCAAGCATTTCAGCCCTCGGAATAATTGGTATCCCCTGCTTCTGAGCCATCACCAGCTCTGGATTATCCCCTTTAATAGCAGATGAGAAAACAGCAACCTGCGCTCTCCCAACGTTCTGTTCCTTGTGACCTATCTCTACCTGTATTCCCATAGACCTGAGTCGTAAAATTACCTCGCTTTCGGTAATATCTGAACCGGTAACCTCATAACCAAGATTGCTTAGAATCTCAGCAATGCCACTCATCCCGGCACCACCTATTCCGACCATATGTATCTTTTTTACACGCCCAAATATCATCTCTTCTTTAACTCCTCCAATATAATCCCCGCTGATATATCAGCAGAATCGGGTTTTGCCAAAGCAAGCGACATCGCCCTCATCTCTCTCAACCTATTCTTATCTCCCATTAAACCATCTATTGTATCTACTAAAATATCAGCACTAAGTTCCTTATCCTCTATGATGATTCCAGCCCCCTTTTTCTCAAGATACCTTGCATTTATCATCTGATGGTTGTCTGATGCAAAAGGATACGGAATCAAAATAAGTGGAATACCTGCACAGAGAACTTCAAATATACCGCCACCGGCTCTACCTACATACAGGTCAGCAGAACTGTAAACAGCACCCATATCTTCAAAGAAATCTCTACACAAACCCTCTATTTTCATCTCATTAAATACCTTTGAGACCAGATTAAAACGATCTCTCCCTGTTTGAATAAGAAACTCATAATCTTTACCCCAACCCTTTTTGAAGGCATCCACCACTGAACTATTTATACTCATTGCACCCTGACTACCACCGATTATCACGATAGTGGGTTTGTTACCTTTCAGGTTCAATCTCTTTAACGCATCTTTCTTGGGTATTGGCCTCACTTCATCTCTTAATGGGTTTCCAACAGTATGGACAGATTTCGACTTAAGTTTTGCATTCTCAAAAGCAATGAAAGAATGAAGAGCAAGTCGTGACAACAATCTATTTGTAAGCCCTGGAATTATATTCTGCTCATATATTACAAATGGAATTTGACAGAAATAACAGGACATAAGGAATGGACCGCTCGTATAACCACCCATACCTATTGCAAGAGACGGTGCTAACCTTCTTATAATGGTAAAGGACTTTGTCAAAGCAATGATATTCTTTACAACTGATTCAAATGCACTCAACGTGAATTCTCTTAATAAAGGTGCTGATGCTATTCTTGAGAACATAAAATTATATCTCGCAAGCCACTTTTCCTCACCCCTTGGTTCACCAAGCACAAAATGAGAACGAACCCCCAATCTCCTTAATGCCTGGGCAATAGCAATCCCCGGGAAGAGATGACCTCCTGTGCCTCCTGCTGCTATGGTGACAATATAACCTTTTTTATTTCCACTCATACTTCAGTATCTATATACTCTCCGTAAATTACAAACTCATCCTCAATCTCAACATCCTTATCCTTTCTTCTTGCTATACTTGCAAGAATACCCGCACAGGATAGGGCTATGACAAGTCCAGTTCCGCTATAACTTATAAATGGTAGTGGTATTCCAGAAACAGGTAGAAGTCCTGTTGCCATACAGAGATTTATAATTGCGGGGACAGCAATAACCGAACAAAGACCAACTCCAAGCATACCAGCAGTTTTAGAACCAGAATTTATGGATGCCTTTATTCCGGCGCCAATTAATACAACGAAACAGAGAAGAATTAATGTCGTTCCCCATAACCCAAGTTCTTCCCCTATTACTGGATATATAAAGTCAGTATGTGGAGCGGGCAGGTAAAAGAACTTCTGAAGACCATGACATATTCCCCTGCCAAATATCCCACCTGAACCAATTGAAATCATTGCCTGAACTGACTGATACCCTGTCCCCTTTTGATTTTCCCCTGGATTCAGGAATGATATTATTCTCTCTGTTCTATAATTTGCGACCAATATAAATATAATAGTTAAAACACTAACTACCAGACCAACTGTAAGAAGCCGTCTTAAACTGTAACCACCTACAAACATCACAATTAAAGATACAGCAGTTACGATAAAAGCCATACTCAGGTCAGGTTGAAACACTATTAATAGAAACAAGAAAGCAAGAACACCAAGTGTGAACCACTCGCTTCTTCCATCATCTCCAGTTCGCTTTTTATTATTCTTCTTTATAAACGTTATGAAAAGAGGCATAGTTACTAATGCTATGATAGAAGGTTGAACATAAAATTCGCTACCTATAGGAAGCCATCTATTTACACCATGCTTTCCCACTCCTAAAGCAAATAACGCAAATAACATAATGAAATTAGCAAAAAGCAGGAAGGGGGAGATATTAACAACGAAATTATAATTTATTCTCCATAAGAACATAAAAGAGATTAGACCAATTCCAAGTGCCATCAGTTGCCTTCTGAAGAAATAACCAACATCACCATTATATTGAAGATATGCAATAGGTCCCGAAGCACTATAGACAGCATAAACACCTATTACTAAGAGCAGCAAAGTAGAACCAAATATGGCTGTCTCATACTTATTCATAATAAATTCCTCTTTAATCCCTCCACTGCCCTGCGAAATTTATCACCTCTATCTTCAAAGTCAGTGAACATATCAAATGATGTGCAGCCAGGTGATAACAGAACAATACCCTCTCCATGTGCCTCATGATATGCTAATCTGACAGATTCGTCTAAATCATCACAGGATATTATCTTTGTCACTCCATCAAATGCCTCAGCCATCTTCTCTCTTGCCTCACCTAGCAATACAATTGCTTTCACTCTTTCTGAGATTATCTCTCTCAGATAACTGAAATCAGTGCCCTTATCTCTCCCCCCAGCGATAAGAACAACACCCCCATTAAAAGACCTCAGAGCCATCTCCAAACTTGCTGGATTTGTCGCCTTGGAATCATTGTAGAAATCGACCCCGCCTATATTGCCCAGAAATTCCATTCTGTGAGGAAGCCCTTTAAATGTCATTATACCCTTAGCGATTATCTCAGCATTTGCACCTGCAAAATAGCATGCAAGAGTTGTCGCAAGATAATTATCAAGATTATGTGGACCGCGAAGTGGTAGTTTTCCAATATCTATAATCCCTACAGAACCATCACCGATATTTACAGTAATATTATTACCTTCTACCCATGCTCCAGGACCCTCCAATACCCCTTGGGTAAACGGTATAACTTTTGACTTAACTCTCTTTCTTCCTCCCCAGACGACTCTGTCATCTTTATTCAACATTGCAATATCATCCTTTCTTTGATTTTCAAACAATCTGAATTTAAGGTCTGTATAATTATCCATCGTCATGTGCCTTGTCAGATGGTCCTCCGTAATATTTAAAAGAACACCAATGTTCGGTCTAAATTTATCTATTGCCTCCAACTGAAAGGTGGATATTTCAATAACTGCATATTCTGCCTTCTCACTTGCATGTGCAGAAAGCGGGTCGCCAATATTCCCAGCGGTATATGAACTTATGCCGGTGGCTTTTAGTATATGTCCAATAAGCGATACTACTGTTGACTTACCGTTTGTTCCCGTAATTGCTATCAATTTATTTACTTTCAAATTCTGATATGCAAGTTCCAGTTCATCAATCACAGGAATGCGTCTCTCAATTGCTTCACGAACGATAACATCAGTCATCTCCACTCCAGGGCTCTTCACTACAAGGTCAACACCATTTATCAAGTCATCAGAATAACCACCCATGATAACCTTAATAACCATCTTCTCAATGTCATCTACATTTTCCAACAGTTCTCTCTTCTTAACATCAACCGCAATAACCTCAGCACCTTTTTCTACAAGAAGTTTAATTGCTGACCTTCCAGACCTTGCCAGACCAATTACGAGTATCTTTTTCTCCTTATAATCCACCTTTTTCATCTACCTAATTTTAAGCGTGCTCAAACTTAAAAGTGCAAATACTGCTGCCACAATCCAGAACCTGACAAGCACCTTTGGTTCTGGTATTCCAATCATCTCAAAATGGTGGTGAATTGGTGACATCTTGAATATCCTCTTACCCCCTGTAAGTTTGAAATAAACAACCTGTATCATTACAGAGAGTGCCTCAATCACAAAGACACCACCAACGATTAAAAGCAGTATCTCCTGTTTAATCAAAACAGCAGTAATGCCAATTGCAGCGCCAAGTGTGAGTGAGCCAGTATCACCCATAAAGACCTCAGCAGGGTAGGTGTTATACCAGAGAAAGCCCATAGATGCACCGAGTATAGTTCCCATAAACACAGACAGTTCACCAACTCCCTCAACATAATAAACCTGCAGGTAATTTGCAAACTTGAAGTTTCCAACTACATATGCCATTCCAGCATAGGCAAGGGAGGCAAACATTATTGTTCCAATAGCAAGACCATCAAGTCCATCAGTCAAGTTAACAGCATTAGCAGAACCTATAATCACAAGTGAGACAAAGAGAATATACACTGCCCCAAGGTTGATGACTATATTCTTGAAGAATGGAACTGTAACAATGGTTGAAAAACCATCAGAGAACGGATAAAAGTAAAGAATGGCGCCCACTATGAGACCGACAAGCATCTCTATGGGGAACTTATATCTCACTCCAAGGCCAACAGGTTTTCTAACAACAATCTTCAGGTAGTCATCAATAAAGCCAATGAAACCAATAATTGTTGTTGTAGCAAGAGCAAAAAGAATGTATCTATCTGTAAGGTCAGCCCAGAGAAGAACTGAAACAACTATGGCGATAAGTATCAAAACACCGCCCATTGATGGTGTTCCCCGTTTCTCTTTATGCCTTTCAGGAACATCCTCTCTTATAACTCCATTACCCTGAACCCTCTTCAATAGTTTAATTATCTTTGGTCCGAAGATGAAACATATAAGAAAGGCGGTTATTGTTGCATATGCTGCCCTGAATGTTATATACCTGAATAGATTAAATATTATCCAGTATCCCTTTAGTTTATATAAAAGTATATAGAACATTCTTAACCTACCTCCACCTTCAATCTATCAACGACATCTCTAAAGACATCATCAAGGGCTATCAACCTTGATGCCTTGAAAAGTGCACCATCACCACTCTTAAGAACCTTTACAAGCACATCAGTTAGTTCTTCTTTGACTATATATCTTATCCAGTTATTGGAACCAGACAGTATTTTAGCCGATTCAGATATTGTATTCCCGAGCTCTCCTGTTGTGAATAGAAGGTCAATATCGCCTTTTTCATGAAGTCCTGATATAAACTTACCAAGTTTTTTATGCTCATCAAACGCAAAATCGCCCAACTCAAGCATATCCCCCAGAACAAGTATATGCCGACTATATGGTTGATTTACAAACCAACCTATAGATGACCTCATTGATAAGGGATTTGCATTATATGCATCATTTACCAATACAATCTCATTCACTGAAAATATCTCCATCCGTGAAGGAACAGGTCTGACTTTTTCCACAGCATCTACCATATCAGGATACTCTATGTTGAATATCCTGCCACAGGCAATAGCAGCAAGGGCATTATAGAGATTGTGCTTTCCTGCGATAGGAAGATTGAACACCGTCCCACCAATTGAGAATCTGATACCATCTATTCCCCTGTCTTCCCAGTGTTCTGGTTTTATATCTGCATTATTATCTATACCAAATGTCAACTTCATGGCAAATGTAGAAAAAGATGATGTATATGAATCATCGGCATTCAAGATAGCACAGCCGTCATCCGGTAATCTAATAAATAACTCTTCTTTTTCTTTTGCAATCTTTTCTAAACTGCCAAAGAAACCGATGTGACCTGGACCTATATTTGTTGCTATAGCAATATCAGGTTTCACAATGTCAGATATTACCTTCATCTCACCTATATGATTTATACCAACCTCTATTACAAGCACATCACAGTTATAGGGCATTGACAGTATTGTCAATGGAATACCATATTCATTATTAATGTTTCCCTCATTTTTATGAACCTTCAGTCGTTTTGAAAGGACCAACGCTGTTATCTCCTTAGTAGTCGTTTTACCAGCAGTGCCAGTTATTGCTACAACAGAACCAGCAAACTTATGCCTGAAATATCTTGCAATGTTCTGCAGGGATGCAAGCGTATCATCAACAAGAACAACAGAAATAGTATTTTTAATGTCACCAACTTTCTTTGATAGAACAACTCCAGTCGCTCCTCTTTCAATAGCATCAACAATATAATCATGACCATCAAATCTTGTCCCCTTTATTGCAAAAAAGACCTCACCCTTTCTTATCTTCCTTGAATCAATACATACCCCTGAAAAAGCCACATTTCTACTACCCGATAGTAAAGTCCCACCAGTAGCTTCTATAATGTCTGCAATCTTTATCTTTTTACGCACCTTTCTTTTTCTCCTCTTCCTTTTTTGGCATCAATTTCTCCTTGCTTCCCAATTTCAGAACTATTCTGCCATCTTTATCAACACCCTGACCTATTACGTAATCACCCTCTCCCGTTATGACATAACTATAGTTCTCTCTTAATATATAAGAAAGCGCATATGAAGTAGGAAGCCCAACAATTGATGCCGTCCCAATTCCATCCAATTTTAATGATACTTTTGTTGATGCAGTAACACTATCACCGGGAAGAAGGTTCTGTTCTATTACTCTTGAGCCCCTTCCAACAAATTCTGGTATAAAACCATTAATTAGCGATGCATTGAAAACTTCTAATGGTGTAAGACCTATGAGATTTGGGACCCTACTGCTATCACTTATGAATACAGTTGGATATGAATATAGTGGCTTATAATATGGTGGGATATTATATAATAAAATCATATTTGTTATTATCTCCTTTACTGCGGGGGCTGCAATTCTGGTGCAGAAGTAGGGATAACTGGGTTCGTCAAAGATAATATATATAATATACTCCGGTCTATCTGCAGGAAAGAAGGCGACCATCTGAGAATAATATTTCTTTGCATTTTTTTCCCCTTCTAATAGTTTTTCTGCAGTTCCCGTCTTACCAGCAACCCTGTATCCTGGAATATATGCCTCTTTTGCTATACCATAACTGACAACCCCCTCCATCGCTGCTTTGAGATAATTGCAGGTCGTCTCAGACAGAATTCTCCTTTCTTCTAATTCTGGAGTATATACTACTTCATCTTTATCCTTTATATATTTAATCAATCGTGGAGTTTTCCATATACCACCATTTGCTATACACGCGAATGCAGTAATTAATTGAACAGCATTAACTCCTATTCCCTGACCAAATGAGATATACATCTTTCCATATTTATTATTCAGCCAACTTCTATCAAGAATCCCACTGCTCTCACCTGGAAGTCCAATGTCAACTCTTTTTAAGAAATTCAGTCCCTTAAAATAATCATACATTCTATCGCTATTCATTCTGCTGGCAATATTTGATATACCAATATTACTTGAATAAGCCAATATCTCAGGTAGAGTTAGAATCTCTTTATGCTTGACAAAGTCAGTTATCTTACCCCAGGGTGTTTTAATTGGTATTGAGCAGTTTATAACCATAGAAGGATCTATACGCATATCTTCAAGTGCAAGTGCCATAATTATCGGTTTGAATGTAGAGCCAGGTTCAAAGACCATAGAGATAGCCCTATTCATCCACTCATCCTGACTATATTTATTATATTCATTAGGGTCGTATGTCGGATATGATGCAAGTGCAAGTATCTCATTTGAGCGAACATCCATTACTATTGCAACTGCACCCTTTGCCTTGAATTCTACTGCAAATGACGATATTACATTCTCACAGATTCTCTGAAGCCCCAGATCTATAGTCAAATACACATCATATCCATCCTTTGGTGAGACACTACCCTGTGAGAGAGCCCAGAGAATTCTTCCTACACTATCTTTCTTTGATAAGCGATATCCAGAAAATCCGCGAAGAAACAAATCATAGTAACTCTCAATGCCAGAACCTGCCTTACCATCCATATCAACAAATCCTAAAACATGAGCACATGTCTCAGAATAAGGATAATATCTCCCATCTTCTCTTGACAGTTCAAGCCCATCAATCTTCTCCTCTTTCAATTTATCAACCTCTTCATGTGATAAATTTCTCTTAATCCAGACAAAACGATGGTCACCACTCACTCGCTCAAATATCTGACTATAATCCATTGATAGAATTTTTGAGACCACTTTTGCAAAAGCACTTTTATTCTGTATCTTATCTGGAAGGGCATAGGCACTGAAAACCTGTCTTTCACCTGCAAGAAGGACATTATCTCTATCATATATCTTACCTCTGTTAGCAGGCAGTGATTCATAAACAAAATGAAGGTCATCAGCAGTTTTCTTTAACTTACTTGACTCTATCACCTGGAGTTGAAAGGTCCTGAACCAGATAACTCCAAACAGTGTTAAAAATATAAACCATACTACTGTTATTCGCAATCTCACTTCAAAAACCTGAACCAGACGGGCTCCTCAACCCAGATAATATTATTTACCTCCGGCATTCTATACCCAGATGACCCATTCTCTACAACCTTTGAAATCTCCACATTAATTAACTTATTTAATTTTTGTTTTTCCAGTTCCTCATCGTTTATATCTTCTTTGACCGAAATAATCTCATAGTTCAGTTTTACAACCTTATTGTATTGATTGATATACATGATTAGAAGAAGTGAAAAACCAATGATGAGAATTACAAATAGAAAGAACCTCCTCTTCCTTCTACTGCTCTCATATCTTCCTTCTTCTATCTCATACATAATCTGCACCTTTAATATTTAACATTAGTTCCACTATAATATCTTTTTCAGGGCTCTTAACTTCGCTGACCTTGAACTTCTATTTTCTAAGACCTCTTCTCTCGTTGGTCTTTCTGGCTTTTTAGTCATAATTTTATATTCCCCACTTAATGCCTTTTCCTTAAAAAAATGCTTTACAATTCTATCCTCAAGAGAATGATACGAGATGACAATTAAAACACCGCCTGTCCTTAATAACTTGATTGATTTTGGAAGTGCTACCTCAAGATTATTAAGTTCATTATTAGCCCATATACGAAGCGCCTGAAATGTGCGTGTTTCTGGATGAATTCTGTGATAGCCATGGGAATATGCTCTCTTTACAATTGTAGCAAGCTCGTATGTGGTTACTATTGGTTTGACATTTCTTTCCTTCACTATTAAACTCGCTATCTTCCTGCTATTCCTCTCCTCACCATACTTATATAGAATACTGGCAATTTCATCCTCCGGCATCTTATTAATAAAATCCTTCACTGACCGAGAATCTCCATTCATACCCATATCAAGAGGTGCATCAATATTGAAACTAAAGCCCCTCTCCCTATCCTGTAATTGATACGAAGAAAGTCCAAGGTCAAACAAAATACCATCTACACAACATTGTGTTACCTTGTTTATATTGATGAAATTAATGTTATAGAAAAGTATTTTCTTGATGTAATTCTTCAGAAACTCTTTTGCCCTCTCAATTGCCTTATGGTCCCTGTCAATCGCTATTATTCTTTGTGCTTTACATTTTTGAATAATTGCAAGAGTGTGACCACCATCACCTACAGTAGCATCAATGAAAACCTTCCCCTGTGAAGATTTCAAAATCTCAACAACCTTATCAACAAGAACAGGTCTATGCCTCATATCAGGCATAACATTCACTTAAAAACCAAGTTCTATAAACCTTCTACTTAACTCCTCTTTCTTCTGTTTGTTACTCTCATCATAACTTTCCCAGAGATGAACATCCCATAACTCTATTCTCTCTATAACACCAATAATGAAAACCTCTGAATCAAGTTCTGCATGGTCCCTTAAATTCTGAGGAACCATTATTCTTCCTATCTTATCTTGATTCTGATAAACTGCTCCTGAGAGGATTTTGCGAAGGAAATATCTGCTGAAGTCATCCACAGGTGGTGTTTTCGCAAGTTCAGACATAATCTGAAGCCACTTCTGTCTTGGAAATAAGCAAAGGCAGGGTTCATAACTTATTGTAAGAACATAAGATGTAATAGTATTACCATCAATGTCAGAACGATAAGGTTTTGGTATTAATATTCTACCTTTATCGTCCATTGTATGTCTTGCCTGACCGATGAATGAAAACATACTCATAATTTACCACTTTTTACCACTTCTTACCATAAATTTATTAAAAAAAATACACATTGTCAAGTAAATATTTTAAATAATTTTTAATAAATGTTATCTATTTATCACTATTAAAAATGAAAAGAATAATAATATTTAATTACATTCTTTCATTATTTCTATTGAGATTTAACCTTTTAGATTATTCAAAGACATAACATAGAATATAAAGATATTAAGAATTAAAACTACGATAATGAATCTACTTTACCTCTGGTTGAGGTATAGATAATCTGAATGTTGAACCAATCCCAGGTTTGCTATCCACTTCAACACTACCTTCAAGCAGTTTCGCAAATTCTTTTACAATATATAACCCCAGACCTATCCCACCATAAGAATCTGAATCTTCTCTCTCTACCCTGTAAAACCTCTCAAATACTCTATTTAAATCATCCCCAGGAATTCCTATCCCCGTATCTTTTATCTCAAATACAATGTTCCCCCTCTTTCTGTATACTCTAATATTTACCTTCCCACCCGGTAGAGTGAACTTTATAGCATTATCTAAAAGGTTTCTCAGTATCTCCAATAATTTCTTTTCATCTGTATAGATAGTATTCAATCCTGTTTCCACCACAGTCATCAGTTTAATCTCTTTGTCCTCCGCTCTCTGAGAGAAAGCATCAATTAATACTGATAGAAAAATTTGGATTGAAAGCCATGTCTTATCTAATATCTTCCTTTTATCATCAGTAAGTGACATGTCAATTAACGACAACTCCAATGTCTGGTCTATCATCCTTGCGAGCCTTATTGACTGTTCAATACATCTTTTGTGCTGAGTTGTTATAGAATCACCAAGTCCCATCTTAAGTATGTCCATATATCCAATTATAGTAGTCAGGGGTGTCTTGAGGTCATGAGCGACCGAAGCAATAAAATCCGATTTATACTTTGATAATTTCTCTATTTCTACCCATTGCGTCAGGTCATTATCAACAAGAATATAAATCTTTCCCCAGATTGTCTCTACATGTGATAAACCTATCTTATGATACTCTGATTTACCACTCTGCCTGACCCTCTCCAATCTTTCCAAAACCTCTGTCTTCTCAGTCCTGATACTTTCTTCAACCTGCTCCCTCTCCCATTTCTTATATATCTTTCCCATGACATCATAAATATTTCTCCCCATTAAATTCTCGGTTGCGAGTCCAAGTATTTTTGCCATTCTATCATTAAAGAGCAGAATTCTCTCATCTTCACCAAAGACAAGAAAACCAGTATCAACATTTTTTACAATGGATGTCATTATTTTAAGGTGAGCATCTTCAAAACCCTTCATAAAACTTTCATAGAGAATAACTGCTTCCTTCTTTGCCTTACGTCTGTCTTTATCTTCTAATTTCATTATGTCTGCTGACTCATATATAATGTATAAAGATATATCATTAATTTTTCCAATACTTAGTAACTGTAAAGGTTCTTCACTTCCTTTGAGTGGTCTATTATCAATAAAATCAACCTTATCCCCCTCTCCAATTGCATTATAAAATCTATCTCTTATCTCCGAGTTCTCTTCTTCTAAGAACTTATCACCTATCACATAAAGGATTCTCCTTGGAACTCTTTCCGACCTATCACCAAGAAGACCAAGAGCGCACCTATCAACACCGAAAGTTTCGGAAAGCACATTGAATACTTTTTCTCTTGTCCTGAAATATTCTTCTAAACTAAACATACTGAACTAAAATTATTGAGATTTTAACATATTGAAAACGACCTGTAAAAAACAATCGGGGCGAGAGGATTTGAACCTCCGACCTCATGGTCCCGAACCATGCGCGCTAACCAAACTGCGCTACGCCCCGCCTTCTATCTCATATCTATATTTTATCTACTAATCATATCAAATATAAAAGCATTTTTGATATAATACTTGCCAATTATATACATTACCAATGAAACTGAAAATAGATAAGACAATACTCATAAGCGCATGCCATCTTTATATCCATCTCGGCATGCTCACTCTTCCTGCTATGTTCATCCCAATCATGCATGATTTTGGCATAGGGCTTGGCAGGGTCGCCTGGATTAGCACTGTTGCCCTCATTGCGTTTGGTGCCGGTTCGCTTCCCGCTGGTTTTCTTATAGACAGAGTTGGTCCAAAGAAGATGTTAATTATCAGCATAATCGGCTTCTCTGTTACCCTGATGCTGACATCACTTGCAAATTCTCCACTCACACTCACAATAACATTCGGACTTGCTGCTGCTTTCGGCTCGCTCTATCATCCAACAGGGCTGTCGTATCTCTCCTTATCGTCAAAGAATGTGATAAAGTCAATGTCTATATTCGGCATATTCGGAAACATCGGTCTCGGTCTTGGCCCCCTCTCAGCAGCTGGTCTATTCCTGCTTGGTGGCTGGCATCTTGTATTCGCCGGCTCAGGATTTCTCGGCCTTATCCTGCTTGTCCTCATAATCTCATCTATCACTGAGACCACAGTCATTCCAGACAAAGAACAGAAGGTTAAAGAAAGAATGGGTTTAGAAAAAAGCATCCTCTATTACATTCCACTATTTATCACAGCAACATTCATTGGCTTCTTCATCAATGGCATAACATCGCTTCTTCCTGCCTTCTCATACGAGAAGATGTCATCCTGGTTTTCTGATGTCAGGCAGGTTGTCGCAGGAAATATAACCGCATCAATAATTCTTCTGATGGGAATAGTAGGACAGATATTCACAGCACGGCTCAAAAGCCATATGAAAATAATTAATTACATCATCTTCATCCTGATAGCGTTGATGGTTATTCTTGTCACCGTCGCTGTTCTTCCGGGTATATGGGCAATAATACTCGGGCTTTTGATGTCGCCACTTTACTTCGCAGTCCAGCCACTTATGAACACGCTTTCTGGCACCGTCTCAACTGCTGAGATGCGCGGGCGTGTATATGGTTTTGTATTTGGTCTCTACTTTGGTGTAGGTTCTATTGGAACGGGACTTGGCGGCATGATTGCAGAAAGAGCAGGTTTCAGATGGACATTCCTTTTATACGCACTATCAGCATTTATAGCACTATTTCTGTCATTAAATATGAAGAGGAGATATAAACTCGGGCGATAACTGATAGAAATAATAATCAGATTATATTATTATAAATCAGATTATTTTTGAGATATTAGACGCGTTTTGACTATTTATAAGATATAAAATATAGTTATAATGAGTAAATAAAATATTTTTATTGAGAATAAGTATATGTCAAAGAAGAAAGCATTAGGACAGTTTTTCACACCTAAGTTCATAGTAGAGTTCATCTACGATATGATATTAAAGATGCGTCCAAAAGGTGTTCTAATACATTCAAGAATTATAGACCCTGCTTGTGGCGAGGGTATATTCTTAAAATATGCGATTGAAAACAATATAACTAGACCAGAATTAGTGTTTGGTATAGATAAAGATGAAGAAATTTCGAAAGTTTGGGATGAGTTAGGACTTTCTAAAATTATTGGTAAAAATTTATATATACAAGATGGACTATATGATACACCAGATTGTAGAGTGTTTATACAATATGAGAACAGAAAATTTGATATTGTTGTCGGTAATCCCCCTTATGGTGGTATAGGTATAAAGAACCTTGAAAAGGATGAAAAGTTATACAATGCATTAAAGAAATATGAACTGTGGAAGAATAATTTTAGAAATAATCAAAAAAATCAAGAGGGATTATTTTCAGATGAATATATAAGTAATATTAAAAGATTATCTAAAGAGGAAATAAGAAGAATAGAGCGATTTCCAATAGAAGTTTTATTCCTTGAAAGGTTTATCCAGTTAGCAAAAACAAATGGAATAATAGGGATTATTATTCCAGAAGGAATATTAGCAAATTCTAATATGCAATACATTCGGGATTGGATAATGAGTAAGTGTGATATAGAAGCAATAATATCACTTCCAAGAAGCACATTTAAGGATTCTGGAACAACAGCAAAGACAGCGATATTATTTCTTAGGAAATTAAAAGAGAATGAGGTTGTGCATAATGATAAATATATTTTTATGGCTTCTATGGAAGATGATTCCAAAGAAAATTTTAATAAAAGGGAAGAGATGAAGAATATTGTTAATGCATATGAAAATAGCGAAGTATCTATTAAATTAAATCCTACAAAAATAATAAAAGATGTTAAATGGGGAGATATTATTGGAAGCAGAGCAGACCCTGATTATTGGTTACCTGAATATAGGAAATTAGAAGATAAAATGATAGAACATTGGGAAGTAAAAAATTTAGGTGAGTTTATAGAAAGTATAACTTATGGACAGGTAGGTGAAAGAATATATTCTAATAAAGGAATAAGGTATATAACTACAAGTAATTTTGATACTTTGTTTTTAGATTTAAATTTGAAAAAAAGATTTTTAAAACCAGGAAGTCACAATGACCCTAAAAGGAGTAGAGTTAAAAAAGGAGATTTATTATTAGTTGGAAATGGAGTTGCTTGTATTGGTAGAAGCAGTGTATACATGTTTGATGAAGAAGCTAATATTGAACAAAATATAGTATTAATTAAAACAAAAAATATAAGTAACTATTTTCTTGATTTGTTTATAAAGAGTAAATATGGACAATTGCAAATAAATAGACTCCTATCTTCTGTAGGAACTGCTTATATAAATTTTCCAAATATCAAAAAAATTAAAATACCTTGTATTGATAAATCAATTCAAAAAAATATTGAAAGTGAATATAAAAATATTCATGAATTTTATTTAAGAGTATTAGAAAAAAATGATGATAAAAATAAAGTTATAATTAAAGTTTCAGATATAGTAAATAGATTAGAGGAATTAATAGAGGGGAAGAGGGATGAGTTATAAATATAATGATTTCAATTTAAATAATCAGGATACAGAAGATGATTATAAGTCATGTGAACTTGATGAAAAAGTTCTAAAAATCCTTGGCTATCCATATACAAATCCAAATATTGTAAAAAGAAATAAAACCTACAAATCGTATAATACTACTTATAGAGTTGACTATATATTTTATATTAATGATATTCCATCTTTAATTATTGAAGCAAAGAAGAATGATAAGGAACTTGATTTTGGTTTTGAGGAGGGTTCAACACATACAGTTCTTTTTAATAAAAATAGAAGGATACCTTATTTAATAGTTTCAGCAGGTAAAAATATAAAAATGTATAAAACATTAATATCAAAAGACGGTCATGAAGTAGTATATGAAGATTTAGGTTATATTCTTACTTGGAAAGAACTTATAGAAAAAATAAATAATACTTTTAATCCAAAAACAATAGATAATATAAGAGAAAGTTCAGTTGCTGCTGATGTAATTGCTGATACATTATTTAATATATTTAAAATTATAAAAAGTATAAAGAGACCTAATTATAGCTATGATGATGCAATTTTAATATTAAACAAATTAATATTGTCCAATTTTTATAATAAAAATAATTATAACGATATTTACAATGAATTTATTATACCTAAGAAATATATTAAAGAAATTGATGAAATAATAAAACAATATGATTTATCAAAAGCACATAGTAATGAATTAGCATACATATATAGAGAGTTTGTTACAGATTACTTTAGAGGTTATTCTCAATCAGATATATTTTCATATGATATTGGTAGATATATAACTCCACGCGAGTTAATAGATTTTATGGTAAAAATATCAGATATAAACCCATCATATAAAGTTATTGACCCTGCCTGTGGTTCAGGTGGCTTTCTCGCAGGTGTTTTAAGCGGTATACCAAATTATGAGAAAATTAATTTTATTCAAAACAATTTGTATGGTTGTGATATTGACCCATTCTGTGTATCAACTGCAAAGACATTCATAGGATTTAATGTTTCATCAGAAAAATTAATAAGTACTAATATATTTAAGCATAATGGTCTTTACTGTAATAATTATGAAAATACTGATTATGGTAAACAAGATAATATTTGTAATTTTATTAAAGAAGGAACCTTTGATTTGGTAATTTCAAATCCTCCAGGTAATAGTGGTTATAGTGTTGGTTTTGATAAGGAATTTGTATCTAAAAAACTTAATTTAGAAGGTTCATTTGTTGACTCTGAAGCTTTTATTAATAGAGCAATTCAGTTAACAAATAAAAATGGAAAAATCTGTCTTATAATTCCTGGAAGTTTTTTAGCAAATTTACAAAAACAAGATTTTAGAGACAGTATTTTTATTAATTGTTACCCAAAGGCTATTATTTCACTTCCAAGAGATATATTTCCAAATGTCTCTTCTAAGATGGCTATTATTCTTTTAGAAAAAGGTATTAAGTATTCAAAAAATTATCCAATATTTATGGCATCAATTGAATTAGATGAGGAACATCCATCACTTGAGGCTGAATTGGACAATGTTTATAAAGAATATATAGAATTTAATAAATAAAATAATAACCTATAAATTTTAACCCCTTGCCTTTATTCGCCACCCTACTCGACTGTCACGCTCTTGGCGAGGTTCCTTGGCATATCTACATCATAGCCACGCTTGAGCGCTGCATAGTAGGCAATCAGTTGAAGAGGAATTGCCGACAGTATTGGTGTTATATACCTATGTGTATTTGGCACATAAAAGACGCCCTTTGAGAAATCGCCAAGCCCATGCACACCCTTTCTTGTGATGATATATATTACGCCCCTTCTTGCAAGAACCTCCTGGACATTAGAGACCGATTTCTCTAAAATCTCATCCTGCGTCATTATCGCGATTACTGGCGTCCCCTCATCTATCAGAGCAATTGTGCCGTGCTTCAGTTCCCCCGCTGCAAATGCCTCCGCATGTATATACGATATCTCCTTCATTTTGAGAGCACCTTCTCTTGCGAGCGGTTCATCAATATTTCTTCCAAGATAATAGCAGTCATCTCTCTCTGCTATCTCATCAGCGATTCTTTCGCATTCTCCCTCATTTTTCAGAACTGTCTGCATCAAATCTGGAAGAGATTTCAATGCCTTCATAACATCACGAATATTTTCCTTTGGCTTTTTTACACGCCTGATATCACAGAGATAGCCGGCAAGCAGGAGAAGGACCGTCTGCTGGCTCGTGAACGCCTTAGTTGACGCAACAGCAATCTCTGGACCCGCCTTTGTATATACAATACTATCTGCCCTTCTTGTGATAGATGAACCCATAACATTTGAGATGGCAAGCGTCAGGGCGCCTTTCTCATGAGCAAGGTCCAAACTCGCGAGTGTGTCTGCTGTCTCACCTGACTGACTCACAAAGACGACAATGTCCTTCTCATTAAGAATGGGGTCTCTATACCTGAATTCACTTGCAATATCAGCCATTACAGGAATTCCGAGCGTCTCCTCCAGAACATACTTACCATATAGACAGGCATGATACGCTGTTCCGCAGGCAACAAGATGTATTGAGCGAACCTGCCTTAACTGCTCTTCCGGTATAGATATATCTATATGAACATGACCACCTTTTGATATATGCCCCTCAATTGTCTTCTCAATCGCCTTCGGCTGTTCGTGTATCTCCTTGAGCATATAATATTCATATTCACCCTTCGTAGCATCCTCCAGTGTCCAGTCAATAATAGAGATATTCCGTTTCTTGAAGTCAACCTTTGACTTATCAAGGAATGTATCTACTTCTATTGTTTCTCTGCCTACCGCGACGATATCACCATTATGCATAATATAGAACTTATTCGTATCTTTAAGAAGGGCTGGCACATCTGAGGCGATGAAATTCTCATTGTGTGCAAGACCTATTACAAGCGGGGCATTGAACCTCGCCGCAATCAATCTATCTTCATTTTTGTGCATAAAGACAACTGCGAAGTTTCCCACCACTCTCCTCAGTGCATGCTTGACTGCCTTCATGAGGTCGCCATCATAATATTCTTCAACGAGGTGTGAGAGTATCTCAGTATCTGTCTGAGAGATGAATTTATGACCCTTCGCTTCCAGTTCCGCTTTTAGAGAGCGATAGTTCTCAACAATACCATTCTGGACAACAATAATATCACCCGTGCAGTCGGGATGGGGATGTGCGTTGATGTCATTTGGTTCGCCGTGCGTAGCCCATCTTGTGTGCCCAACACCCATTGTGCCTTTTGGCTTCGCCTTCTTCAATAATCTCCTCAGGCGTGAAATCTTGCCCGCTGCCTTGACAATATCAATTGTTCCGCCGTTAAATATACCTATACCTGCAGAGTCATAGCCACGATATGAAAGCCCTTCAAGTCGTTCAACGAGAATATCAGGCGCCTGCCGAAAGCCAATATATCCTACTATTCCACACATACTATTAATAAGAATATACTATAAAAAATAGAATATTTCTTGTGGATTTTTAGAAGAAATTAAGACGATTTAATCTATTTAATATATTGTCTTTATAAAGATTAATCAATATTAATTCTGAAAAACCTTTTACTCCGTCTTCAAACAATATACATATCCATCATAACTTCCAAAATATATATTACCCCCTACTACATAAGGGGAGGAGACTACCCAATCACCTGTTTTATATCTCCATATCAATAAGCCATCACTTGCTGATAGACAGTAGATATAATTATCATTACTCCCAATATATACTCTGCCATCTATTACATACGGGGAAGAAATTACCCTACTACCTGTCTCATATCTCCATAAAAGTGAGCCATTATCTGTTGAAAGGCAGTAGATGTAGTTATCAAAACTTCCAACATATACCCTACTATCTATTACATAAGGGGAGGATTCTATGTGGTCACCTGTCTCATACCTCCATATCAATGAGCCATTACTTGCTGATAGGCAGTATATATATCCATCACTACTTCCAATATATACCCTACCTTCTAATATGTACGGAGAGGAACATACATCATTATCTGTCTTATATCTCCATATTAGTGAGCCATTATCCGCTGAAAGGCAGTAGATGTAATCATCCAAACTTCCAACATATACCTGTCCATCCATTACATAAGGGAAGGATGCTACCCAACCACCTGTCTTATATCTCCATTTCAGTGAACCATTATCTGCTGAAAGACAGTAGATGTAATCATCCAAACTTCCAACATATACCTTACCATTTATTACATAAGGAGATGAATATACCAGATCACCTATTTTATGCCTCCATATCAACGAACCATCACTTGTTGATAGGCAGTTAATATATTTATCATAACTTCCAATATATACCCTATCATATATGACATAAGGGGAGGAATCTACAAAATAAATTGTCTTATGTCTCCATATCAGTGAGCCATCAATTGCTGAGAGGCAGTATAAGTAATAATCCATACTTCCAATATATATCCTACCATCTAATCCATATGGGGAGGACCATATACCATCACCTGTTTTATATCGCCAGATAAGGTCTGCTGTCCTCTCAAGAGATATCTTATCATCCTCACAATAACTATATTCATCTGGATATATCTTTCCACACTCAGGACATTGTTTATTTGCATATAAAGGAAGAGAAATAACGAAAAAAGATGTAATTATATAGATTATAAATAAACGCACAGTATAGACCTCCTAATAATATGTTTATACACTTTCATTATTAAAAAAATTTTACAAAAAAATTAATAGCACAATGATTTATGAGTAAATATATCCTACTATTCCACACATATCTCTTTTAACATATCAGATAAAAGACCATATATACAGATGTTTCTTATCTGTTAGAACTGAAATAACACTGACAATAAAAGGTTGAATCATATTTGATATAGAACAATTAGTATTAAAAAGTATATATTATAATAGAATTATCGTGAGGTTATATATGAAATTCAGAGTGATTCTTGAGCCAGATTTAGAAGATGGTGGTTATATAGTGTCATGTCCATCACTTCCTGGATGCTATTCTCAGGGTGAGACGATAGAAGAGGCACTCTCCAATATAGAAGATGCAATTAAGGGTTATATTGAATCATTAAGGAAACACGACCGTCCAATACCAAAAGAGATGGAGATAGAAGTAGCAATTTAGATGCCTAAACTACCCAGAGACCTGACGCCAAAACAGGTAGTAAATGCATTAAAGAAGATAGGATATTCAGTTGACTATCAAACTGGGAGCCATATAATTCTTTATCCAGAGAAAGCAAATCAACCATTATTATCAATACCAAATCATAAATATATAAAAATAGGATTGTTAAGAAAATTGATTAAAGACATAAATATAACAATAGATGAATTTTTGGGACTATTAAAGTAAGAAACAATGATAGTTAATAATAAAGGTGATATAACCTTAAAACCGTAGAGGAGAATGCGCATTCTCCCATATAAAGGGATATGATAATTTGTTAGATTTATAATAACACATCCTAACTTGCTTTATATAGTTAAAATACAACCAACCTATCCTTAACCTCCTCTGGAATACTCTCACCTACATTACCACTTCCCCATATCTTCCTTATCTCAAGGGCGCTGTGGGCATCAGAGCCAACAGTGAAGAAGGCACCACTTCTAATGAGTGCGTCCAGGAGCGTCTTCTCAGGAACGCCCCAGCCAATATTGTATTCAAATGCGACTGTCTGTCCCTTCACCACTCTTGCTATTCTCTCAGCGATGTCTTCCGATATTTCAATTCCATTATTTTTCAGTATGAGACCGGGATGGGCAATTACTGAGACCGAAGGATTTGCTATAGCCCCGATAACAGCATCCCTCCATAAAGAAAGTGCTTTTTCATCATCCTTTACAATATCTTCATCAGATAGAAAACCATCACCAGTTGGAATCTTATGAACAGATGCAAGGACTACATCTACATGGTCATCTACCCCTTCTGGTATGTCAATATTGCCCTTTAAGTTAGTAATCTTCGCTTCAACCCCACAGATAACCCTTATTCTGTCTTTATAATAATCAGCGACCTCACCGACATAGTCAATATAGGCCCAGACCCAGTCGGAGTCAGCCCTCACATGGTCTGTTATCGCAATAGCGGTAAGACCAACCTCAATTCCTGCCTCAACCAGAACTTCAGGCAGGTCTTCGCCATCTGAGAACTTAGAATGAGTATGGTAGTCCGCTCTCATCAAAGAACTGCCAGCCCCAGTATCTCTTTATGCTCATCCCCCACCTCACATCACCAATCTCAATCCTCTCACCAAGCCCCATCTTCACAAGCAAATATGGCAAATTCACACCGCATGCAGACGAGAGTATAACAGTTCCCTGAAGTCGGGGGTTTGATTCAATAAGGCAGGGTGAACCATCAGAGCGCTCCTTGAACTGAAAGCCGATGACACCATCAATATTAAGACCATTTATAAGTTGCTCAGTCATCTCTATCAACCTATCATCTTTCACAACCCTTGCATTGAAACTTATGCCATTCTTTATTCTCTGCCTGAGTCGCGGTATGCAGACGAACATCCTGCCCTTATCCGCTATCGCATCCACAGTATATTCTTTACCTGGAAGATACTCCATAACAAGATATGGTGGAAATGGATTTGACTTCTTCAAAATATCAATAACCTCATCAAGGGTAGAATAGACGCCAGTTGGTTTCTCTTTAAGAAGAAGTTCTAATCTGTCTTTTGATGTGTCAAGGACTCTAAAGCCACGCATGCCATTTGATACCGGCGGCTTAATGCAGACAGGTCTATCAGGGTAGCCAAGTTTACTGACCGCCGAGATGAGTTCATCAATGTTATTCACAAGTTCAAAATCTGGCACAGAAACAGCAAGTTCCCTTGCCTTCACTGAAAGTTTGTGCTTGTCATTCAATATCTCCATTACATCTGAATTTGATATAGGAATATAAACACCCTTTTTCTTGAAATCTTCCTTTGCCTTTGAAAGTGGAATAAGTTCTCTTGTAACGAGAGGAAGGATAACTTTCACGTGCTCGTGCTCGCAAATATCCATAATCTTTGGTACGAAGTCGTCTGACTCGGGTGGTGGTATAACATATAAGGCGTCAACGAAAGATGAGCCAACAGCGGAGGGGTCAATGTCAACACCTATAAGGCGAAGTCGCTTATCACCGGACTTCCTGAGACAATAAATTATACCTGGTGCACCGGGAGCACCAGCGCCGGTTATGAGAACGCCTATCTTATTATCCACCTTAATATCTCAAAGCACTCAGCGTATTTAACGCCAATCTGGAGCCCTCTCATCTGGGCTATCGCCCTTATCGCATCGGGCTTTGTGTAGTCCCTGTGCGCCTGTGACTTATATGCACCTACCGCCTCAATCTTCTTTGCGATGTGTTTCTCATCAAGCAGAATGAACGCGTGAGAGATGAATGTGATGTTGTTCCACGGGAGTTCGTAGGCGAGGGCGGTTGTGGTCTTGAAAGCCCTGAGACCCTCAATAGCGACAGTCGTATGGTCCTGATGGAGGTCAGATTGTGATGGCATAAATACGATATCAGGCGCTATCTCATCTCTCAGTTTTACAAGATGCTCAAGAATATCCTGGCGGACATAGTTAAGTTTTCTCACTTCATAGTTGAAGACGATGATGTTCTTTTCAGGAATTCCGAGAATTAAACATGCCTCTCTGAGCTCTTTTTCAAGCGTATCAGGTGGAAGACCCTCAGGAAGTGACTCAGATGCGGTTGAGAAGGCGGCATAGAAGACGCTTGCGCCCTCTTCAATAAATCTTGCTATGCTACCGCCACAGCCGAGTTCGCCGTCGTCTGTATGGGGTGCGAGTATGAGGACTTTTTGACGATTTACATTTATCATAGTGAATAAAGGATAATATATTCATAGAAATTGTAAATAGGTATAAATAAATCAGAGTATTAACTATTTACATTGGTAGGAACTCTGAAGGAATCTTGACTTTGTATTACTTGAATAATGCCTTCACAATACCCAGTGATGTGTTCTCGATTGCTTCTGGCCAATAGACAATAACACAGTGCATACACCAATTTGAATTATAATTACTTGGAACACCTTTATGCCACCACAAATCACCAGCCCATGTAAGAGAATTTACCATACTACTACCACCACCATCATAAAGCGGATATGGTGGCGGACAAGACCTTACGGAATATATACACCAGAATTTATCTACATGCTTACTGTAATTCCAGTTGTCATCGTAGACATTACAGTCATCATATTTTGGATATGTATTATTAATATGCCAGCTCTTTGGACCGTAATCTTTACCTTGCCAGTTATTATAAGGGTTACATACAGGGACATATTTATTACCATCCCATTCTTCCTTTGATGTAACATATATATCTGCTGGACCATCAGCATCATATCCAATAAAACCTATAATATTAATCTTATAATCATAACCACTTATACTAAAATCACTGAGTTTAAAATAGCAGGCAAAGGCAAGATGACTACCCCCAGCCCAATAATAACGTGGCTCATTATGATATATCATATCCTTCTCAAAACTGGGAAACAAGAAACTTATAGAGATTAACAAAAACAAAATAAATAGACATCTTTTCATAACACTACCTCCCTTTATCTTATAACCACAACCTTTTTAACAATACTAAAATTATCAGAAAATATATTTAATATATATAAACCAGTTTTAAATTCATTATTATTAATTGATATGCAATTATCACCTGTATTTATTTTACCACAATATATTCTATTTATTCTTCTACCTGATATATCATAAATATCTATATTTATATTCTCTTCTTTATCCGCCTTTATATGAATATTTATATCTTCATAAACAGGATTTGTTATATTTACTTCAATATTTTTTAAATTATTAATTTTATTTGGAATATTTTTATTATCACAAACATTTTCATTATATGAATATGTTCTACCTGTTCTCATTCTTAGTGCTGGGTCACCTAATAATATTCTCAAAAAAGAATTTCTAACAACCAAACTCCAGGGATTCCAAGGCGAATGTTCTAAACCATATTTTATTATATCATTAACAGTTGCCATATTTATAATCCATCCAAGACCCTTCTTTACTCCAGAAATTCTAGCTTCATCCGGATAACCATATATATTCTTATAGACCTCTTCCATAATGACATTTTTAAAATTATATAATATATGTGTACTAGTGGTATAACCCATAGTTGCCACAGCACCAATAGATTGATTGCTGTAATAATCACCTATCATCCAGTCCTCACAGATACAATTACCATAAGGATAATATATCTGTCCACAACTACAACACTCATTAAACACGACTGTTAACTTACCATAGTTTTCACATTGATTTATATTTACTCTTGTCCAATCATTATCTTGTTGTTGAGAACTATTCCAATCATCCCAACGCCATTGGTCTCCATGACCAAGATAACAGACAGATGCAACACCATCTGTTATACATTTCTCAACATCACCATTTGTTGCGTTCCAAATGATATTTGGGTCATAACCTTCCTGATAGGGAAGTCCATAGCATTTCTTAAAAGTTGGCTTTGGATCTTTATATTTTGATTGGTTACCTATTTTCTCTGCTGGTTTAAAGAAACTCTGAGAATTATTATCATATGCTTTGTGAGCAACTAAAAGGACATCATTGTTCCATGATTGATTATAATATATTTCCTCTTTAAGAAATTGAAAGTATAATTGATTGATTTCATTACTATCAAACGAAAATCTACCCAATGCAATATCTGGATATATATCAATGATATAAGGATTTTGTTGTGTCTCAGTTAAAAGTGTATAGTAGTAATCAGAATAAAGTCCCCAATTATTCGTAAGGTCATATATAGGGATATTATCAACATCACCAATAAATAAAACATAATCTAATCTCTTTTCGTGATTATTATAATAGGTTTTTATAAAATTTTTCAAATTAACATCACCTGAACCTGTATCATCATCGTATTTCTTTATCTCAACAGTATAATAACTATATCTATCCTGTAACCGTTTTGCAAATTCACCTACAACTTCATCATTATAAAGATAATCAGGAACTATTATAAGATAATATACAGGCGCATAATTGTCTATATTTGGATTAAGTTCATCAAAGTTCCATATTACTCCCCTCATCAAATTTGCCATGTCCTCATCCATAGTTGCTATCGGTATTGGCCCTCCATTATTATATATAACATCTATATAATAATCATAGCTGACATTCAACTGTCTTAAATAAGGGTTATATGAAAATGGTATGTAGCCAACATTGTCAACTGTGTAATACTTGAATATGCCCGGGTCACCTACTTCATTATGATTAAGTGGAAACCAACTATTACTGTTATAGAACATAATATTCTTCTCAAATACTGGTATTTCACCATCATAAATTGGTCTCTGATGGGGCCAGACATAGTAGTTGTCAAGAATCTGGGTTGCATATACCTGTGGTATCATACTCACATCCGCATTATCTGGAATACCAAGAAGACCCCTTATCGCTGGTAGTTCTGGAAAACCAACATCATTTGTTGTAGCATAATCAGGAACCTCTAATACCTGATATAAATCACCATCAGGACCCATAACACTATCAACCCACATACCAGGTATTAAAACATGAACAAGAGTATGAACATCATTACTTTGAATGATACTAATCTCTGGTGGAGCACCTTGCTCGCCATCCTTTGAGCCACCCTTTGCAGATATGAATGACACCCATATTCTATCTGAATAAGATATCTCAGGTAATAATGATATAAATAGGAATGTAACGAGTATTAGAATTACAGATGAATATATGAATGAATATTCATTCCTGTTTTTGTATATATTTTCCATCCTCCATTCTCCTTATAAACTAATCCTATAAAGAACTAATTCTTAATTATTATCTAACATACTTATGAAAAGTTGTCAAGCATTTTTTTGCAACTATTTATAAAAAAATTTTCTAATTAAAATTAATATTGAATAATTACACTTATCAATCATCCACAATTCTGAGTATCCCGAGTGGCGTCTGCTCCGTTGTCTGACCGAGGGGATTATCCCTGCACATCTCCTCAACCCACCTTCTCCTTGAATGGTCAAGACCGTCTGATGCACCGAGGACGTCAACATTGCCCCAGTCGCCCGCATCTATTATCGCGACCTCACAGCCAAGCGCCTCCTTCACACGCTGTGCCTCTCTGTTAGCATTCTCAGGACCATACTCTATCACCCTTATATACTGCTCAAATGTATGTGTGCGACTGCCATCTATCTCCGCTATCTTATGCCCTGCCAATCGGAAGAAGTCGCCCTTCCTTCCAAAAAGACGTGTAAAGCCAGCGACCAATGCAGACAGCAGGATTTTCAGAATGCCGACCTCATTTATAGCCGCCTGCATCTTCTCAGGAATGCCGACAGCACCAACGCCAAACCTTGGTAGCGATACATACCGCCAGAGAATATTAGCCCAGAAGCCAATCTTTATCTTCTTGAATGGCTTTATTCTGTGCTGGGTAATAGAGACAATCTTTGATGTGATTAGAAGGACATCACCATCGTTTACATACGGCTTTGCAAAGAGCATGGCAACATCCACGAGGTCGTCATACGGTGTAATAAGGTGCGTCTTTACTGGTATCTTAATAACCTGCATAATAAACAAATAGAATGACAAAAACAGTTAATAAATTCAATATCATATTTCAACCCTTTATAACATTATGGACAACCTTCAATGTGAAGTCCTTTATCATACTGAACATATATTTAATATCGGATAAGTTTAGAATAAGGTCTCCCAATCTTGCATTTGATACTCTAATGTAGGCAATACTGACCGCTATCTCCTGAATCGTTGAAATAATTATTGAGGCAATAGCAGCGCCCACAATTCCATATCTTGGAATTAAGAAAATGTTAAGACCTATACTCAAAGGCAGTAATAGTCCTGAAATCCAGGTGATTATATATGGCTTTCCACGACCGCAGATATCAGACGATAGTATCCCTACATTTCCTCTTATCATTATCCTGCCTATAACAAGAAGTATAAATGCCATGACAGATTCTGAGAATTCATGACCGAAGATAAATATTATACCTGGTTTTGCGAGAGCAATTATAGCAAGACCGAGCAATATCATCAAAAAACCCGATTTTCTAAATATATTCGGGGTGTATATTGTCTTCTCTTCATCTGATTGTGAACTTGTTAGGGGGAAGAATATTGTCATTATTGATTGTGGCAACTCCTGTATTTTGCTTGTAAGTGCTATTGCGAGCGCATAATAACCAACCTGTTTTATATCAAGGAAGTAACTGACTATGAATATATCAATACGATAGTTTAGAAAGCCGAATAAGTTGGCAAGAAATGGCATAACACCATAGACCAGTTGCTTCTTCATCTCACGAATTGACAATCTGATATCAACCTTCTCTTTTATCAGATAACCAAAAAAGATGAGAACTACGCCCGCCAGACTTCCCGATAGGTTTGCAAGAACCGCGCCGAGAACGCCAATCTTAAGAAATAGCACAAGGACTGCTGTTAAGACAAATGTGGATATTATATTCAATATGAATATAAGATTATAGAAATTGACCCTGTGTTCGCCTATTATCACGCCCCTCAGTGATGCCACAAAGAAATCCAGGGGGAAGATGAGAAGTGCGATAAAGATTAATGTTGTATTGACATTTTGAAGAAATGTTGAATGTATTAGAGGTATGATTGCGATAACAATTGCGAAAAGAAGAAGCGTCCAGGTGAATGACAGAATAATGGAGTTACCTACAATAAACTGCCTTTTTATCTCCTTCTTGGATGTGTAATATATATTTGCCGTCTCCATTCCAAGTTCACCGACACTGAACAGAAAGAATGGAACCATAAGAACGAGAGAAACAACACCCTGTCCACTTGGACCCAAAAGTCGCGCTATGATTATGCTTGTTCCCAGCGAGAATACACGGATGAGTATTCTTGTTGAGAATACCTTTGAGACATTCAGGACAAACCTATCATTTTCCTTTATTGCCAGAAACTACCTCCTGAATTATTCCAGCCATTTTATTTATATCATCAACACTGACCTGCCTGTGAACAGGTAGATTTATAAGACCCTCAATAAACATCTCAGTCCAGGTCATATCGCCAACAATTTTAATATATTTTCTGTATGTTGGTATCCTGTGAACTGGAAGAGGATAGTTGAAAGGTCCTGCCTCAATACCCGCCTCTGCAAGTTTTTTTATAGCATTCTGTCTTACAATTCTATCGTTAAATGAGATTGTAAACCTCATAAGACCATCATCTGTTCTCTGAAATGAAATCCCCCTGATATCAGTTATTTTCTCTCTTAGCATACCAGCAAGTTTCTTTCTCAATATAATATCATCTTTGAATCTCTTTATTGAGAGTGAAAGAATTGACCTTTTCAAAATACCCATTTTTCTGGTCTTAAACTGTCCTGGTTCTGAAAGGAAGACAGGTCTTATGAGATACCAGAGACCTTTTCGCAATAACTTCGCTATCTTTGATTTACCTCTTTTTCCGATATACTTATCCGATAATTTTCTAAGCTTAACTTCAATACCTTCAGTATATCCATCTCTATTATAAATTCTCAAAATATTAATAATTTCATCTTCACCTATCAGATTATTCCCTATAATTTCAGCCCCAGCCATCATAGAAAGGAACTCATTATAAATGGATTTATCCATCAGAAGGCGAAGAAGTCCTGATGAGATCATATCGGTTCTCTCATTATCATCATCTCTTATATCCTGAATATTGAACAGTTCAGGTCTTTTTATAATAAGTATTCCACCGCCACCTGTCGTAATCTGTTTATCATAGTTCAAACTGACAATAAGAGCATCAGGATAATCACGAGCCCAGTTTAAGATAGCAAATGGTGATGCCTGAGCGGAGTCCTCAATTATTGCGCACTTTTTATTTACTATTTCGTAAATCTCTTCTATCCTGCATCTCGCACCATAAATATCAACAGGTATTACCGCCTTCGTCTTCGTTGTTATCGCCTTATTTAGCGCAAATGGGTCAAGTCCGAACCTCTCGCTCTCAACAGGAACAATCACAGGTGTTGCGTGAGTTGCTATTATTGCGTCAAGAACTGCAGGACAGGTGAGCGCAGGAACTATCACCTCATCGCCCTTCCCGATATTAAGACCTTTAAGGGTAAGATATATCGCGGACCTTCCTGATGAGAGAAGATAGAATCTCTTATCACCAGAGATTGACGAAATCTCACCAAACTTGTTATCAACTGATTTACTATCCAGAACGCTTAAAATATCTTCAATCTCAATGCCAGGAAGAAATCTAGGTATCATATCTACATCACATCAATTCTCTTCTCAATTTCTGACAATTTTATATCACTACAAGATAATATTTCAGGAAGTTCCTGAAATAGGTTCTTCCATGCACTGGCAAGATGCTCTGGTGATACAATATTATTTATAAAATCAATGCCTTCTTTATTAACCTCTCTTATTCCCCTTAGTTTCTCTATCGCGCTGACAATTTCATCTTCTGTATCAGCGTAAATGCAGGGGGGAAAAGGTATAGACCTCACTACATATCTACCGTAAGAGAGCGCCTCAAGAACAGACATTGAGATTCCATCGTGCTTTGTAAGACGAAGAAAGGCAATCACCTTCTCATAAACACCTTCCATCTCATTCTTTGGCAAAAGCCCAAGATGATAGACGTTTGATGGTGCACCAGGGACCCTGCCATTTTCAACCACATAGAATTTCGCATCGACAATACGCCCTGCCACTCTTCCTATCATATCAGCCCTGTAAAAGTCCTCTTTGCCAGTAATTATATATGTGAGAAAAGCCAACTCTTCTGGTAGTGGTTTTGGTTTTGCCTTAAGGTTGTCTGGAACAATAGGTATGAGAAACGACCTTATACCAATATCTGATAACTCCTTTTTCAGAAGCGGGGCATCAGATACATGAATATCTATATACTTAAGGCATTTTCTCAAATCATCAAATTTCTCATTAAGACCGAACATAACATCACTGCCAATCCACTTTGCAATTGTTATCTTACCGAAGACCTTTGCTCTCCTTATTAAGCGAAGTTTGTTTATCGGAAATACGAATATGACCACGTCAACAGATGGCAGATATTTGTATAGTGAAAACCGCTTGAATGGTATAAGAACAGCATTCAGACCTGCCAATCGTAAGTTCTTTACTAGATATTCAGGCATCTCTGCTGTCCCAATCACACCAATTCTACAATCTGATAATCTCATCTCTTTGTTTTTACTATTTTAAATGTCCCTTTCTCATCTTTCAAAATCGCACATTTTATGGAATTAGATATACCAAACTCCTCATCGCCTTTCTTAACAGCATATTTACCCACATCACCAAGAAAGCCAATTTTACCGTAATTCAATACCATTGGCGAGATATCAAATTTAACTATATATGAACCACTCTCTTTGATTGCATAAACTGAAGATACTTCCCTTGCACTCCACCATCTTACAGTATCTATACAGGTCAGTGTATCTCCTCCCCTCTTCTTTATCTCATCCCTGAGCGTCAGTAAAAACTTACCCACTACACTATATTCATCATATACAAGGTGTTGATTGTGAAATATAAATGCAGAATAACCGCCTACCCTCTCAATTTCATCAAGCATGACTAGAGACCTTCTCAGTGCTTCATCATAACTGAGTTTCTGTCTGAAAAAAAGCGTAGAGTCCATTAGTGCTGGTGGAAGCTCATAGAGATTATAATTAGGAAGCACCTTAAATGGCATTGCAATGCCTGCTCTGAAACCAGGTTTGCTGGCGTAGGTCAAACTTGAGTCATACAGAAAACCATTTCTTTCAATCTCGTGTAGTGTCTCAGGGATTCTCAATCTGACGTAGTGCATTCGGACACCTTCTACACTCCTTCCTGATACATCCTCAAGCAACTTTCTCTCCTCACCAAGATTAGCCCCATTAAACATAGACGCATAACTTCCGTGGAGTGATATCTCAGCACCAACCTTCACTAACGACTTGATCATATAAGATGCTCTGTAATTATCAGCACTCACCTCAGGGTCAAATGAATGCCGTTTTCTCCCACAGGCAAAGAATGATATTCTCTCACCTGAATAATTGAGCAACTTATCCATATCAATCAACACTTTATTTGAGCGCGAGACCGACTTATATGCCAGTCCAAGATTCTTTTTAGTGTTTTTAATATCAAAATGCTTGATAGATGAAAACGGATTTATAAGAGAGAGAGGCAATGGATGTTTTCTTATATGGTCAAGGTCAATCGTTATACTGACTGTGAACTTTGAGCCATTCTGCCACCTTTCAATATAAGGCATAATTAATCCAGATGCCCTCAGAATCTCATCTATAGCACTCTTCATAAATTCAATTATATAGTTCACGACTGGCTTTTCAAGAACACCAGAATTAAACAGTAGTGAGAAGGTTGCCCTGAATCTCTGATGCTCATCTAAAATGGTCTTTTCCTTTTCCTCATATCTAAATACGATGCTCTCCACAATAGACAGAACATCAATATCTATTTGCCAGGCATTTTCGCTTATTTTTTTAAGGTGACTGATGTCCAATATTTGGTGAGATAAAAGCTCTTCAGATATATTTAGAATTTCTGCTCTGACATAATCGGTTCTTTTAATAAGCAATAGTGGCAGGTCTAAATTTAACTTAACCTGCTCTCTTAAGAGAATCAATTCTACCCTATCACCGGTCGGTTTTTCAGGATTTGATGAAAGACCTATGGTATCCAAAATTACCTTTGCAGATACCTGTTCATTTTTTGAGAGAAAGTGAATGTTAATCATATTTACAGTGGAAAGTAGCGTCTGTTAAGGAATTTTATAAAATAATGATAAAGTAGGTTCTTCTTCCAGGTGATATTATAAAATGGGGCGAGGCGCCCTTCAAAGGACTCCTTAAAATGTGCAATTGACCTGATGTTTGCACCACACAGGTCAATATATTTTACCATTCCTGAAATTGACATCATAATATTCCAGAGTAATAGTGTGCCAGCAGATTGGTGAGCATAACTGGCAAGACCAGCAGAGATATAGTATGAGGTATCACCAAAGGTTGCGACAAGGGCACCTGCCTGAGGACTGCTATCTTCACCAACAATTATGGGTGAAAAACCATATCCTTCATTTATAATATGCTTCTTGAATGCTTCATAGAATAATTTTGACAAAGGTGGATTTCTTCCCTGAGACCTGAATGTTTCGTTAATCAATCTTTCTGTAATTGAGATATCACCATCTTGAATATATTTCAGACCTTCACGCTCACCTTTCCTTATTATACTTCTCACCTTCGGTGTCAACCCTTCCCACATCTTTTCAATATCATCAATATCACAGATAATTGTATACCTCACCTGCGACTTCCAGCCCCTCCATAAAAAAGCACGAAAGTCAGTCAGTTCTGTGCCTGTAAAAATACTTGCTTGATTGAATCTACTTTCAATATAGGTCGCAATGTTATTGAATATCTGCCTTTCATCTGATATCCTTCCGGACCTTCTTGAATAATCTCTGTTAACTATAGTCGGGAATAGATATGGTGTTGCAGGAGCCCTGTCAATCCACTTTATTGGACCAGCACTTCGCCAGAAAATAGGTATGAGTGCTTCAATATTATTTTCGTTATAAAGTGATAGAAGTTCAAAATTCCCCTCACCTGATTCTCTCACAACCCTGAACCAGTTTACTGTATGAAACATATCTGAAACCCTAAAATTAGAAACAATATTTGACTCTTCAGTAGAATCTAAGTCAACCAATCTAAATGAAAATTTCATAAATAAGGTAAGAGAACTATCTATCGTATGTCTGAATAAGCGCCTTAATCTCCTTTATGACACCCTCTTTATCCATTATTTTTGTCTTTTGAATGAGAGAGTCAACCTTCTCCATTAAAAACTTTTCATCAATTGGTGGTGGAACTGCTATTCTTATCTCTGGAATTGATGTTGGCTTTATTCCCTCAACCTGACTGAACAACTCCTCACGTAGTTTCTCGCGTTCTCTTATTCCAATATATTTAACTTCAACTGAGTTTGCATATTTACCTGAGAGCAAGATGAGGTCTTTTGCAAGGTCTATAATCTTTATTGGCTCTCCAACATCAAGAACAAGTATATCACCGCCAGAGCCAATTGCTGTCGCCTGAATGACCAGCTGGACTGCCTCCGATATCGTCATGAAATACCTCTCCATATCTGGATGCGTTATTGTGATCGGACCCTCCATCTCAATCTGCTTTTTGAACATCTCAACCACGCTACCACGAGAACCAAGCACATTCCCAAATCTGACGATTATGAAATCAGTATGCGAGTTCTTATTCGCAACCTGGACGAGCATCTCCGCTATCTTCTTTGTAGAACCCATCACACATATTGGATTGACCGCCTTATCAGTTGATATAAGTATGAACTTATCAACCTTGTGCTTCTTTGATGCTTCAATCAGGTTCATAGTTCCGATGACATTATTCTTCACCGCCTCTATTGGGTTCTTCTCCATAAGTTCAACATGCTTATGCGCAGCAGTGTGGAAGACAATATTGGGCTTATATGTTCCGATAACACCATCCACTCTAAGAGCATCCTGTATATCACCAATTATCGTCTCAGTATTTGATGCCTCATATTTCAACTTCATCTCAAGTTCTATGTTGTAGATTGAATTCTCACCATGTCCAAGAAGAATAAGAAGCTCCGGCTCAAAACTCGTCAGTTGCCTTGCAAGTTCTGCTCCTATTGTCCCCCCTGCACCGGTTATTAATATACGCTTGCCTTTTATATAGGAACTTATTGACTCAATATCAAGGTCTATGGGTTCCCTCCTCAATAAATCCTCAAGGTCTATCTCTCTAAACTGCGATATATGTGCATCACCATATATGATATTGAATATTCCAGGAAGAATGCGGAATTCAACATTTGCGGTCTCACATAGAAGAGCCACCTTCCTTATCAATTTACCTGAGGCAGTTGGTATGGCGACAAAAATACCATCAATTCGTTCGTCAGCGACTATACTCGGAATATCATCTATTCTTCCAAGAATCTTTACACCTGATACCTCTTTTCTTTGCTTTTCTAAGTCATCGTCAAGAAAACCAACGAGAATATATCTCTCCTCTGGATGGGCAAGGACCTCTCTTGCTATCATCCCTCCTGCCTCACCTGCTCCGACTATTAGAATTCTCTTTTTCGCCTTCTTTTGCATTGACTCAACCATAACATACTCCTTATTTTTGAAATAAAACTTATCTTTAATTGATAATTTTAACCTCTAATATATAAAATAAAACCTTCAATATCTAATTTTATCAAAAACATTTTAATTTTGCTTCTAAAAGAGATACTATTCACCCTTTGAAAGCAGAGACCTGAGAAGTTCACCTGAAAGAGAAATAATAAGATTGAAAGCAAACAGTGGAGCAACAAAAATATCATCTAATGTCATTAATCTCTTTGTCTTCTTTAGAAATCTATATAAAGACCTGTGTTTTGAGATTACCCTTAAATACGGTCTTTTCTTTGTTGAGTGCTCAAAATAATGCGTTATTCTGACATCTGGAAGATGATACACATAGTATCCTTCCAACTTTACCCGATAGCATAGGTCAACATCTTCCTGATACAGAAAGAAGCCCTCATCAAAACCCCTGAGCATCTCAAATACATCTCGCCTTATCATCATAACCGCTCCCAATACCCAGTCAACCTCAATCGGTCTATCCGGTGGCTTGAGGTGCGTGATATAACCTCCTGTAATGCCAATTTTATTTAATATTGTCCTCAGCGGAGATTCTCTGTGGAAGAGTGCCAGACGGAGTGATGGAAGTTTTCTGAATGAATAATTGGGGACTCCTTTCTCATCTTCAAGCCATCCACCAACTACAGCAACCTCTGGATTATCATGAAGAAATGACGCCATCCTTGCTATTGCACCCTCTGGAATGACAATATCAGGATTTAGAAATAGAAGATACCCGGTTTCAGCACCTTTTGCTCCTATATTGCATGCACTGCCATAACCAAGATTTTTGTTGAGACCAATAAGTTTGACACTGCGATATTTACTTTTAATAATAGATTTTGTTCTGTCAATAGATGCATTGTCAACCACCACTGTATCCGAGACAATGTCGCTGTTTCTAACATTCAGAATACTGTCAAGACAATCACTTATCGTATCTTCGCTATTATATGTAACTATTATAATTTTTATATCAACCATTACAGGAAGAGAATTAAATAATTGACATCTCCTTCATCCAGTCAATCTGTTTTTCAATGCCCTCTTTTATCCCAACCCTCGGATTATAACCCAATAAGTTTTTCGCCTTGTCAATCCCTGCCAATGTCTTTCTGACATCACCCGGTGCTCTATCGCCCTTTTCTACTTTTACATCACAACCCAGAATATCTGATATTTTTTCTACTACCTCCTCTACACTCTCCTGCCTGCCAGAACCAAGATTTATAATCTCATCAGTTATACTGCTTTCAAGAGCGAATGTTATTCCATCAATGATATCATCAACAAAAGTGAAATCACGATACATACTATCTCTGCTGTATATCTCAACTTTTTCACCCTTATTTATATTTTCTACAAATTTATATATTGCCATGTCGGGTCTCTGCCGTGGACCATAGACAGTGAACAACCGCAAGATGACATAATCAACACCAAACTGTTTTGAATAAAGAATGACAAGCCGTTCCGCTGCTGCCTTCGTTATTGCATAAGGTGAGACCGGCTCCGGGGAAAGGTCCTCAGTCAAAGGTGATTCATCTCTATCGCCATAAACAGAAGAAGACGATATATGAATAAGACGCGCGCCACCCCTCTGTTTTAAAACCTCAAGAAGGCGTTGAGTTGCCAGTATATTATTTTCAACATAATCAGAGAAGATAGCTCCCCAACTCTGCCTTACCCCAGGTAGTGCAGCAAGGTGAACTACTATATCAAAATCAAGCCCTTCATCCCAACTTCTATCAATAAGAGAACGCTCATAAAACGAGAAGTCCTTATTTGATATAATGCCAGTTAGATTTCTCTCCTTTATCTTTCTATCATAATTCGGAATAAAACTGTCTATTCCAATGACTTCATAATCTTTCCCAAGAAGCGTCTCAGATAGATGAGACCCTATAAATCCACAGGAACCTGTTATGAGAACTCTCATATAATTCAAATAAACAAAAGAATCTAAAGATTAGAGGCATTCTAACATTGACTACCCAAATATTCATTGAAAATCAACATTATATAAATTATTATTACCATAAATATAAAATTGAATAAAAAATCGCAAGTTATTCGATTTAGCGAGAACTATGGATGAGAAGAGAAAATTCTGGGAAGAGCATCACAGTCAAAAGCAGATGATATATCCTGCTGAGGAGTTAGTGCGTTTCCTCTATTATTGGTATCCAGACCCGGATTCTCGCAAGAACACAAGGGCTCTTGATATGGGCGCCGGGTCTGGAAGGCATACAGTTCTTTTAGGCAAGATGCTATTCGATACATTTGCGCTTGACCAATCTTTCTCCGGTATGAAAAACACCCGCACATTTCTCAACAGAGATGGTCTTTCTGGTAGTATTCTATGTGCTACATTGAATAAACTTCCTTTCAAGAACGAAACCTTTGACCTCATCATTCCATGGGAATGTATCTTTTATGGTGACAGGGACTTCATTAAAAGTGCATTATCAGAGGTAAATAGAATATTAAAACCAGAAGGAGTATGCTTTACATGCTTCAGAACCACAAAGGATTCCCATATTGAGAACGGCAAACCGCTTTCCGAAGGTGTCTATCGATGCAGGGGGGAGTGGGAAGGTCAGATATTAACAGTGCTAACTAAGAATGAGGTAGAAGAATTTTTAGAACCATATTTCAAGACAATCTGGTTTGACGAGCAATGGACAACAAGAAGAAACAGCGAGCAAAGGGATGCACTATGGATAATCCTGGCACAAAAAAAGTAGTTGCCTGTCATCAACCCGTCTATCTCCCATTCCCAGGATTTTTTCAGAAAATGGTCAAATCAGACCTATTCATATTTATTGACTTCGTTCAATTGAGCAAGAACAGCTGGCAGGTAAGAAATAGAATAAAAACCTGCAATGGATGTGTATGGCTTACAGTCCCAATATATACAAAAGGAAGATTTCCCCAGAGAATCAAAGATTGCAGAATAGTTGACAATAACTGGAGAAAGAAGCACTGGGAAACAATCAAACAGAGTTATAACAAAGCCCCATACTTTGAATATTTTTCTGACTTCTTTGCTGAGACATACGTACAGAGATGGGAATGGCTTGCTGATTTGAATATCCATATAATTGAAGGTCTGATAAAGTTCTTAAATATATCTATACCTGTTATTATTGCTGATGACATCCAGTTCAAGAAAAACAAGACAGATCTGGTAGTGGAAATCTGTAAAAATTATCAAGCATCTGATTATCTGTCATCTGATGGAGAGGTTGACTATATTGAACAAGAGAAATTTACAGAAGCAGGTATAAAACAACATTATCTTAATTACACCCCAATTCCATACCCACAACTATTCGGAGATTTCATACCAAATCTATCAGTTATAGACCTTCTCTTCAACTGCGGACCCAAGAGCATTCATTTCATAATTGGAGAGAAGACTGAGCCAGTTTAATTGTTAGTAAATAACTAACAGCATGGTCTATTCATTCCAATGAATATTTTTATATTAATTTAACTATAATATTCTACTCCACTGATGAATCTAAATATGGAATTATTATTGGTAGAATAAGACCCCTCTCGTCCTTAGCACTTCTTTTTATCCAAACACTTTCACTTTTCTCTCCATTTGGTTGAATATAACTGACTTTAATCCAATCACCTCTATCCTCAATAATATCTAAACCTGTTCCATACGGTAGTATATCAACCATGGTCAATTCGCCCTTGCTTTCTGGGCTCTCATACACAGGAATACCGGAAGGTGAAGCGATATAATATGAATCAGGCATAAAGTCCCTACTAACATAGATGTATATCATTGTGCCAATGAAACCTTCTTTCGCTCCTGACCCCACATCATCTCCTTCTTTGTGCTCACCAGAGATTTCATCAATACTCTCAGGTATAGATTCGTGAGATACCTCAATATCCGGATAGTATGAAAGCCAACTTAATTTGCTAACAACTGGTTCCAAATTATCAAATGTGAAGACAATGGAATATTTGAATGTCCTGCTATCATATTTTGACAATATGCCCTTCATATTCTCTGAATCACCATCAAACTTGCTCATCATCTGATAACAGTAGTTCTCCGTTACCTTTGGCTCTGGCAGGTATAAACCGATGTAATACTTAATATCATTCCAGTTAAAATCATTTGAAGGAACTACAACAATTCTTCCACTGCCAATGCTATCCTTCCAGGAAGCGCCGGTAAACAATGGATAGGTGAACCTGAATGTGTTATATGAGTAATCGCTTGTGAAGTCACATATATATGAACACTCAATAATCTTTGTCTCTCCTTTATTGAAACTTACACTCCAACTCGCAGAGAGTGCAAGGGCATTATAGTATGGTTCAGTCTCCAAGGAGATATCATCAGTGCTTACAAAAAAGTAATTTCTAAAATGTATAAATTCACCATCCTTTGGTTCTGTTTTATTAATCGCTTTTATCTCTTTTGAAAACTTCTTCCAACTCAAACCCGTCTCTTTCAGAAAATTTGAATCATATATACCAGTATAAAGTGGCTCTACTATTACTTTATTACCATCTACATAGACATCAATCATATCTCTTACTTCATTTGGCTCTAAGTATATTTTTGAAACAAAAATTGTCATAAGGGCGAGTGGAATATACATTGAGACAACTGTTTTATCGCCAGTGTTTTTGAAAACAAAGCGAGCAGTTATATCCGCATAAACTCTTCTTTCATTATCAGCGTTCTCTAAAGCTTTATCAAAATTACTATGCAGTTCTATCAGGACATCCTCGCTGACCATCTTTATTGATGGGTGTTCAGTTGTGAAAATTGCAGGTGAAGGGTTCTGAATAGGAGAGCCAAGATAGCCAGCATCAGAGAATACAAACCCTGAAATAACACATATTAAAGCAAATATAACAACTAAAAAAATCTTTGTGTTCTTCATATATCTCCTTTTCATACAAACTTTTATATATTACTAGATAACTCTCTATCCTATGTAAATACTAACACATTAATTATTACTTATAAAACTACTTACAGAGAATCTCCATCTGAAGTGTAGGATGGGTAATCTTAAACCTATCGTTAAGCATCTTCACAATCCTATGCCTGATTTCATCAGCATTATTTAATGCTGTCCCACATTTCAGAGCAATATGACAGGTCAGCGATAGTATATTCTCGTCAATCTGCCATATGTGTAGATGATGAACGGAGACAATCTCATCAGAAATCTCCTTTATTCCACTCTTCACCTTACCAACATCAAGCCCATAAGGAACACCCTCAAGGAGAATGTTCAAGGCATCCCTGAGAAGAGCATAAATGCCCCATCCAACAATAATAAGAATTGCACAACTTATAATCGTATCTATGATATAAGGACCACCAAAGAGGAGAATTGTCCCGGCCAAAACAACACCAACCGATGATAAGGCATCTGTAAATAGGTGGAGCGATGCTGCCCTCAAATTGAGATTGTCTCCTGAGTGCCTTCTCAAGAAGAGCCCTGAACCAAGGTTGACACCAATTCCTATAATTCCTAAAATTAATATGGCAATCCCGCTAACTGGCTGGGGATGTGCAATCCTGCCAACAATCTTATATGCCATTAAAACAATAAGTTCAATAAGTAAGAACGCGTTGAAGAGGGAGGCGATAATCCCTGCCCTTTTATATCCATAGGTTCGCTTATTATCGGGCTTTTTCACTGAGATGAAAAGGGCAATAAGGGCGATGAATAGAGAAGCAAGGTCTGTTGTGTTATGCAGGGCATCACTAAATAGCGATAAACTATTGGTCAAAAGACCACCAATAACCTCAGATATGACCATCAGAGCATTAAGAATGATAGCAATTGTCAGTTCTTTACTTCCTTTTAATGCCATATCTTAAATATCAGTGATATTTTGATATTCTATCATATAACAATTTTATATAACAAGATTACGATTAAAATTCAAAGATAAGCATCCTTTTTCTTTCATAAGCACCCTTTTCATCATATAATCTATTAAAATGTCAAAGCTTGGATTACTTCCAGAAAATGAATACGAACTTCTGAAAAACCTCATTGATAGAGAACCAACGGCAGTTGAGGAGACAATATTCTATATAATGTGGTCAGAGCACTGCTCATATAAGTCATCAAGAAAGGTATTAAAACTTCTACCAACATATGCATCAAATGTAGTTCTCGGTCCAGGTGAGGACTCGGGTATAGTCCACTTCACAGGTGAAGGCGAAGATGCCTGGTGTGTCGTCATAGCACACGAGAGCCATAATCACCCATCGCAGGTTCTCCCGATTGAGGGCGCAGCAACCGGCATTGGTGGTATTGTCCGCGATGTCTATTGTATGGGGGCTAAAGTGGTCGCTGTGATGGACCCGCTTCGCTTTGGTAACCCATACGGTGAGAAGGCAAATCGAGTAAGATATATCGCAAATGGTGTGGTCAAGGGCATCGCCGACTATGGAAATCCAATAGGCGTTCCAAACCTTGGTGGAGATGTGTATTTCCACAGTGGCTTTGATGACAACTGCCTTGTCAATGTAGTCGCTATCGGTATTGTCAGGAAGAAAAATATTATACACTCTGCTGTCCCACAGGAAGCAAGAAAGATACCATATAAGTTCATTCTTGTTGGTAAAGCAACTGACGATACTGGCTTTGGTGGCGCTTCATTTGCATCTGAGATTTTAGACGAGGAAGAGGCGAAGAAGGGCGCCGTGCAGGTTCACGACCCATTTCTGAAGCGAGTCATCACAGTTGCTACATTCAAGGTGCTTGAGGAAGCAGAAGAAAAAGGTATAGTTATTGGCTTTAAGGACCTGGGTGCAGGCGGGCTTGCCTGCGTCACAAGCGAACTTGCCTCAAAGGGCGACTTCGGTGCGGATATCTATCTTGATAAAGTCCCTATCTCAATAGATAACTTAAAGCCAGAGATAATCGCCTGTGCAGAGACACAGGAGAGGTATGCACTCGTAGTCCCTGAGGACTTCTCCTGGAGAGTGCTTGAGATATACAACAAAGAGTATGAACTTGACAGAGTATATCCAGGTGCTGGTGCAAGTGTAATAGGTGAGCCAAGGGAGGACAGTTTATATAAAGTCCACTACAAAGGTGAGGTTGTCTGTTCAGTTCTAGCAAAGGTAATAACAGAGGGCATCTATTATGAAAGAGGGAGAAGGGAAAAACCCAAACAGGTCTTTGTTGAGGGTAATAAAATCACAATTGAAGAGGCAATAAAGAAGGTAATTGGACATATTGATGTCTGTGATAGAGAGCCATTATATTCACATTATGACTCAACTGTGCAGGGTAATACTATTCTGCCCGCTGGATACAGAGAGGCAGGGGTCATAAAACCAATAGATGATTCTGATGCCTGTCTTGCGATGACAGTTGACAGCAATCCAAGATTGGGTGAGATAGACGCATACTGGGCAGGTGCAGGTGCCGTCTTTGAAGCAATGAGAAATGTCGTATCAGTTGGTGCTGTGCCAATATGCATCACCGACTGCTTAAACTTTGGAAGTCCTGAAGACCCCGAGGTTTTTGATGACTTCTGCAGGGCTGTTGAAGGTATTGCCTTTGCCTGCAAGAGTATAGGGCGACCTGACACAGAAGATGAACCACTCCCGATTGTCTCCGGCAATGTCAGTTTCTACAATGAGAATGCAGTGGGCAGGCCAGTTCCTCCATCACCTATAATCGCCTGCCTGGGAAAGATTGAAAACTATGATTCAATTATAAAGTCAAGAATAAATACGGGAAATACAGAACTCATATTTATATACGACACTGAAAATATTAAAAAACTTGGCGGTTCTGTCTATAATTCAGTAATAAAGGCAGAGGGTGGTGAGGTGCCACAATTTAAAGGCAAGTATGCAAGGTCAATGCTCAATCTAATACTGACTCTTCAAAGAGTTGGCTTTGTCACAGCATGTAAAGATATAAGCGATGGAGGTCTTGTTAGCGCTCTATTTGAAATGGTCAATAGTGAGAATAATGATAAAAACCTTGGGATATACATAGATATAAAAGGAATAACTTTTGATAATGATGAGATATTATTTTCAGAGGCGGGTGGCTTTGTCATTGGTGCAATAAAAGAAAATATTGAAGAGATATTAAAGAGCGCAGAAAAATCTGGCATTTCAGCAGTCCACCTTGGAAGGGTTGATAACTCAGGAATATATAGTATAAATAGAAATGGTAAGAATATTACAAAACTAAATATAGATGAGTTAATAGAGCTGTATGGAAACCCACTGAAGGAGATATTCTCATGGCAGGTAGAATAGGCATATTACAATTTCCAGGCACAAACTGTGAGGTTGAGACACTTCGGGCTGTTAGATATGTGGGTCTTGATGGTGAGATTGTCCGGTGGAATGAGAAAGAAAAGTTTTTAAGGTCGTTTGATGGTTATATTATACCAGGTGGTTTTGCTCATCAAGATAGAGTTCGGGCAGGAGTGATAGCAGCGAAGGAGCCGGTGATGGCTGTATTAACTGAGGAAGCGATGAAGGGGAAGCCCATTATAGGTATATGCAATGGCTGTCAGGTTCTTATAGAGTCAGGACTCCTGCCAGGTCTTGATGTTGGCAAAGTCGAGATGGCAATGGCGAAAAACAAGATGGAAATGAGATGGGGTTTCTACCATAGATTTGTATATATCAGACGACTTCCATCCTCACCTGACTGCGTTATAAATCTCAGGATTCGCGAAGATGAGATTATTGTGCTTCCAATCGCCCATGAGGAAGGTAAATTCACCACAGCAGACGAAAATGTCATCAAAACAATAAAAGAAAGACACCTTTCGGGTTTCGTATATACAGATGAGAATGGTAATATAGCAACAGGTTTCCCAGATAATCCTAATGGTGCAATATTCAATCTGGCTGCACTTTCAAATAAAAAAGGAAATATAGCAGGAATTATGCCTCATCCTGAAAGGACAATATTTAAATGGAATTTAACTTCAATAAATAAGAACAGATTTAACCTAAACCTCGCCTATAGGATTATAGAATCCCTAAAAATCTATTTGAAAAACTAAACTTCTCTCTTAAGTCAAAATTCTTCAGTTATTATTTACTTTCCTTCTTCTCTTCTTCCATAGCAGTGCTTCTCTCATTAACCAGGTCGCTCATCGCTTTATAGATGTTAACAATCTTATCTACATTCTCCTTCTTGTTACCCTTTAACTGCATTGACTGAGAAAGTTCTTTAATATCTGAGAGTATCTTCTGTAGTTCCTGCTTCTGGTTATCAGGAAGAAGGTCTGCTGCCTGAGTTGCATCACTATCCGCTTTTCCAAGATAGTCTCTTGCCTGAGATGTTTTATCCTGTTCTGCATTCACAAGAGCAAAGAATAGATTAATTCTTGAGTTAACCAGACTCAGGTCACAATTATTAGCAACCTCTAATATTTTATCCGCTTCCTCAAGAACTTTCAAAGCATCCTCTGTTCTAGGAGGTTTCTGCGAAAGGTATAACCTTCCCCATTTAACCTTCTCCTGTGCCTTCGCTATCGGGTCTCCAAGCTGATAACATGTGAACTCTCCTATCTCTGAAGAAGTTGAATACTTCTTCCCTCCACCGCAACCACAGATAAAACCAATCACAATGATACAAGCAACTGATAATACTAACCATCTCTTCATATCAAACTCCTTTCAATAAGTATTATTAAACAGAAGAATTGATTATTCAAATACTTTTATTACTTAAATATCTGGGATAAGCAAAATAGGTATAGATGTAAAACGAGAAATACCTTTGCAAATATTATTAAGGGAGTCAAGCCCCCCCTCAAAACCAATAATTATAAAGTCCACCTTTTCTTCTTCAGCAGTGCTCGCAATAGTATCCGGGATATTGCCAATTCTAAAAATTGTCTTTATAAAACCACCTTTATCCTTAAATCTGAAGATATCAAGGGCTTTCTCACCATCAGAGTAGTCATCCTGCTTGTTTATGACATGAAGAACAACCAACTCTGCTTTTAATCTTTCTGCAAGTGATATGATATAATCTGCCCTTTTTTTGGCTGGAGCGCTTCCTGATGTTGCTGAAAGTATCTTCACTAGCTTCCTCCATATGATTATTAAATTTTTATAGAGTATTGTCAATATTAATATAATATAATATACTATATCACTAATAAATATTCTCAGAAATAAAATAAGACGATTTAGATGAGAAATATAAGCGAAAATATTTTCAGAAATAAAAAAGATTCCTGCAATATGCTTGGAATGATACAGTCGTTTTCCGAGCAAATAAAGAAAGCATATCACTTATCAAAAAATGTCAATCTTAAAAAATATCCAGAGAATATTGACTATATCGTTACAATTGGTATGGGTGGTTCAGGTATATGCGGTCATATTCTTTCAACATCCGCACAGAAAAATGTCAATCTACCCATCCTGAGTTTCAGAAGTTATAACGCACCAGAATATATAAATGAAAGATATCTCATATTCGCTGTCTCATACTCAGGAAATACTCTGGAAACCCTCGTAGCGCTCAAGAAACTACTTGAAAGGGGTCATAGAAACATAATCTGTATATCAAGTGGTGGTCTAATGGAAAAAATAAGTGAGAAATATAATCTTGACTTTATAAAAATACCAGGTGGAATGCCACCCCGGGCATCGCTCGGCTATTTATTTATCCCAATCATTGTTTCACTTGGCAGGTTGGGAGTATTTAATAGATATGAAGAGACAATTGGTGAGATTATAAAAGAGATAGAGAAGTTAAAAAAAGATGTTGATATAGATATACTTACTGAAAGAAACATAGCCAAGAAGACCGCAACCGAGGTCATGGGTAAACTTCCAATAATCTATGGAGCAGGCGAATCAATGGAGGTTGTCGCCGAAAGATGGGCAGGTCAGATTCAGGAGAATGCGAAGACGCTCGCATTTAGCAGGGGTTTTCCCGAACTATGCCACAATCAAACGATTGGTCTTGAGGACGCATCTGATATAGGGAAGAACTGTGCAATAATCTCACTTGATGGAGATTGGGAACAGGGTCCAATAGTTGACCAGAGGAACGCGTTCCTTGAAATAGCAGGAGAAAAGGTCAAAAGTATTTTGAGATTAAAATTACAGGGTGATGGTGGACTTGCCTCAATCATGCGGGCTATCTATCTCGGTGACTATGTCAGTATCTACCTCGCGTCACTGAATAATGTTGACCCCTGTGCAATCGGTGGCATTAACAGGATAAAAGATAGAATCTCACCATGGATTGATAAATATAATCTTTTAGGTTAAAATTAAATTAATGATGGGAAAGATAGTTATACTAACTCTGATTATTTTACTCTCTATATCAACTGTTGTGATATCATCCGATAAGATTGCTGAGACCAAAAGCAACCCCGGACATATAATAGGACAGTGGAGTAGCATTCCTGTATCAGGTGATATAGAACTGAGGTATGATGATGGTAATTACGAGAATGCCATCAACTGGTATTCTAAATATATGACACATGAATGGGATGGCTGGGGTGAACGATTCACTGCTGAGAATTTCAGAATATTTAGAACAAGGAAGATTAAGATATCATTTCAGATGTTTAATGGCTATGATACACCACCAAAGGAAGCCAACTTTGATTTTGCTATCTGTCCATCACTTAATAAAAAACCAGTTATAGAACATTACTTATGGAGGCAAAACTTCCCTCCTCCTGATAAAATAGAGGGCTACCCCAAATGGTCAAACTTTGAATATGAAGTCCCTGATATAACGACAGACAACAATTTCTTCGTCCTCTGGCTTCCCAGGTGGGGTGGTAAAGATATAAAGCCTGACCCACCAATATTGCTATGCGTGGATGAAAACAATTGGAAAGCAAGGTCTTATGGCAACCTTGAGGGAACATACGACTGGTTCTTGCTGAAAGACCTCGGGATGAATGGAGAATTCGGCATTACTGTTTATGGCACCGGTTATAGTGTTGGAATTGAACCGGTAAGTTTAGGACAATTAAAAGCACTATTCAAATAGAACTATCTACCTGTAAATTTTTTACATCTATTCCGACCCTGTGAAAACAATCTTTCTTTCCGCAATATTATCTCCTGATTTAAGCAGGCACTCATAGACCCCTGGTGAGAGATGCCTTCCAAGAGTGTTCTCACCAACTACAACCTGACCCTCCGAACCATCAACCATAATGCTCCCGACCAACCTACCCTGAATATCATAGACATTAAGTGTTCCATAACTGTTTTCACCAAGTTTATAGGGCATAACCGTCTCGGATGAAAATGGATTCGGGTAATTTGCTCCAAGATATACAGAGGGATTTTGAGACCCACAAAGAGAGCATTCTCCAAGAACGCCTTCATTATTATCCTCAAAGACAGTCAGTATATATTTTATATTGTCAGAAGAAATATTTGCAACATTATCATTAATATATCTGTCAAGAAACATATATGGTCTTTTACCTGAAATTGGAACATCATTCACCTTAACTATTTCAGTCCCTTCAGTGGTCATTCTGTATATATTGAACTTATAATTACCATCAGAAGTTACATCCCATGATATCAGAGCGCCCTTATCAGTCCTCTTCGCATTGAGGTATGTCAGTTCAACACCGACATTTTGGAATTTTGGGTCAAGCCCCATATAGACGAGATAGTTTGAGACCCATGATTGGTCTCTTGTATCGGGGTCTGCCTCAGACGCGGGAACACCTCCATCATTGTCGCCATCATCGGCAATGAGATGGTCTGTAAGCCATTGATATGTCTTGAACATATTATTATCCCATGTCGCAAGGTAGCAGGTCCAGTGCCCCAGCGCATACCACATATTCCAGGCAGAGTGCCAGGTGCCATATGTATAATCAAGATAGTCAGACATATATGTCTCATATGTTTTCATCCACTCTTTCCTGCCACTGTTCTTCTTGAAATATGTATGGTCAAGTCCCCAGGGCAACACACCACCGCTCAAAGCCCACATATTTCTTGATAGAAGAGCAGTATTACCCTCAATAAGCGACTTAATCTGCTCGCCTCTCGTTACTGCTGCATCCTTATATGTCTCATCTCCAACATACAAGCCATAGTCATAGAGATTGCCATCGCCCCATGATTGACAGAGAAGTAAAACAGCATTACTTATATTCTCAAAGGCAAGCGAGGTGTCTCTTATATAATCTGCGCAGTTCTTACCATAATCTTTGTATGTCTCATCATTGTAAATCTGGCGATACTTCATCTCTGCTCTCATTCCCCAGCCACCAACATATACACGGTAATAGCCATTTTGTCCTCCACCACCCTCCTCCTGCCATGCAGGATTGTTCAGACAATATTCCCATGCTGCCTTAATATTGTCAAAATACTTGTTGTCATTTGTTAATTCATAGTATCTTGTCCAAACCCATATTGCCTCCTCAGTATTGTCTGTCTGAACAATATCCCATAGGTCGCTTTCGCCCTCCCTTATTCCACCATAGTCAGGTCCTGTATCTGTTACTTGAAGTGTCTTAAGAAATTCCACCTCTTTCTTGAGAAAGTCAAGGTAGTTCTCACCCCACATAGGGTTAACGTAGTAACCCTGCGAAAAAAGATGCGGACTTCCACCTTTATTATATTCCATCTCATCAAGTGGAACATAAACCGTCGCGTATATTGAAGTTATAAAAATTAAGAGAAACCCTAAATATATAATCCTCATAATCTCCTCCTTTTTATGAATATTATCATAGCAATATCTAATTTATAAGACCCTATTCTTATAAATTGACATTCAATTATCATAGTGATAATCTGTAAGGCTTAAAAACAGATGATTTAATATGAAATTTACTAGTTCAAAGGGTAGAAGATTTTCTTCATTCATACTCTCTCCTTTTGTGAGATTGTTCTGTTATCTAAGAGTGCCACCAAATCTCATAAGTTTATTCGGTTTTGTCATATCATTATCATCTATTTACTTTATTGTAAAAGGAAGGTTAATTTTTGGTGCTTTATTGATATTGATAGGTGGATGTTTTGACCTGATAGATGGTGAGGTTGCGAGAAGACGTGGTGTAGTATCAAAATTTGGTGCGTTCTTTGATTCGTTCATAGACAGATACTCTGACACTTTAATAATGCTCGGTTTACTATATTACTTCTCGACAAAAGGAGAAATCATTTATATAATACTCTGTGGTCTATCAATAATCGGTAGTATGATGGTGTCATACGCAAGGGCGAGGGCAGAAGGTCTGGGGATTGAATGTAAGGTTGGCTTTTTTGAGAGGGCAGAACGACTTTTAGCAATTGTTATAGGAATGCTCTTCGGGGGGGTAGTTTTGAAGGTAGCGATATGGATAATTATGGCAGGTTCACATATTACTGCTTTACAGAGATTGATATATATCCACAAACTTACAAAGAAGGTGGATGTTTAGTATTAAAAGGAGGTTTTATATATGCCTAAGATAAAGGTTGCGATTATCGGAGTTGGGAACTGCGCCTCCTCACTCGTGCAGGGTGTATACTATTATAAGAATGCAAAGGAGACGGAACGGATCCCAGGCATTATGCATGTAAACCTTGGGGGCTATCACATAAACGATATTGAATTCTCTGCCGCCTTTGATATTGACAAAAATAAGGTTGGCAAAGATGTGTCACAGGCAATATATACCTGGCCAAACAATACATATAGATTTATGGATGTGCCCAATCTTGGAGTGAAGATAGAGAGGGGTATGACCCATGACAGCCTTGGTAAATATCTTTCAAAGATAATTGAGAAAGCACCGGGTCCAACAGCCAATATTGTTCAGATACTTAAGGATACAAAGACAGATGTTGTTGTAAATTACCTCCCCGTTGGAAGTGAAGAGGCGACAAAATGGTATGTTGAGCAGGTTCTTGATGCTGGCTGTGCTTTTATAAACTGCATACCTGTCTTCATCGCAAGGGAGAAATACTGGCAGCATAGGTTTGAGGAAAGAGGGCTTCCAGTTATTGGTGATGACATCAAATCACAGGTCGGCTCGACAATCATTCACAGGGTTCTTGCTACATTATTTGTTGACAGAGGCGTTAAAATTGAGAGGACATACCAGCTCAATGTTGGTGGTAATACTGACTTCTTGAATATGCTTGAAAGAGAACGCCTTGAGTCAAAGAAGATATCAAAGACAGCAGCAGTGACATCAATTCTTCCATACAAACTTGATGAGGAGGACATCCATATTGGACCATCTGACTATGTTGCATGGCTTAAAGACAGGAAGTGGGCGTATATTCGCATTGAGGGTAGGACATTCGGAGATGTGCCACTCAATCTTGAACTGAAACTTGAGGTCTGGGATTCACCGAACTCCGCCGGTGTTGTGATTGACTGTGTCCGCTGTGCAAAACTAGCCCTTGATAATGGTCTCAAAGGCACACTTATACCGCCATCTGCTTACTTTATGAAGTCGCCACCAAAGCAGATAATCGATAGTATCGCAAGAGAAGAGGTTGTAAACTACATAAAGAAATACGGGGCTAAGACAGAAAAGAAAATAGTTAAAAAGAAAGGGAAGTAGATGCCCAGAGGCCACCTCATTACCTTTGAGGGCATTGAGGGTTCTGGCAAAACAACCCAGATAGAACTTCTCGGTAGATGGTTAAGTGAAATTAACATTGCCTACAAAAGTTTCAGGGAACCAGGTTCAACTATAATAGGCGAGAGAATTCGCGACATTCTCCTCAATAGCAAAGATATAGAGATTGAACCGATAGTTGAATTATTCCTATATCTATCTGCAAGAAGTGCGCTTGTCACTGAAAAGATAAAACCAGCACTTGACGATGGGATTATATTTATTCTTGATAGATTCACTGACTCAACGATAGCATACCAGGGCTGGGGGCTTGGACTTAATATTGACAGAGTTAGAGATACATGTCTATTAGCATCACAGGGAATATCCCCAGACCTGACATTTCTACTTGATATTAAACCAGAGGTTGGTCTATCACGACTCAACAAATTTGACAGAATTGAAGAGAGAGGCATTGAATTTCTCAAAAAGGTAAGAGAGGGCTTCAGGGCAATAGCAAATGATGACAGAGAAAGAATTGAAATGATTGACGCAGAAAAGAGCATCGAGGTAATACATAATCTTATCAGACAGAAAATAGAAAAGTTCATTAAAACGGGCTAACCGAAATTGAAATATATTTTTTTATTAAATAAATCTTTTACAAAATAATAATCCATATATCTTATAATCCTATAGTTGTTTATAAAAGTGAAAACTCGTAAAGGTTGGTATTTATGGATAATATTAGTATTGGATTGATCGTTGGCTCTGTTTCAGGGCTTATTGCTATTGTCGCATTAATCCTAACAATTATATTAAGAATGACCTTGTCAAAGAGAATAAAAGAGGTTAACCAAAAGTTAGACGATGTCATCTTTGGTCAAAAGGAGGTAGAGAAGAATATCTCAGAACTTGCCAAGATTGTGGACAATATCTCCTCCAGTGGTTCAGAAATTGCAAAGAAGAATGCCAAGAACGTTCAGGCAATTAAGGACTTCATAGACAATGAGTTTAAAACATGGGTAAATGGAGAACTTGAATTTCTGAGAAAAGCAGACGAATTGAGTTCAAAAGAAACTAAGAAGATAGAGAAAAATCTCTCTGAACGAATAACAAATCTTGAAGGTATCACCTTCAGGCACGAAGGTATAGAAGAACGACTTGAAGAAAGAATAGGAAAAAATATGAAAGAGACAGAAGAGCGTTTTCTCACAACATATGGTGCGGGATTAAAGAAACTTGCTGAATCAGTTAAAAACTTAGAAGAAAACTTTAATAATGAACTTAAAAAGAAGATTGAGCTTCTCAAGGACTTTATCAGGGAGAAAAAGAGGAGTGGAGAACTTTAAGTAAAATGTGCCCTTCTGAAAAAGAGAAGAGAATAGAGGTTGTAACACTATTTGGAAATATTGAGAATTCAGCCATTATCGGAGAGTTAAGCGACCTTGGCAAATATGGTAAACTTCTGGAGGAGTTCCAGCAAATCGTTTACAGATTAATTTCAAAGCACCTCGCTGAATACAAATATAAAAGTAGAGAGGACCTTTCACAGCGCGGAATTGACATTGAAATTGGCTACGACTATGAGTGGCATATAGCAGGTGATTCCTTCAGTGTATATTTATACTCAGGAGACCCAATTTATGACATCCAGAATATTCTTCTCCTTGCAATCAAGATAAAACTCGCATGGTTCACATCACATACAAATATGAGAAACATCAGAGAAGAAAGACCTCTGATTGATATTACTATAGGAATAGACGCGGGATGGGTGCTTTTAAGCCAGCGACCATGGAGAGAAGAACTCAGCGATACTGTTCCAAGGGTGGAAGGACAGCCAGTTAACAGGTCAAGAACTATTGCTATGTTTGCAAACAAAGGTAAGTTCTCCAAGATATTTCTGTCTGACACTGCTATAAGGTTTGCGAAATCAAAATCAAGTATTCCACTCAGGGTTATTCAAGAAGATGATATCCAAATAGATGGCACTATCTCAAACATTCGTTTATTTGAACTTGCAGCATATTGGGACCATGAGGTTTTTGAATTTCTACCCGATGGCTTAAAAGAAGACATACTTGGAAACCTTGAACAGGCATTTAAAAAAATATCCCCAACAAAACAATTCCTATGGGTGTATCCACTTATGTTCAGATATTACCTGCGGGAAGAAGATGACCAGGTAATAAGGGCTGAGCGTCTTGATAGCATTATAAAACAGGGTGTCGCTCTTCTCCGCTCATTCACTGAAGATGAGATAAAGAATTTCACTGACTATTACATAACTATAAATAATATGATAGGAACAGCATATTTCCTGAGAAATAGATATGACGATGATATGAGAATGGCATTAAAGATATTCAGAGACACGCTTCGCTATGCACCAAACAATATCCAGGCAGGGTTCAAACTTGCAGAATGTATGATAACAAAGAAGAACTATAACTCAGCATCAAAACTTTATAGATATATTCTTACAATAGACCCTGACAATTCAAAGGCAAGAAAACTCCTTGATGAGATGGAAAAGATATAATATGAATCCATTCTTCAACTAACCCAATTATATTTAATTATAGATGAAAAGATTACTGCTTCATACCTGCTGCGGACCCTGCTTTATTACAGCCATGCTCTATCTCAGGTATAAATATGAGATTGTCCCCTTCTGGTTCAACCCTAATATACATCCATATCAGGAATTTGAAAGACGCCTTAATGCGTTCAAAAAGGCAACAGAGAAATCTAACCCCATTATTAATAACACATATAATCTGATGGAATATTTCAAGGCAGTCAAATGGGGAAGCAAAAGATGCGATGGCTGTTACCAATTGAGATTGGAAGAGACCGCAAAGGTTGCATCCGAGCAGAAGGTTGGTCTTTTCTCATCAACTATGCTCATCTCACCATATCAGGACATATCTCTAATCTCGGAGATTGGAGATAATGAGGCGAAAAAGGTCGGGATAAATTTCCTTGCAATAAATTTACGAAAGTATTATAGAGAAGGACACAGAATAGCGAAAGAAATGGGGATTTACATGCAGAACTATTGTGGCTGTATATTCAGCGAGGAAGAAAGGTTTAGAGAGGCGAAAAATGGAAGAAGATAAAATACCTGTTCTATCAGACCTTGACTATGACATTCCTAAAAATCTCATAGCCCAGAAGCCATCTGAAAAGAGGGATGAATGCCGGCTTATTGTGTATGAACGAGAAAGTGGTAGTATTTCTCACCACCTTTTTAAGGATATAACCGGTTATCTAAAAAAAGACGACATCCTTGTTCTGAATGATGTCAAAGTGATTAAAGCACGCCTTTATATGAAAAAAGAGAATACAGAAGCAAACATCGAGGTTCTTTTACTAAGACGGCTTGATGATAAAAGATGGATAGCACTGACGAGACCGGCAAAGCGCCTTAAAATTGACACAGAACTAATACATAATAGTGGGCTTTTAAGGGCGAGGATAGTTGCGCTTCTTGAAGGCGGTGAACGACTTCTTGAACTTGAATATGACGGCGACCTCTTTGATGTGCTTGATAAGATTGGGGTAATTCCGCTTCCGCCATATATAAAGAGAGAAAGTGCTGAGGATTTAACTGGTGATGAGTGCGACTATCAAACAGTATTTTCTGAAAACCCATACGCTATTGCGTCACCAACCGCAGGGCTCCACTTCACAGAAGAACTCCTTAGTGAGATTAGAGCAAAGGGTGTTGAGATTGAGACGATAACATTGAAGGTTGGTTATGGGACATTTTCGCCAATAAAGACAGAGGATATAAGAGAGCATAAGATGGAACAGGAGGAATATTACATATCAAGAAAAACAGCGAGTATTATAAACAGAGGGCTTGCGGTTGGGAATAGGATTGTCCTGTGCGGGACGACAGTTGTGAGGGCGCTTGAGAACTCCTGCTATAAATATACCAAGATTAGATATGGCTGGAATACAGCAAACCTTTTTATATATCCCGGCTTTAATTTCAAGATTACAGGAGCGCTTATCACAAACTTTCACCTGCCAAGGTCGTCTCTGATGGCTCTTGTCGGTGCCTATATAGGACTTGATAAGTTGAAGGAGATATATAAAGTAGCGATAGATGAGGGATACAGGTTCTTCAGTTATGGCGACGCAATGATGGTAATATGAATCTATATAAAATATTTTTTAAAAATAAAAAATAAAGCTTGACAAGCAGATAAATATTTTCTAAAATTCAAATGATAAAATAGGCTTTTTATAGAACCTATTTAAGGAGGTAGAGGTGATGGGAAAAAATATCAAAAAGAGGGTATGTATGAAAATACACACATATGTATTGTTGTTTTTTCTATTAATTCTTTTAATTCCAGCATTATCACATGCAGAACCACACTGGGTTGAATTTCTACCCGGCTATATTGAAGGAATACCACCAATTATGACAGTTTCATATAATGATGATAATTTAACAACAATTGAGTTAACTATACCTGGTATGTGGGTTGAGGATGTTGAAGGACCTGGGGGAGTAACATATCAGAATTTAGAGATTCCAGAATATGGAAATTTAATGAATGTTGGAGAGCCATCACTTCCACATATATCGGGTTTAGTTGGTTATCTTGAATATAGCGCTACTGAAATTGATTTTACTGACAATGAAACAATTGTGTTTGAAAATTACAATGTTTATCCTGCACAAGAACTAACATACGATGATTATGAATATATTAATTCATCATTTTCAAAGAGTAATTATATTTATTCCTTAGATATATGGTATCCACCTGTTAGAAAATCTGTAAGTGAATCAAACTTATTCAGAGATGTTTTTATTTCAAATTTTTACATTATGCCCTTTGAGTATAATATAAGTCAGATGCTCTTAAAAGTTCACCCCAGAATGACAATTAATATAACACATACACCAAATAGTAAGGGTAATTGGAAGAGAAGTTTAGGTGCAGAGGTAGAGTTTATTCCAATGTATAGGGATTTAATTGTAAATTACGATGAACTACTCCTTCCTGGAGAGATTCAATGGGATTATAACTATCTGATATTAACACATCCTTCCTATTATAACTACGCAGTAGAACTGGCTAATTTTCTTGAGCAGGAAAGAGGATGTCATGTTCTTATTGACCAGATAGATACAAATATATGGCAAGATGTTAGAAACAGAATATATTACCTATACAAAGTAGAAAATCATAAGTTTATATATGTTCTATTAATGGGAGATGGTCAATACATTCCTCTTCCCGGGACCAGTGCTCCTTATCAATTTCATGTTTTTGGTGATATGGTATATACTTTTATGGACTATAATGAAGACCCTGATGATTATACACCAGAATTCTCCATAGGAAGGTTGTCTTTTATTGGTCCAGGTAGTAAGGGAAATGATGCACCTGTTACAAAGATAATTGACTATTATCATCACTGGGATGAAAGTAGAATGCGTAGAAACCTTCTGGTTGCGGGAAAAAATTTTGGAGGTTATGAATATCTATATAATGAATATAAAAATGGAATTAACAAGAGTTATAAAAATTATAGTCCACAGTTTGAAAAGAGATACTGGGATAATAGCGATAATCAAGGTATAATTGATTATATTAATAATAACCACCCTATAACAGTAAATTACTTCGGTCATGGTTTGTATAATATATGGAAGTGGAAGAACTTTGATGATTTTTCTCCAGAAAATTTTGGATTTAGAGATATAGAACAGGTAAATCCTGATGAATACAGACCTGTTATTTTTAGTATAGCATGTAGGACAGGTCAATTTATGAATATATCAAATTTAGGTGAAGGTGAAATTATTGGAACACAGACATGCTTCTGTGAACGCTGGGTGGAAATAGACAATGGTGCTGTTGCCTCAATAGGTTCAACAAAGAGAACAAATACAGATTTCAACAGGATATTTGACATAAAAATATATGAAGCTATATATGACAATGGTTATCCTAATCTGGGAACAATTTTGAACTGGGCTAAAATGGATGCAATAAAATATTGGTATAATTATTATCATGGGGAATCACCTTTTTGGATAATTTGCATTGGAGAGGCAATCTCATATATACTTTTTGGTGACCCTTCATTATGGATATTACCTAATGGACCATCAAAAGGTCTCATTGAGAATAATTTAAGTAAAATTAAAAGCATTAATGAAATTAACAAAGCAGAGATTAATATATACCCGAACCCTTCTTACAGTGATTTCAATATTCATATTAAAAACATGTCTGGTAAATTTGAATTAAAGTTATTTGATATATCGGGAAGATTAATCTTTCATAATTATTATGACTTAAATAGTGAAGATAATATTATAGAAATAAATTCATCTCAGATAGGAATAAAAACAGGTTTGTATTTTGTTAATATTCAAAATAGTAATTACGATTTATATAAGAAAATCCTATATATTAAAGAATAATTTATGGAGGCGCGAGATGAACAAGTTATTAATAATCTCACTACTAGTAATAACCATTACAGTTTTTATAACCTGCTCAGATGAGAAACTTGAAAATATAAAAATATATGGGCTTGAGGGTAAGTTTGCTTATTATTCATATAAGATATTCAATGAACTTGCAACTTCACCTTTGTGGTATTATGATGGAAAATCTATTATTTTTGCATATTGGGTAGCAAAACCCCCTGTATGTTTTGATATTTACAGTATTGACAATGAAGGTGGTAATCTTACATATCTTACAAGTGGTGAATATGGCTTTTTAAGTGATATTAGTTCTGATGGTTATATTCTATTATTTAATAGTTTTGAATATAGTATGAATGATTCACCAATCTATTATTTTAAGCCCGGTTCAGAACCAATACTTTCTGAATTAAAGGGTTCTGAACCAACTATATATGGAAGCATCTACCAGAAATACAATATTGCTTATTTATATGATAATGATAATGATGAGGGGAATGGTTGGAGTATATATCTATCTGATATAAATTGCTCAAAGCCAGAAGAAATCAGAAGCAATGGTTATTATTCTCGTCCTGACTTTAATAGCATTGGAGACCTTCTATTATATGTTAAATATAGAGAATATCCCATTGAAGAGGTAAACCCTTGTGACCTGTGTATATATGATATGAATAAATGTGAAGAGAAAGTTATATACTCAAGCAATTATGATATCCATCATCAACCTTTTTCACCCGATGGTAATTTGATAACATTCTCTATGTCAGGATATGATTTTAATAATAAAACTGAGGCTTCTTTGTGGCTTATTCATACCTACGGTGGTAAGCCATGGATTGCTATAAACTATCCGTACAAATCCTTAGGTTCTTATGCTGGTATTGCTAGACCCTCCTGGTCACCAGATGGTAAATGGATTGTATATTGGATAGCTTGTGAAGATGAACTCTGGAAGGTTCGTGTGTTTGAGTAGAGATTTTAATAATACTTAGTAATCATAATGGGCAGGTTGAAATAGACCTGCCTTTTTCTCATCCATTCAGTTTTTTCTATGACTAAATCCTTGACTTAATAACTCATTGTATTAAAATATCTGATAAATTTTGAAATATTTCTGTAAATCTTTATATATCAGGAGGACACACAGATGGCACCAAAAAGATATCTATTTACAAGTGAGTCGGTAACTGAGGGTCACCCCGATAAAATAGCAGACCAGATATCTGATGCAATATTGGATGAACTTATAAGGCAGGATAAGTGGTCAAGAGTTGCTGTGGAGACGCTCGTTACAACCGGGCTTGCGTTTGTTGCTGGTGAGATTACGACAAACGGTTATGTTGATGTTCAAAGGGTAGTCAGAGACACAGTCCGCGACATCGGCTATGATGACCCATCGTGCAGTTTCTACCATAATACTATTGGCGTTATTACAGCAATTCACGAGCAGTCGCAGGATATAGCGCTTGGTGTTGATGAAAAAGATGGAAAAGAGCAGGGTGCAGGCGACCAGGGGTTGATGTTCGGCTACGCAATAGATGAGACAGAGACACTGATGCCACTTCCTATATACTATGCCCATAAACTGGCTATGCGACTTGCTGAGGTCAGAAAGGATGGCACACTTAAATATCTCAGACCTGATGGCAAGACGCAGGTCACAGTTGAGTATGAGAATGGCACTCCTATTAGGATAACCACAGTTGTTGTTTCTGCTATGCATATGGAAGGCGTCCCTATGAAGAAAATCAGAGAGGAGATAAAAGAGGTTGTGATAAAACCAATCTTGCCTGAGAATATGTTTGATGATAAGAAGACAATCTGCTATATAAATCCGACAGGAAGGTTTGTTCTGGGGGGACCTCAGGCGGACACTGGAGTGACAGGAAGGAAGATAATAGTAGATACATATGGTGGTCAGGGAAGCCATGGCGGTGGGTGCTTCTCTGGTAAAGACCCGTCAAAGGTTGACAGGTCGGCATCATATATGGTCCGGCATATTGCCAAGAATATAGTTGCAGCGGGTCTTGCAAAACAGTGTGAACTTCAGATTGCTTATGCAATAGGTGAACCGCATCCTGTTTCAATAATGGTCAATACATATAATACGAATACTGTTGATGAGAAGAAGATTGAGAAGGCAATAAGAGATGTCTTTGACCTCAGACCTAAACAGATTACTCACTATCTTAACCTGTTAAGACCAATATTTAAGAAGACAGCATGTTATGGGCATTTTGGAAGAGAAGAAAAAGAATTCACATGGGAGAAGACTGATAGGATTGATGACTTGAGAACAGCAGTCGGTCTTTAGGTCATTATTTTTTCAAGTTGAATACCAGAGGGGGGAAGAATATGGATTATCATATAAAAGATATTTCACTTGCTGATAAGGGTGAAAAGAGAATAGAGTGGGCTTCGTCTAATATGCCAGTCCTGCTCAGTATAAAGGAGCGTTTCAGGAAGACAAAACCATTAAAGGGTAAAAAAATAGCATGCTGCCTTCATGTGACAACAGAGACAGCAAACTTGATGACAACATTGAGGGATGGAGGGGCTGATGTTTATCTCTGTGCATCAAATCCCTTGTCAACACAGGATGATGTCGCATCTGCGCTCGTAAAGGATAGTTCTATACCTGTCTTTGCAATTCATGGTGAAGATACTGAGACATATTACAGTCATATAAGGTCTGTCCTGGGTGCGGGACCTGATATAACTGTTGATGATGGTGCAGACCTTGTGTCCACCATCCATAAAGAGATGAGAGACCACGCAGGGAATATTATTGGCGGAACAGAGGAGACAACGACAGGTGTTATTCGTCTGAAGTCGCTTGCAAATAAGGGTGAACTGCTGTATCCGATTATCGCTGTGAACGATGCTAAGACGAAGCATCTGTTTGATAATAGATATGGCACGGGGCAGTCAACGATAGATGGCATTTTAAGGGTGACAAATTATCTCATCGCTGGCTCAACATTTGTTGTGTGTGGTTATGGTTGGTGCGGTAAAGGACTTGCAAGACGTGCCTCTGGAATGGGAGCGAGGGTCATTGTGTGTGAGGTTGACCCCGTCAAGGCGATTGAAGCGGTTATGGATGGCTATCAGGTAATGCCATTTGTTGAGGCAGCGAAGTTGGGCGATATTTTTGTTACTGTGACTGGAGATATAAGGGTGATACATAAGGGTGGATTTGACGTAATGAGAGATGGTGCGATAGTCGCAAATTCAGGACACTTTGATGTTGAGATAGATAAAAAGGCACTTGAGGAAATGTCAAAGGAGATGCGAATAATTAGAGATGGCATTACACAATATACATTGAAAGATGGAAGGAAGATGAATCTTCTTGGTGAGGGACGCCTCGTAAATCTTTCATGCGCTGAGGGACATCCATCAATGGTTATGGACATGTCATTTGCCAATCAGGCGTTGAGCATTGAATACTTAACAAAAGAAGAAGGGCTTGAGAAGAAGGTATATCCTGTGCCAGATGAGATTGACAGGGAGATAGCACGACTTAAACTGAACACAATGGGCATAAGTATTGATAAACTCACACCCGAGCAGGAAGAGTATCTTACCTCCTGGGAGATTGGGACATAAACTGATAAATGTAGGAGACCTGCTCCTTTTTGATTATTATCTTGAAGGGGATAAATTTAGAAGAGATTTATAATAGGTTCACGAATCTCTATAAGAATAGACCGTATTTATCTTTGTGGAGGTCTTGTGAGGCTGTCTCAGTTCTTACATCCTTGAATAAGATTGAGAAACTATCTGCTCTGAATGCAAAATCAGATTTTAGTTTAGATATTGGATGTGGAGATGGAAGGACAGCGAGAGGACTTGGCCTGAACTTCACGGTAGGCCTTGACCCGGACTTGGCATCAGTGAGAGAGGCAAAGAATTGTGGACAGTATGAATCAGTCATTATCGGAGATGCTACAACCCTGCCTTTAAAGAGAGCGTCATTTTATTTTGTCCTATCAAATTGTGTATTTGAACACATAGAGAATATTGAAGGTGCTGTTGTTAATGTGTCCAATTCTCTTTGTGAAGATGGAGTGTTAATAATCACTATGCCAACAAAGAACCTTATATCAGATATATCTTTTCTTATGCCGTTCTCTCTTGCTGGACTTTATAACATTGTTAAACGCTATGTGAATAAAAGTTTGAAACACTATCACTATTTTGAAGACAGTATCCTTAGAATGTTTAATAAAGCGGGGCTTAGATTGGTATCAGTTTCTTATTATATGCCATCAATATTAATTTCCTGGTGGCTCTTCCTCAGATACTCAGAACGCATATTCTATAGGTTACACATAACTCCGTTCTGGAGAGCTATTTCGGGCATTATTGAAAAAATTAACTATTCACTTGTAAAGAAGTCATTGGAGTATAAAAAATCTGGTGGTGGAATTACAATTGTTTTAGTAAAAGACGGAGGTTAAACTTCTTTGATGAAGGTCTATTTTATAGATTTTGAGAGAAGGTATCATAATATCAGGAATCTTGAAAGTGGTCTTATTAGAAATGGCATTAAAGTTTGCAAAATATTATACCCGGATTTAATATCAACATTTCTTATTTCAATCAATGGTGGTGTATTGCATATAAATTGGCCGGAGTATTTATATAAGATGGTCAGGGGAATTCACAAGTCGTTACCATCAATATTGCTCGCTCTTAATCTTGTGATATCTCTTCTTATCGCAAGATATCTGTATGGAATGAGATTGGTCTTTTCGCTACATAATCTTATACCCCATGGAGAGCACAGGCGATGGCTTGATAAGTTTGTTTATTCTGCCATTATTTACATAGCATATAGAGTCGTCTGCCATTGTGAGGTTGCAGTTTCACTCGCGAGAAATGTATACAGATTTTGCTATAAGAAGATAAGGGTCATTCCGCTTCCAAACTATAATGGTATGTATGGTAATAGAGTAAATAGACAGAACGCGAGGAAGAGTTTGGGATTGGAAACAGATGCTTATATCTATCTCTGCTTTGGGAAGGTAAGAAAATATAAAGGTCTGGAGATTTTGATAACTGATTTCAGGAGTGTCTGTGGACAGAATGATAAATTATTGATTGTGGGAAGTGATGATGGTTCTGGCTACATAGAGGAACTGAAATTGCTTTCTGGTAACGACAAGCGAATAATAATTCACAATGTATGGGTATCTGATGAGGAAGTGTCATTTTATTTATCGTCTGCTGACTGTCTGATTCTGCCATACATTGATGTTCTCACATCTGGCCCCGTGCTTCTATCCGCTCAATACCGGCTTCCACTTATAGCACCACGAATTGGCTGTATTCCCGAGCAAACAGATGAGGGTTCGTCTATTCTATATGATGCGGGAGGTCTTAAAGATGCTCTGGTATCTGTCAAAGGTCTTGATTTGAGAGTGGTAGAGAGTGCATCAAGGAGGGTTATGGAAAAGACAGGTTTGGGTTTAGTGGTAAGAAAGATGATAAAGGAAGTGTATGCCTGAAGAGACAGTTAACATAGAGGGTGAGAGGTCAGACCTTGCAAGGAAGGCGAGCAGAGGTTATGTCTGGAATCAAGCATCAATGATTATTGAGTCAACGTTGTTATTTGTTCAGAGCATTATAATCGCCCGTCTTTTAGGACCCCAACACCAGGGTTATTATGCAACTATAACTGGTCTTAGTTTGCTAATTAATACTTTTCTTAGTCTTGGTTTTGAGGATATAGCCAATAAGTATGTCGCAATTTTGTCTGAGAAACCTAAGAAGGCAGTGGGGTTATTTCTCCTTGTCTTTAAGTACAGGATTTTGATTGCCTTTGCAATATATTTCTTTGTATTCATATTTTCCCGTCAGGTTGCCTTTATTCTTGGAAATGAAGTTCTGTCTCCATGGATAAGAATCTCTGCGATAATGTTCTTCTTTGGCTGGGTGTATTCTCCATTAAGATTTCTCTTTGTTGGTTTTCTCAGAATTAAGGAATTGGCAATTATGAGGACTGTGAACCTGACTGTGATAACCCTGCTCTCATATTTTGTCTTAAAACTTGGTTATGGGATAAGCGGGCTTGTATCTATGATGGCAGTTGTTCATCTATTAACGATAATAGTGGTCTTTATTTATTCAAGAGACCTTTATAAAGAGACAGAGAGGCCAGAAAACATAAGACCAATGTTTATGTTTGGAATTTTTATATGGCTGAATAGTGTTGTCGGATTTTTATTGGGAAAACAGATTGACGTTGTCTTCCTGAGTATATTTAAACTATCAGGTGAGCAGATTGGCTACTATCACATTGGTATAAGTTCTGCAGACCGTATAAGCACGCTTCTCGTTGCTGGTCTCTTAAGTTTGAGTTTGAGTGCATTATCGGTTGCATTTGTAAGGGGTGGTTATGAAAAAACAAAAGTTGCATGGTGGATACTTCTTAAGATGTCAATAGGTATATCAGTTCCCGCTCTAATATTTGTCTATCTACTTGGAAGCGATATAATCATATTCTTCTTTGGAAGGGAATATATATCAGCAATAATTTTATTTAAAGCATTCATCCTTGTTCATCTTATATTAAGAACGTTTGGATATGACCAGCACATAACCGCCTTATATGCGATAGGTAAAGAAAAACTGGTATTTCTTATCAGGGCAATATGGGGAATTATATGCATCATAACAGAGGTAACACTAATACCAATTTTAGGTGTCTGGGGAGCGTTCATTGCAACCGGCTCTTCTCTCATTGGAGTCACATTCACAGAAATGATAGTCACTGGTAGAATCCTGGGTCGCTACTTTCCTCTTGGCTTCTTTATAAAAATCGCATCAGCTACTATAATATCAATTATACCGATATACTTTGTTCCACTTTTTGGTATTAAAGCAATATTAATAAAGGGTGTAATTTTTGCTATAATATTCATATCTATGCTGCTTGTTATGAAACCTTTTGATAGGAGTGACTATGGGTATTTAAGCAAGTCATTTCCAAGATTTGATAGATATTTTAGGTTATTTTCAAAGATATGAGTATAGGTATTACAGATACATCACCATACAAGAGATTAGATGTTACTTCTACTAAAATTTTAATTTTCTTAATAATTGTCATCCTAATCATCTCTATCTTATTCGGAGCTCTAACAACAAAAATAACACTTAAAAGGAGCCTTGTAATAATTGGTGTAGTTGCATACTTAGCATTCACTATTTATCGCTTGGATATATTCGATTATCTTATGTTATTCCTATTTATATTTCTATTCTTTCATGTAGGTCGCATGTGTACAGGTATTTTGGGATATACACTGAGTGGAATATTCTTAGATAATACTCTTCCTTTCTGGCCATTACTTTTATTTCTTTTCATAGGCAATAACGCATTACACAGAAAACTTAAGATTTACAGAACCCCTTCAGATAAATGGATTTTGCTTTTCTTAATTGTATTCACATTATCGGTTATGTATGCTTTTTTAGTTGTTGGAAATCACTGGATAAGTATACTCCTTGATGCATTTAGATACAGTCGTTTTATCTTCTTATTATATATAATAATCTGTGTTCTAGATAGAAGGGATAAACTTGAGAGATTCAATAATTTTATATTTCTATTAGCCGCATTTTTTGGAATTTATGGAATCATAGAATTTATATTTTTTCCTAACATAAGTTTCAAAGGTGAGTTATTTTTTATTAGAACGAGAGTAAAATCAATATTTGTTCATCCAAATACCTATGCTGGTTATCTTGATTTGACAATTCCTTTTGTTTTTGCTTTTGCAATTTATTTAAAAAAGAAAATAAATAAGATATTTTTATGGTGTTTATTTATACTTCTTTATATAAATATGATATTAACCTTTTCAAGGGCTTCATTCTTGACTGTGAACCTTGCTCTGTTAATTATGGTAGTATTAAGATATGGAAAGAAAGCATTCTGGATTTGGTTATTGATGATTGGAATCCTGGTATTGATTGGCACTACCACGCCATTAATTCAAAGACAGTTGACTTTATTTGGAACCGCTAAACTGACCCAACAACAATTAGATATTTTTAGGGTATATGAATATTTTAATCTTCTTGATGGCATCAAGAATAAACCAATATTTGGTTCTGGACTTGGTTCAAAAACGATGGGCATGTATGTTACGTTAGCGAAACTTGGTCATTATGAAAAGTCGTATCACCCTGTAAAGGTGATGTATGCTCATCATAGTATGTTACTTGATATTGCTGGAAGAATGGGCATTCCAGTACTGTTCTCTTTTATTATGGTATTTATTACAACTTTTATTGCCCTGTGTAGAGCATATAAATTCACCTCAGATGAATATTTAAAAGCGAATATATTTGGAGTGATAGGGGCACTGATTGCCTTTTCACCACATCAAATTGTAGATAACTTTATTGATGGGAATATATTTATTTACTTTATTTTTATTTTATCAATAGGTATCGTTGCTTGGCGGTATGTTCATAATTTAGAGGATTAAAATATCTATATGTCAAAGGTAATTGCTGTTGATATTGGAAATACGAATGTCTGTATAGGATTATTTATAGATGGCAAGTTAGAGAATAGATTTCGCATATCAACCAATAGAAAGGCGACCTCAGATGAATGTTATCTTTGGCTCAAATATATAATGCCTGATGATAACTGGGCTGTAAATACAAGGTCTGTTATATCATCTGTTGTGCCCTCTCTTACAGAACCATTTTCAGATGCTCTTAAGCGTATGATACGATTAGAACCACTTGTTGTTTCAGCAAACTTAAATCTTGGTATAAAAGTGAACTATGACCCACCGACAGATGTTGGTGCTGACCGCCTTGCAGATGCTGTTTCTGCTTCTCTCTATTATGAACTTCCAGCAGTCGTCATTGACCTTGGAACTGCGACCACTTTCAATGTTGTGAGCAAAGATAAAGTGTATCTTGGTGGTCTTATAGCACCAGGTATAGAGACGTCAATAGCAAACCTCTTTGAGAGGGCGGAGCGACTTTTTCCAACAGACCTTAAAGCTCCGAGTAGTATAATAGGCACAAATACAATTGATGCTATAAGGTCAGGGACACTATATATGAATGCCTATGGAATTGAGGGTGTAATAGAAAGGATTGAGGCAGAGATAGGCGGTTTGGCAAGTGTGATATTAACAGGTGGATTCTCCGACCTAATATCTGGTCTTATGAGAAGAAGAGTGATAATAGATAAGGACTTGACGCTTAAGGGTTTATATAAGATAGTGGAGATTAACCTGTAAATTTTATAGTCCGCTCAACTTCACTGCCATTCCACTGCTTATCATATAATCATACTCAAATCTGAAACCACCAAACTCGCCATAAAAACCCGGCTCAAATGTAAATACCATATTGTCCCTGAAAGGCACATTATCAAATGGCGCCTCCGCGGTTGATATAAGCGGATAGACATCGTGGACATCTACACCAAGCCCATGACCGTATGCATGCTTCTGGAGTTTTAATACGTCAATCTCCTCTGAGATTTTATTTAATTCCACCGCTAATGTCTTTGGCAGTTTACCATTAAGATTTTGGGATAAAAGTTCTTCTTCAAGTTTAAACCACTTCTTATAAAAATGGTGCTCTCTCACATCACCACCTACAAGATATGTTCCCGTGAGGTCTGATGCATAGCCCCTGTATAGAACGCCCACATCAAGTATCAGCAAATCACCATCTTTGAGCGGTCTTTCCGCCTCTGGCTTCGGGTGCGGTTCAGATGCTTCATCACCGTATGTCACGATAGGGTCAAAAGAAGGTAAAATTCCAACTTTCGCAATGTTTTCAAGAATGAACATTAAAATATCATCACACCAGAGTCCCGGTTTTATTATACCCTTGACATCTGTTAATATCTTATTCGTAATCTGACATGCCTTCTCAATAAATTCTATCTCTACTGGTGTCTTTATTGTTCTCAATTCAAATAAGATATTCTCAGCACTGAGTGGTGTTAAAAATTCACTGAGATGCTCATAGATTGAATGAAGTGTTCTATCAAGAGAGGGAACGCCAGGGCAGTATTCAACATAGACCTCTTTTCCAGACAAGATGACTTTCAGTTCTTTCATAAGTGTCTTTAATGAGCCATCGTAGACTCTTAAATCGCAGAGGTTGCTTGTTGGTTCAAGCGATGAGTGTTCAATCGCGCCAACAAAAATCACCGGTTTGCTATCTGGAAAGATGACCACCGCGGTTGGTCTTGTAATGTGTGTATCAAGGAGAAACATATTCATATTTGTATTTGTCTGACGAACAAAGAGAAGTAGAAGAGGTCTATCAAGAATATTTATGGCTTGTGAAAGTTTCTCCTTAAAAGCAATCTTCAACTCTTCTTTCTTTTCCATATATGGATTATTCTAATAAATCATAATAAAAATAAAAGCATTTTAATCTGCATATTTTAGTGGTAAGAAATTATTCTATCAGGGATAATTTTAATGTATAATTCTATAAGAATATCATCGGAGGTTTTCTGTGATGAGGATATATTTTGATAATAACGCAACAACACCACTAAATCCAGCTGTCTTAAATGAGATGCTTCCATACTTCTGCGAGAAGTGTGGCAATGCTATGAGCATTCACGAGTTCGGTAGAGAGTCAAGCGATGCGATTGAACTTGCGAGAAAGAGAGTGGCAACCGCTCTTGATTGTGAACCAGATGAGGTCATATTCACGAGCGGTGGTAGTGAGTCAAACAATACTGTCATTAAGGGTATAGACCCGATTCCCGATGGCAAGGGGCATATAATCACATCAGCAATAGAGCATCCTGCTGTTATTGAACCCTGTAATTTTCTGGCAAGGCATGGCATTGATATCACATATATCAGGGTAGATAAATATGGTCTTGTCAGCCCCGATGATGTCAAAAGGGCGATAAGACCTGATACGTCCCTTATATCAATAATGTTTGCAAATAACGAGGTCGGCACAATAGAGCCAATTGAAGAGATAGCGAAGATTGCAAAAGAGGCGGGTGTTCCCTTTCATACCGATGCCGTTCAGGCGGTGGGTAAGATTCCAGTTAGTGTCTCAAAGATAGGCATTAACATTCTTTCGCTATCCGCACATAAGTTCAATGGACCAAAGGGCGTCGGCGCTCTAATAGTCAGAAAACCACTCAAGAGGAAGATAACACCGTTAATTCACGGCGGTGGTCATGAGGGTGGGAAGCGCGCATCAACGCACAATGTTCCAGGCATAGTAGGTCTTGGCAAGGCAGTAGAACTCGCAACAGTGAATAGAGAAGAGGAGATGAAAGAAATCCAGAGGTTGAGAGACCTTCTTCATAAAAAGATAATGGAGAGTATACCAGATACTGAACTTATAGGTCACCCTGAGAAGCGCCTTCCAACAACTTTGGACATTGCCTTCCACTATATTGAAGGTGAGTCAATTCAACTTCAGTTGAGTTTGAGGGGGGTTGCTGTCTCAACCGGCTCTGCCTGTGCTTCGGGCAAACTTGAACCATCGCACGTCCTTATTGAGATGGGTTACCCTCACGAGATAGCGCAGGGGGCAATCAGGTTCTCGCTTGGCAGGGGGAACACTGAAGATGAGGTGAATTATGTGGCAGATGTTCTTCCCGAGATAATTGAGAACCTGCGAAGGATGAGCGTTTTAACACCAAAGGATTACTTCAAGGATTAGAATATTTGATTACATGGAATAACATTGATTTATTTATTGTAGGGGCTTATTTTAATAAGCCCTCTTTTTTTGATGTTTTAGTAAATCAGTTTCTTTATCTTCTGAACATATTCTCTGATGGCTTTTCACCTAATTTTAGGTTTGGATATGCTGAGAGCGACATATTATCCCTCTCGCCTCTTTGTATGTGAAATAGACCACAGTGGGCTATCATTACACCATTATCACCCGCATACTCAAAATCCGGAAAAAAGACGGTTGTTTCTGTCTCACCTGCAAGGTTCTTTGCCAACTCCTTCAACCTCTTGTTTGCTATCACACCACCAACAATCCCCCATCTCTTAATATCAAACTCACCTATCGCCCTTCTCATTCTTCCCAAGATAACATCAAAGACCGCCTCCTGAAAGCCCATTGCTATCATATCCCTCTCGCCTTCCAGTTCTTTCTCACCAATTGACCGGACATAGTGCATAACAGATGTCTTGAGACCGCTGAAGCTCATATCATAGCCATCTATGTCTGACATCGGTCTTGGGAATATGATTGCTTTGGGTGCTCTTTCTGCCGAGGCCTCAATGTGGGGACCACCGGGGTAGCCAAAACCAAGAAGCCGTGCTACCTTGTCAAACGCCTCACCTATAGCATCGTCAAGCGTTCTCCCGATTATCTTATACCTTCCAAGTTCCTCAACTATAACCAGTAATGTATGACCTCCTGTTAGTATTGATACAAGAAGAGGTGTCTCAAGTGAGTTTTTTCCACTATTGAGTGAGAATATATGCCCCTCAAGGTGGTTTACACCTATGATTGGGACCTTGAGTGAGAGCGCAAGCCCTTTTGCGAACGAGAGCCCGCAGAGCAAACTTCCGACAAGTCCTGGTCCGCAGGTAACGCATATAGCACTTATCTTCTCAACCCCGCCTATTGGTTCAGTCGCCATATCAAGAACTACTGGCAGTGCTTCTGTGTGCTTTCGCGCTGCGAGTTCAGGAACGACACCGCCAAAGTCCGAATGAAGCGCTATCTGTGATGACACAATATTTGAGAAAATATCACCATCTTCAGTGACTACTGCAATGCTTGTGTCGTCGCAGGATGTATCTATTCCAAGAATATACTTTTGGTTCATGTCAGATTACTTCACTCCAATCAGGCAAAAGCCCTTTCTGTAAAGAAATTCAGCAAAAATACCTCTACCTTTTAACAGACATTCACCATTATTATACCAGTGGACACCACAGGATGGGCTTTCTTCCTTTAAGATGGCAAATTTCGGCAGGTATTTCAAACTCTCATCATAGAGAACTTCAAGATGAATGAGGAAGTCAGATGTAATGTCTTCATCTTTATTCATAATCAGGTATCTTCTTGAAATTATCGCAATCTCTGCCGTCTGAGAGAGATATATTGGCTCTCTCGGGAGACCAAGTCCCATAATCATCTCCGGGCATAGGGGAAACAGTTTTCCAATCTTTGCCAGGTAAGATAATACAGGGTCGTATCTATTCTCGCAATTATATCTGCAGTTATAACCAGCAAGGCAGGCGCTCACAATCCCCTCAAATCTACACTCTATCTTTAACATAATAAATGGGGAATATAGATTCCCCATAAATAGATATTTCAAACATTTTAACTTTTATTATTGTGCAGTGTGGTCATGCCATTCAGTCATATACCATTTATTATCTTCAATGTTAAATTTAAATCTAAAATCACATTTTCCAATTGCCTGGTATCCCTGACTATTATTCACATAAACAAGCAGGTTTATATCAACATCATTTACTGTGCATTCAGTATGTTCTGTGTTGAACTGGGGATTTTTTTGATTGTAGAAGGCATCTTTATCCTTATCATCGCCGTATTGCCCGAGGTTTGGCATTGTCAATAGTATTGAGTAAGCATTGTTGAACATATTCTGTGTTGACTGCCAGTCTTCGTTAAAACCCCATGAATCGGGTATGATATAATCTTCTCTTCCTGGAGGGTGCTTACCAATATCTTTAGGGTCAAAGTAGAAGTGATAGTCCTCACCTGCAAGGATATTCTTATAATTTTTTATCATATCTATTACATCATGTTTATTATATGTGACCTGAAGGTTCCATAAGCAGTAGTATGGGTCTGTCTGGTCTCTTAAATCAGGAGGAATATTTGGAGGTTTTGAGAAACAACCTATTATTAAGAATAAAAATAAAATTATAGATATTAAAATTATATGTATTAAAACATTTCTAATAAGTTTCATATACTCCTCATAGTAATAGTTTTGTTAAAAAATAATATCTTTTTCTGATTTACATTTATTTTAATAAGTATTACTGAGGTGATGTCTTGTCACGCCAGACAGTCATTCGCCATTTGCTATCATCACACAGTTTGAATGAAAAATCACATGGACCGATTGCCTGATAACCATGTATCTGGTCAACATAGAGGAGAAGGTTTATTTGAACACCACTGATATCACATTCAGTATTGTTATTCTTCCAGTTTGGTTGATATGTATTATAAAAACTATCTTTATCCTTCTCGTCCCCGTTGTAACCAAGGTTTGCTATTGTGAATGATATTGAGTAAGCACCATTGAACATGTTCTGTGTTGCCTGCCAGTCCTGATTATAATCCCACGAATCAGGAATTATATAACCGTGTCCATTGTCTTTACCAATATCAAGGGGGTCAAAGTAGAATATATAGTCATCGGAAGATAGTATATTTTTATATTGGTCTATCATCCCAGTTACTTTATATTGGTTGTAAGTCACCCATAGGTTCCATATACAGTAATATGGGTCTATCTGGTCCTGTATCTTATAACCAGGAGTCGTTGGAGATCCGAAGCAACCTATTATTAAAAAGGTGAAGAGAATTAAAGATATATAAAATATGTTTTTAACCAACTTCTTTTTGGGATTCATAATAAACCTCCCTCATATATTATTCTATCAGAAAATAATTCAATGTCAATAATGTTTTAAGGTGTAGAAATGTCTTAACTTTGTTTCTATTTAAATCCTCCTCTTCTATCAGAATGTCATAAGAACTGACTATTTTGATAGTTAATTATATATCATGCATATAAAGATGTTGAATATGTGCTATGCTGTCTCTTCTGCCTTAACCTTCCTCATCTGCCATATAACAACACTTAATCCACCCAGGGCTATCAGAGTGGATAAAAGGAACATAATTCCACCGAGTATTGGCACTGTCTTTAAGATGGCATATATGGGGATTCCTGTCAGTATGCAATGGACCATCTTTAAGTCCCATGAACGCTTTATTAACCGCAAAAGCAGAATTCCACCAAATATTGCTCCTATGACCTGTGATACATATAGAAGGATACTATATATTGTCAGTGTTATAAGCCCTGTTGGTATTCCAATGAATGTTATCATTACTATTATTGATGCAATTGGAATCACTATAAGAATTAATGCACCAATGCCTATTGTCTTCAATGGTCTCTTTTTTACTGTCTCCACAATCATACTCAATCTCATTGGAACGAATAGGAGAAGTGCAAAGCCAATCACATAGAATGCTGCGGTGTGCCATAAAATATCTTTGACCCAGTCAGTGAGTTTCTGAGCAAATGTCTTTGCGATAACAACCTCTGGCTTTTCTTTTTTCTTTTCAGGTATATACTGATAGACCTTGCCATCAACAACAACACTATCAGGTAGTGATAACTTCTCAACTGAATGTCCGAGATTTCCCATTACATGCAGGTCAGGGTAGATTGTAATCCTATTTGACACGAGAAGGAGATTTTTCTCAAATATCCCTCCAACATCAAGAACTGCGCCATTTATCTCTGCATCATCTTTGATGTCACCACTCACCTGAACTGTGGCACCACCACTTTTTAGTTTTCCACCTACCTCACCACCGACTCTCACTACCGCACCCTGTAAATCCACATTACCTGATACCTTTCCGAATATCTCAATAAGTGAACCAAATGCCTTTACATCGCCATTAACCTCACCATTTATTGTAATCTGTGCGGCAAAACATGTGACATTCCCATCTACCTTGCCCTCGATGTCAACAACCGCTCCAAAGCACATAATATCTCCCGAAATAACCTCACCTGCTTTAACCTCAACCAGGTCTCCATACTTTAATTGTGCCATTGATAGTGCAAAAGTCGGTAAAAGGATAAAGATTGATAAAAAAGGTATAATATTTTTTCTCATAATAACCTCCTTATAAAAAGTATTCTTACATGTTTTCAATTGTAATTATTATATAAGTTAACAAATAATCTATACTTTTTCTTATCATTGATGGCTATGGGTTGTGAGTTCAGAATAATTGCAAAAGATAAGAATACAAAGGCAAAGACAGGCATACTTAGGGTTGGGGAAAGGCAGGTAGAGACACCAGCGTTTATGCCTGTTGGAACCCAGGCATCAGTGAAGGGGCAGACGCCATCAGAGGTTGTCTCTTCAGGACATAAAATAATCTGCCTGAACTCATATCACCTTCTCTTAAGACCGGGTGCAGGTATCATAGGAGACCTTGGGGGGTTGCATAAGTTTATGTCCTGGGACTACCTAATACTTACTGACTCGGGCGGCTTTCAGGTCTATAGCATGGCGCCAATAAGTAGTATCACCGATGACGGCATAAACTTCACGAGCCATATTGACGGTGCTAAGATAGACCTTACACCTGAATTATCAATTAAAGTGCAGGAGGAGATAGGAACTGATATTGCGATGGCACTTGATGTCTGCCCCACATATACACTTGATAGAACTGAAATTGAGAGGGCTGTGAATCTGACACACAGGTGGGCGGAGAGGGCTAAGGTTGCAAGGGTAAGAGATGATATTGCCCTTCTTGGGATTATACAGGGTGGTGTCTTTATGGACCTGAGAGAAAAAAGTGCTACTGATATAAAATCAATTGGCTTTGATGGTTATGCTGTTGGCGGTCTTTCTGTTGGTGAACCAAGGAAGGCGCGTCTTGAGATTGCGGAGGGACTATCTGGCTTTTTACCTGATGATAAGATAAGGTATATTATGGGGGTTGGTTTTCCAGAAGAGATAGTGAGATTTGTCTCCTTCGGCTACGACCTCTTTGATTGCGTTCTTCCAACAAGGTGTGGGAGAAACGGTCTTGCATTCACGAAGTCGGGTCTCATCAATCTCAGGAGACCTGAATACAGAACTGATTCAACACCTCTGGAAGACGATTGCTCCTGTCCTGCCTGTAAGGGTTTTTCAAAAGCATATCTTGCACATCTTTTCAGGGCGAAGGAGATGCTTGCACCGAGGTTGGTGAGTTTGCATAATCTATACCATTATGGATGGTTATTTGATAGAATAAGGGAGAGTATAAGAACTGGAACATTTGACAGTTTCAGTGAGAAATTTTATGAGATTGATATATAATCTCAAGTATTGGGAGGTTTGATATGTTTTCATCAGTTGCTTATGCAATGTCAGGTGGTGGCGAAGGAGGAGGCGGTGGAAGCATCCTTAACTTTCTTCTACCGTTTATAATCATTATCGCTATATTCTATTTTCTGATTATTATGCCACAGAGGAGGCAGGCGAAGAAGCGTCAGGAGATGCTCAATGCTATCCAGAAGGGTGATACTGTCATAACATCCGGTGGAATAAGAGGCAAGGTTGTTGGCTTTTCGGAGAGTGGTAAGGTGGTTGAGATAGAGATAGCGAAGGGAGTTGTTGTTGATGTAGTCAGGTCTCGTATAGAGGTTGTGGGAAAATTACCTGAGACAGAGACAAAGGGTTAGATAAATATTATTTTAATGACTACCATTATCTGAGGAACATAAGATATTTATTATATTTAGAATAGTTTAATTAAATAGATAGATAAGGATGACTTATGGTTGACGATAGTCAGATTATAGAGAGATTGTCTGACGGTGAGCCGATTGAGGACCTACTTCGCTCGCTCTTTCCGAAGAAGAAGGACCTTATAACCCTTACAGATGTGATGGATTATAACCCGGTGAAACTTCTCCTCAAGCGGTCCAACGATATACTGGGTTATATTGGCTATACTGAGCATGGCTTCAGGCACGCCTCTGTTGTTGCATACAGGACATGGTATGTGCTCCACAGTTTGCTCTATGACGAGAGGATGTGCGAGCTTTCTGCTATCTCTGGGTATCTTCACGATATTGGCAATGTGATAAACAGAAACTTCCACGATGCCCACTCTGCTATTCTCTCAGATATTATATTAAGAGACATCGGGATGCCATTGGAGGAGCGAGTGGAGATAATGATTGCGGTTGGTAATCATGATGAGCGAACGGGTGAACCGACGACAGCGATGGGCAGTGCGCTTATAATTGCGGACAAGAGCGATGTGCACCGCTCGCGTGTGCGTCTTCCTGAGAATATAGGTGCGGACATTCACGACAGGGTGAACTTTGCGGCGACATCAAGCGAACTCATTGTTTCCGACGGCAGGGACATTATTACTCTGAAGATAAAGATAGACACGAAGATATCAAAGGTGATGGAGTATTTTGAGATATTCACAGAGAGGATGATTGCTTCCAGGAAGGCGGCGGAGCGCCTTGGAATCCGGTTCAGCATCATCATAAACGATACGGAGATATTGTAATTTTTTCATTAATAGGAGATGTTTGAATAAAGGGCTTGATAAATCAAGCACCATATTATTTTTAAGATAAAAGAATGCCGGGGAGGGGACTTGAACCCCTACAGGAAACTCCCACATGGCCCTCAACCATGCGCGTCTGCCAGTTCCGCCACCCCGGCAATTATGAAATATATATCATAATAGGATGATATATGTCAATAAAAACCTGTTCTCCCTGTTATTAGATTCAAGGATACATGTTATTCTTAATTATCCAAATGTTAGTAATTGAAATTAACTACTATAGAAGAAAATTGGAATGAACTTCTATATTGTATTACCTGAACAATGCCTTAACGGAACCCAGTGATGTGTTCTCAATATCTGAACCCCAATAGACAATAACACAGTGCATACACCAATTTGAGTCTGGAAAACCACCAGGAATACCTTTAATCCACATTCCAGTAACCCATGTAAGAGAATTTACAATTGAACTATATCTATCACCGGTTGGATATGGTGGTGGCATATCCATCAAATAATATATGCACCAGAATTTATCTACATCTTTACTGTAATGCCAGTTATCATCATAGAGATTGCAGTCGTCATAATCTGGATATGAGTTATTTATATGCCAACTCTTTGGACCATAATCTTTACCCTGCCAATTGTTTTTAGGATTACAAACAGGCACTAATTTATAACCATCCCATTCTTCCTTTGATGTTAAATAAATATCTGCTGAACCATCTGCATTATAACCAATAAAACCTATAATCTTTATCTTATAGTCATAACCACTTATACCAAAGTCACTCAGTTTGAAGAAGCAGGCAAGTGCAGCTTCTGTTCCCCAGTTTGCGTAATAATATGGCTCATTATGATATTTCATATCCTTTTCAAAACTGGCAATCACAGAACTTATAGAGGTTAATAACAATAAAATTAGTATATATTTTCTCATTATATTTACCTCCTTTATCTTATAACCACAACATTCTTAACAATATTAAAACTATCTGAAAATATATTTAATATATATAATCCATTTTTTAATTCATTATTATTAATTGATATGCAATTATCACCTGTATTTATTTTACCACAATATATTCTATTTATTCTTCTACCTGATATATCATAAATATCTATATTTATATTCTCTTCTCTATCTGATTTTATATGAATATTCATATCTTCATACACAGGATTTGTTATATTTACTTCAATATTATTTAAATTATTAACCTTATCTGGCATATTTTCTTTACTACAAACATTTTCATTATCTGAATATTCTCTACCTGTTCTCATTCTCAATGCTGGGTCACCTAATAATATTCTCATAATAGCGTTACGAATAGCAACAACTGCTCCCATCATAGGGTCTCTCTCTATACTCCATGTTATTATATCTTTTACTGTTGCCATATTTATTATCCATCCA
>Ga0315279_10000285_pt1 | contig 106775 bp, 83 predicted proteins | sample YL17G06_20_MG_FD_203694 | JGI IMG/M metagenome (GOLD analysis project Ga0315279, IMG submission 203694) | Sediment microbial communities from Yellowstone Lake, YNP, Wyoming, USA - YL17G06_20 | ecosystem: Environmental > Aquatic > Freshwater > Lake > Sediment | place: USA: Wyoming | collected... | reverse complement strand
CCGCTCGGTCAACAGCCTCTATAATCTCGCAGTCTTATGGCTGGAACAGAAGAGAACCAGGGAAGCTATACCTTATCTTGAAAGAGCAAGTCAGTTGGGCCTGCAGGATCCCGAGGTTGCTGTTAACTTGATTCGGGCTTATCTCGATGACGGCCAAAAGGAGCGCGCGCTGCAACTGGCCGAATCCGCCGGCCGGGGATTCGCGAATGCGCCGGAGTTTCATCTGGCGCTGGGCAAATGCTTTCTGTCACACAATCTGTTGCCGCCAGCGCGCGCCTCGCTGGAGCGCGCGAACCGCTTGATGCCCTCGCAGCCTGAGATTGTGCTGCCGCTCGCGGACGCCCTCGTTCGGCAAAACGACCCTGCCGCGGCGCGCAAAGTTCTCGGGAACATCGCGGGGAAGGCGCAGGACATGGCGGCTTACCACTATCTGCTGGCGCAGAGTCATTTTCTCTCCGGCCAGAAGGAACCAGCCTTACAGGAAATGAATCAGGCCATTCGCCTGGACGCCAAGAATCCGGTTTATCCGCTGACGCTGGGACGCTACTACCAGAAATATGAAGACCAGAAGAAAGCGTTGAGCGCCCTGGAGGACGCGGCCCGGCTGGACGCACATCTTGCCGAGGTCCCTTATAGCATCGCCGTCAGTTACAGCATGAACGGGGATTTTGATGCGGCCCGGAAATATCTGGATCAAGCCCTCCAGATGAATCCGTCTTTCGACCGGGCCATGTTTTTGCTTGCCACGCTTCGCCTGTCGGAAGGAAAATTCGACGAGTCCGAAAAACTGCTCGGCCAAGCGGTGAAGTTGCAGCCCCAGAATCCCTACTACCAGTGCTTTTACGGCATGCTATTGGTTTCAGAGAACCGCTTGCCGGAAGCTTTGGAACGTTTCCAGAAAACCCTGGCGCTTGATGCCTCCTACGCCCTCGCCCACTATCAATTGGGCCGGCTTCTCGCGCGCACGGGAAAGCCCGAAGAAGCCCGCCAGGAACTGGAGAAAGCGCTCTCTCTTCAACCTGACCTGTCGGAAGCTTATTACGTTCTCTCCCGAACCTACTATAAGTTGGGAGACAAGGAAAAAGGCGACAAGGCACTGGCCATTTTTCGAAGCTTTCGCGCGGCCGAGTATACCGAGCGGCAGGAGATCTTGAGGCAGATGCAGAAGGCCGTACAGGGTCCGCAGTAGCTCGAACGGTATTGATATCGCGCAGATTGGAGTTTGGCCATGCGCAGAAACAACAAATTTCTCTCCCTGGGCTTTATGATCGCTGGCCTAGCCTTGACCTCGGCCATTTCCGGTCGCGCGCAACGGGAACTGTTGATCGCGCGCCTTTCCATCCGGGTCCGCGACGAATTGGGAAACCCGCTCCGGGGTGTCTCACGGGTGCGTCTGGAGAGGGCCGATGGCGTGCTGGTCGAAGAATCTGACACAGACCAAGAGGGGCAGATCCGAAAACGTGCCCAGTACTACTACGTTAGGTAATGTTGAATTCGGCGGTTTTCCTGGCTCACCAACCGGTGGCGATTTCATCCATTTGGGGAAGGTGAAAAGCGGGCTGCAAGCTTATAGGTGAAGTCCGATGCTCCCTAACCGACGACAGGCTCCCATGTCACGGCCGGTCAGGTCTCAGACGACGGCGGCTTGACCCTCCAAAAGGTTGGAGGGGATGTTATTCGCGGGGAGGCGATGGATTTGGAACCGCAGTTCTGGGAACGCTGCGGCTCAGCGTCTTGGCGACCTCCTGCCGCTTCATTGAGTTGATTTGGTCCACGCGGGCCAATTCTTTTCTTCCCTCTTCCGCGCGGCCAGCCTGAAGGAGTGTCTTCCCCAACCAGTAATGGGGTTCAACTTCGTCCGGCAGGAGTTTCGCAGCTTGACGGAGGAAAAGGATGGCCTCTTCTAGCTGTCCCAATTTGGCGTAGGCCCGTCCCATCCCCAAGTACGCTTGGCCTTGGGAACGGTCGAGCCGAAGGGCTTCCTTGAATTCCTGCAACGCCTGATCTGCTTTCCCTTGTTTCAAAGCGATGTCGCCGAGGTAGGAATAACAAAGAGCGCAATGCGGATCTAGTTGGAGCTCCTCTTGAAGCGGCCCGATGGCCTCCTCGTACCGTTTCCATCTCCAGTACAGATACCCAAGCGCAAAATGGAACAGCGGGGCACGGGGAGAGGCTGCGATGGCTTGCTTGAATTCTTCTTCGGCCTGACGGGATTGCTCAGCGCTGTCGAGGGCTTGGCCGAGTATCAAGTGTACGAGAGGAGAATTGGGATGCTGTTGCAGAAGTTGAGCCGCAGCCTCCAGGGACTTTTTCGATTCTTTAACCTCCCGGTAGGCATTCACCAACAAGAAGAGAATTTCCGGGCCGTCAGGTCGCTGTTTACGAGCAATCTCAAGCTCCTCGATGGACGGTTGCCATTGCTTCAGCTCAAAGTAGCAGGCCCCCAGCAGATAATGCGCATCCGTGGAATGCTGGGGAGAAGTGGCGCCGGCAGTCAGATGGGGGATGGCCGACGCGGAATTCCCTGACTGATAAAGCGCCAGACCGAGGTTAAAACTGATTTCGGGATCGCCGGGTTTTAGCCGATGGGCCTGCTCGAAGGCAGCTCTGGCCTGCGCAAGGTTCCGCCTCTGGAAGTAGAGGACACCCAGGTTGTTGTAAGCTTCGGGGGAACGGGGAGCAAGCTTCAGGCCCAGGCGGTATTCCCGCTCGGCCGCATGCAGCTTGCCTTGCTGGGCGAATTCAGCCGCGCGTCGAAAGTGGGACTCCGGGGTGTCATCGATCCCAAAGCCAGGCGCCGGATAAATGGTCAGAAAAAGCAGTATGCCGGGCAAGAATCGCCATGTCCATAACTCCAGAAACCTTCTGCCCATGCCCCCAAGACTAGCACAATTGGCGCGCAGCCTCTCCGCTGGTGACTGCCGCGGCGGACCGGGGGATGGTACTAAAGATTTGCGCCGGCGCTAAGGGGACGATAGTAGCGGGCGCGAAATGCGGGTTCACGCAGGAGAACCGCCTGAAGAAAAATGAACACATCGGCCAAGTAACCCTCATAGCCGCAAGCTTTCCCCTCCCAAGTTGTCCAATCCTGGCCGTGTCCAGCCTCGTCCCGGACGCCGTTCTGGAAGCCAACCTGCGCCTGCCTTCCCAGCATCGTGCGTAGGACCGCGTCAGCCTTCTCGGGCTGGCCAAGGATGTAATGCGCTGCCAAAAAGTGCAGGGTATGCCCGGCCGAAATTCCGCCGTTCATGTAATGGCCGAAGGTGTCCCTGCCGTCTTCCCGCGAGGGGCAGCCGAGGCCGTCCGGGAGCAAGTAATCGCTGCGGTGGACGGGAATCAAGGTGCAGGGGAGTCCCAGGTCGAAGCGCGTGAAGCCGGCGGATTCCATCTTTTTCCAGAGGCGCGCCAGGATCTCCCGGCCCCGTCTCGAATCTACCAGTCCATACTCGATCGCCAGGCTGTTCACCACGGGTGTGGCATAATCGTGCAACTCCCCGTCCGCGCTCTTCCACCAGGCCAGCCAGCCGGTTTCCGGGTTGTAGAGGGTTTTGGCATAGGCGGCCTTCAGGCGGTCGGCCAGGCGGCAGTAGCGCGCCTGCTTGTCGGCACGCTGGAGCTTTGATTCCAACTCGGCCAGGCACCGCCAGGCCCGATAGATGACGGCATTGGTATAACCATCTTTGTGGCCGCAGTTGAGAGCGTCAAACCAGGCGCAGGAGCGGCCGGGCTCGAGCAAGGTGCCGCGGTTGCCACTCTGAGTGGCCTCGACCAGGCCATCGCCATCCACATCGCGCCGCGCCAAGAAATCGGCAATGAATTCCAATCGCTCGATGCGTCGTGCCAGCCAGTCGCGATCGTCCGTTGCCTCCACGTAGTCCCAGGCAGCGATCAGCGGCCCGGCGTTCGCGTCCAAGAAATTGCCGTAGTCCCAGTAACAGATTACCTCTCCGGTGGGGCGCGTGCGCTTCTCCAGCCACCAGTCCAGCGTCCGCTTTACTAGTGCCATTACCGAAATTCCCGGCGCAATTTCCGGTGTCCACAGAGCCTGATCGGCATAGAACCAGAGCGCGCAGCTTACGGGGTCGCTGATGACGTTGTTAGCCAACAGCCCAGCCGGGGCGCTGAAGGGGCGGTCTTGCTCGCCCCAGCGCGAGCTGGGCTGCCAGATGTTGAACCATCCGCGACGCGCCAGCGTCCAGAGGGCCTCGTCCTTCACACCAGCCGGCGGCGGCAAGCGCACAGGAGTGAGTTCCAGCTTGCAGGTTTCACCGGGTCGCAGCGCGGGCAATTCCAGCACGAGGTCAACCGTGTGACCCTTCCGGCTGCCTTCCAGGCGGCCTTTTAAGCCGGGGTGCATTGCCTCGGAGAGAAGCATCTGACCAAAGTCGGGGGCGCTCAGGATGGCGGGCAAGCGTAGGCTTCCATCTTCGAGCCATGCGCTCGGAAGCACCGTCGTGGGCGTGACCTGGGGATCGAAGGGAAAGACCATCTCGATACCCTCGGCGCGTCCCCCTCCCACGCCCTGCCCGGAAAGCGTGATTCGCAGACGGTCTCCCTCCGGAATGATTTCCCAGAGGAGCTCGAACTTGGGCGCAACGCTCAGGCGGAAGCGTGCTCCGCCACGGGCATATGCCTCTCTCTTAGTGGGAAAGTCCTGGCTGGCGCGCCACTGTCCGGCGATTCGCAATCGCAGAGCGACCGGCGAGTTGGCACGCAGGAGATTCGTCGCGGTGCGCTCACCCCCCTCCGTATCCCAACTCAACACATGAACTAACGCGTGCTCGGCATCGGTTTCCACGCGTAGAATCGCAGCGCGGGCCTGTGGGGCTGCGGTTGCGAGTCCTTGTCGCGTCATGGAGTATGCGCCCGCAACGCTGGCCAGTGCCGATTCGAGGAATCTCCGCCGGTCGATGAGTGCTTGTCCGAGAGCCATTTCCCAGACTCCTCAAAAAAAACCCGGAGCGCCTGGCTCAGCCAAAGATCGCTGAGCCAGGCACTCCGCGCAATTATACAGATGACCAAATCGGGTCCACTAGAACGTAAGCCGCAGGGCTAATTCAATAATACGCGGCTCCATGGCAGTCGTGACTGCTCCGAAATCGCCGGCCCCAAGGCCGGTTGACACCTGAGAGAAGCTCGGGTGGTTCCAAATATTGAACATCTCCGCACGGAACTGGAGCTTGGCCCTTTCCTTGATCGGGAAGCTCTTGAAGAATGCCCAGTTCCAGGTGTTCTCTCCGGGCCCTCGGATAATTCCATTCCCGCAGTTTCCGAAGAAACCGTAAGCAGGAGCGGCGAAGGCGGAGGTGTTGAACCATGAGGTCAGGCGCTTCGAGCCGCTTACGTTCCCCACACAGTTGGGTCTGCTAGCCAGTCCGTTGTCGCCGGTGGACATCCCGGGGGCGAGAGCAAACCCGCTCTCGATCACCGTGATTCCGGAGAAAGTCCAGTTCCCGAGGGCCTGCCCCAAAACGTCGTGGCGGTCCCTCAAGAAGGGGAGATTCCAGATATAACCGGCGGTGAAGATGTGCGTCCGGTCCCATCCAGCAGGGCCATATTCGGCATTGAGATTCCGTGAGTCCTGACCCCCAGCGCCGGCGTTCCGGCCGTCAAACCCGCGGCTAGCCACATCGGTCAAGACATGACCCCAAGTGTACGCAGTGGTCAGCGTCAGGTTGCGTGATGCCCGGTACTTGAAGCCCGCCTGGAGGGAGTGGTAGTTCGATGTCCCATAATACGTACTTCCGCCTGCGGAGGCTGACATGCTGCCCCACCCGGTAAAGGGGCGAGTGATGTTCGAGGTGACAAGGCCCCTGTTCAGGCAGGGATCAAACTGGAAGCCGCCAGCCGGAATGGCTTGCCCAGTCTGCAGGCAACCCGGGTCGCTAACGGAAGGAGCAGCGACCGGGAGTGGGAAGTTCACGTCGCGGCCCCCTTGCAGGTTTCGCCCACCCGTGCCCACGTAAGCGACGCTCAGGACGCTGTTCGGAGAGAGTTCGCGCTCAACCGTAAGGCTCCAGGTTTGCACCCGGGTCGGCTTGAACTGCGCTCCCGGAGGACCGATGAGGCTTAATCCGGATGGGGAGATTGCACCCGCTGAACCGAGTTGAGGATTCGTCATCGTGCCGTTCAGCAGGGTCGTGACCTTAGCCAGAGGCGGGTTACTTATGGAGTTGTAGTTACCGAACGGAATTCGGGTGTAGGAGATCCCGTACCCGCCGCGGATCGAGGTCTTCCCATTACCAAACACGTCGTAGGCGAAGCCGATGCGTGGTCCGAGGTTGATGTGCGGGGTCGTGAAGACGCCGAGTGGCACCCCGTTCTGGCCAGGGTAAACCAACCCGTTGTTGACGTCAGCGATTTCGCCCGTCGCCGTCAGCGGGTTCCGGTTGGCGTCCAGAACGAACGTGTTGTTGGGCAGAACCAGAGGAGCCTTGGCGGAATCCCACTTGGCAGGATCGAAGTCGCTTGGGACATTGGCGTCATTGGTGTCGCTGGAGAAGTAGGCTTGACGCAACCCCAGGTTCAGCGTAAGCCTCTTGGTCGCCTTCCAGTCGTCCTGAATGTAGGCTTCAAACTGCCGGTAGTGGAACCAACCGCGCGGCTCGGTATTGGCCTGTGTGAAGTCAGAGTCCAATCCCAGGAGATAATCCGCCACCGGGTCGTTGGCGTGGACACCCGAAAAGCTGAAGCTCCCGCTCGTTGCGTCGAACGTGTTTTGGCGCTTGACACCGGCAATATAAAGCATACCGGCCTGTATAACGTGGGAACCGCGCACATGAGTGAAATCATCCGCGAAGGTCAACTCGCCGTCGCTGGCCGTCACATCCAAGACATACAGGCCTGCCCATCCGCCCGACATGCTAAGCGCGGGAATTCGGTTGCGACCCGCGTCGGCCGACGCAAGCGGGTAGATGTAATTGATGTCGAACCCGGATGGGATCCCATCATTGTGGGACTTCAGACGTGGCTTGTCATGCGTTTGAGCGATGGTGACCTGGTTGATTGTGGTGGGCGAAATATTCGCTGTGAAGCGCAACAGGTTGTTGAAGCCGGTGGTCTTGATGGTCTGAGTTGTAGTCTTCGCCGGATTTGGACCCCAGGTTGCCGCCGGTGGAGTGTCAACGACGTTCTCATACGTGAAGCGCCCCATGAGGGTCAGCTTGTCACTGAAGTGATGGTCAATGCGGAAATCGTCGTTCCGCTGGTTGACGGCTTCCGCGCCCGGGTTGATGTAGTTCAAAAAACCGCCCGCCGTATTATTCGGCAACGGCCAAAACTGCTTCATCAACGCAACGGAATTCGGGTCAAAGCAGGCAGGATTGAGGTGGGTGGAATCAGGCACACAATTCACGCCGGGATGTGCTGCCGCCAGGAGGGCTTGGGATGCCGAGTCGAGTTTCAGGCCATCCGTGCCGAGGGTCGGGCTACTCGTGAAGTCCCCGTTGCGCATGTCGTCGGGAATCATGGCGCCACGTAGCGTCATGCCCGCGCGTGACCGGCGCCACTCCTGGTTAGCGAAGAAAAAGGTCTTCGTCCTGCCGGTATTGTAATGGTTTGGAATGGTAACAGGCCCACCGATCGAGTAGCCAAAATTGTTATATCTCAGCTGAGTCTTCGCCGTGCTCGTGGAGAAGAAGTTTTGAGAGTCCAGTTTGTCGTTCCGGAAATACTCGTAGGCAGAGCCGTGGAACATCTGGGTTCCCGATTTGGACTCCACCATGACCTGTCCCGCCATCACGCCGTATTTGGCGCTGTAGTTGTCTTTCATGACGCGGAATTCGGCAATCATGTCTAGCGGCGTGGTAATATTAATGTTGATGTTGTTACCGGTATTCATGTTATAGGCGCCATCAACGGTATAGAGGTTGAACTCCCGCCCCAGCCCGTTTATGGAAATCGGACTCTCGCCGGTCAGACCTCCGGTGTTGAGCGAGCCACCTCCGACAGATCGGCCGGTAATGGCCGAACTGTTCACACCGGGAATCAGGAGGGCAAGCCCAAGGAAGTTACGCCCATTCAGCAGTAACTCTTGGACTTGGTTACCGCTGATGCTTCCTCCCGATTCTCCCGATGCCGTCTCCACCCTCACCATGGAGGCCGTTACCGTCACCTCGGTGGTGGCCGCACCAAGTTCCAAAGTGGCGTTCAACCCCACCCTCTCACCGGGATCGAGCTTGACACCTTGAGCGAGGTAGGTCTTGAAGCCTTCCTTCTTAACCGTTACGTCGTAAGTTCCGGCCATTAAGGCCTCGGCACTGTAAAAGCCGGCGGCAGTGGTCCTCAGGCCTCGGGTTTGCCGCGTCGCGGTGTTGGTAATAGTCACCTCGGCGTCGGGTACTACTGCCCCGGTAGGGTCGCTGACCGTTCCCGTAATAGCGCCAGTACTTGCAACCTGTCCCTCAGCGTCAGGCACAACGACCCAGAGCACACAAGCCAAGGTAAAGATCAGACCCAGTGAAGCATAGAGATTCTTCGCATTCATCTCTTCCTCCTTGCTGTCTGCGGATTAAACGGAGATGCGGATTGCGGGACGAGGGGAGCCACGAACTTCCCCCTTTTCTTGGCTACACCCGAAGAGGACCGACGCAGTGGAAAGACTTCAAAATGGTGAAATATCTTTCGGCTAATAATTCTATAGAATTTCGGCTCTTTGTCAAGGGCTTTCTATGGTTCGGAATGTGTCGTCACTGTTCCGGCGAGGATAGGTGTCAGCTCGCCGAATCCAGCAACAGAAAATTGTTGTATCTCCGCGCAAACGATGCTAATACAAACGCACCAAATCATGTTACGTCACCGGTCCTGTAGCGCCGCCATTTTGGCGGCCGAGGCCGGCTGGAAGCCAGCGCTACAAGGAGCGCTGTGACTTTACTTTGTGCGTTTGTATTAGTAATACTACCGTTCTGTCCTCGGCCTTCCAACCGCTGGGTTGTCCCAACACAGTTGTGAGCGCCGAGGCGCCGGATACCATCCCGGGGGTGACACATGCATCGTCGGAATTTCCTGAGGACGTCACTGGGCGCGGCGGGCGCTGCCCTGACGCGCTACGGAATACCGCCGGCAGCCGTACTCGGTCCGGGAAAGCTATTGGCCCGGGCGGCGACGGCCGAGCCCGAAGCGGGTTACGCCACGCTGAGATCCTCGTTTGAAAACCCTCCCAATGACTCTCGCAACTGGACGCGCTGGTGGTGGTTTGGGCCGCAAGCCAGCGAGCAGGGGATCACCTATGAGCTGGAGCAGATGCACAAGCAGGGGATGGGCGGAGTGGAAATGCAATGGATGACTCCGCTCGAGCTGGAAGGGAACTTCGAGTTCCTCTCCGACCGCTGGGCTCAACTGGTGAAGTTTACGGTGCAAAAGGCCAAGCAATTGGGTATGCGGGTCGATTTTACCCTGGGCACGGGCTGGCCCTATGGAGGTCCCTGGATTCCCATCGAACTTAGCTCGCAGTGCATCCAGTTGACGGTCGCGGAAGAGCTGGGACCCAACGGGTACGGGGTGAGGATTCCCGGAGAGCTGCGCGAGCACGAGAAGTTGATTGGCCTGTATGCCGCCCAGACTCTGGACTCCGGAGACACACTTGATTCGCCCAGCATTCACGACCTCACGCCCTATCTGCGTTATTCCGATCCGAAGTTTTGGGCGGTGGTGCGCCCGCCCGTGGGCTGGGCGGTTCCCCCGGGCCGGTGGAAAATCATCTCGCTGAAGCAGACCCCGACCCGACAGGCGGTGCGCACGGCCGGCCTCGGCGATGAGGGCTTCGTCCTGAACCACTTTTCCCGCCCAGCCCTGGAGCGCCACCTGGAAGTCGTGGGAGGCGCCTTCCAGAAGGCGGTGGGAGACGAATTCGGCAAAACCGTGCGCGCCGTGTTCTGCGATAGTTTCGAGATTCACCTTCCCCGGCGCAGTTACTACTGGACGGATGATTTCCTGGCGGAGTTCAAAAAACGCCAGGGGTACGACCTCGCGCCGCACTTGCTGGCTCTCTGGTTCAATGTGGGGGATAAAACGCCGCGCCTCCGCCACGATTTCATTCAAGTCCTGTCGGAACTCATTATCGAAAACTTCTTTGTCCCGCTGCGGGAATGGTGTGAACGGAACGGCCTCAAATCCCGCGTGCAATCGCACGGGAGCATCGCCGAGCTGATGGAAGGTTACGGTGTGAACAGCATCCCGGAAGGTGAGCAGGTGACTTCCGGAGAGCCGCCGATTTCGGTGCATCGCAAATACGCCTCCAGTTCCGCTCACCTTTACGAACGTCCGCTGGTGTCGGCGGAGAGCTTTACTTTTCTCACCGCGCCGGGCTATCCCGGCTCCTACCGTTACATGGTGAACCTGGAACTGATGAAATCCGTGCTCGACCCCGGGCTGCGCGACGGCTATCAGGAAATCGTCAATCATGGTTACAGCTATAACGATCCCGATGAGAAGACGGAGCCCTTCATCGAGATGTATGCGTCGGCAGTGATTCGCCACACGGAGCCCTGGTGGCAGTACTATCATCAATTCACCGCCTACCTGGCGCGCTGCTGCTCGCTCCTCGCGCAAGGCCATTTTATCGGCGATGTCGCGGTCCTCTCGCCAATTCCGGATGCCTGGAGCAAGACGACCGTCCCGCAAGAGACCTTCTGGTCTCCGGAGGCGACGATTCAGTGGGGTGACCTGGCGTCCCTCATCGTGCGGAGCGGTTATGACTTCAATTTCGTGAATGACCAGGTCTTAATCGAGAAAGCGAGCCTGGAGAGTGGGAAGCTCCGGATCGGCAAGATGGAACACTCCATCTTGATCTTGCCGAACATGACTTACATTCCTTTGAAGACGATGGAGCGGGTGCGCGATTTCTGCCAGGCCGGCGGAGTGGTCATCGCCACCGAGCGCCTGCCGGAATTTGCGACGGGCTTCCAAAGGTATCAGGAGAATGACGACCGGCTGCGTGCGCTCCGGCGCGAGATGTTCGGCGAAGTCCCAGAAAAGGAGCAGGCCGTGCATCGCGACTTGGGGAGAGGGAAGGCCATTTTGCTGCGCTCGGTTTCCGACCTGCCTCAAGTCCTCCGGACCCACGTGCCGCCGGACTTTGCTCTCGAGCAACGCTGCGAAGCCGTGCTGCATTTGCACCGGCGGCAGGAGGGAGTGGACGTCTATTTTGTGACCAACAATTCCGATTCATTTCAGGAGAACACCGCCACTTTCCGCGTGGGCAGGAAGATCCCGGAGTTCTGGAACGCGGAGACAGGCGACTGCCGGCCTGCTCCTGTTTACACCCTCGCCAAAAATGGAGCGAGCATCCCCATCCGGTTGAGGCCGTATGAGTCCGTATTTTACGTGTTTCGTGATGCCGCGGAACCCGCCCACGTCACGGAAACGAACGCCGACGAAATCATCTCCGGCGAGGGCGCCAAGGTCCGTTGCCGCTCGGCTCGGAACGGGTTTTGCCACATCCGCACGGCGGGGGCGACGCAGAAGCCCGGCCGCCAGGAGATCGAGGTCAAGGATTTACCCGCGCCGCTGGATGTTTCCGGCGAGTGGCGGGTGACGTTTGAGGCCTACAAGTTTCCCAAGCTGGTCAAATCCCTGACGGTGTTGCGCTCCTGGACGGACGATCTCGACACCCGACACTTCTCCGGCACCGCGCGCTACGAACTGGAACTTGCAGTTCCCGCCGGCCTGCTTGCGAAAGATCGGAGCGTGATACTTGACCTCGGAGCCGTGGCCGATGCTTCCAAGGTATGGCTGAACAGCCACGCGGCGGGAGTTACGTGGAAGAAGCCTCACCAGCACGAAGTTACCCAGTGGATCAAGCCCGGTAACAATTTCCTCGAGGTGCGAGTCAGCAACCGACTGATCAACGCGGTGGGTGGAATGAAAAAGCCGGAGTGGGCTGACAAGGTTAGAGAAAAGTACGCCCACTATAATGAGCGGAACGAGTGGTACGACATCAACGTGAGAGAATATGGCGCCACGAACCTCCCACCCGCAGGCTTGCTGGGGCCGGTGCGCTTGGTGTTTTTGCAGGAAATCGAGTTCGCGCTCTGAAACTAATACAAACGGACTAAGTTATGTTACCACAGGGTTCTTGTAGCGCCGCCATCCTGGCGGCCAAGGCCGGCTAGAAGCCAGCGCTACGAAGGAAGCTGTCACCTCAGTTTGTGCGTTTGTATTAGCGCTCGGCAACAGCCAGTCGAGCTGGCGGAGGGAGTTCCTGGTTGCCCCAGGCGTCGGGCATCGCGTGGGATTTAATACCCCTTTGCCGTGGTCTTGATCTTTTTCGCCAGCTTTTCGATCTTCTCCGCGCGGTCCACGATCCGGAGGGAGAGAACATTGCGATTGGACTTGTCGAGGTCTTCCTGGAGGGATTTGGCGAGTTCGGCAAGCTCGCGGGCGTCACGCTGCATCTGCTCGAAATTGGCTTTCAGGAGATCGCGCTTTTGCTTGCGTTCCAGGTCACGGGGGATAGGGTGCTCCTCTTCCACGACGGCCTGGACGGGCGCGGAAGAGGGAAAAGGTGGGCTGGCCTCTGTGCCCGAGGCCAGGCTCGCTTGAAGATTCTCGGGCGCCGACCACAAGGGTGCGACGGTCACTGGGGCAACCAGCAGGAGGATAAACAGGGCGCATTCCCGCCCTGCTCGAAGTGTGAATGAAATAGGCGCCATGGGGTTCTTCCTTTGTCCCCTCGGGGGGACACTTCCCGGCTGCGTCTGAAACCTACCGAGCCGCTCCATTCTAATGGCAGGCCGACTAAAACGCTAACCCAAGGAAAGAGAACACTGGCATCTCCGGGGATTTTGGCTTATAAAGCAGCCTGAGGGGAATTAGCCGGCGAGAAAGCCCGGCGAGAGCACGTGAAATCAAGCGGAGGGAAAGGTCCATGAAGTTGTTCGACCACATCGACCCGTCAGCCCTGGATCGGCGCGAGTGGGACTTGTGGCTGCTGATGACCGCCATGATTCTCGTGCTGGCTGCGGGGGTAGCGTTGCTGATGTATCCCTTGATCTACTCACGTCCGATATTCTTGGCTCCGTCGACCATGGAGAAGGTTTTCTTCTCCTTCTGCGTGATGAGTATTCTTTTTGTGAGTTACTTGATGAACCGGCGGGCGGTGATTCGCCGGCTGCGCAACCAAGTTCGGGAGGAGCAGAGGCGCAACATCCGTCTCCGTCACCAGGCGAGTGCGGACTTGCTCGACTCCCTGCCGCGCCTTGAGCATTTTCAGGACCGGCTAGCGATGGAGTTCCGCCGCGCCGCCAATACCCAACAGTCGTTCTCGCTGCTGATGGTGCGTTTGAAGCCCTCTGGCCAGCTTGTCGACGACACCGAGATCTGCACGGCCTTCGGGGATGCCGCCAAGGCGCTCTTCCGCCGGCTGCGCGGGGAGGACTCCCTCCACCTCTTCCGGCGCGGGGTGTTTGGAATCGTCTTGCCTGCCGCCAATGACGCCGATGCCAACAAGATTTTCGAGCGGCTGGCCGAAGCCCTGGCGGATGCCTCCGGCGCCGACAACCGATTTTCGTCCGACCTGCGAGTGATCAACTATCCGGTGGATGCGGAGAGCGCCAAAGAGATGGAACAACTGGCTCGCAGCTTCGCGGAGGATCGGCCCACACCCGCGGTGGCCGCCTGAGCAGCAGCAAGGAAAAGCAGGCTTCAACCGGAGAATGTTAACTGCCGGACTGTGTTAATTAGGCGGAGAGATGACAGGCGGGGCGCATCGTTTTGCGCCCCGGAGTTAACATGGTTAGAGCGATTCCAAGAACCCCAGCAAGCTGTCGGATGGCCTTGCGGCGGTTGTAATTGGTGCTTGCCTGCCGGTCCGCTCGGGGTTTTAGAAGCTGGCGTAAAAAGTGCTAGCTTGACACGTTTCACGCCCAGTATTGTACCGATCTTTAGGCCGCGAGTTTTGCGCCCTTCCGAACTCGCAAGGTGTTGTCTTTTCATACAAATGGCCGCTTCAAAATGTTAAGTCCTTGCCCATCAACAAAATAGCGGGTCCGTTCCATACCCTCCGAAATTTGCCCTTGGTTTTCAAGCAAATGGTGGCTTCGTTCCAAGAATTATTATGCTTGTTATGCTCGATAGCCCGGTCAGCGGCGCCTATAGAGGTCTGCAAATTATTGTGACATGGATTTTCTGTAGCGGCGCTGTCCCCAGCGCCGAAAGACGCCGGTGAGGACACCGGCGCTACAGCGCGGGTGGTCACCCTATTGTGCAGTCCCCAGTAAGGGACAGCGACAGATTGACGCGTGCGTCTTGGGAGGCGATCCGGGTGTTGATGGCCCGAGAGTCCATCGGTCACCAGCATTTCCCTAGTCTACACAATTGGGCCTCGTCCGTCAAGCAGGTAGCCACGACGAATCGGTCGTTTGATTCGTCGTGGGTTCGTGGTCGGGAAACCCGAAAAGCCCACGACGAGACAAAACACTCGTCGTGGCTACCCGCTTTCAACCCTGCGGCTCTCTCCACGGCCCATGTTACTTCGCCGCTCGTAGGTTGTGTTTGCCTTTGCTGACCACTGATAACTGAAGACTGACCACTACTTTCTGGAGTCGGTCATCACCGGGATAAATCGTAGCGCCGGCTTCCAGCCGGCAAGCTGTAGCGGCGGTCGGTGCCTGCCCCGACTTGTCGGGGACCGCCGAGGTCAGAGGAGGAGCCGCAAGGCGCTGTGGTAGTTTCCGAGTCCGCGATCCCGCTCTGCGGGATGTTGGCAGTTGGCAACCGGCCCCGATCGAAGGGCGGTCTGGCCCTATCGACGGGATGCGCGTTCATCCCCCGCGTTTATCCAAAGTTGGGCCGTACCGGGCAGAGAGATCAACACGGCGCTGCCAGGTCTCCAGCGGGGCGGTGTGGGACACCTGAGAAGTTTAGTCCCCCTTGCTGATGGGCGCATACATGAAAGACAATGTATACGCCACCCGCGAGGTTCGTGTGACATGAATGAACGTGATTTGAACAGGACCTACCCAGGTGAACTCCCTGGTTACTCGTGTAGTCCATACCATCTCTACTCGGAACTTTTCGACCGTAAGCCAACTTGGCAAGAGGTCGAGGACACCCTAAGGCCTTTTGATCGTGTCAGTACAGTCCTGCTCTTATCTCGAGTGAACGTTCATATCCGCCACGCCTTTCAAGAACCAACGAGAGAGAACCTTGCGTGGCTGCAGGGCTTCTTGCTGCGCAATTTTCTTGATGAAGATACATTTCGACGCCTGCAAGAGCGATTTCCGACTGAGAAATTGGAAGATCGTCTTCTGTTTCATCCCTTGCAGATCCTCAACGTGCTGCGCCTAGCACTTCGGGTTTGCGGCGATGCGCCAGACCGAAGGCCCGACCAGAACGAGAATGATCGCCATCAGCTTGGGGCTGCTTGCCTGATGACAAGTGATCTGTTGTCGACCGAGGAGGAGGAGAAGCAGATCATGCAGGGCAACGATGATGAGCGAGCAAAGAACCTCATGGTCCAAATGCTTTCGTCTTTTGAGGTTGTAAACCCTGCAAGGCCGTCGCACCTCCTTTTTCGCTCTTATGTTCAGTTCCGCATGTTGTTGAAGGACGGCGTTGTGCGCGAAGACATAAGAAGGACATGCCGAGGCTTCGACCTCGAGGGTCGTTTTCAGGAGGTCGCTGGAATTTCATTGGACAAGTGGGTGGCCCTTCTGTTTGCTGCCTATTCGTACTATCTCGGTCGAAGCCGGGAAGAGCTGGTAAGCCAGCCGGAACTGTTTGTGATTAATCGCACCTCCTTTATCAGCCTTTCTCAAGCGACCCAGGAGGAGATGGATCTGTTCCTGGCCACAGTCTCGTGCTCGCTTGAGGAGCTAACCAACGCTGCCCTTGCAGATACCTCGTCCGACCCTCGGTTTGACCTCGTGCCATTTCGGGCCAAGCCCATGTACGAAGTTTCGAAGGGGAACTTCGCATGCATAGACCCTGCCTTCCTGCTGGAGAAGATGCACGTCGGAGTTTTTTGGCTGATTTGCGACAAGTTCCCACCGGACAACCGCGACGACCTCTTCAAGGCCTGGGGCAAGCTTTTTGAACACTACGTTGACTGGCTGTTTCAGGGGATGTCAAGGCGTCCCGCTGCATTTTTCTCGTTCCCTACCTGGGAGAATGGCGTGGAGTCATTTGATGGGGTTTTCTCGAAGGAATCTCTCATCGTCACTATGGAGTACAAAGGTGGCTTTTTGTCCAGGGAGGCGAAGTATTCTGGAAGTCCGGACGCCCTATTTCCGGAGCTGGAGCGCAAGGTTGTTGCTGGCTGCCAGCAGTTGGCCTCCAAGATTGGCATGCTGTTCAATAAGAACCGGCCCAAGCGGAAGAAGCTTCGGGACGTTCCGATTCAGCACGTCAGGCGGGTTTTGCCGCTCCTGATTGTTCAGGATCACGCATTGCGTGGCTTCATGGTGAATTGGTGGCTTAACCGAAGATTTAGGGATTTGATCAAACTCCAGCCCATTGCGGCAGATGTTGAGGTCCTACCTCTCAATGTCGTGAATATCCAAGAACTTGAGACGCTTGTCGAGTCATACGAGGGATCGCAATTGGACTTCCTCTACGTTTTACACAATAGAGCCATTCGTAACCCAGACATGATTTCCGACTTAGGACACTTTCTTGCTGGAGTCGATGCATACCGCTTCCCGCAGTCGGATAGAGCGACGAAAATACACGACCAATTCCAGGCGGCCATGATCTCTTACCTGTTTCCGAGCGCTCAGACGGGGTCGGATGCAGCCGGCTAGGTCTGGCTAGACCGAGCCGCGGGTGGCGCATACATTGTCATGTATGTATGTGCCCCACGAACACGCGCAACATCTGTGTCACCGCTTCTTATCCATGGCCTGTCCTGGCTTCTTAACGGCCGCCGACATAAAAGGCGATGTCGGCGCCACCCGCGAGAGGCTGTAAATCCTGTCATGCCTCTGGACTCACACAGCAATGGGATTACCCATATGGGGAGAATCGTGAAGCGGTGGATCACCGCGTTCGTATCCTCGGCGGCGCGCCGTCAGGCGAGTCCGCTGCAACGGGTTGTTAGATCTCGAACGTACGCGTGTGGTCTTGTGGGTCGACCAGTATGATCTTCTTCCAATCATGTTTGAGAAACACCTGGTCTTGGAGTTGCTTCCGGTCGAAATCATCAAGGCAACCATAGGCGATGTGATCCACCAACACTAGCCACCACTCGGCATATTTTGATCTTACGTTGGCGATCTTCTTCGTCTTCTCGCTGATGCAAATTCGGAGATTCCTCGCCACGTCCTCGACCAGCAAACCACCGGATTCGTCGTCGCTGCAGCCGGCCATCACGTAAAAGGTTGGGTGCGGATTGCTTGCTCGGAAGATCTCAAGCTCAAATCCATTTCCCAGCGCGACGCTCGTTTTCTGGTGGGTTATGGCGTTGATAAAGCCTTCCAACGCGCCTCGAACCTTCGGCTTAAGAGTCTTCCATGGTTCCACAGGACGGCCGAAACGGAAGAAGACGAACCAGCTTGAATCGTGTGTCGGCGGGCCGAGAGACAACGCGAGCCTCTTTACCTTCAGCCGCAGGGGTATCCTGATCTCTTCGAGACCCTGGTACCCTGTCCCCACCTCGTAGTTCTCATTGAGGCGCCGAACCTCAACAGCGATACGCCCGTCTACTAGGAAGTCCGGCGGGACACCTCCATCGGGCTCATACACGACATCAATATAGCCGCGATGAGCAAGAAAGTTGGCTACGATTTTCTCGGAGGCATCCATAGGGACCTAACTCTTGTTTAGGCTGACCCGCCAAAACCCCCCTGGCGGCCGCCCTAAGACTAGGTACGCCCCACGAACACACGCAACATCTCTGTCACCGCGTCCTATCCACGGGCTTTCCTGGATTCCTAGCGGCCGCCGGGTGGCGCGTCGGCTCCATTCGCTGGTTAGGCGGTAACGCGCACATTATCGTGCAGGAATTCGGGTGCGAAGTCGGCCCCATTCGGCCAGACGAGGGTGTGAAACTCAGGATGAACCTGGAACTGCCTGAAGACAGCGGGATCGCGCAGCGGTTCGAAGACGGGGCCGCGGAGAGCCGGCGCCAGATCGATCTCGCCGCACGTCCCGTCGCGAAAGCGCAGCCACACGACGTGGCCGGTCACATAGCGCGCCTCGACGATATGGTAATCCATGATGCTCACTCCAGTGGGTAGCGCGGACCCCCGTTCTTGGGGTCCGCGGTTCTTCTTTAGGAATAGCCGCAGACCTCACCGACGGAGGTCTGCGCTACGCTTGCTCCATGCTCGCTGTAAAACATGCCGATCACGATACCGAGGAATCGAGAAATCTCAGGCATTGATTGTCAACGGCCTAACTCCTGTTCAGGTCGAGCCGCCTTAACCGTCAGCCGACGGGCCTGAGACCAGGCACCCCCACGATTGCGGTGGGGACAAGTTCTCATTATAAGGCCACTTATGATCTATCATGCATGTTGCCTCCATCTTCTCGTGGTGAGTGATATGCTCTTTCGGCACGCGCGTCCCCCCTTGACTATTCCTGGCGCAAAGCCACAACCGGGTCGATGTGCAGGGATTTGCGGGCCGGCACACAGGAGGTAGGCGTGCGCGGCGATAAGTGCTGGCGGTAGAATAGTAGAGATGATTGAGTCCGTATTAGTGCTGCTGGCGAGGCACAGCGATGCTCTACAACTTGGGATCGCACACATGCCCAAAAGCGGCATGTAGCTGTCCCGTCCCGCGGGATGCGCCAGCCGCCGGGTGTGTCCCAGCCAGGCTGACAAGATTAAGGGAGTGAGGGAGCGGAGGCGCGCCCTTAGGCGCTTTGCCCCCGGTAGCCAGCGCCGTAGATCCTGCGGTCCGTACCCTCGAGGTTCTGCCGGCGAACGATGCAGGCCCGCACTTCGATGTTGTGGCTGACATTGCTGTACGGACAAACCACCAGGATCGCCTCCCCCACCTGGTAGTCCTTCTCACTACCGAAGCAGAGTCCGCTCTTGGAAACGTTTTCGGTTTTGGTGATTTCAACTCTGCCGTAGAAGTCCCGGACTCGCACCGGCAACTGCAAACAGGCCCGCGGGTGCTGGCGTTGGGGGCGGGCTTGCGAGTCCGCAGCCGCGGCGCCTTGAACTCCCGCCGCCATCACCGCCGCACTTGGCGGGCAGTCCATGGCGATTTGCTTCTCCGGGTGACCCCATGGGGAGACGCTCGCGCAGATTGGGCACTGCCTGGCAAGCAGCCCCGCAGCTTGCAGGACATCAGCCTCGACAAGCGACAGCCGCTGCAGAGCCACCGTATGGCATTTGCGGCATTCCAGCAGCGCATTGGCGTCGGAGGCTTGCTGATCGGCGGGCGGTGGAAATTGGATTCCCCACATGTTCTTCGTTTGATCGAGGCACTCCACACCCCACTCACCGCCATGCTCGCTGGGAGGCGCGACCGGGCCGACCACGCGGAAGTCAGCCTCCATACGTGCCAGCGGGTTGATGAGGCGGACCGTCTGGCCGGCGCGCAGCGGCCGGGAGAGCTGGATATGCGCGCCGTGGCGGTTCAGCGTCAGGGTGCGCGCGTCCTCCCGGAAGGGGTGACCCGCGGGGTCGGTACCGAGAACCTGCAACGGGATGGTGAGCATAAGGCGGTTGGAGCGGCGTTTTTCAACGGACATGTGGTTCCTCAAATCTTGGCAATCACACCATGCTATAGCGGGCGTCGAGAGCTTGCAACTCCTTGCCTGCCGGCACGCAATGCCTCGCTTGTTTCCCGGCGGCGCTCCTCGGAAAGTTTTGACAACACGGCTTCCCAAGCCTGCGGGGAGAAAATTGAGGTGGTGGCGAGCCAGGCAGCAATGCCTGCCAGCGCCGCGCGCTTGGGACCGGCGGTGCGACGCAGCGCCATCCGCTGCACGCGCCCCGTGAACGCCGGCACGGCGAGTTCTTCGTCAACAATAAGCAAGGTGTCCGGGCCGCAGCGCGCGAGCGTTCCGTTCGCCTGGAGTTCATTCAGGCCGTCCTGGCTGACCGCGATGACCACGTCCGGGTTTTCCATTCCTGTGTACTCAATCGGCCGCGGGCTCAGGCAGACTTCGGAGAGCGAGAACCCCGAGCCCTGTGTCACCAGGTTGTCGTTCTTCTGAGTTGTGTGGAGCCCGGCGGCGAGCGCCGCCTGGCAGAACATGGCGGCGGCGGACTGCACCCGCTCCCCGGCGGTGCCCGCCACCACCAGGCGCAGTTCGGCCTGGAGCGAAGCTTCGGCTGTGGGTTTTTCCACAACGGGTGGGCTCTTGCGGGGTGGGCTCGCCCGGAGCTGTTGGTGGTATTGCTCGCGGAACCCTGGGCGGTCGGTTTCAGTTTTCACCCGCCCGATCACATAATTCTGGCGGGCGACAATCTCCTTGAGCCTTTCTCCGGTCAACTGGTTCAATCCGGTGGCATGGGCCGGGCAGAGCTCGAGCACTTCCACGAGCGCAAACCCGGGATAAGCAATCGCCTCGGCAATGGCTGAATCGAGGCCGGCATCGGTGGCATAGTGGCGGGCGAGGAAGCCGGCGTGCGAAGCTTGCAGCAAGGTGAGCAGATCGAGGGGCGGCGTCCAGTTGCCGGCGGGGGTGGTGGCGGTTTTCAGATTGAGCGGGGTTAGCGCCGAATGCTGCCCGCCCGTCATGCCAAACAGGAAGTTGTTGTGGACCAGCACGGTGACGTCGACGTTGAGTTGAGCGGCGTGCACCAGGTGCAGCAGCCCAATCATGGCCCCACCGTCGCCTATCATGACGATAGGCTTGAGCCCGCTCGCTTCTGAGACTGCTTCGGCCAGCGCCATCCCGGTCGCAAACGCCGTGGAGCGGCCGTGCGTGGTGTGGACGGTGTGGAGGTAGGGGAAGAGCGAATCGGCCAGTCCCACGCACCCGATGTCAGTGGTCAGAACAATCGAGCGCGGCGGGAATTTCAGGCGTTCGAGCGACCGGCTGAGCTGGCGCACCACCAGGGCGTGGCCGCAGCCGCGGCAGTAAGGGAGTTTTGCGTCGGGTGAAAGGTATGAGTTTTCCGCCATCATCCCACCGCCGCGCGCAGCGCTTGGGAAATCTCCGCGGGTGTAATCATGCTGCCGATTTTGTTGATACCCACAACCTGTTTGCCCGCGAGGTAAGGAGCCAGGACGGCCCGGTATTGGCCGGTCAGATTCTCTTCCGCCACGAAGACCGCGCGAACTCCCGCCAGCGCCCAGTGGAGGACGCGGCGAGGGATAGGGAAGAGCGTCTGCAACTGCAAGAAGGAGACGCGAAGGTGGTCGCGGCGCAGTTCCGCCACCGCTTGCCGGGCGGCGCGTGCGGTGATCCCGTAGCTGATGAGCAAGCTGGGCGCGTCCGGATCCAGGTCCGGCCGCGCCAGTTCCATCGCCGCCGCGTGCGCTTCGATCTTGCGCTCGAGATGCTGCAAGACCTCGATGACTTCCGGGTGGTTCTTGCGCAAGCGGCCCTGCTGGTCGTGAGCGGAGCCCGTGACGGTTACCTTGACGCCGGCGCCCACGGTCGTGAACGCCGGGACTTCCTCCGGGCGCGCGAACCCGTAAGGCACATAGGAGTGCCCCCCGCTGAAGTGAGTGCGTTCGATCACATCGGGGGAAGCCAATGCCGTGTCCTCCACCACCTCCGCGGTCATTCCCACCTCTTTGTCGGAGAGCAGCACCACGGGCGCGCGCAAACGCTCCGACCAGTTGAAAGCCTGGAGGGTGAGTTCGTAGCACTCGGCTGCGGTGCTGGGCGAGAAGACGGGAACCGTGTAGCCGCCCGAAGTGGAGAAGGCCGCCAGCCAGATGTCTCCTTGCGCGCCCTGCGTCGCCCCGCCCGTGCTCGGCCCCAGGCGCTGCACCAGCGCGATGACCACGGGCGTTTCCGTCATCAGCGCGTACTGGACGGTTTCAATCATCAGCGCCCAACCGGGACCGGAAGTCGCCGTCATGGCTTTCAGACCCCGCAGGCTTGCTCCCACGCAGTAGCAAAGCGCAGAGATTTCATCCGGCGCGGAGAGCGCCAGGCCGCCGCGCGCCGGCAGCTCGCGCATCATCACTTCGTAGATTTCCGAGGCGGGAGTAATCGGGTAGCCGGCGAAGAAGCGGCAGCCGGCCGCCAACGCTCCTTCCGCTACCATCTGATTTCCCGCGCACAGTCGTCGCGGCATGAGTAATTATCCGCTGAAGACTGAGCAAGAGGGTGGCCAAGCGGGCCGCTCCAGGAAACCGTCTAATCTATTGACAGTCCACGGGTTACAGCCGCGGACTAAGTTTCGAGCGAGACTGCTGCAAGCGTGTCTGCGAGAAATCCCTCTATTACTTGTAGCTCGCACGCGGGACGGAGCAGGCTCTTGAACCTCAACCCGCCCGGCGAAAACCGTTTGCTGCGGAAGGGAAGCGCGGGTCGGAAGCGAAAAGGTCTTGCGGGCAGTTCAAGGCGCGTCACGTAGATTGGCGAGATGTTAGGAATGGTTTCCAAGCAACACCCGGGCCCATGAGAAACGCGCATCCATAAAAACAGTTGAAACGAGGGCCGTGGTGACGCAGGATTCTCCCTTGCCGAGGACTGAAATGGGGAGCGGCGAATGAATGTGAATCCCAATTGGATACCCATGAAGTGGCCCAGCGGCCCGCTGGAAATCAGCCGGCGCGCTAAAACCCAGACCTTGACTTCTGAGCTCAAAGGAACTCTCGAAGCCTGGCATGATCCCGCCGCTCTGGAATTGCTGAGGGGAGCGCCGGTGAATTGCCTGATTGTCCTTTGGGCCGCCGGGGAGCGCGAGGACTTCGAGCAACAGCGCACCTTGAAGCCGCTCCTCGAGGCGGGCCGCAGAATGGCACTCAGTTTTGTCGGCAAGGTCACGACGAAGGAAGGTCAAGGAGCAGCTATCGCGGCGGGTTTGGAAGCTGGACTTTCGGCTGTCCTGCTGGAGGAGCCCCCCGTCAGGCCATTGGATCTCCCTGTCATTTTGCAGTCTCTCCGATCCAAAATCCCCTGGGACTCCGCTTTTCCCCTCCTCAGTGCCACGGACAATCTCTGGCCTGGGGTGGCACTGACGACCATGAGGGAGGGCGACGAAGCCATTGCCGGGCCCACGGGTATCCCCTGGGTGAATTCCAACGGGTGGTTTTCTCTGTTGGCTCGCCAGCTCGCCGGAGGAAGAACCTTGTGGCTCGACTTTGATCCCCCGGCTTCATCGGGTATTTCACATCCTGCTGACTATTGCCTGGCGGTTGCGGACAGCCAAGCCTACGGAAGCCGTTGGGTCATTTCTTTGGATGATAAGCTGAGGGCGGGCATTATCAGGAAAACTCCCCGCGCCACTCGTCTGTGGCATAGGATTGCAGCGGTCCTCTCCTTCTACAAAAAACATGAGGAGTGGAGCGCCTTCCAACCGCAAAGCGTGCTGGCGGTTATTTCTGATTTTCGTGGAGAGAACGAGTCCTTGAGCTGGGAAGTCTTGAATCTCCTCAGCCGCCGCCATGTGCAATACCAGATCATCGAGAAGTCGCAATCACTCTCCGCCTCGCTGGAGGGCCTGAAGGCGGTTGTTTGGCTCGACAGGGAGGCGCCCAGCGCCGAATTGCAATCAAAGCTTCTGGCTTTTGTCGGCCAGGGGGGCTTGCTGATTGCCGCATCGTCCTGGAGAGCATTCCAGGGCACGCCGATCCAAGCGGACTTCTCAGCTCGTTACGAGTTGCGCAACCTGGGGAAAGGCCGAATCGCGGTGGCGAAAGAGGGGTTTCAGGACCCTTACCAGGCAGCGGTGGATACGCATCTACTGATGAGCCGACGGAATGATTTGGTGCGGCTCTATAACGCCCAAGCCACGAATAGCTATTGCAGCGCCGAGCCGCAGCGCAAGAGGGGGCTGGTGCAGATCCTCAATTATTCGACAGCGGGTTGGACAGATTTGGTAACGCTCTGGGTAAAGACGCCAAACCGTTCGTCGCGACTCTGGAACCTGGGGGCAAAAGATCCTGTTCCCATCCAGGGGGTTACCGTTGCCGGGGGAGTGGAGTTTCACTTGCAGCCCATTTCGACATATTCCGCGTTAGAATTCGATGACTGGAACGTCCAATGAAAAAGGATTGCAGCCGCAGACAGTTTATCAGCGCCCTGGGCGGGGCCGCTGCTGGTTTCTGGCTGTCTCCTCCTGGGATGTGTCTCGCCGGCCGTACGCCGACGGCGCCTGTGTCCGTGGCGAGGTGTCGCGCCTACGGTCCCGAGGTGCTTGCGACGCTCGAAAGCATGTTCGATCAACTGGGGGGCCTCGAGCAACTCGCTAAAGGCAAGACCGTGGCGGTGAAGCTCAACCTGACAGGGCCTGCTTTGCAGCGACTGGGGCATCAGCCGCCGGAATTGACCCATTGGGTTCATCCCCAGGTCATCGCCGCGACGGTGCATCTGCTGGGCAAGGCTGGAGCGCGCCGCATCCGTTTGCTGGAGAGTCCTATGTCAACGGCCGAAGCAGTTGAGGAATTCATGCTGCAGGCCAACTGGGAGCCGCGGGACTTTACCAGTGCGGCGGCAGGCGTGGAGTTTGAGAACACCAATTACCTGGGAAAGGGCAAGAAGTATTCGCGCCTTTGGGTCCCGGGCGGGGGACTATTGTTCAAGGCCTATGATGTAAACCATTCCTACGAAGACTGCGATGTATTCGTCTCTGTGGCCAAGCTGAAGGAGCACGCCTCCGCCGGTGTCACCCTGTCGATGAAGAATTCCTTCGGGATCACCCCCTGCACGATTTATGGAGATGACGCGGGAGAGGATGAACCGAGTGAGCTGCCCCGGGGCGGGCGCGGGATCTTGCATCGCGGGCAGCGGCAACCTTCCCGGAGCGCCCCCTCCGAGAATGATCCCCGCTCTCCAAGAGAGGACGGCTATCGGGTGCCTCGGGCGGTGGCGGACCTGGCCGCGGCACGCCCGATCCACCTGGCCATCCTTGATGGGATTGAAAGCATGGCGGGCGGGGAGGGCCCCTGGATTCCAGGCGGCCGGCCGGTGCGGCCGGGCCTGCTGATTGCCGGCAGGAATTGCGTCACCACCGATGCGGTGGCCACCGCCCTCATGGGTTTTGATCCGATGGCGGAGCGCGGTGCTCCTCCCTTTGAGCATTGCGACAGCACGCTGCGGTTGGCGGAGCAACTGGGGGTGGGAACGCGAGACTTGCGCCGGATTGAAGTGCTGGGAACGCCCATCGCCAAGGCGCGGTCCGACTTTCGAAGCCTGTAATCCGCGGGAGGACGCTCGATTCCTGCATTTCAGAATCAGCCGCGCCAGCACAATGATCACTTCAACCTGCTACTCCGAGCATAGGGCGTTGTTTCTGAAAGGCGCTGCCGCGGTGAGGTGGCGGCAGGTACTGTGCGTGCCGGGCAGGCACGGCAAAGGCAAATTCCCGTAGATCTCAAGGAGGTCCTCACATGGCCACTTCAGAGAAATTGAAACGAGCATGCGAAGAAACAGGCAAGGAGCGATTCGATCCCGGAAGAAGAAGATTCACTAAATTGGCTCTGGCCGGCGCTCTGGGAGGAACAGCTTTGTTATCTCATGCCGGCAGGAGTGTTGCGAAATTTCATAAGAACGTCCCAGGTATAAAGATTTCAGTGCAGGTCAGCTCCGACCCGACCGACGAGGAGCTCCAGTTCGTCAAACAGCTTGGGGCGGAATACGTGAACATCTGGACGGACAAAGAGGGGGCGACTTACGAGAATTTCCTGCGTTTGCGCAAGAAGGTTGAAGGCGCCGGCCTCAAGGTATGGAACATCGGGAATGGCAATGTCCATAACATGGAAGAGGTCACGCTCAACCTCCCCGGGCGTGACAAGAAAATCGAAGAGTACAAGGCCTACCTTCGCAATTTAGGCAAAGTCGGCATTTATTACACAACTTACGCCCATATGGGGAACGGCATATGGAGCACCGAGCCTGAGCTTACGCGCGGGGGGGCAACTGCCCGAGCTTTTGATTTGACGAAAGCCAAAAAGGGCTATTGGGATGGGAAGGTCTTCACGGGACCTCTCACACACGGCCGCGTCTACTCACCAGAGGAGATCTGGGATAATTACACCTATTTCATCAAGGCGGTAACTCCGGTGGCGGAGGAGGAAGGCGTCCGGATAGGTATTCATCCGGATGACCCGCCGGTGCCGGAATTGGGCGGAATTCCGCGCTGCATCTTCGGCAGCTTTGACGGCTATAAACGAGCCTTGGAAATCGCCGACAGTCCCAACGTGGGTATGTGCTTGTGCGCCGGATGTTGGCTGGAGGGCGGGAAACTCATGGGGAAGGATGTATTGGAGACCATTCGTTACTTTGGCGGACGCGGCAAAATCTTCAAAGTTCACTTCCGCAATGTGAGTGCTCCTCTCCCCCATTTTGTAGAAGCCTTTGTGGATAACGGCTATATGGATATGTACAAGATTATGAGAGCTCTCCGGGAAGCCAACTATGACGGCGCGGTGATACCCGACCACATACCGCAGATGGTGTGTGGCGACAGGGCCGGCACGGCCTTTAGCATCGCCTATATGAAGGCGCTCCTGGAACGGGCGAATGCGGAAGTCGCGGGTTGAGTTGTATCTCCCTGGCTGGCAGGAATCAAATCGCTTAGTTTTATCGGGCCTGAGGAGGGCATATGAAACGCCGTTCTTTTCTGCACGCAGTGGGAATGGGCGGAGCCGCCGCCCTGCTGGCGCAATCGCGGGTTGCACGGTCGGCCACGCCGCCACCCATGAAGATCACGCGCGTCCGGTTTTATCACAATCCCGACTCGTCCCCTCACTTCAATCAAAGTTACCACATCGTCACCATCGAAACCGATCAGGGCATCACCGGGATTGGGGAAGGCGGTTCCAAGGAGAGCGTCGAGCAGTGCGCGGCGATGATCACCGGTGAGGACCCTTCGCGCATCGAGCATTTGTGGCAGATGATGTTTCGCGGGTACTTTTATCCGGCGGGACGCGAGAAACTGGACGCGCTAGGCGCCCTCGACCTTGCCCTGTGGGACATCAAGGGCAAAGCGCTGGGCGCGCCGGTTTACGAACTGCTCGGGGGCCTGGCGCGGGACCATCTGGAGTGTTACTCCACGGGGTTCCCCGAGAAGGGCAGCCTGAAGGAGACCGCGCGGGCCTGCATCGAGGCCGGCTTTCGAGCCTTCCGCTATGCCACCGCCGACCCGCCCGCGGGCCAGCCGTTCAACTCGCATCAAATGGTCCAAAGGACCTACCAGGACTGCGTGGAGGTGCGCGAAGGCGTGGGGAAGGACGGTGACTGGGCACTCGACTACCATACCCGTCTCGACTTTCCCGATGCCGTGCGCCTGAGCACATTGATTGAGCCCCTGGAGCCTTATTTTGCCGAGGATCTGGTTCGTTCGGAGAATCCAGGCGTCTATCGCGAGCTGCGCGCACACGTTAAAGTTCCCATCGCCGTGGGAGAGCAGTTTGGCAGCAAGTGGGACATCAACGGGCTGATCGAGGAGCAGCTCATTGACTACGCCCGGGTCACCTTACCGAACGTGGGCGGCATTACGGAGTTCATGAAGATCGCGGCGCTCTGCGAGACGCACTACGTCGGTCTGATCCCCCACTTCACTGGACCGGTCTCGGAAGCCGCACTGGTCCATGCCTGCGGAGTGTTCTCGGGTCCGGTGTTGATGGAGATGCTCGGGGGTGGACCGGGGGCTGTTCCACACTTGCCGGAGTGCTACGATTTCAGAAAAGGCAAAATGTGGCCGAATCGCCGTCCGGGACTCGGTGTGACACTGGACACCAAGCCCTTGCAGCTCGTGGCGGAGATCACCAGGCGATCCCGGCCGATTCCCATGTACCAGCGGCCGGACGGATCGATTACAAACTGGTGATATCGGGGGAGTCCCTGTGAGTGCTGAGGGAGTCTCACCCGGATTTCGCTGTGTCGCGGTTGAGCCGAAATCCCTACTGCTTTCTATGAATCAAGCAGGGAAGAGGATCTAATGAAGAGAAAACTGCAAATCAACCGTCGTGCTTTCCTGAAGTCGGCTGGCGTGGTGGCTTTCAGCAGCCTCCAGGTGCTGCGCGGGCAACCGATGTATGAACCCTCCTGGGATTCCCTGCAGAAACACCAAGACCCGACGTGGTTCGATGATGCCAAATTCGGGATTTACTTCCACTGGGGGGTGTTTTCCGTCCCCGCGTTCGACAACGAGTGGTACTCCCGCAACATGTACATTGAGGGGTCCCTGGCGAATAGATTTCACCGTCTGGTATATGGCTCTCCGTCAGCTTTCGGTTACAAGGATTTTATTCCCATGTTTCACGCCGAAAAATTTGATCCCGAGGAATGGGCGGAGTTGTTTCGAAAGGCTGGGGCCAAGTTTGCGGGCCCTGTGGCCGAACACGCTGACGGATTCTCGATGTGGGACAGCAGAATTAATCGATGGAATGCAGCACTGATTGGACCAAAACGAGATGTGGTGGGGGAGATGGCCAGGGCCATCCGGAACCACGACATGAAGTTCATCACGACTTTTCATCACCAGTGGCTGTGGGGGTGGTACCCGACGATGGATAAAGGCGTGGATGCTTCGGAACCGAGGTATGCAGGACTGTATGGCCCCCCAGCACCCAACAGCCCCTTCGATTACGACAAGCCCACTCCTGAGCCGCCTCAGAAGTTCCAGGACGAGTGGGAAGCCAAGGTAAAGGAAGTGATCGATAAGTACCAGCCGGATCTGATTTGGTTTGACAGCCGGTTGAATATCATTGATGAAAGGCATCGAATCAATCTGCTTACCTATTATTTCAACAAAGCAGAGGAGTGGCAAAGGGAAGTGGGCGTGACCTACAAGGATAAGGATCTGCCGGCTGACGTGGGAATCGAGGATCTGGAACGAGGAAGGATGAGCAAAAGTGTGCCCCAAAAGTGGTTGAACGATGACTCCATCGACTGGAATTCTTGGTGCCATGTCCAGAAACCCGATTACAAATCGGCCGATCGGCTGGTGGATGGACTGGTCGACATTGTCAGTAAGAACGGGAATCTATTGCTCGACATCACGCCGACCGCCAGTGGAGTGATCCCGGAGCCCGTGCAACAACGTCTACTCGAAGTCGGGAATTGGCTGAGGGTCAATGGGGAGGCGATCTATAACACACGACCTTGGAAGATTTTTGGAGAAGGCCCCACGAAGGTGCCGCAAGGGCATTTTGGTGAGGAAAAGATCCCGGATTTCACGGCGCGGGATATCCGATTCACGAGCCGATGGAAAACCCTCTATGCCATCGCTCTGGACTGGCCGGAAAACGCTCGCGAACTCACCATCAAATCCTTAAATGCAAACGACGCGTTGGTCCCGCAAGGCGGGATCGCGAACATCGCCTTGCTCGGTTGCGACGAAAAGCTATCCTGGCAACAGGATGCCCAAGGGCTCAAAATCAGATTGCCTCTGCATAAACCCGGAAAGTATGCCTATGCGTTCAAAATCCTGCTCAATTAAACAGATTGGCCGCTGTGATATGCCAAGCACTTCTTGCCAAGCACGAGGCGTCTGTTCTACTCTCGCCCTCCTACTCCGATCGCGCTGTTCTTTTTTCCATCGATGAAATACCTGCCCGGTAGTCTCCATCAGTGTGGCGCACGGCCTCGCGGGTAACCGCCCTGAGCTTGGGGCCTGTTGCTCCATCCTGGGCCAAACCTGACCGCCTAGCGGTGGTGGTGCCGCCCTGAGCAAGCCGTCGGATTCTGCGCGACGATGCCGCCCGAGTTTCTGGGTCCCGACCTACGTCTTCTCAGGCGATTCCATCATCGCCCCGGATATCAGGAACGCCAAGGCTAAACCTTGCAAGATGATCTCGGGCTGTACCTTGAGATGGACGTACGGTGTGATGAATGGGCGCAGGTAAAGCATGCCCTCGATGGTCCCGGGGGCGGCAACGGTAGCGGCCCAGAAGCCCAGCACGACATAGAGGCTGGCGACGCAGAGAAATCGTTTCCGGAACGACCAGGCCTTCAGCGTGTCGAAAAGTGGATAGAGGACAGCGGCGAGGAGGACGCCACGCAGGATCTCAGCCGGGAGGAACCATTTCACGACGTGGCTAAACAGTTCCGGCTCGGCCTCCGTGCGCAGGAAGGTGGCAAAAATGGGATGCGCGCCTACATAGAACTCTTTGGTCAGCCAAGGATAGCCCACCGCGCCCGCCAGAAAATAGGTGGTCACATGTGCCACGACCACCTTTCCGGCGAAGATCACGAACCGCTTATAGTTCATATGGCTTCTCCTCTCGGTGAGGTAGAAGGTGTGAGGAATCTCGCCCCGCCGGCCATGCTTCCATGACAGCAGAAATGCAGATCAACTCGATTTGACCCACTATAGCGCTTCGACGCATCTTCCCCACCCAATCACTTAGTTAAGCCATGTGACAGACACGTGCCAAGCGGTGACGTCAAGCACAACTGAACTCAGGAAGCGATGACTTCAGGAGCTAACTTCCTACAGGGTTTGGAGGCGCGGGCCTGCCCCGCCGGAACTTGGAGAGTGGAGGCGCGGGTGAGAATCGAACTCACGCATAAAGGTTTTGCAGACCTCTCCCTTACCACTTGGGTACCGCGCCTCGGGTAAAAACTCCGAATTCGCCTCTCAAGAAGCTAAGTATGATTTCTGGAGCGGGAAACGGGATTCGAACCCGCGACTTCGACCTTGGCAAGGTCGCACTCTACCACTGAGTTATTCCCGCTCGATTCGGGGAAGTGATCTTCTCCTTTCTCCTTCAACTTGGAATTATAAGAATCGTCCTGCGGGCATGTCAAGCGGCGCAGGTTTCCAACATGCGAGCATGAGAATCTACGTGGCGACGGGGACGGAGGACTCGCGCAAGAACTTCGCCGACTCTTCCGGGGGAGTGGGATTGATGTAAAACCCCGTGCCCCACTCGAAGCCTGCCACCTTGGTGAGCTTGGGCATGATCTCCAGGTGCCAGTGGTAGTAATCTCCGGCGGGTTCGGAGATGGGGGAGGTGTGGATGATGTAGTTGTAGGCGGGGAAGTCCAGGACCCGGTCCAGCCGCGTGAGCATATCTTTCAGCATGGCGGCGAGCTGCTCGAATTCGTGCTTCTGAGACTCCTCGAAGGCCGACTGGTGGATTTTGGGGACGATCCACATCTCGAAGGGAAAGCGCGGGGCAAAGGGCGCCATGGCCACGAAATCCTGGTTCTCGGAGATCATGCGGACGCCGCTTTCCGCTTCCTGACGGATGATGTCACAGAAGATGCAGCGCTCCTTGAAGTTGTAGTGTTCCCGCGCCCCATCCACTTCTTCAAAGACGCGCTTGGGCACCACCGGCAGGGCGATGAGCTGCGAATGGGTGTGCTCGAGGGAAGCGCCGGCGGCCTCGCCGTGGTTCTTGAAAATCAGGATGTACTTGAAGCGGCGGTCTTTCTTGAGGTCGATGATGCGGTCGCGGTAGGCCCAGAGCACATCCTCGACGCGGCGGGGGGGCATGGAGGCCAGGGTCAGGTTATGCTCCGGCGTCTCGATAATCACCTCGTGCGCGCCGATGCCATTCATCTTGTCGTAGAGGCCCTCGCCCTGGCGGTTCAGCGAACCTTCGATGCCGAGGGCGGGGAACTTGTTCGGGACGATGCGCAGGGTCCAGCCCGGCGCGTTGCGGGCGCTGCCGTCGCTGCGGTAGGCCTGGATTTCCGGCGGCGTCTTGCGTTCGTTGCCGTAACAGAACGGGCAAAAACCGGAGCCGTGGATCTGCACCCTCTCGCGCACGAAATCCGTCGGACGTTTGGCGCGGTCCGTGGCGATAATCACCCAGCGGCCTGTAATGGGATCTTTTCTAAGTTCGGGCAAGGTCTTTCTCCTCTTTTTTCCGGCGCCCGGCGCGAGTTCCCACCGGGCGTGGCGCGGTTGCGAGTTTAGCCTTTGAAAGCGTCCTTGATCAAGCGGACCTGGTAGCCCTCCTGCGGGTCCCAGAGGATGCTGACAATATCAAACCGATAGTTTACAGGTTTTCTCTTCAGTCTCCGCAAGTAGTCTTTGGCGGCCTTGGCGATGCGCTTCTGCTTGCCTCGGGAGACGGCAGCCTCGGGCGGGCCGGCCTCGCGGGACGTGCGTGTTTTGACCTCGACAAACGCCAGAATCGGCCCGTCCCAGCCGATCAGATCAATTTCACCGGCGCCCGAGCGCGCGCGCCGGTTGCGCGCCACCAGGGCATAACCCGCCTGGCGAAGATACCAGTAAGCCAGCGTCTCGCCGCGTTGGCCGGTTTCCAGATGCTCCGCTGCGGCCGCGGAATCTGCTGGCGTGCGGCGAGCCCGGCGGGCACGCTGGCGTTCCTTCCAGACCAGCGCGCGATACATCAGCCGCGCAAAAAGACTCATGAAAAACAGGGAATAGCGAATAGGGAGTAGGGAATAGGGACTCCAAATCCGTCTTGATTACTTCGTCTCCTAAAACCTTACTCCTGCTTTCCAACTCTTGGTTTCCTACTCCCTACTCCCCACTCCCCCTATTTCTCGACTTCGGAGATGCAACGGTCCAGGACATCCAGGGCAAAGTCCGCGTGCTCGCGCTCCACAATCAGGGGCGGCATCAAGCGCACGGTGCTTTCCCCGCAGCCCAGGATCAGCAATCCTTGTTCAAAGGCCCGCTGGAGAACCTTGCGGCGGGCCTCGGGGTGGGGCTCGCGTGTCTCCTGGCTCTTCACAAGCTCGATGCCGATCATCAGGCCCTTACCACGCACGTCGCCCACAATGGGGTGTTTGGCTTTCCAATCGGCCAAGCGGCCGAGGATGTAATCGCCCTGGCGGGCGGCATTGGCAATGTATTTCTCCTCGAGCAGGCGGATGGTCTCCAGGGCGGCGGCGCAGGCGACAGGGTTACCGCCAAAGGTGGAAGCGTGGGCTCCCGGCCCCCAGTTCATCAAGTCGGCGCGCGCGACGGTGACGCCCAGGGGGAGGCCGGAAGCAATGCCCTTGGCGGTGATCAGGATGTCGGGGACGACGCCGAAGTGTTGGCAAGCCCACATCTTCCCGGTGCGACCCATGCCGGACTGCACCTCGTCGAAGATCAGGAGGATTCCGTGCCGGTCCGCCAGGCGTCGCAATTGGTCGAGGAAGTTGGGGGGCGGCACCACGTAGCCCCCTTCACCCTGAATGGGTTCCACCACGATGGCGGCCACCTCATCCGCTGGCACCAGGGTCTTGAACAGCTTCTCGATAAACTCGGCGCAGGCGCAGTCGCAGATACACTGGGCAGCCCGATGCCCGGCGGGACAGCGGAAGGTATTCGGGTAAGGCACGTGCGTGACGCCCGGGAGCAGCGGCCCAAAACCGTTGCGCTGCACGGCCTTGCTGGCGGTCAGCGACAGAGACCCGTAGGTTCTGCCGTGGAAGGAGCCGAGGAACGCGATGAAGCGATGCCGCCGGGTGTGATAGCGCGCGATTTTCATCGCCGCTTCCATGGCCTCCGTGCCGGAGTTGCCGAAGTAAACGCGCTTGGGAAACTTGCCGGGGGTGATTTCCGCGATCTTCTGGGCCAGTTGAGCCAGCAGCGGGTAATAGAAATCCGTGCCCGACATGTGAATGAGCGTTTCGGCCTGGCGCTGGATGGCGCGCACCACCTCCGGGTGGCAATGCCCGGTCGAGACCACGGCGATGCCCGCGCTGAAATCCAGGAAAACGTTTCCGTCCACGTCCTCCACCAACATCCCTTCGCCGCGCCGCGCCACCAGCGGATAATCACGGGTGTAAGAGGGGGAAACGAATTCCCGGTCCAGCGCCAGGACTTTCTGCGCCTCGGGGCCGGGGAGTGCGGTTTTGATATGAGGTAGTTTCTTTTCCATAGAATCTCTCCTCTGCGTTGCTTCGTGCCGCAGGCTCATTTCCGGTCAGGTTTCTCGCGAGAGGGGACAGCAGAGGAGATTCAGTCGCCCCCGAACAGACTGGGGCGCGCCAGCAAAGGCAAACAATGCCGCAAGTTCGAGTGAATTCTCTTCACCTGCGCTTCCATCGGGTTCCGGCCTTCGTATCTTCCAGTATAACCCCGGCCTTCACAAGATTCTGGCGAATTTGGTCGGCGCGTGAGAAGTCGCCCTTGCGCCGGGCGGCGTTGCGCTCGGCCACCTGGCTTTCAATTTCTTCATCCGGGAGCATTTCTATAAGGAGAGGCGAAGTATAGCCGTTCGGCGAGGCGGAGACCGTGGCGACCTCCGGTGGGGAGGGCGCAAAGCCGGCGGCGGTCACTTCCTGGGTCTTGATGAAACTAAACTGGCGGAGCTTGGCGTGGTCGGTGTCCTCGAGCACGGCGAAAATGCGGTCCCAGCGCTCCAGCGCGTCGAGGAATGCGGGTCGGTCTCCCTCCCGGAACTCCCGGCGATCCATGGCCGTGTTGCCGTCGCGCACCAGGTCAAAGATGGCGGCCAGCGCCTGGGCGGTGTTGAGGTTGTCGTCGAGAGCCGCCTCGAAGGCTCCCAGCGCGGCCCGGGCGCGCGCCTGGAGTTCCGCGTTTTCGCCGCCCGGAAACTTTTCCATGGTCAACCGGTAGCGGAAGTTGCGCAGCCGGTCGATGGATTGCTGGGCCTGGTGCAAACCATCGAAGGTGAAGTTGAGGGGCATGCGGTAAGGGACCGAGGCCAGCAGGTAGCGAATCGCCGTGGGCCGGCACCCCTTGGCAAGGAGGTCGCGCAGGGTGAAGAAATTGCCCAGGGATTTCGACATCTTCTTGCCATTCACGATCAAGTGCTCGGCGTGCAGCCAATAGCGCACGAAAGGCTTGCCGGTGGCGGCCTCGCTCTGGGCGATTTCGTTCTCGTGGTGAGGGAAGATCAGGTCGATGCCGCCGGAGTGGATGTCGAAGGTCTCGCCCAGATACTTCATCGACATCACGGAGCACTCGAGGTGCCAGCCGGGCCGGCCGGGACCGAGGGGCGTCTCCCAAAAGGGCTCGCCCGGCTTGGCGGCCTTCCAGAGCGCGAAGTCGCGGGCATCGGTCTTGTCGTACTTGTCGGCGTCCACGCGGGCGCCGGGGCGAATTCCCGCGAGGTCGATGTTCGTCAGTTTGCCGTAATCCGGGAAGGCCGCCACGCGGAAATAAACCGAACCCTCGCTCGTGTACGCGCAGCCCTTCTCGATCAACGTCTGGATGAGTTTCGCCATGTCGTCGATGCAGTCGGTGGCGCGCACGACGATTTCCGGGTTTTCCAGGTTGAGGAGCTGGCGGTCCACCTCGAAAGCCTTGATGAACTTCTCCGTAAAGTCGCGCAGCGAAAGGCCGGCGGCTCGGGCGTTGCGGATGGTGTTGTCATCGACGTCCGTCAGGTTCATCACCTGCAAGACTTCGTAACCCCGGTACTTCAGGTAGCGCCGCAGGAGGTCCTGGAAAACAAAGGTGCGGTAATTGCCGATGTGGGCGTAGTCGTACACCGTCGGACCGCAGGTATAGATGCGAACGCGGTTGCCTTCCAGGGGCTGGAATTCCTCCAGGCGCCCCGCCAGCGTGTTGTATAAGCGCAAAGCCATATAGCTCCGTGCGCCGTCAGATACCTAAACTTTTGATTTTAGGGGCGCAGTCCGGGCAAGTCAAGAAAAGAGCGCCGCGTAACAGTTGTCCGAGGTCGAAAGCGCGGTGTGCGACGGCGAAATTGTGCGAACCAACTTGCAAGCTCATTGCGCGTTTCCTTCGCAAACGAATACAATGGTGGGCTCTTGTGAGGTGAGGGCGTTTGCATCCTCTCGAGTCTCTTTCCGCCAAACTCGGACAGATCCTGGCGCTTTACGGTGGTTGGGGACTCTTTGGTACATCTTTCCTCGATTCCTCCTTTGTGCCTCTTCCGGTCCTGAACGATCTCCTGCTGATGCATCTTTCCAGCCAGCACCGCGGGCGGGCGGTAATTTACGCGCTCCAGGCCACCCTGGGCTCGCTCCTGGGGTCGTATGCCCTGTACGGGGTGGGCCGGGGCGGGATTTCGTTCTTCTGGCGCAAGTCCTCGCCCGAGGCCGCTCTGCGCGCGCGGCGCTGGCTGGACCGCAACGATTTCGTCGTGCTGGTGGTGGCTTCACTGCTGCCGCCTCCCACGCCTTACAAGGTCTTCCTGCTCACCGCAGGTGTTCTGCGCGTCAACGTCCTGCACTTCGGGATGGCGCTGCTGGTGGGCCGCGGGCTGAGGTTTGGCGCCCTGGCGCTGTTGGGAGCGTGTTATGGGGCCCAGGCGGAAGCCTATCTGAAGCAGAACGCGGGGTGGGCTTCTCTGGTGGCGGCGGTGCTGGTGGTGGGGCTGGCCTTGCTCTATCGCCGCTTGCGGCGGCGGTGGGCTGCCGCCTCCACCACCGCGGCGACGAGATCGGGTCCCTCTGCTCCTCGCTAAAACTCTCTCCGCCTTCCGGCTCCGAAAAAGCTGAACGCTTCCGAACGGACGCGCAGGCTCTTATCGAGCTCGACTTCCATCAGGAAACCTTGCCGCCCCGGGGTGAGAGAGGTGAAACGCAGGTCGCGCAGGGTCACCGTGAAGCCGTCGTCCTCCTCGTAGACGCGCGCGGCGGGGAAGCGGGCGAAGTCATTGAAGATTTCTGCGGTCCGCGTGTTCAGAGCTGCCTCGAGCGCGGGCGAGGCTTCAACCTTGTGGAAAGCCTGAGCGTGGGCCGCGTCAACATCGCGCTCCAGCGCATTGGCCGGCAGGACGTGGAAGGCCGATTCGGTTTCCACCACGCCTCTCCAGGCAAAAGGATTTGACGGCGAGGGGAAGGCCCCCAGCCGCTGCGGGTTCTCCTGGTAATAAGTGTGTGCATCGAGCAGACCCAGCACCCGACGGTGGGCGAAGTCGCGCAGACCCCAGAGCGCCACCAGACAGCACAAGGAGAAGACTGCGCCGCGACGAAAGTCCGGCTTCCTGGCGCCGACTTCCTCCGAGATCAAACGCAGCAGCGCGGGGATTCCCAGCCCCATCACCAACAGCGCCAGCAGCAGCGGGTCAAAGATGAACATGATATCCCAAGCGTACCAGCGGCCGCTGAAGGGGAGAAAAGGGCGGACGCCGTAAGAGTTGCTGAAGTCCAACAACAAATGGCTGGCGGTGGCGATCCAGCAGGTCATGAACAACCAGGGCGCGCTGAGCGGGGGTTTGGGCCGCTTGGGCGGGGGCGCCTTCCGGCCCCAAAAGTAAAGAATACCCGCCAAGAGCGCCGCCAGAACTGTCACACCTAAAATCGAGTGAGTGATCCCGCGATGGTACTTCAGGTACGTGGCGCTTCCCCAGATACGACTGGCCAGGTCAATATCCGGAAGGCTTGCTCCCACAATCATCGCCAAGGTGGCGAAGCGGGTCTTACGGTTCAGCCCGGCGTGGCTGAGGGCGACGGCAGTGAGGGTGTGCGTGAGGCTGTCCAAGGTCGAAACTCGAAAACCGAAAATCGAAACTGGTAATTCTACCCGAAATCTGATGTCCAAAATTCGAATTTCGAGTTGTTGTAGCGCAGCGTTGTCCTTTAATGCCGCTCCCTCTAAGAAATTTCTTAGCTGTAGCGGCATTTAACTCTGCGGTTCTTGCTGCGCCCGTTCCACAAAGGCATACGCCGTGAGCCTCCACGACGGGGCGCCCATCACGGAACCAGCAAGGTGAGCGCGTCGGGCACAACTTCAAAAGTCGCCGGGAGCTGGCCGACCAGCTCGCCGTCCAGTTCGAAGTAGATGGGCTTCGCGGCGTCTTCAGCAGCACAGGTGATGACGCGGCTTTCGACCAGTTCCACGTCGCTCAGGCGCAGGTGCTGGCGGATCAGGGCCGCGGTAGCATAGAGGAAGTACCGGAAGCGATGGCGGCTCTTGAAAAGGCAAAGACGGAAGGTGGGTTCGAAGATGCTGGCGCCTGGCGCCAGGGGCAGCCAACCCGCGTAGTGGCCGGCGCGATGTACGACGGCGAAGGTCACGGGAATGGCGCGTCCGGCCGACTGACAAGTAAAAGCGGGGAATGAGTAACGCAAGGCCTGGCGAATGGCCTCCAGGACGTAGGCCGCCACGCCCATCGACAGCTTGAAACCTATCGAGAGTTTGTAAACGATGTAGGCGTCAAAACCGATGCCCGCCACGCTGATGAAATAGCGCCGGCAAGGGGCTTCCTGTGGGGGCGCGCCAGCCGACTCGGGGGCGCGCCAACTGGCCACCCCCAGCGCGATACGGCGAGGCGTCCACTGGGGAAGTTGCTGGGCGGCGCGCACCGGATGGTGCGGCAGGCGCAGTTCCTTGGCAATAATATTGGCGGTGCCGCCGGGCAGAATGCCGAGGGTGGTGTGGCCGGGGGCGAGGCCGTTGATGACCTCGTTGACGGTTCCATCGCCACCACAGACCAGCACCAGGTCGCAGCCCTCTGCCGTCGCGGCTCGGGCGAGATCGCCGGCGGTTCCCGGGCCGGAGGTCGGAGCCAGCTTGACCGCCATGCCTGCCGCCTGGAGAACCGCTGCCGCTTCTTGAATCTGCTTCTCGCGCCGCTTGGGATGACGCCCGGCGATCGGATTGTAAATCAGCGTCGCGTTCGTCAAAGGAAGGGATCAGGGAAAGAAACTCGAAATTCGAAGCTCGAAAATCACAAATGCAAAATCAAAAATCTAAAATCCCTAATCAGGGTGTTTCCGTGACGGCCACTCCCGTAATCACCTTCTGGGCAAGCATCTCACCCGTCTTCTTATCCCGTTTCATGGCGATCCAAACCTTATCACCAGCCTTTAATTGCTCCAGCGAACTCGCCTTGCCGTCATGGATAAACTTGGTCTTCTTCTCCAGTCTGAAGACCTGGCCGTCGCCGAAGGGGGTCTTGTCAACCCAGAGCCCGTCGTTGTCGATCTTCTTGACGACGCCATAGACGTAGTCCTTGAAGTTGCGGGCGGTGTCGATGGGGTTTCCAAACCGTGCCGTGTCCGCTTTGATGGGCTTCTGTTGTGCCCCTCTGCCCGGCGCGGCCACGGCGCCGGCAAGCACAGCCGCCAGTAGAACTCCCTTCAGGTTCATGGATCGCTCCCTGACTGCTCGTGTTTTTTCAAACAAGGAAACTATCAGCGGATTTGATGCCATGTCAAGGCAGGTTGGTTTTATGGAGCAGGAGGCGCGCCTGCATGTGCGCCCTGAGCGCAAACAAAGAGTTATAATTTCCTCGTTATCTGTTATACCCGACACGTCAGGGCACGCCATCCCGACTCCGTCCGGACGGGTGCCGTGCCCGTGCTTAATGAGGGGACCCTGTGGCCAAAAGCATTGAAAAGAAAATCGAAAAACTGCGAGACGAAATCCGCCACCACGAGTATCGCTATTACGTGCTGGACGACCCGGAAATCTCCGACCTCGAGTTTGACAGGCTCATGCACCGGCTCCAGGAGTTGGAGCGCGAGCACCCGGAATTGACTACGCCCGATTCCCCCACCCAGCGCGTGGGCGGGCAACCCGCCGAGGAATTTCCCAAGGTGCGTCACTCGACCCCCATGATCAGTCTGGATAATACCTATTCCGTGGAGGAGTTGAAGGATTTCGACCGGCGCGTGCGCGAGCTCTCCGGCCGGGCGAAGGTGGAATACGTCGGAGAGCTCAAGCTGGACGGCCTTTCCATGGCGCTGACCTATGAGAAAGGCGTGCTGGCGCACGGCGTCACCCGCGGCGACGGAATGGAGGGCGAGGACGTGACGCCCAACGTGAAGACCATCCGCTCGGTGCCCCTCAAGGTGGACACCTCGAAACTTGTGACGATCGGCAGTCCCAGGCGTTTTGAAGTGCGCGGGGAAGTGATTATGACCCGCAAGGCGTTTGAGCAGCTCAACGCGCAGCGCGAAGCCGCGGGCGAGCCGAAATTCGCCAACCCGCGCAACTCGGCGGCGGGCACCATGCGCCAGCTCGACCCGCGCATCGTGGCGGAACGCAAGCTGGACATGTACCTCTACTACCTCCAGGTAAATGGGGTCGAGCCGCTTCGGGAGCACGCGAAGACGCTCGACGCGCTCGCGAACATGGGCTTTAAGGTGAACCCCCACCGGCGCCTCTGCCGGTCGTTTGAGGAACTGCTCGATTACATCCAGGAATGGGGATCGAAACGCGACAGCCTGGAGTATGAGATCGACGGAATCGTCGTGAAGGTGAACGATACGCGCCTGTGGCAGGAGCTGGGGACAACGGCCAAATCGCCGCGCTGGGCGGCCGCCTACAAATATCCCGCTCGCCAGGCCACCACGCGCGTCCTGGAGATTCGCGCTCAGGTGGGCCGCACCGGCACACTGACACCCGTGGCGGACCTCGAGCCGGTGGACGTAGGCGGCGTCACGGTGAGCCACGCCACGCTCCACAACATGGATGAGATCGACCGGCTGGGCGTGAAGATCGGCGACACAGTGCTCATCCAGCGGGCCGGAGAAGTGATCCCGCAGGTCGTCAAGGTGGTGAAGCCCGCTTCCGACGGCCGGCAATTCCGCATGCCGAAAAAATGCCCGGTATGCGGCGGGGACGTTTACCGCACGGAGGGCGAGGTCGCTTACCGCTGCGTCAATGCCGCTTGCCCGGCCCAGCTCAAGGAATCGCTGCTGCACTTTGCGGGACGGCGCGCCATGGACATCGACGGCCTCGGTGACGCGCTGGTGGACCAATTGGTGGACAAGGGCATGGTCCGAGATGTCGGCGACCTCTATGGTCTGACTCACGCGCAGGTCGCCAATCTCGAGCGCATGGCCGACAAGTCTGCGAGCAATTTGCTCGAGGAAATCGAGAACAGCAAGAAAGCGGAACTGGCGCGGGTCATCTTCGCTATCGGCATTCGCTTTGTGGGCGAGCGCACCGCGCAGTTCCTGGCGGACCACTTCGGGTCGCTCGACAAGCTCGCCGCGGCCAGCGAGGAAGAACTTTGCCAGGTGGAAGAGGTCGGCCCGCGCATCGCCGAGAGCATTGTCGAGTTCTTCCGCGAGAAGCAAAACCGCACCGTGCTCGAAAAACTGCGCAAGGCAGGCTTGCAGCTCGAGCAGAAGAAGGTCCGCAAAGCCGAAGGGAACCTGGCAGGAAAACAGTTCGTTCTGACCGGCACCCTGCCGCACTACTCGCGCGACGATGCCGGCCGGATGATCGAGGAAGCCGGGGGGCGCGTGACCGGCTCCGTTAGCAAGAAGACGGATTACGTCGTGGTGGGCTCGGAGCCCGGCTCGAAACTCGACAAGGCCCGCACGCTGGGCGTGAAGATGATCGACGAAGCTGGGTTTTTGAAGTTATTGGGTAAGTAGCCTGGAATGGCGGGCACTTGGAGCGGCGGAATCCTACGAGGAGTCGTGGCGTCTCTACGACTTGCATGTTGTTTTAAGGGCCTTGACCGGGAGGAGTCGTCAGCACCCAACTCAATGCCCTTGTAAACCCGTTTCTGCGGGGCGAGCATAGAGGTCGTGACTAAACGCGAAGTCGTGAAACTGGCGCTCGAGGGGGGAGCTCCGCCCTACGTGCCGTGGTCGTTCCGTTTCACCAAGGAGGCTAAAGACAAGCTCATCGAGCACTACGGCACGAGCGATCTGATGGGAGTGCTGGGCAACCACATTCTGGAACTGGGCAGCGACATCGGCTTCTTTGAAGACCTGGGGAACAACTGCGTCCGAGACGTCTTCGGCGTGGTCTGGGATCGAAGCATTGATAAAGATATCGGCAACGTCCGTGGCCGCGTCCTGCCCGAGCCGACGCTTGCGGGTTACCAGTTCCCGAATCCGCTCGATCCGAGGTTTTTCCAGGATATTCCGGAGCTGACGCGTGGTTATCCTGATCGCTACCGCCTGTTCTGCATCGGGTTTTCACTTTACGAACGCGCCTGGACGATGCGTGGCATGGAAACCCTGCTGATGGATTTCTGCGACCATCCGGCGTTCGTGCGCGACCTCTTCAACCGCATCGCCGACTACAACATTGCGCAGGTGCGCGAGGCGCTCAAATACGATATCGACGCGATCTACTTCGGCGACGACTGGGGCCAGCAGCGCGGCCTCCAGATGGGCTACAAACTCTGGAAGCAGTTCATCTACCCGGTGCTCGAGCGCATGTATGGGGTTGTCAAGACGGCCGGCAAGCGCGTGTACATTCATTCTTGCGGCGATGTGGACGAGCTGTTTGACGACTTGATCGGCATCGGCCTGGACTGCTTCAACCCTTTCCAGCCCGAGGTGATGGACGTCGACAGGTTGATCAGCGGCTATCGCGGGCGGCTGGCGTTCTGGGGCGGGCTTTCCACCCAACGCACCTTGCCCTACGGCACGGTCGAGGACGTTCGCCGCGAAACTCGCCACCTGATCGAGATGGGCCGCGCCGGCGGTTACATCCTCTCGCCCTCTCACGCCGTCGAGGGCGACGTATCGCTGGAGAATATGCTGGCGTTCATCGAGGCGGCGCAACAGCAGCCACGCGCAGCGTCCTGAAAGGACAACGCCGCTTCGTGTGAAGGATAACGCCGGAGGCGTCAACGCGTCGGCCGGCGAGAAGAGGGATCAGTCGGACCCCGCCCTTACAGCGAGCGCAACCAATTCAGCATGGCGTCCGCCTGTGCCGCGGGCACGCCCTCGGCCCAGAGGCATTCATCGCCTTTGCGCAGCAGGATGACCCAGCCATTGGCTGCGAAGCCGACATAGAGATCGGCCGCGGAGCGCTTGTCCGTAATGAGTTCAGGATACTTGTGAGCGAGGATGGTGTGGTAATCGCGGAAGAAGGCAAGGGCGGTTTCGGGGCTTGCCCAGCGGGTGCGGGCGACAAGAGCATAGTCGCTGGCCTGATGGGCAGGTCTCGGACCCGCCCTTACAGAAGGGCCTTCGTAAAGGATATAGCGGTCCGCGAGCCAGCCTTTGCCCACGGATTTCGCCTCGTCTTCCGAAATGAGCTGGCCGAGAAGGGTGTAGTAGCCCAGCTCGCCCAGGGTGTTGTCGCTGAGTAATTGCAGGCCAGAAACGCTCGCCAGCGGCGCCGGGCGCGGCAGGGAAACCTTGGGCTGCGGCTTCCTTTCGAAATAGACTGTGGGCTCGAAGATTTCTTTGGTGGTGGCGGGAGGATTTGCAAACAGCGAGTTGAGCTTCTTCCATCCGCCCTGGGCAAGGGTACGCTGCATGAAGCCCATGCCTTCCACATAAGGGAAGAGGGCCTGAAAGCGGAAGAAGAAGGGGGCTTTGGAAAAGGCGGGGAACTCCTCGTACTGCTGGTGAATCACCTGGGCCATTAAAGGCTCGAGCGAAGGCAAGTCGGTGAGCTCGACGGGCTCGACCAGGCGCTGCATCATGGCGGCGGTGGCGTGGCCCTCGACGACGGCCTGGCGGGCGCCCGTGGCGTCATCGTCCTCGCGGGCGGCGCGCAGGAACTTCTGTAGATCGAAGTTCTGGTCCTGGAGCGCGTGGGTCAATTCGTGAGCCAGCACCAGCTTCTGCATTTCCGGGGTGGGCCAATCCGCAATGAACATGATCTTGCGCCGCGGGTCATAGAACCCCGCGGCCTGTTCCGTATAAAAACTGATGAGGAACTTCTCCAGGTCGAACTCGCGTGAGACCAATCCAAAAGCCTGTAGGGTGGCCTCCTGGATGTGGATTTCCCGCGGCGTCATTTCCGCGTGAAGGTTTTCGACAAGGTATTTCCGGACTTCCGGCCGGCTGATGATTTGCTTCTCGAGCGGCGCCTGGATGGGCAGGCCGGTGGTCGTACTCATCTGGCGGAGAACTTCGTCGGCTTGCACCAGCAAGTCCTGCGCGCTGTTTTGTGGTCGCGCGGAAATATGTGGGAGCGACAAAAGTAGGCAGGCAAGAGCGGCGACGATTGGCAGCAGAAATTGGAAACTCGAAATTCGAGACTCGAAATTCGAAATGCGAAACTCGAAATTTGAAACTTGGGGTCCGAAACTCGAAACTCGAAAATCGAAACTCGAAACTCGTTTGATGGTTTTCACGATTCTATGTTCCCGACCGAGTGGGGATCGTTGCCGTGCCGACTACACTACACGGAATCAAGACGCATGCATGGCCGACAACGCCACGTATGCAGCTCCCGCGGCAGACTCAGAAGGTCTGCGCCATGCGAACAATGTAAAAATACGGGAGGGGCGCAAGGCCCCTCCCCTACCGAGGCGGGTAATTGTTTGACCGCCTCGCCGCAGGAGACTATCATAAAACCTGCGCTTGCAAGCCGGGTGATCGCTGCCCCGCCTTAGCGTCGGCTGCGCGTCCGCGAGGATGGCGGGCCGGCCAGCAGGGGTGGGGGAGAGGAAAGTCCGAACTCCGCAGGGCAGTGTGCTCGCTAACGGCGAGGGTCGAAGGGGGATGCCGCCACGGTGGTCGTACGCCTTCGATACGGAAAGTGCCACAGAAAATACACCGCCTCGTTCTCCCCGCCTCGGCGGGTGGAGGAAGGGGTAAGGGTGAAAAGGTGCGGTAAGAGCGCACCGCCCCGGTAGTGATATCGGGGGCACGGTAAACCCCACACGGAGCAAGACCAAATAGGGGAGGAGGAGTGGCCCGCTCCGCCATAACTCCCGGGTAGGTCGCTTGAGCCCGGCAGCAATGCCGCGCCTAGACGAATGATCGCCGTCCGCCACGGCGGATACAGAATTCGGCTTACAGGCTTGCGAGCGCAAATTTCAGTTGATAGTCGACAGTTCAAAGTCAAAAGTTACCAGCCAGGAGCTGACGGCTGACAACTGACCGCTGAAAACTGAGAACTGGCTACCGACATCACATTCCTTTCAACTTTTGACTTTCGACTTTTAACTTCTCCCATCATGAGCCTATTCGGTTCAAACACCAGAAGGATCAAACCCGCCAAGAAGCTTGCAGGTACGGTCCAGTTTCCCGGCGACAAATCGATTTCGCACCGTTACGCCATGCTGGCAGCGATTGCGGAAGGCGCCAGTGAGATCCATTACTTTTCCAGCAGCGCTGATTGCCAGAGCACGCTCAACTGCCTGAAGAAGCTGGGCGTGAAGATTGAGCGCAAGGGTGACGTGGTGAGCATCCAGGGCGTGGGTCTGGGTGGCTTGCGCGCGCCCACTGGAAGACTGGACGCGGGCAACTCCGGCTCGACCATGCGCATGCTGGCGGGGATTCTGGCCGGGCAGCCGTTTCGGTCGGTGATGGTGGGCGACGCTTCGCTTTCTCGCCGGCCGATGAAGCGCGTGGTGGAGCCGCTCACCCGGATGGGAGCGCGCATTCGCTCGGGAGAGGGCGGCACACCTCCCCTGGAGATCGAAGGCGGCACGCTGCACCCCATCCGCTACGAGCTGCCCGTCCCCAGCGCCCAGGTGAAGTCCGCCATTCTTCTTGCCGGTTTGTTCGCGGAGGGCCAAACCGAGGTGGTGGAACCCGTCCCCACGCGCGACCACACGGAGATTGCGCTGGAGCAAATGGGCGCAGAAGTCGGGCGCCATCAGCGCACGATTGCGGTCCGCGGGAAAGCTCGCCTGAAAGGAAAGAAGCTCTATGTCCCCGGCGATATTTCCTCGGCGGCGTTTTTCATGGCGGCGGGGCTGCTGGCGCCGGAATCCAACCTGGTGTTGCAGAGTGTGGGCCTGAACCCCACGCGCACGGCGATCCTGGATGTGCTGGTCTCCATGGGGGGGCGGATCAAGGTGATGGACCTGGAGATGGTGAACGGCGAACTCCTCGGCGACCTGCATGTTGAATCCAGCCGCCTGGCGGGCGGCGAAATCCCCGCCGACGCCGTACCGTGGCTGATCGATGAATTGCCGGTGCTCGCCGTGCTGGGGACGCAAACCGAACAGGGCATCTCCTTTCACGGCGCCGCGGAACTGCGGGTAAAAGAAAGCGACCGCATCGCGGCTGTGGCCGAAAACCTTGGGCGCATGGGGGCGGAGGTGGAAGAGTTCCCCGACGGCCTGCGCGTCAAGGGTCGCCAGAGCTTGCGCGGCGCGGAAATCGCCAGCCACGACGACCATCGCATCGCCATGGCTTTTGCCGTGGCGGGCCTGGTGGCGCAAGGGACCACGGTGATCCGCGACAGCGCCTGCGTCGAGATTTCCTTCCCCAGCTTCTTCGCTGAACTGGCGCGAGTAAGAGAGTAGGGGCGACCCGGCGGGTCGCCCTTACGAATGGAAGAGGCAGTCTGCGCCAGCCCGCGAATAAAGTTGGAACGGGACTCGGGGCCAATTCCCAACTTCGGGATCGGGGTTTCAGTCAGGTGCGGAAGCGCAATTCCTGCTCAGGGCATCGCGGACTCTGCCGCCTGATGCTGAGGCAGGGAACTGCCCATGGCTTGCTTCTCTTCGCCCGGCGGTGAGGGTGGTTCGGGGTTCTTGGGGGGTGAAGGGGGGCGCGGGCCGCCGCGGCCCAGGTGGATGGTCCCATAAGCGGTGGAGAGGCGGATGGCGGGCCCGCCTTTTCCGACACTCCCTTTGATGGAGGGAGTGTCACCTTCTTTGCTGACCTTCAGATTCGTCCCGGTGAAATCACACTCCACGGCGCCGTGGTCCGAGCTGGCGTCAATCTGGAAGTTGGCGGCGGCGGGCAAAGTCAACTCGATGCCGCCTTTCTTCAAGTCCACGTCGATGGGGTGGGTGAGAGGAAAGGAAGTGCGGAGGCGGACGTCGCCATTGGTGTTGACGACCTTGACGCTATGTTTGAACTCGGCCAGGGTGATGTCCTTCTGCCGGGTGGTGATCTCAAAAGGTCCGTCGACTCCGGTGGCGTCCAGCGAGCCCACTTCCATGGAGAGGCGCCCGGTGAGTCGCTGGGCGGTCAAGTCGGTGCGGGAGGAGTTGTAGCGTAAGGTTTGGGTGACGTTGCGGAACTGCACGTTGCCGCTGAACTCTCCGTTCACGGTGACCAGGCCGGAGACGCCGGAAACGTCGATGTCCTGGCCGCGCCCCTCCATCTCCACGTTGCCTTTCACCTCGCGGACCTCGCTGAGACCCCCGGACTTAGTGATGCGGATCAAGCCCTCGGTGTTGGAGATGTGCGTGTCACCCCGCTTGGTGGAGAGGGTCTGGTCGCCCTTGAGGCCGTCGAGCACCAGGTCGCCGTGTTCGGCGGTGACCTGCGCGCTGGTGGTCTTGGGGACGCGCAGGGTGATGTCCAGCCGCAGGTTGCGCCCGCCGTTGGCAAGCGAATCGACATTGGACTGGAGCAGGTAGCGGCCCGCCTGCGGGACAAGTTCCACCTTGAGTTGCTCGGAGAGCTTCTTGGCGGCATCTTCGTTCGGCGCCCAGATCGTTTCCTTGACCACCGCGTCGAAGGTGGATTGATCGGCGCCGCGAATCTCCACGTCGCCCCGGCGGTTGACGAGCAGCAAGCGCGGCTGCGGCCCCGCCGGCTGCGAGAAGGTCCGGGTATAGGTGTAGGAGTTGTAAAACATTCTGGCAAAGTCTTCATCCTCCACGTCAATGCCCAGCGCCGCCGGCCATTGCTGCCAGGGGCGGAGGACGAAGTGGGAGAGCAGTGTGCCCAAGGCCAGAATCAAGAAGAGCAGAACCACTTCGCTGCCAGTGAAGAGCGGCGGGGGCACGGTCTCCGGATGGGCGCGCGCCGCCAGGTAGTCGAGAAGCTTGGAGAGTCCCCAGAAGATGATCAGGATGGGCCAGTACTTGGCGATGATTTCCCAGGGATGAAGGGTGGGATTAAAATTGTGGTAGAGAAAGATGGCGCCCACGGCGATCAGCGTCAACGCCCAGAAGATCGATCCACGACGGTAACTATATACGCTCATCTTCTCCCGCCTTTCCTTGCCGCCTGCTGCTTGCTGCCTTCTGCCCACCGCTCTCTAGATCTTCGGCCCCTCCGGGGGACGCGGCGGCCGGGCTGAATCCAGCAGCTTCAGCACGCCGATCACCACCAGCAGGACCGGCCAGGTCTTGCTGATGCCCCACCCCGGGAACAGGTGGTCCAGCAGGAACATCACTCCCAGGGTGATGAGGATGACGGGCGTTAACAGGCCGCCGCGACGCGTTGGCGAAGGCGTCGGTGAATATCCCATGTGAATCCCCCTGCTTCTCGGTCCTTCCCGGTGGCGCGGCTGCGCCGGCAGGCAAACTACTTGGCTCCCTTCAGCCGCTCCGCTTCCCTTTCCAATTCCTGCATCTTGCGCCGGTGCTCCAGCTCTTCCAGGTGCAACCTATGTTGCACCTCTATTTCTTTGTCGCGGATCTTGACCATGGTGACGATGGCCACGATCAAAACCACCATGGCAAAAAACGCCAGCGGGATGATGAAGGGCGAACTCATGGCTCCTTCTCCTCTACCTTTCTCGGCCACAGGCGCCGGATCATGCCGCCTCATCGGGAGCTTGCCGCGCCTTGAGTTGCTCCATTTCCAATTCCATGTCTTGCATTTTGCGCTGCTGCTCCATTTCCCGGATGCGCATGTCCTGATGGAATTCCAATTCCTTCTGGCGCGCCTTGTACCAAAAGACGATGCCCACAATGAGGACAGTCATCACGATTCCCGCGATGGGGATCAACAACGGGTTGAAGAGAATGCCCATTTCTATCCTCCTCGTCACTGCCGGCCGCACCGCAGCTTTCGACGCCCAGGCTGATTCATGCGTTCTTACTTAGCTTGGCCCTTTCCAGTTCGAGCTTGGCCTTCTCGATTTCCATTTCCTTCAACTTGCGTTCATGCTCCATCTCGCGCATGCGCAGCTCCTGGTGCGCTTGGAGTTCCCTCTCCCGCATCTTGCTGAAGGAGGCGATGGCCACGATGATGACGACCATGAGGAACGCCCCCAGGGGGATGATGAATGGGCTGTGCCAAAAACCAAATTCCATGACGACTCTCCTTGCGGTGCAGGTTCTCAGGCTGGTCGCTGGTACCTGGCCTTCTCCAGCTCCACCTTGGCCTTCTCGAGTTCGATTTCCTTCAACTTCCGCTCATGTTCCATCTCGCGGATGCGCAGCTCCTGGTGCGCCTGGAGTTCCTTCTCGCGCATCTTGCGCATGGAAACGATGGCCACGATCAGGATGGCCGTTACAAAAGCGCCCAGTGGAGCTAATATTCCCGGCTCGAAAAAACCCATGGCAGTCCTCCTGGCCTCACATCGTGAAGCGTGTGGTTAAGGCCTGCGCCTTGCGGCTTCTGCCGCCCTCATCTGCGGCTCGTACTGCATGGCCACCCAGCGTGGGTCCGGGCGCACCCCGACACCCGCGTCCGACTTCTTCACCAACATGGCGATCGCCACAACCGCCAACAGGGCTGGACTCAGGTGCAGCAGGAGGCCCACGAGATGCGCCACGGTTCCTATCAAGCCGCCGGCCAAGCCAACGATTGTGCCGATAACCGCTGCGATGAAACCAAGGAGAAGTCCGATCATCAGTGGCGCCTCCTGAGCTGCGTGCTCGTCCGCTACAAACCCTGTGGTCCCGGGATGTTTGTGGGCCCTTCACTGGGAGGGCTGGGTGGCTTCGGAGTCGGCGGTGTTCCTCCACCCAAATGCTTCTGGAGCATCAGCGCGCCGAGCGCAATCAGCAATACCGGCCAGAACTTCCCGAGGTGGTGGAAGACGCGCAAGCCGAGGTTGTCGAGGAGGAAGAGCACGCCCAGGCCGATCAGCAACGTGGCCCCCAGGAAGGGGCTCATCTTGAAGTCACCCAACCCCAGCCACTCTTCTGTGGGCAGGCCGAGGCACTTGCGCTTGGCAGTCTGATAGGAATCGATCACCATGTAGAAGTAGAAGGCGGCGGCTCCCCAGCCGAAGATGTCGCTGGTGCGGTCCGCCAGGGCGATGAGCGAGCCGAAGATCAGCACCTGAATCATCCCTTTGACGATCTGACCGTTGTAAATGGCGCCCACGCCGGGAATGAAGCCCAGGGCCAGCGCCACGCCCGGGCTCGGCCCGGCGCCGGGGCCGTAGATGAGGGGCGGGAGGCCGGGGGCCTGCAGGCGCGTGGCCAGGCAGGTCTCGCAATACATCGTGCCACGAACATCGCGCTTGCATTCCGTGCACAGCGCGCGTCCGCACTGTCCGCAGAATCCTACGGACTCGTTGAGGGTATGGTTGGCGCATTTCATCGGGATGGGCTCCTTCCTGGGCCCACGAAAGAGTGAGGCGTCTTGATTTGGGCAGCAACGCCCGTGGCCGCTGGCGCCATCCAGGCCAGTTGAGGAATGACTACCGGCTGGGTCTCGGTCGACCCGCCCTGGGGGGCTTGCGGCTTGGGTGCTTCTTTGTCTTGCTTCTCGGGCTCGGCGCGGAGCTGCCGGAACCGCGACTCAATTTCGTAAACGACCCGCAGGTCGTAGTAGAACTTCTCCGCCCGCGCGTAAAGCAAATGGCCGGTGCGGGTGGCCTTCGAGTACCAGGTGGTGGGGTTCAGGTCCTGGACGGTCAGGTTCCGCAAGTTCAGCCCCGCAGCATTGACGATGATGGAGAAGGAGAACACCGCCATCGCCAGCGCATAGGCAACCCGCGGCTGAAGGGTGGGCCGGAAGAAAGCCGCCATCTGTTCCCGCAGGGTCGGCTTCCGCTCGCCCACCGTCGCCAGCAGGATCTTGTATACCAGCCAGGGGGCGGGCTCCAGTTCCTCGGCGGTATGGCAGAGGTCCATCACGCGGCGAACATCCGCCAGGAGTTCGCGGCAGCCGGCGCATTCCGCCAGGTGCGCTTCCACCCGGACCTTGCGGGCCAGATCCAGTTGGCCCTCCAGGTATTCGCTCGCCAAGTTTTCAATTTCCAGGTGCGTCATGGCTTTCCACCTGACCTCTCATTCCTTCAATACGTTTTAGGACTCGCGCTAGTTCCAATCGGCCACGGTTTATTCGGGACTTCACCGTGCCCTCGGGTACCGCCAGGACTTGGGCGATTTCCTGGTAATCGAGGTCGTGCAGGTCGCGTAGTATAACCGCCTCGCGGAGGTCTGGCGACAATTTGTCCAGCCCCGCCTGGAGCAACTCCTTGTGCTCCCTTGCCTCTACCTCGGCCGTGGGTTCCGTGCCGTGGCTGGGTTTCTCTTCCACCGTCGCCAATTCGTCTTCGAGCGAGGAGGTAACGCGGTCCTTCTTGGTGCGGCGATAGTGATCCACCAGGTGGTTGCGCGCCACCCGGTTAAGCCACGTGGAGAAGGCGCCCTGGGCCGCGTCGTAACTGCGCAGTGTTTGGAAAACCTTGATGAAAACTTCCTGGGTCAAGTCCTCGGCTTCTTCCCGCCGCCCCGTGAAGCGGTAGCACAGGTTATAGATTTTTCGATTGTGCGCCGTGAGCAGCGTTTCCCAGGCCAAGTTTTCGCCGGCGAGGCAGCGTTTCACCAGTTCCGGCTCGTTATCCACGTGGGGCTCTCCTTGGCCTTGTCAAGCAAAAGGCGCGGGCCAGTCAAGCCTTCCTCTGGCCCCTGCACCAGACCCAAGAAATCCGGCGGCATTGTAACAGAACAGGGAACCCTGCGGCAGGGTGCTGTTGGTTCTGGCGCCTCTGGATACAGGCGGTGAGGGGCATGCGGCCGCACTGACACAAAGTCCCTTGGTGATTCCAAAAACTGGATTTCGCAATAGCAGGCGATTCTAGAGGGGTCCCGCGCCAACTTAGGCTATAACGGTAGGCCAGCGACTCGTGAGCGATCCTGGGGCGTCCAGGCGCGCGGGGAGGGCATTCCAGAAGGCCCCGGCCTGGCGCCCGCCAGGGTTCCAGCAGCAAGCCTTGGGAAGGCGGCAAAACCAGACAAAATGTCTTATGTTCATCTACCGCCTCACCCCCTCCGCCCGCAGCGCTTATGCTCTGGGGCCCGAGCGGCGTTCTCCGTCCCTGGCGATGATTGCGCCTGCCATGGTCTATAATGGCGCGCGCCGGCCGCTTGCCAGGCAAGCAGCCGTGCAGCTTCTCCCTGCCAGCGACCAAAGCGGGGAGGCCCAAAGAGTTTCTTGAACTCAAGGGAGAGGAGCTCACCCATGAAAGCCCTAGTGTATACGTCGCCGCGACGCGTGGAACTGCAAGATTTGCCGGCGCCTCAAGCCACGCCCCAGGAAGTCCTGGTGCGAGTCCGGGCGTCCGGAGTGTGTGGCTCCGACCTGGATGGCTTCCTGGGCAAGAGCAAAAAGCGCATCCCGCCTCTGGTTCTGGGCCACGAGTTCAGCGGAGAAATCGTGGAGGTGGGAGCGGAGGTTGCCGGCTTCCGCCCAGGTGAAGCCGTGACCGTCTATCCGCTCGTCACCTGCGGCCAGTGCCGCTACTGCCAGAGCGACCGCCACCAGATCTGTCCCAACCGAAAAGTCTATGGCCTGGATTTTCACGGAGCGCTGGCCGAATACGTCTGCGCTCCCCCGCGCTGTCTTTTCCGCTTGTCTCCGGGCATGAGCTTCGTGGAAGGCGCGTTGGTCGAGCCCCTCGCCAATGCCCTCCACGTTCTGGACCGATGCCCGTCCGTGGAAGGCCAAACCGGCCTGGTTTATGGCGCCGGGCCGATCGGCGTGGTGGTCTTCTGGGCGGCGAAACACTTTGGCGCGCGGCGCCTGGCGCTGGTGGACGTGAACGCGCAACGGCTTGCCAAGCTGAAGGATTGGGGCGCTGACCTGGTGATTCATGGGTCCGGGCAGGATGTGGTAAAGACCGTTCTCGAATGGACCGCGGGTGGGGGTGTGGACTTCGCGGTGGATGCTGTGGGGCACGCCATTTGCCGTCAAAACATCCTCAAGTGCCTGGCCGCGGGAGGGACGGCGGTGTGGATTGGCTTGGGTGAGGACTTTTGCGAGATTGATGGCCGCGCCATGGTCATTCGTGAACTGGAGATCAAGGGGTCCTATGCCTATGGCTTGAAGGATTTCGCCCGCGCCATCTCCCTCCTCGCGCAGAAGACCTTCCCGGTTCAGGCGTTTGTCTCCGAAGCGCAGTTGGAGCAGGGACAGGCGGTCTTCGAGGAGCTGGCCAGCGGACATTCCCCCTTACTGAAAGCAGTCTTCAGGATTTGACCCCGATCCCGAAGTTGAGGGGTTTTGACAAACACTTTCATTTTTTGAGCGGGGGGCTGGCGCAGACCTTTCTTTTCAGGTCTGCGCAGCCTGAATCGCACTTGGTTTTGAGCGAAGCTTTCATTCCGTGCCGCACTGTTCAGCCGCGTAATAAAAGCCCGCGGCACTCAGAACGTGCCGCGGCTACCCGCTGGATGCGCAGTTGGTTGTCACCCAACGGAAAGGCCGCGGACTTAGAGAACAAGTCCGCGCTTGTATCTACCCGCGCGACCTCATTCGTCTCCCGTTGGCAGGGCCTGCATCCCGTGACGCAGGGCTTCGCGCCCCATCAGGCGTGTCAGCTCCAATTTCGTTTTCTCCGGCAGACGTGAGGGCGTGTATCCCTCGATGAGCCGCGAAATCTCCCGTGCGGCGCGTTCCCGCAACGTCAGTCGGCCTCCCTCGAGCCACCGGGAGAGGTTGGCGCGATCGATGACCGGGCCAGGGAAAGTAATCTCCTCGCGCAGGTAGCGGCGGGTGTGGTCAGCGATCAGCAAATGCTTCTCGCGCCGCAATTCCTGGAAGAGGGGAAGCGACGGGAAGTCTTCCCGCGGCTCGATCCCGCGCAACAGGCGGTAAGTCATCCCGCAGATCTCGTTGTCGACGACCAGCTTCTCCAGGCTCAGGCAGCTTTCAAAATCCAGCATCCCCGGACCCGAGATGCTGTTAATTCCCGAGAGTGCCGCCAAGGTCGCGCCCAGGCCCGTCTCCAGCCCAGCCTGCGCGTCCAATTGCTTCGCGTCGCTGAGGGCAATGTAACCCTGGGTTGGCATGCCCAGGCGCTTCCCGATCTCGCTCGACGCGCAGTCGAGCATCATGGTTTCCACCGCGCCCATGGGAGTGGTTTCGAACCGGACGTCGAAGATGGCCGGCGAGCCGCCGTACAGGATCGGATGGCCGGGGTTCACGAGCTGGCTGATTGCCACTCCACTCAGGTTTTCGGCTGTTTGCTGGACAAGGCTCCCCACCAGAGTGACGGGCGCCACGAGTCCGGAAAGCGGCATGGATATCAGCTCCACCGGAATCGACCAGCGGGCACAGTCCACCAGATTCTGGCTGGTCACGTCGCTCCACTTGAGCGGCGCGGTGGGGCAGCAGGAAAAGATGGTCAGCGGCTGGGCTCTGAGTGCCTGCTCATTTCCGCGAACGGCTGCTTGCAGGTCCTTCATGATCTCGAACCCCTCCACCGTAAACGCCCCGGTGACCACCGGCTTCTCACCGTACAGGAGGCTCAGATAGAGCCGGTAGCTATCTGAGATCCTGTCGTGAACATCGGCGGGGATCAGGGCAGTGCTTTGAGAAGCGATGTGCCGCAGGCCGCTCGTCACCTTCACGTACCGGATGTAGTCGGCCGTCGTGGGCCTGCGCAATTCGCCAGTGCGGTTATCCAGGATGTTGAGCGCTGTCGAGCCGGGCGTGAAGTATACGTTGTCACCCCGGAAGTCATGTGTTTCGTTCCCAAGGACATCATAGAGCTTGAAAGAGCGGGGGACGGTACCGAGCGCTTTGTCGATGAGGTCTGCTGTGAGGCGGGCGTTCCAGCTGTCTTCGTTCACCTCGGCGCCATGGTCGGCAAGCATGCCAAGCACGGGCTTGTTTTGAATCTTGACACCCAGCTTGCACAGCACTTCCCGCGCTTCCGCGATGATTCTATCGATCAGTTCATCTTCCAGCAGTCTAAGAGTCGGTCTCATTCGTTTCCTCGAGAAGGATTGTAGTGCCAACTTGCGTGCCCTGTGTGTCTTCAGCACTTCGGAGACTAAGCTAGCCTTTGGTTAAGCTACATTTCAATTCCCAGCGCACCCCGTGGTGGACGGGATGGCTGGCCCAGATTGTACTGGAACCGGCGATCCAGGGTTGCCTGTTTTTGTTACTCCCTTTGCCTGAGGATTTCTTCTCGGCGGGTGGCGCGTCCCCCCATCGCAAGGCGGGCTGGAAAGAAGCCGCGGCGGGTCTGCGCCACCTCCTTCAAGCCCCCACAAATACATATGACGACGAACGCCCGAAGGTTCGCAGGGAGGGTTCAGATTAGAAATCGGGGTTCAAGGCTGCGATTCCGCGGCGCTCTCTCCTGCCTGGCCAGACCGGCTGGATGTCGAAGTCTGAAGTTGTTGCCAGGCGCGGCACGGCTTGGGGGGAGAGGGAGGAGGCTTTTCTGCCGGCGCGTCGTTTGCTGTGCCGGAGCTTCAGAGGGTTACCGTCAACCCGCCGTCCACCACCAGGTCCGCGCCCGTCAGGTAGCCGCACTCCCGGGAGGCGAGAAACAGGGCGGCGGCAGCAACCTCTTCCGGAAGTCCCGCCCGGCGCAGGGGAATCCGCCCGGAATTCAGGTAGTAGCTTTTGAAATGCTCGGTCGTGGTCTCGTCCACGCCATTCACAATTGACATGGCGGTTCGGATGAAGCCCGGGCTGATCGAGTTGACGACGATGTTGTCGGGGGCGAACTCGATGGCCAGGTTGCGCGTCAACTGCGCTACAGCGCCTTTCGAGGCCGCGTAGGCCCCGGCGGTCGGTTCCGAAATCCTCCGATGCACCGAGCCGATGTTCACGATGCTTCCCCCGCCTTGCTTGCGCATTTCCCGCGCCGCCGTGCGGGCGCAGAGAAAATAAGCCGTCAGGTTGGTGTCCAGGACCTTCTGCCATTCCTCCCGTGTCATCTGGTCGAAGGTTTGGACGATGTAAGTTGCGGCGTTGTTCACCAGGATGTCGATGCGGCCCAGTCGCTGCCCCGCCTCCCTGACCGCCGCCTCCGCCGCTCCTCCGTCAGAGAGATCGACTTCCCAAGCGTGGGCGACGCCACCGCCCCGCCGGACCTCCTCGGCGGTTTCACGCGCGGCGGCGCCGTTCTTATCCAGCACGGCCACGCGCGCTCCCTCGGCGGCGAAGAGCTTGGCGGTAGCGCGGCCAATGCCGCTTCCTGCTCCGGTGATAATCACAACTTTTTCTGCCAGGCGACCCATGAGCTTTATCTTTCCTCCTCGGGGCTTATCGGCGCCGCGCGCCGGAGAGGCTGGTTTCCCGCCGCGCTGTCGCCATCGGGGTTATTCCTAAGCTCGAAATAGACTCATAAAGTATGCTTGAACTTGGTGAGGACTTCCGTGCCCTTCTCCGTGACTCGAACAACGTGCTCCAGGCGCATTCCCCATCGTTCCTTGAAGTAGATGCCGGGTTCAAGCGCGATAATCATTCCGGCTTGTAACGGCAGCGTGTTATAGGGCACGATGCGCGGTTCCTCGTGCCAGGTTACTCCCAGGCCGTGCCCGCTGTGGTGCGCATACCCGCCCTGAAGTTGCAACACGCGCTTTCGCAGCAGAGCATCCAGATCGCAGGCGCGCAGGCCGGGGCGAACTTGCTCGATACCTTCCTGGAGCGCTGCGGCTATTCCGGAAAAGAACAGGCGATTCTCGGCGGTGGGTTCGCCGAGCACGAAGGTGTTGCAGCTATCGCCCCAATACCCTTTGTGGCGAGGGACAAGGTCGGAGATGACCAGGTCTCCCGGCTCCATCCGCCGCGCCGAAGGCGGCCCGCCGATCTGGGCGGTGCGTGGTCCGGAGACCATGTCCACAAGAATCGGCAACCGCCCGCCCTCTTGCATCTCCATCCCTTTGCGCACTTCCGCGAAGAGTTCCACCTCGCTCATTCCGGCTCGTGCCAGCTTCTTGGCAAGCTCCTGGCCGAGGTCACACAGCGCCACCGCCTCTCGAATGGCCTGAACCTCCTCCTCATCCTTCACCATGCGGATTTCTGACAGCAGTGAAGCAATGTCGGGAAACTCCAGTTGCGGGCAACTCGCGCGCAGAGGTTCCAGCAGCGCGGCGGGCAGCTCCTCGCTCTCCATGCCCACTCTGCTACGAGGAAGCTTCTTCAGGCGGGCAAGGAGCTTCGCGGTCAAATCCTGGACGGCGGCAAGAGGTTTCTCGATGGTGTAGCTCGCGAAGGTCTCGAGGTCGAGTTCCGCCTCCAAGCCTTCTGAAGATTCCATGTCGGCCAGGAACAGCGCGGGTTTCTCATTGCCTTCGCAAAACAGCACGCCCATGAGCGGCGAGAACGGAGACGGCCCGGTCTCGATCACGGCGCTGTAGCCGGTGAAATACCGCAGGCTTCCCAGCGAGCAAAGCAGCGCGTGCTCGATGTGATGTTCGCGAAGCTTTTGAGAAAGTTTCTCGAGTCGGGAGCGAGTCAAGTTCTTTGCGCCTCTATTCTGTGGCGGCGGTCTACCTGTCCCGACCTGTCCCGATGCTCTCTATCGGGATGCCTTATATCAGGATGACCGCCGCAATCACTGGAAATGACCTTGCTGCCCGGCCACCCTTCTCCACGCCGATGCGGGTCTCAGCGCAAGCGGATTATACATGGGAATGCCCAAGGCGGAAGCCCTGGTTTACGGGTTTCAGACGCTCGAGTGGAGGGAGGCGGCACGCGTCTAGTACCGTTCCAACTATTCAGAGCGATTCTCCGCGAGCGAATTGGCGAGCCTTTGTTGGAGGTGCATCGGTATAATGCATAGGCTCATTAAGTTGGAACGGCACTAGGCGTTTGTTTCAAGCTCGTGGACGACTCCCAGAAGATACTTGAGGCTGGCGGCCATACTTTCCGCCGGCGGCACGGCCGCCTCCCCATACTTGACGTCCTGTTCCACCACCATCCAGCCCGCATAATTGATTTCCACCAGCGCTCGGAAAAATGCCGGAAAGTGGACGCACCCCTGGCCGACCTGCGAAAACACGCCCGCGGCGATGGCCCTGTCGAAGTTCAGGCCCTGGCGCCGCACCTCGCCGAGCACCCGCGCGTTAATATCCTTGATGTGGACATACCTTAACAGGGACCGGTATTTCCGGGCTTCCTCGATGGGATCTCCGCCGCCGTACACGCAGTGACCGGTATCCAGGCAGAGCCCGACCCGCGTGGCTGAGACTGAATCGAAGAAGCGCTCCACTTCGAAGGGAGTCTCCACGTAGGTAGCTACGTGCGGATGAAACACCACGCCCAACCCGTACTCCGCGGAAACTCGCTCGACCTCCGCCACGATCTTCCCCACGTGCCGCCAATGCTCGGGTCGCAAGGACTGGCTGCCATCCACCGGCACGCGGCCTGCCAGGTTCCCCCGCAGTGGCGACTGGGCATCCGCAAGCACCAGCAGCGGCGACTGGAGGGCGGAGAGCAAGGCGCCGACCTGCCGGATGTGCTCCAGCACCGCCTGGCCCCGCGAGGGGTCACTCAAAGGCACCGGCACGAAGGAAGACAGCATCGCCATTCCCCGTTTGCTCAGCGCTTTTTCCAGCACTGCGGGGTCGGTGGGAAAGTAGCCGTAGGGGCCAAGTTCTGTGCCGGTATAGCCGCCGGAAAGCATCTCGTCCAGGATGCGTTCGTAAGGCTGCTCCCAGGCGGGGCCGGGATTGTCTTCCACGCCCCAACTGACCGGGGCGGAGGCAAAACGGAAGCGGGAAGCAGGTTGGCTCATCTCAGGACCCTTTCGCCGCTGGAGCGGCCGCCCCAACGTTCAAGCGCTGTCCGCTGCGGGCGCTTTGATAACAGGTTTCCATCAACTCGATCACCCGATAGCCGTCCTCGGCGGTCACCGGGGCGGGAGATTTTCCCTCCAGAGCGTCGACGAACAACTGGTCTTCCTCACGGTACCCCCACTTCTCATTGCGGGAAAGCAAACCAAAATCCAGAGTTGTTGTCGCGGCCTCCAGTCCGGTTGTAAAGGTGAGCCGGTCATCAAGGCGCGGCCGGGCGGACAGTCCACCCACGCCGCCTAGCGCGTCCCTTCCTTCCAGGGATGCCGGCTGGTGATCACTTTTTGTTCGGTGTAAAAGCGCACGGCGTCCTTGCCGTGAGCGTGCAGGTCGCCGTAAAAGGAACCCTTCCATCCGGCAAAGGGCAGGAAGGGCATGGGGGCCGCCACCCCGACGTTCACGCCCAACATGCCGGCCTCCACGCGGGAACAGTATTCGCGCGCCGCCGCCGCATTGTTGGTAAAGATGGAACTGGCGTTGCCGAACTCCGAGGAGTTCACGACCGCCAGCGCGGCCTCGAGGTCTTTTACGCGTATGACACACAGCACCGGGCCGAAGATTTCTTCGCGGTGAATTGTTGACCCCGGTTTTACCTCGTCGAAGATGGTGGGAGCCAGGAAGAAGCCTTCTCCGGCGGAGCCCTTGCGGCCGTCGAGCAGGAGCTTGGCGCCCTCGCTCTCGCCGATGTCGATGTAACGCAGGACGCGCTCGCGGTGCGCGGCGGTAATCACCGGCCCCATTTCCGTCGCCGGGGCGGCGCCGTCGCCCACCGCCAGCCGGGCGGCGCGCTGCCGCAACTGGGCCAGGAGCGGTTCCGCGACTTCCCCCACGGCGACCACCACGCTTCCCGCCAGACACCGTTCGCCCGCGCAGCCGAACGCGGAGCCGATAATCGCCTCGACGGTAGATGAGAGATCCGTATCGGGCATCACCACAATGTGGTTCTTGGCCCCGCCCAGCGCCTGCACCCGCTTCCCCTGCGCCGCCGCCGTCGCATAGACGTACCTGGCCACGGGTGAGGAACCCACGAAAGAGACCGCCTTGACCCGGGGATGCGCCAGCAGTTGCTCGGCGACCTGCTTCGCCCCGTGCACCACGTTCAGAACGCCTTGCGGCAAGCCCGCCTCTGCGAACAATTCCCCCAGGCGCGTGGCCGTCATGGGAGCTTTCTCCGAAGGTTTCAGGACAAACGTGTTGCCGCAGGCAACGGCCAGCGGGAACATCCACATGGGGATCATAGCCGGAAAGTTGAAAGGCGGGATTCCTGCGCACACGCCGAGGGGCTGCCGGATCGAATAGGTATCCACGCCGCGCGAGATGTTCTCTACCGTTTCGCCCATCAGCAGGCTGGGAATGCCGCAGGCGAACTCCACCACCTCGATGCCGCGTCGCACCGAACCGCGCGCTTCTTCCAGCGTCTTCCCGTGCTCGCGCGTCACCATCCGGGACAGTTCCTCGAAGTTGCGGTCCAGAATCTCCCGATAGCGAAACAGGATGCGCACGCGCTGGGTCACCGGCGTATCCCGCCACGCGGGAAAAGCTGCCGCCGCAGCCTCCACCGCCTGCTCCACCTCCTCCGCCGTACAAAACGGAACTTCCGCAATGACCCTTCCCGTCGCCGGATTGGTGATCGCCTGGCGCTCGCGCGATTTCGACGCGCGCCACCGGCCCCCGGCGAAGTATTTCAGCTCCGCAATCTCCGTTTCGACTTTCGGTGCAGCCATCTTGATTCTCTCCCCTTCTTCAGGTGTGGGCGCCGCGCCATGCCCGCTTCTCCGCTGGAAGCTCTTCGTTCCTCGCCGTCGATTCTGCGCGCGGCCGGTCGAGTCTAACGCTCCTCGTGCGGCGGCAAAAGCCTGATTAGCGGGAGGCAGCAGCCGCTGCGACTCCCTCGCCTGCCGTCTCACCCTGCCAGTACTGGCCCGCCAGCAGGCGGCGCACCGAAAAGTTGATCTTCTCCCATCCGGCCTGCTCTCGCGACACGGAGACTAACACGCCGGATTTCTCTGCCGGGATGCGCGTCGAGTGGAAGAGCACATCGGCCGTTTGCCGAGCGAATGCCATGACCATCTCCCAACCGGGCGCCCAGCGCCACCCGCCATCACAGGAAGTAGCGTTCCCGTTTGCACGCCGAAACATAGGCCGCGTGCGCCACCCCCTTCCGCGCGGAGGAGCTTGCGCAGACCCTTGTCTGGGAAGATATCTAGGGGTGGGGAGGAAGGATTTGCGGAATCTCCTTCTTCCCCCTTGCTTTGGTCTGATTCTGCCCTCAGACCCGACGCGGTTCGCGTAGCAGCCGGGCGGGAAACGTGATGATGGCCCGCAAGAGTTCGAGCACCCCTTCCACCGCGATTCCCACGATGCGGAAGGGAAGCAAAAGGAGCCAAACGATCGGATAAAGCACCAGCGCCAGAACCGCCAGCGGCCAGCAGAGAACCAGCAGGATACACCAGAGCAGAAACTTCACCATCGCAGTCTCCTCCCCGTCTGCCTTGCTATATTTTAATACGAAGGCGGTAGGAATTCGTTCCAGGACATTCACCGGCGATTGACCGTATCGCCCGCCCGACATAGAATGCCAGCTAGTCTTGATCGGTGTCGGAGTCAGACTTTGGCACGGCACACGTGAGGCAGGGCCTCTGGCTTCCAGCCAGCCGACTTGACAGCCGAATTACAATCAGCATTTCCCCAGGAGGTATCACATGCGCAGGGTGGTCGGGCAGGCTCTGGCATTAGCGCTTTGGGTAGCGACGCCGGCATTGGTCGGCGGGCTTCCCCAGGATAAGACGGAAGACCTGCTTCCCTCCGCCGGGGCTTTCACCCCTGAAGAGCTCAGCAAGAATTTCGGCCGTCAGCAGTTTACTCCCTATGGGGATAGCAAATTCTTTTTTGAGATCCTGATTCCCAACAGTTGGGAGTCGCGGTTGAGCGAGGTGGACCCTGACCAGCTTGCCCACGACGCGCAGGCGCCCGTCCCCATGGCGGAATTTGGCCCTGCCGGCGCCGACGACGTGGGGCTTCAGGTGCGCTACATGCGTGTGCCAGAGCAAAGTGGACTTGCCGCCTTTATGGATAAATACGCGCAGACGAATGGCGGGACCATCGTGGTTCGCCATGCGCTGGAAGTGAAGGGCCGGGCTGGGGAAGAGGCGCTGATGAAGATGAACTCCGAGGATCTGGGTCCGATGCTGGCGCGAGTGGCGGTGATTCGCCGCGGCGAGTTTGTCTTTATTGTTTCCGGGTCGGCGACCGAGGAGAAATACGAAAAGTACAAGCGCGCTTTTGGCGCGGTGGTGAATTCTTTCGATCCCTCGGGCAAGTGACTCCCACCTCGCGGGCGGGGGGTCTCAGGTCTGAGGCGGGGCCTGGGCCGCCTTCCATTGCACGAGTTCCCGCGCCAAGAGGTCCAGCCGCGAGAGCAGCTCCCGGTGACGCGCCTCCTCGGGGGGTGGCGCCTTGCCGATGAACGAGAGGGAGCCCCCCGGTTCCAGCACCGCGCGCTCGACTTCTTCCAACGAGGCGAAGCCCTGACGGTGCGCGGCGGCCTGCAGTTCGGGCAGGGCAATCAGTTCTTCCTTGAGCCGGTCCAACTTGATTTTCCCCTTCTCAATCAGCACGTCCTCGTCGCCTTCCACCAGGCGCTCGAGCTTCTCGTGCCTGGAGAGGAACCGCACAACGAAATAGTTCACCACCAGCAGGGTCGTGGCGCCCACGATTCCTCCCGTCACGGAATTGTCGTCACCGATGATGGCGTTCTGCACGGTGTTCGACAGGGTCAAGAGCACGACCAAGTCAAAGGGGTTGAGCTGGGCGAGTTCGCGCTTGCCCGCCAGCCGCAGTCCCACCACCAGGAAACCATACACAATCACCGGCCGCAGGACCTTCTCCAGGATCGGCAGGCCCAGGTGAAACATATCGATCCAGAGCTTCGCCTCCATTTTTCTCTCCTCAGGTATCGGAATGTCGATTTTTGACGGCAGTCGGTTGATGGGTCCGCCGGCATCAAATTGATTCGGCGGTTATCGCCGTGCCGGGTTCATGGTACCATTTTCCCATTCGTTGAACAGGGAACACATCGCCAGACCATTGGGGAAAACGATTCGCCGTGGAGGGTTGCCATGGACGCTTCGAAGCAAACTCGACGTGAGTTCCTGGGCAAGCTGGCGGGAGGGATGGCCGGCGCAAGCGCGGGCACGGCGCTGCTCCGGAACCCAATCGTTTCGCCAGCAGCGGGCGAGATGCCTTACCGTACGCTGGGACGCAGCGGGGAGAAGGTCTCGCTCCTGGGCCTGGGCGGCTACCACATCGGAATCCAGCGCGATGAGCAGGAAAGCATTCGCATCATCCGCACGGCCATCGATAACGGCATCAACTTCCTGGATAACTGCTGGGACTACAACGATGGCGAGAGCGAAGTCCGCATGGGCAAGGCGCTCCGGGACGGATATCGAAAGAAAGCTTTCCTCATGACCAAGATCGATGGCCAGGTGAAGGACGTGGCGGCAAGACAAATCGACGAATCCTTGCGGCGACTCCGGGTGGAGACCATCGACCTGGTGCAGTTCCACGAGGTCATTCGCCCCGGTGATCCCGACCGCATCTTTGGCCCTGACGGCGCCATTGAGGCCGCCCTGGCGGCGAAGAAAGCCGGCAAGCTCCGCTATGTTGGCTTTACCGGCCACAAAGATCCTGACATCCACTTAAAGATGCTCAACACGGCCTTCGCTCACGACTTTACCTTCGACGCCGTGCAGATGCCGCTGAACGTTATGGACGCCCACTACAAGAGCTTCACCAAGAAAGTGCTACCTGTGCTCGTCGAGCACGGCATCGGCGTGCTGGGCATGAAGCCCTTGGGCGGCGGCATCATCCTGCAAAGCAAGACGGTGACTCCCATCGAGTGCTTGCACTACGCCATGAACTTGCCGACCTCTCTGGTGATCAATGGCTGCGATAGCCTGGCGAGATTGAACCAGGCGCACGAAGCGGCGCGCACCTTCCGGCCACTCGCCGAAAAAGAAGTTGCCGCACTCCTGGCAAAGACCGCGGCGGCCGGGGCCCAGGGCAAGTTCGAACTCTTCAAGACCACCACCGAATTCGACGGCACTGCCCATAACCCGGAATGGCTGGGGTAGGGGGTTTGGCATCATCCGCTCCGTCAGGGCAAGGTTTCAGCCGTGGCGTGAGAAGACCCCAATAGTCTCTTTTCACGCTATTGGCCGCGAGGCCCCAGCAGCAAGAATCGCAAGTTGAACTCGTCCTCCCCCCTCGCTCTCGCCACAAGTCCACTCGTGCCCTTCCTCAGCCGTGCAAGCAACGAATCTCAGGCTACTGACAACTGAGAACTGAGTACTGACAACTGACTGCTGCCTACTGCTCTCCCGGCGCGGTGGGAACAGCGGCCGCCAGCCGCTTGGCGGTTTCCTTGAGTTGCCGCAGGTCGAGTTTGCCGCTGCCGAGAATAGGGAGTGCTTCTACTCGGAAGAAATTCTCCTTGCGCGGCAGCCACAGTCTGGGCAGGCCCGAATCGCGCAAACGCCGGAGCAGTTCGTCCACTTCCATCCCCAGCTCGGTGTGGAGCACCACCAGTCTCTCACCTTTCTGCTCGTCCGCCACGGAGGTCACGACCATCCGGGGCTCGAGACTCCCCAGCCCCTGGTGGAGCGCGTCTTCCACCTGGAGGTGCGGCACCATCTCGCCGGCAATCTTGGAAAAGCGCGACTGGCGGTCGGTGATGGTGATGCAACCGTGTTCGTCCAGACGCGCGATGTCGCCGGTGACATACCAGCCGTCCTCCCAGATGACCTGGCGGGTCTTCTCGGGCTCGCCCAGGTAGCCCATCATTACGCTGGGACCTTTCACCAGCAGCATGCCCTCGCGGTCCGGGCCCAGGGTCTCGAAGGTTTCCGGGCTGACGACGCGCGCAGCCACGCCGGGGATGGGGCGACCGACCGTGCCGCGCTTTGCATCCCCCGGCTCCTGGTCAGGCCCGAGCGCGCTCGAGGTCTGCGTCGAAACCACGGGAGAGAGTTCCGTGCAGCCGTAACCCTCGAAAAGTTCCAGGCGGAATTTTCCCTTGAATGCCCGGGCCAGCTCCGGCTTCAACTTTTCGGCGCCCACAATGGCCGCCCGCAAGGAGGCGAAATCCTCCCGCGCGCAGCGGCGCACATACTCCCACGCGAAGCTGGGAGTGCTGACCAGAAGGGTGACCTGGTGCTTGCGGCACAACTCGCCGATCGTGCGCGCTTCGAGCGGGTTGGTGTGGAAGGCCACGCCAATGCCGGAGACGGTGGGGAGCCAGAGTCCTACCGTAAGACCGAAGGAGTGGAAGAAGGGCAAGACACCCAGCACGCAGTCCTCGCGGTCAACATCGAGGGCCTGCTGCATGCCTTCCACGTTGGAGACGATGTTGCGGTGGCTGAGCATCACGCCCTTGGGAGTTCCTGTACTGCCACTGGAGAAGATGACCGTGGCCAGCGAATCCAGCTTCACCTCGCCAGGGATCAACCGGCGCCGCAGGAGCGCCGTCGGGAGCAAGCGGGCGGCGAGCATCCAGCCAATCTTGCTGAGCGTCGTGAAGCTCTTCGCTGCGTCCTCGATCATCACCATGCCGGGACGCTTGGCGATGGAGACGCGCTCGAGAAACTTCTCCGAGGTGAAGATGGTCTTAATCTCGCAGCGCTCCACGGCCACGTCCAAAGCTTGTGTGGACGCGGTGTAGTTCAGATTCACCGGCACGCGGCCCGCCATGCTGATGCCGAGGTTCAGCAGGGTGGTGGGGACCGTTGGTGGCAGAAGAATGCCGACCATCTTCTCATTCGCGCACCGCTCCAGGACCAGGCGGCGGAAGAGCAGCGCCCCCACCAGGGCCCGGCCGAAGTTCAGCTCCCGCCCCAAAGAGTCCGCCATGGCAAAGCGCCGCCAGTTGCGCCGGGCGGTGTCCAGGAACAGTTCCGGCAACGGCCGCTGATGGGCATCGCGGCGGGCAAAGGCTTCCGCGCTCAACTCGGCAAGGGCCTGCCGCACCTCGAAGGCGCTCGAATTCGGCGAAAGTGCCGGGCCGAAGCTGACCGTCACGGGATAGGGGATGCGGCGGGGCCACTTGAAAAAGAACCGCCCACCCGCAAGGCTCAGGATGTTGCCCCAGACGCGGTCGAGATGCACGGGGATGATGGGCACGTCCATACCGCGCCTGAGGCGCTCAAATCCGCGCCGGAAAGGCAGGAGGTTCCCCGTGCGGGTGACAGCGCCTTCGGCGAAGATGCACACCAGGTCGCCTTCGCGGAGCCTGTTTTGCGCCTCCTGCAACGAGTCCGCGATTTCCCGCGGTTTGTCTTCTTCGGCGATCGGGATTGCGCCCATCAGCTTCGCCAGCCAGTGAATGCCCGGGGTTTCGTACAACGGGCGATACATCAGGAAGCGAATGGGCCGGCGCGCGCGCGCAGCGATCAGGAAAGGATCGATAAACGAAATGTGGTTGCACACCAGCAGCGCGGGACTGCGCTTCGGCAGGTTTTCCTGGCCGCGCACTCGGATGCGATAAAAAGTGTGGGCCAGCAGCCACAGGCACAGCCGGATCATAAAGCGGTTCCCTCGTTGGGCGTCGAGGCGTGAGCCACCATCAAGAAGGGGAGGATCGTTTTGCGGACCCCCAGAACCTTCGCGGCGAGCCGGGAGACGCGGTCTGCGCCAGCCGCCGGAAGGCGGACGTTGTGTTGCAGGGCGATCGCCAGCTACTTTGCTCCTTCCCCGATTCTTCCTGCGCTCCAGCGGACGGCGTCCTGGAGCAGGTTCCGATACCCGGGGTGCAAGTGCGCGGTCTCACCGTGGCCGAGTTCAATGTAGACAACTCGCGACTTGGGATACGGGCTGATCCAAGCCACCGGGCCATCGCTGGTGGAGTTATCAGTTCGCAAAAGGATTTTCACCTCCGGGGAGATCCACATCCCCTTGTAGGTTTCGTCCCACAGGTGCAGCGCGCCGACGCGCGCGGTGATGGGGTGGCTCGTCACGACCTGAACATTCAATTCCTCATCGTGTTTGTAAGTGGAAGCAGGCGCGCCGCCTTCCGGATTGAGCAGGTACTTTCCGCCCACGACTTCCTTGTACCACCATTCCCAGCTCTGGTAGTCGGCGATGGCGTGATGAAGCACGACTACGCCCTTGCCGCTTTCTACGAAGTTCTTCAGGTTGATCTTCTCCGCCTCGGTGATTTCGTTGGACAGGTCATAGAGCACCAGCACGTCATAGTTCTTGCGGATGTCATTCTTAAAGGCTTCGTGGTTCGATACGGCGTGGTCCCAGCGCAAGTCTTCGGCGCCTTCGAAGACCGTGTAGAAGGAGGTGGGATAATCGTGCCCGCCCGTGACCACCAGCAGCCGTAGAGGTCGCGAGGCCGCTTTTGGTATGCCCGCGTCAGGCGGCAGGGTGACGGCGCCCGTGGCCACCCACTCCGTGCCTCGCGTGAAGGTGGAGACAAATCCCGCTTCCTGCATGGCGGCCACATCATGGCCGAGGGCCGTGTACAGCACCCGACCTTTGCCGTAGTTGACGGTCCAGATCATCGGCTCGTCCTTTCCTGTTCCGCCGTTCTTGGGATCGTCGAAGGCGGTAGCCAGGACATGCGCGTCGGGTGACATCCGATGGCTGTGGTAGAGCTCGTCTGAGGCCGTAAACGATTCCTTCATACCTTGCGTGACGGGATGATTCCGGTCAAGGAGCTTCACGGCGAAGCAGTGCCTGGGGGCGTGGCCGGTCTTGGGCGGGTCCTCGGACCAATAGCCGCCGATCATCTTGAGGTACTCCGGCCAGGGCGGCTGCTTGAGGCCCGTGCGCTTGTGGTTATCGCCCAGGACCTCCAGGCCCGTGAAGGCGTAGCTGGCGGCGTGAATCGCCACCAGCCCCCTGCCCGATTTGACGAAGTTCTCCACCGCCCTCTCCGTGACCTCTCCCCAGCGCGGGCCGTCGTAGTCGAGCACCAGGGCGTCGTAGGCTGCCAGGGTTGCTTCTGTCACGCCCGCCGGCTCCTCCTCCACGCGCACGTCGAACCGCCCGCTTTCCACCAGCACTTTGCGGAGAAAGGGTGTGGTGGTTCGCCAGTCGTGATTATTTCGTCCGGAAAAGATCAGGACGCGGACCGCCCCCGGCTTGAAGAAGGAGATCGTGTCCTGCGCGGGTGCGCCTGCCGCGGCAAACAACAAGGCCGCGAGTTGGGCTAGCAACGTGGCGATGGTTCGACAAGATGTAAACATAATTGGCCTCGGGTTCTGAAGGGAAGTGCGTGTACGCCGTAGAGACGTTCCGCTGCAACGTCCCGCTTGGCGAGACGGCCCACCGGGCCGTCTCTACAGTAAGGCATTCAAGTGCGCCAGGCTGCGCTTGGCTTGCTCCTCGGTCCCGCACTCCACAGACAGGACGCCGTGGTAATTCGCCTCGCGGAGAATGGCGATGACTCGCTTCCAGTCGATGACCCCGTCACCGCACGCGCACCCCACCGGTGTCCCGGTGACCTTGCCCCTTTCTGCTTCCGAGTGTTCGATGGCGATGTCCTTGGCGTGAACGTGCACCAGCAGGTGGCGAACGGCTTTCAGTCCTTCGTACGGGTCAACGCCGGCAAGGTAGGCGTTGCCCGTGTCATAGTTCACGCGCAGGAAAGGCGATTCCACCAGCCCGACGATGCGCAGCAATCCTTCCGTGGTGCAGGAAATGCTCTGGTGAGGTTCAATGCCGATGTAAACGCGATACCGTTCCGCGGTGCGCAGGACGGTGGCCAGGGTGTACTTCATGAGCGGAAAAGCTTCTTCCATACTCACCCAGGAAGGCCGGATTCCCTCGTCGGTATTCACCGCCGGCGCTCCAATCTGCGCGGCGAAGCGAATGGCTTTCTGCAAGTAGGGCACGCTGATCTCCGGGCGCATCAGCGGGCAGTGAGAACTGAGGCCGGAAGGCTTGACCCCGAAACCATCAAGGATGTCCTTCATTTCCCCGGGGTCATCGTCGAGCGAAAAGGAATGGAAGTATCCCGCCTCACTCAGCAGCTCCCGCCCATTGTGGACCATGGGCTCGACAAACCGGTAGCCCATTTGCGCGGCCCGCTCCACCCCTACGGCAAAGGGCTTGTCCTGGGAGCGGATGAATTCCATGTTGATGCCGGCGTGGATGCTCATACGTCCCACTCCTTCTGCCAGACGGCCCGGCTTTTCTTTTGATAGGCGATGTTGCCGATGTGGCAGGCCGTGGAAGAGTAATGTCCCGCCACCACGTCGGCGTTGGGTTGTTTGCGGGCGCGCATGCACTCGAGCCAGTTGGCCACATGAGTGTCGTTGGCGCCCGCACGGGTGATCTCGCCGAGCTGGGCGTTTTCCTTGCCGGGAAGGAATTTGTATCCGCCGCGGAAGATCGAGAGTCTTCCCCCCGTGCCCATGAAAACAATGTCCGCCGCCCCGGCCTCGATCATGTCCGTTAAGGTCGCTTCAAAAGTGACGTTCAGCTTTTCCGGGTACTCGAGGGCGAGGTTGACGTTGTCCGGCGTGTCCCGCCCGTCGTCATAGAGATAAATCCCGCCCGCGGCCACGGCGGCCAGGGGACGCTGAAGGTTCAAGAACCAGTGGACGACGTCCACCATGTGCACGAACAGCCCGCCGGTTTGCCCGCCCGTGGAGAAATCCCAGTAGGCGAAGCGATTGAAGTAGCGTTTCGCATCCCAGGGGATCTTGGGCAGCCAGGCCAGGCAGGCCTCCCAATCTAATCCCTCCGGCTTCTTCTCAAAACCTTTCGGGACCGGGGTGAGATAGCCGCCGTTGGCATTCCAGATGGTGCGAACCATATTGACTTTGCCGATGAGCCCGCTGTCAAAGAACTTCTGCTTGGCTTCCAGGAAATGGGGCGTGCTCCTCTGTTGCATGCCCACCTGAACGATGCGGTTCGTCTCGCGGACGGCGCGCACCACCCCCGGCCCCTGCGCGGGCAGCGAGGTCATGGGCTTCTCGACGAACACGTCCTTGCCGGCTTTGCAGGCATCGATGGTCATCTGGGCATGTACGTGGTCGAAGGTTCCGATGATGACGCCGTCGATGTCCTTGCGGTCCAGTAGTTGGCGGTAATCGGCGTACTTGGCGAGCGTCCTGCCCGCCGTCTCTTCGCCCTGGTCGCGCCGCACATCCCAGATGTCCGCGACCGCCACCCACTCGAGGTTGCCGGCTTCGTTGGCGCGCTTCATCAGGTAGGCGCCGCGCTGGCCCGAGCCGATGATGCCCAGGCGAATCCGGTCATTCGAGCCCAGCACGCGCAGGGCGGCGGCGGCGGTGGCCGCGCCCACCATGAAAGTCCTTCGCGAAATGTTCGTTGTCACTTGTGTCCACCTCCCTTGGATTGAGTTGTGGTCTCCGTTTTTTGGAGAGGCCAAGCTCTGAAGCGTCGTGAATTCCAAAAGGTTGCTGCCGGGCAATTGCCATAGACTGGCGAGAGTGAAGGGCAGCAAATCGAGGAAGACATTTCAAATTCTTCCCGACTCAATTTCAACGATGACGATGACGCTGGCGATACCATACCAGAAGGATTGCAGATTTCAACTGCGCCTTTGCGGGAAACCTTCTTACCCCCGCAGAGGAGGGTTCACTTGCGGTTCGGGCTGAGACGGTGCGGCGAGATTACCGGCCGGTGATCTCCGCGTAGCGAAGCTGCTGCTTCGCGATGTCCCGCGGGTAACGGACCTGGACGTCGGCGATCTTGCCGTTGGCCCCGAACTGCGGTTCGAGATCAGGGTTGATGCCCGCCCAGTAGATGGGCAGGCCCAGCTTCTTGTACCGCTCCACCACCTGGTCGCGCCAGGCGGTCGAGAAGTGGATGCCGTAATGGGTGATGAGCGCCCGGGCGGCCTCGTAGTCCCCTTCCGCCTTGATGCGCATAAGTTCGGCCAGCAGCAGGCCCACGCCCTGCCGCATCTTGTCGTAGTCCCTCGCCACCATGTAGATCTTCCCGTCGCGCTCGAGGGGTTCGAGGGCGCCGGTTCTCTCCCGGATGTAGTTGATGATGAGCTGCGTCCCGCGCCGGTGGTCTTCCTCGATCATGTCGCCGGTGGGGACTTCGCGCAGTTGCACCAGCACGGCGCGGGCTTCGCCGTCATAAGCCGCCTTGGCGACTTCCAGGTTGGGGATGGCGCCGATTTCAATGAGCTTGGGGTCAAAGAAATTCCACATGGCCACCAGATCAGCTCGCGCCTCTTCGAGCGTCGAGTAGTATTCCTTGAGATACGAAGCGGGTTCGCCAGTGAGCTGGGGATTCATCTTCCCGGAGCCGTGTCCCAGCACCTCGTGCATGGCCGTAAAGAGGTCGTTCGCGAGTGTGCGGTACTTACGCGCCCGCTCGATCTCTTCCGGCGAGTAGGCGAACTCCTCCGTAACCTTTTCACCGCTGGCGGCGTTGAAAGCCCGCGTCGAGCCGGTAAAGATGAAGCTCTTGCTGCCGAACTTGTCGTGGATCTCCGTTTCGTTCGGCAGGTTCTCGCCGATGGTGTTCACATCAAAGTCGCCCGTCTCAATCAGCGCCTCAACGGCCTTGGCCACGGGCGGGTGGGGGTTCTCCAGCTTGTACTTCGCTTCCCAGGGCGCGCGCTGCTCGAAGTAGGCCGCCTGGGCCGCGAATCCCTTCATCAGCTCGTTCATCTTTTCATCCACGACGGTCACGTAAGCCTGCGACGCCCCCTTGATGCCCCGCGCGTCCTTATAGACCTCGATGAAACCATTGGTGAAATCGATCGGGGAGTCGTCGCGGACCCAGTCGATGTTGAACTGCCGCCAGTCGGCCGGGTCGCCGGTCTGGTAATAGCGGATGAGGTCCTTGAAGACCTTCTTCTGCGATGCACTCGCGTAGGGAAGCGCCATGGTGAGGTAGCGGATGGCGCGCGCCAGTTCGTCCGCGTAGAGGCCCGGGGGAACCTTCCCGTCGGGTGTGCCGGCCCGGTAAACCTGCTCCAGCAGCTTGCCGTTCTTCTTCACCAGACGCGAGTTGAGTGGATATCTCTCCGCGAACCCCTGGCGGTCGCTCGAGAGCACCCCCGCATACAGGTTGTTGGCGCTCGCCGCCAGCGGGTCCTCGCCCTCTTTGGGATTCTTCACCGTCAGCATCGGCTCGAAGTCAGGATCGAAGAAGGGCTTCCGGAGTTCTTCCAGTTCCTTTGCAAGCTTTGCCAGCGGGCCCAGCCGCGCTCGGTTCTTCAAGGCCTGTTCGGCCGTAGCCTTCAGTTCCTCAAAGGTGAAATCCGGCAGAAACTTGCGCGAGGTGAAGGAGTTGTGGTTTCCCCGGTTCGCCCAGAAGAGTTTGGTGTAGTCGGTGATCTTCTTGAGCACCGCGGGATCAATGCCTTTCGGGTGCTTCAGGATCTCCTCCAGCAGGTGTTTTTGCCTCAGGCCGTAAGCCGAATTCTGGTCATACACAATGGGGTTCACGGCAATCGCCGCCATGGAAAGCCAGTAAGCCACGACCTTCTGCTTGAACGGCATGTCGCTGAAGTTGTCGGCGTAGAGCTGCAAAAAACCTGTCTGGCCGACACGATCCACCAGGGTTTCTCGTTCAGGTTTCAATTCCTGAGGGTTCGCAACCGGTATTAGGATCATCAAAATAACGAGGAAGCTGAGGAAGAGTCTGAGGGTCACTAAACGGCTCCTGTTGAGAGACTGGACAGAGGGTTCTTATAACAGATTTCCTTGATGAGTCACCAGCAAAGATTCGCGGAGAGGCAATATTGTGAGGCCAAGCCCGCAGCCAGCCCCATGATCTGGCCCTCTCAATCCTCCAACCCAGATCCATCTGAGGCCCCAGCTAGAACCACCCGGAGCGCGATTCAGGTGTTGCCTGGGGTATCCCAAAGAAGCCGCTCAGCTATAGAAACTTTAAGCAGTTGCTGCTGTGGATCTATGTAGGGTGCTATCTAGCTGAAAAATAAGGCACCTTCCGGAGGGAACAGACATCATGTCTATCGGCGCTATTGCAAATCTCCACATCATTACCATTAATCGCCACACTGTCCGCTTTTCCTCGGTTTTCTCAATCACCATAACTCTCAGAAATACAATGAATTACCAGCATATCGCGGGTTCCAGTCCACTTCCGTCTCGGCGCAAGACGTGCAATTATCCACCTCGGAAAGCGCCCGCTCCGTGTGCCCGATAAGCTCCTGGCGTGCGGAACCCAGCGAGGCGGGAGGTGTGAAATGGTAGCTGTACTGGTACTTGCCACGTTCGTGGTTTTTGTTTTGGCGGACTATTACTTACAAACTCGCCGCCCCCAACCGGTCGTCATAGCCACGCCAACTGTGGACACCGAGGAGGTCGCGTTGCCCCTGAATATGGTGGGAGGTTTCAAAGTGCCCGCGCATCTTGCTTATCACCCCGGCCACGCCTGGGCGATGAAAGAGTCGCGGCAGCTCGTCCGGATTGGCTTGGACGATTATGCGGCGCGTCTGTTAGGCCGGATCGACCAGCTTGAGCTTCCGGCGCGGGGTCGTTGGCTCCGGCAAGGGGAGAAGGGCTGGACGCTGGGCCGGGGAAATCACCGCTTTGAGATGCTTTCCCCCATCGAGGGTGAAGTGGTCGACGTCAATCCCGAGGTCCTGAAGGATCCTTCCGTCCTTCACAAGGATCCCTACGGGGTTGGCTGGCTCATTTCGGTGAATGCGCCCGCTGCCGACGCAAATTTGAAGAACCTGCTGCGCGGTCGGCTGGCCCAGCGGTGGATGGAAGAATCGGTCGCCGCTCTTCATAGCCAGATCAGTTTCTCACCCGGCACCCACCTGCAAGATGGTGGCCGCGCCGTGCTCGACGTCCTGGCTGAGATCCCGGAGGAGCGTTGGGAAAAGCTCGTCCGCGCCATGTTCCTGGCGTAATTCTTGCGCGCCGAAACGCCAGCCTGACGGCGGTCTGAAACGAGTTCACTCCTCTGAGGAGGTTTGATCATGGTTGCGATCTTTGTGGCACTGATGTTTATCGTACTCATTCTGGTTGATCTGGTTGTGCAGAGGGTTGAAGCGAGGCGCGGGGAAGCCGCGTTGCGTCTGGGCGGAGCGGGGGTTGCCGCACGAACGGCAGCCTGGAGAAGCGGAAGGGGCGAGAGGTGGGCGCTCCCAGAGGGTGTCTACCTGGCGGGGGGGCATTCCTGGTTGCGCCCGCAGGCACACGGCGAGCTCGCTCTAGGGGCCGATGCCCTGGTGGGCTACGCCCTGGGCAGGGTGGGCAGCGTGATTTTGCCCAGAGTCGGAGCGTGGTTGAAGAAGGGTGATCCGCTCTTTCACCTGGCGTTGGAAGGCGGCGTCTTGACCGTGTCCGCGCCGGTGAGTGGGGAAGTGGTTGCGGTGAATGACCGCCTCAAAGAACGCCCCGGTCTGGTCGCGGAAGAACCCTACGGGAACGGGTGGGTCTGTGCGCTTGCCCCCGCCTGCCTGGAAAAGGAATCCCGGGGCATGCTGGTTGGCTCGCAGGCCGCCGCGTGGCTCGACCGCGAGTTCCATCGCTATCGTGAATTCCTCTCGGCACAGGCCGCTCATGATCTGGCGCTGGGCGCTACCAGCCAGGACGGCGGCTTACCGGCCCCGGGCTGCCTGGCCCATTTCGACCCGGGAGTCTGGAGCGCGTTCCAACAGCAGTTCCTGCGTGCCTGACACCGACGCCGCACTGGACGTGTTGGGTGCAGCCACCTCACCATCCGGAATGGTCCGCTACCGCAAGTTTAGGAGATATCTCAACTGGGGCAGTCGCCAGAGAATCGAGAAATACCGCTACGAGTTGAGCCATCTTTCCCACCTGGCAAAAAGTCCCCTTGCTTAAAAACTCAACGAAAGGAGGAGGCTGCCCAGAAAAACGGACAAAGCGTGCACAGAAATATGGGCAAATCGCCCTGTTTCTAGCCTGGCTGTTGAAACTTTTGGCATGGTTCGTGCCCCATTTCAGCGAGGCGAGGCTTTTCTCACGGACTTTGGGTTCCCTCGCTCGACCGAGGGAGATCTTGAAAAAATGCGCAAAGCCATTCTGGTGGACACAACACGATGCATCGGCTGCGGCGCCTGTGTGGTGGCGTGCAAAGAAACCAACGGCCTGCCCCAAAACGATGACAAGGAATTGTCCGCGGATACGTTGAATGTGATGGAAACCCACGGGGCGGTCTTCGTGCGCAAGTTCTGCATGCACTGCCTGAACCCCACCTGTGTTTCGGTGTGCCCCGTGGGGGCGCTGCAGAAGATGGCCTTCGGCCCGGTGGTCTACGACGCCGACCGTTGCATGGGCTGCCGCTACTGCATGATGGCCTGCCCCTTCAGTATTCCCCGCTATGAGTGGAAGTTGACGCTGCCGAAAGTGAAGAAGTGCACCATGTGCGCGCCGCGCCAGGCTCAGGGCAAACAGCCGGCCTGCACGGAAGTGTGCCCGGTCCAAGCCAGCATCTTCGGCGAGCGCGATGGCCTGCTGCGTGACGCGGAAAGCCGCTTGAAGCAGAATCCCAGCGGTTACATCCAGCACATCTACGGCAAGGAAGAAGCCGGAGGCACCTCGGTCCTTTATCTCTCCGCAGTGCCATTTGAAGCGCTGGGCTTCCCGACCAACGTCCCGCGCGATCCCCTGCCCATGTACACCTACCGGGTGCTCTCCGAGATTCCCATGCTGGTGACGTTCGGCGGTGTGCTGCTGGGCGGTATTTGGTGGATCACCAACCGGCGCGAAGAGGTGGCGAGAGCGGAGAACCAAGAAGGGAGCAGGAAGTAGGGAACCGTTCGCGGTCCGTGGCTAGTAGTCCGTTGTCCGTTGCCGATCGCCGCGGGATGAGTAGCCACTGGCCACTGACAACCACTGACGGACGGCCAGCCAGTGACAACTGATAACGGAACACGGACAACTGACCGTCGACGACGGAGAATGATGATGGCCTGGGACAAGCTTCCGAGACTCACATTCTGGCGCGCGGCGTTGGTGCTGGTCCTCGCCGCCGGCTTCTATTCCACCCTGCTGCGTTTTGCCAAGGGCCTGGGCGCGGCCACCGCCTTGAGCGACCGATTCCCCTGGGGGCTGTGGATTGGATTTGATGTGCTGTGCGGTGTGGGCCTGGCGGCGGGTGGATTCACCTTGGCGGCCATCGTTTACATTTTCAATCTCAAGAGGTTTCATCCCATTGTCCGCCCCACGATCCTGACCGCCTTCCTTGGCTATGCGTTGGTGGCCGTGGCGCTCCTTTACGACCTCGGGCGCCCCTACCGCATCTGGCATCCCATCATTATGTGGAACCCCCACTCCGTGATGTTCGAGGTGGCCTGGTGCGTGATGCTCTATCTCACCGTCCTGGCCCTGGAATTCTCACCCGCGGTCTTTGAACGTTTCCGCCTGGAACGCCCTCTCACGATCATCCGCTCCCTGACCATTCCCCTGGTGGTCGCGGGGGTGCTGCTCTCCACCCTGCATCAATCCTCGCTGGGCAGTCTTTACCTGATTGTGCCTTCGAAACTGCACCCCTACTGGTATTCCCCGCTTTTGCCCGTTTACTTTTACGTTTCGGCGATCGGGGTGGGGCTGGCGATGGTGATCTTCGAATCGAACCTGAGCGCCCGCGCGTTTGGCCAGCAGATTGAAATGCCGCTCCTGGCGGTCCTGGGAAAGGCCATGGCGGTGGTGCTGCTCTTCTACGGCGTGATGCGCTTCCGGGACCTGGGTACGCGCGGGGCTTTGAGCCATTTGCGCGAGCCCTCCACGGAAACGCTCCTGTTTGTTCTGGAGATTCTGATCGGGCTGGTGATCCCGATCCCGCTGCTCTTCCTTCGCAAGGTGCGCGAGAACCGCGAGGGACTCTTCGCCGCTGCGGTTCTGGTCATTGCCGGTTTCCTGCTCAACCGCCTGAATGTTTCCATCACCGGCATGGAAGCTGCCAGCCATGCCCACTACTTCCCGAAGTGGACGGAGGTGGCCGTGACGCTTTCCATCGTGGGCGTGAGCTTCCTGCTCTTCGCGCTGGCGGTGCGCTACCTCAATGTGTTTGAGCCGGAAGAGTTACCGGCGCCTGCGGTGGCCGGGCAGGGTGCGAGAAGGCAACTCATTTCGGCATGAAGCCATGAAAACTCATTCCGAGAGGTCCCGGAAATTCTGATGCGATGGTTGAGCAACAGTCTGGCGACGAAGCTGACGCTCTGCCTGGTCGGCAGCATGGTCTTGCTCTTTGGTCTCTACGGCTACCTGAACTTGCGTCTCTGGCGCCAGACCCAGCACGAGATGATCTTCCAGAGCGCGGATCGCATTTCCGATACCATCCGCCGCAGCATCCGTTATTCCATGCTCCGCAACCAACGCGCGGAAGTTCTTCACATCATCAACACCATCGGGCACCAACCGGGCATCAGCAAAATCCGGATCTTCAACAAGGAAGGCAACATCACGGTTTCTACGGATCCGCGGGAGGTCGGCACGTTCGTGGACAAGAAGGCGGAGGCCTGCTACGTCTGTCACGCCCAGGCCCAGCCCTTAACCCGCCTCGACCGTCCCGACCGGATGCGCATTTACAGGGCGCGGGATGGGACACGCGTCCTGGGGCTGATCAGCCCCATTGAGAACGAACCCGACTGCTCCAACACCGCCTGTCACGCCCATTCCGCCGCGGGCAACCAGGTGCTGGGGGTTCTGGATACGGACCTGTCTCTGGCGGCGCTGGACCAGCGGGTGGCGGCGTGGCAGCGGCAGCTTGCGCTCTTTACGGCCATTGCCATCTTGATGGTCAGCGCGATTGCGGCGGGCTTTGTCTGGCTGATGGTGCGCAAGCCGGTGCGCCAGTTAATCGCAGGGACATGCCACGTGGGTCAAGGCGAGCTGGACTATTCCATTCCGGTGACCAGTGGGGACGAGATCGGCACCCTGGCGGTTTCCTTCAACACCATGACGGCCCAGCTCAAGAAAGCCCAGGAAGAAATCCTGGAGTGGACCAGGACGCTGGAGGTGCGCGTGCAAGAAAAGACCCAGGAACTCGAGCGCGCCTACCACCACCTGGTCCAGTCGGAAAAGATGGCTTCGCTGGGGAAGCTCGCAGCCGTGGTCGCGCACGAAATCAACAATCCTCTGGCGGGGATTCTCACTTACAGCAAGCTGATCGCCCGCATGCTGGACAAGGGGTTGGAGCGCGCGGAGCGCCGCGCGGAAGCGAAGAATCATTTGGCGCTGATCGAGGGGGAAAGTCGCCGCTGCGGCACCATCGTGAAGAACCTGCTCACCTTCGCTCGCCAGGCCCCCTTGAATCCGCAAAAGAACGACCTGAACGCCATCGTGGAGCGTGGGCTGCTGCTGGTGGGCCACCAGTGTGATTTGCAGTCCATTGACCTGGAGAAGGCCCTGGACGCCGGCGTGCCACCCATCTATTGCGACGCCGGCCAGGTGCAGCAAGCCTTGCTCGCCCTGCTGATGAACGCAGTGGAAGCCATGCCGCGGGGTGGGCGCCTGAAGGTCGGGACCTCTTTCAACGCCGCCTCACGCGAGGCCCGGGTGGTGATCAGCGATGAGGGCCCCGGCATCCCCGAAGATGTTCTGCCTCATATCTTCGAACCCTTCTTCACCACCAGGGAGGAAGGGAAAGGAGTGGGGCTGGGGCTCGCCATCGCTTTCGGAATTATTCAACAGCACGGAGGCAACATCGAAGTGGTTTCCACAAAGCAAAAGGGGAGCACCTTCACCGTCACCTTGCTGGAGGAAGCGCCGGGGGTGAGTCCCGGGGAAGCCGCCTCTTTCGCCCCGGCGGCTTGAGAATCTGTAGTGCCGGCTTTCAGGCCGGCAAGGGGAGCGGCGGTCGGCGCCAGGTCTGACACCCTCGGGAACCGCCCTGCAAGCAACTGTAGCGGCGTTGCATGACCGCCGAGTTCTTGCCGCGCAGACCCGCTCTTTGGGTCTGCGGCTCTCCAACTGCCGCGGCGGTCTCCGACCGCCGGGAAGCCCTGTACCCGCGACTACCGGGCTGCGCCTCATCGCCTCGCGGAGTTTTCAAGGGAGCACATTATGAATTCCAAAGCTAGCATTCTGATTGTGGACGACGAGAACGTCGTGCGCGACTCGCTCGGCAAATGGTTCGAAGAAGAGGGTTATAGCGTCGAGACGGCCTCCACCGCTCGCGACGCCCTGCTCAAGCTGCCCAGCCAGCGTTGGGACTTGGCCCTGCTGGACATCAAGATGCCCGGCATGGATGGCCTGGAGCTTCAGCGCAAGATCCGCGAGGTCGACCCGGAAATCATCATGATCATCATGACCGGCTACGCCTCGGTGGAGACGGCTGTCCAGGCGCTCAAGGACGGCGCCTACGACTACATCATGAAGCCCTTCGACCCCGATGATCTGGCGCACGCGGTGCGCAAAGCCCTCGAGCATCGGCGCACCAAGCAGGAGAACGTCTGGCTGCGCGAAAGCCTGGCGGAAGTTCAGCCCCGGGATCTGGTGGGACAGAGCCCGCCCATGCAGAAAGTGTTGGAGCTGGTCCGCACCGTCGCCTCCACCGACACCACCGTCCTCATCCAGGGAGAGAGCGGCACCGGCAAGGAACTGGTGGCGCGCGCCATCCACAACTTGAGCCCACGCCGGTTTATGCCCTTGGTGGCCATTCACTGCGGTGCGCTGACGGAAACCCTGCTGGAGAGCGAGCTTTTCGGGCACGAAAAGGGCGCCTTCACCGGCGCGCAGTACCGCAAGAAAGGAAAATTCGAAGTGGCGGAAGGGGGCACCGTCTTCCTGGACGAGATCAGTGACATCAGCCTGAAAACCCAGACCGACCTGTTGCGGGTCTTGCAGGAAAAAGAGGTCACGCGCGTGGGAGGCACCCAGACGATCAAAGTGGATTTCCGCGCCATCGCCGCCACCAACAAAGACCTGGAAGCGGTGGTCCGGGAGGGGAGCTTCCGCCCCGACCTCTATTATCGGCTGAACGTCTTTGGCATCACCGTCCCGCCCCTGCGCGCGCGGATGGAAGACATCCCGCTGCTCGCCGACCACTTCCTGCGCAAGTATGCGCGCGCCATGAACAAGCACTTTACGGGGATCAGCCGCTCGGCCCTCGATGTCCTGATGAACTACCACTGGCCGGGAAATGTGCGGGAACTCGAAAACGCCATCGAGCGCGCCCTGGTGATTGGGCGCGAACCGGAAGTGCAAGCTTCCGATTTCCCCCTGCAAATCTCCGCCGGCCCCCAGCCCCTCTCCGGCCTTTCCCTGGAGGAGGTGGAGCGCGCGCACATCCGGCAGGTGCTGGAGTCGTGCGATTGGAACCAGACGCGCGCGGCAAAAGTCCTCAAGATCGACCGCGTCACGCTTTACAACAAGATCAAGAAATATGGATTCAAGAAGGCTGATGCCGCTGCGTCATGAGAATCGTCTCCCTGATTTCGGTCGGCGAAGTCGCCCGGGGCCACCTCGAATCGCTTGCCGAGGGATTGGCCCTGCGCATGCGCGTGGCCTCTTCCATCCATGCGGACGGCCTGGACCCGGCTTTTGCCTTTAACCCCCTGCGCGGCCAGTTCCACTCCACGGAAATCCTGAAGTGGCTCACCCAGCACGCCACGGCCGAGAACTGGCGCGTGCTGGGGGTGAGCGAGTTGGACCTCTACATCCCGATTCTCACCTACGTCTTCGGCGAGGCTCAACTCCGCGGCCGTTGCGCCGTGGTCTCCCTGTACCGCCTGCGCCAGGAGTTTTATGGGATGCCCAGCGACCCCCAACTTGTCAGCGAGCGGCTGTTGAAGGAATCCCTCCACGAGTTGGGCCACACCCTGGGACTTCGTCACTGTCCGGATTACCGCTGTGTGATGAGCTCTTCGCACGCCGTCGAGAATATTGATTTGAAGGTGGCGGAGTATTGCGCCACCTGCGCGCCCGCACTGGCGCTGGGATAGGCATTCGGGCGGGTGGACATTTTGTCTATTTGCAAGCCATCCCCTCAGGTTCATTATGGAGGGGGGATTACTCGACCACCTGGGGGGAGGTGGGGGGCTGCACAATTTGTCTCTTCGGCCAACGAACTGGAGGTCGGCAGAGGTAGAGGCACGCTCTAGCCCGGCACTTCTGCCAACCTGCAGGTGACCGCCACGGAAAGCGCACGTGCCGACCTCAAGGTCGGCGCTTGGGGAGAAGAAAGTGGCTCGCTTTAGCGACCTATTCTCGCAGGCACAGACGCGGATCGAAGCCTTAACGGAAGTGCAGGAACCCCTGCGCACTCTTCCGTCAATCCTCGAGACTGCGGAAAAGCAGGGTGGGCTCAGTGTCGAGGATGCCGCCTCGTTGCTGGCCTGGGGACACGACCCGAGCCGCCGCAAAGAAATTCTCGCCGCCGCCAAGCAGGTTCGCCAGCGAGTGGCCGGCAAGACAGTCGAATTCATCATCCCGGTCTATCTCACCAGCTTTTGCCGGAACGACTGCCTGTACTGTGGATATCGCAAAAGTAATCCCCTGGCGGAGCGGGTGCGCCTGAGCCTGGAGGATTTGGGCCGCGAACTCGACCTGATTCTCTCCTGGGGTCACCGCCAGATCGAGTTGGTGCTTTCGGACGACGCGGAACTCGGCGCCGATAAGCTCGTCTCCTACGTGGAGCTGACACGCCAGAAGCTGGAGGCTGTCGGCGGGGGCGTGGTCGCGGTCTGCTCGCCGGTTTATGAAGAAGCGGACTATCACCGGCTGCGCGCCGCAGGCCTCCACTGGGTGGTGGAGTGGCAGGAGACCTACCACCAGCCGCACTTCGACCGTTGGCACTTCTCCGGCTCCCCCAAGCGGCATTACCAGTTTCGCCTGGATCTCTGGGACCGCACGATTGCCGCCGGGCTCACCCGCTTTGGCATGGGCGTTCTGCTGGGGCTCTACGCATGGCCCTTCGACGTCCTCGCGGTGATTGAGCACGGCAATTACCTGCGCCAGACCTACGGCCTCCACCCCCATGCCATCGGCATCCCCCGCTTGAAGGCGGCGCGCGGCGTCCTCGCCACGCAAAGGCCTTCGCGCTTCACCGTCTCCGATGAAGACTACCGGTTCATCGTCAGCATTTACCATCTCGCCTTTCCGCGTTCACGATTGTTCTTCAACACGCGCGAGGACTACCAATTCAACCTCTCCATGGTAGCGGGTGGAGACCTTTTCACGGTGGATTGTGAAACTTTGCCGGGGGGCTACTCGCGAGGACACCTGCCGGGGCAGTTTTCCACTCACTCCTACCCGCCCCGCCGGGAAGTGGTGGCCGCCCTCGAGCAGCGAGGGTTTTCCTGCCGCTACCTCGCGGAAGAAAGAGAAACCCCGCAAACTCCCAGCCGGTCCCGCAGAGCGGGACTGGATGTGGAGCGGTGGGCGCGCGAGCACGAGCAGATCCGCGCTCGAACCAGGGATTTCGAACTGGAGTTGTCACGGTCAGTCGCCACGCCACCCGCCGAGCGGCAAGCGGCAGCCGCGGTCTTGCGTACGATCCTGGAGTTCTTCTCAACCGTGGTGATCGAGCATTGCCGCAACACCGAAACGTTCCTCTCTCCCGCCTTGGAGCAAGACGCTCGCCACGACCTCCGCGCCTACCACGAGCGGTTTGGGGTTGACCTGGACAAGTTCGAAAGACAGATCGCCTCTTACGAACTTTCCGGCGACCCCACGGTGCTCGGGATGCTGGGGAATCGGATCCTCCGCGAGTTCCGGGAGCATCTCGGGGCGGAAGAAGAGTTGTTGGGAGACTGGTCCGGTGCCGCTTCGCTGTCGCCCGGACGAAAGATGCGCACTTGAGTACCTGTGCGAAAAACCCACTTCTGTAGCGGCGGTCTATGACCGCCGCCCGGGCTCGGCGCTTCCGCACTTGGCGGGCGCCGGGCGAGGCAAGAAATCGCAAGCCGGGGTTTTCGCACCGGCTTTCGACGCGAGCGAGTGTGAACGGTGAAAGTGCCCGGACCCTAACGGTGGCTGTGAAGACTGCCCGGGAAATTGGAGGGTGCCATGCCAGCTTTCCTTCCCTTTGTCCTGATCATTCCTTCCTCCTTCCACGACCGATCACGCCATCCGCGCGCCTGCCAGGAACTGAACATTCATGAGGAGCTGGTAGCGGGTTGTTTCCTCACCGGCCATCCCGACATCAAGGAGCCGGTGGGTGGCGCCACGCTGGGCTTTGGCGAGGAACGCGTCTTCCTCTTCGGCACGGGATGGGGGCCTCTGGGCTCGGTGAGTTACGAGTCCATCCTGTGGGTTGCGGTGGAAGGTCACGAGGACATCCTGAAGCGCTTCGACGAATCGCGCTTGATGCTGCTCGGACACAAGGTGTTGGCCTTTCGCGCCCGGGAGTATGCCGGCGGCCCCTATGTGGTGGTGGAGTGGGAAGACGCTGAGCGCCGGCGTCACGACGGGATTTTCTGCTTCGAGGGGCTGGCGGCGGACAGCCGTGCCCGCAGCCTGCGCGACGCCATCCTCCACCACGCGGTGCACCACCGCCGGGCCAGCGGCGCGCGCAGCCAGGAGCGCTTTGCCGGCCTGCTCGAGGCCTTTGAAGTTCGCCGCTGCGAGCACTGCGGAAAGGTGCACCGACCGCCCGCGCCGGGGAAGGAGAAATCTGCGGCGTGAGCCGGCGGCCCTCGCTCGCCCCGGCCTTGCGCTACGCCCCGATATTATGCCGTTGTCGATAGTTAGCCTAGGCTACATCTTCCAATTCCGGAGGCTCCGCATTGCAGACTCCCCCACGCCGGGCGCGGCGCAGGGCGGCTGTTTCGGGCACACTGCGATCTGCCTATGGCGCCATGCCGGTCTCCCTCCCCGCCTTTCTGAGTGCGAAGTTGAAGTGAACTCCCATCATTATTGCTTTTCGCCGGGGACAGCCCAAACACCTCTACCGGCCTTGGTCAGAGCGAGCGCTGCCATCTCTATCAGATTTTTCAACGGGCGACGATCTGTTGCGCTTTTCGTCTGCCTAATAGTTGTCCCATGACTGCGACATAATGTCCCTTTCCAGTTATAACCTATTTCAACTTGACAGAATTCATAACTCGTAGTAAACCACCTGCGATAGGCTGGTTATCTTTGGCGGCCACAAAGACAAGCCCAAAGCGGAGGCATGGTTAGCTTCCTTCTAGGGGGAAGGGGGCGACCCAAAGTCAACAGGAGGTCTTTTTACTCGCCTTCATTGGGGCGAGGGAAAGCCTTCTAACAACAAATTCTTTCTTCGCGATCACTTTTCTCGCCCTGCCGACCACCAGCCTCGCGCAAGCGCCGGCAGGCGGCGTTCCCCGGGCTTTGGGTGATGCTTCCGGCGCGATGACACCGGGTGCTGGAGTTGAGCTGAGTGGCCTGGCGCTATTGCGGAGCAGTTGAATGAACACTGGTAGTGCAGGTCTTTGCCGCTTACTAAACGCGCGTGCAGCGGCTGGTGGTTCAAGATTTCCAAAGGCTTTGCAAGTATTTCCGCTCCGTCGCTGCCTTCATTTTTCAGCTTGTATGCAACACAGCCTTTTCCTTGATTCAAAGGGGTAACGCGAAGCTTTGAGTTGCGCGCCCCCACTGAATTGAAAAGATCCTTTCTGAAGGGGGAAGTTAACATGACGAGACGATTGCACATGGCATTCTTACTTGTGCTGGCGGTGGTAGCGCTCCTGGCAATCGCGCCGCTGCCTCTGAATGCACAGACGACGGTTTCTACGGGCAGCATCCAGGGGACCATCACTGATCCCTCGGGTGCGGTGATTCCGGAAGCCGCAATCACGATATCCAATAAAGCTACCGGGCAATCCTTTGGTATCAAATCGAGCGGCACAGGCGCTTACAACTCGGGATCTCTGTTGCCTGGGGAGTACGTGGTCAGAGTGGAAGCCAAGGGGTTTGCTACCTCCGAACTCCCCGTGACGGTGCAGGTGGGCGTGACCTCGCCGGGCAACGTGAAACTCGAGATTGGTCAATCCAGCACGGTGATTACGGTGGAAACGGCTCCCCTACAGGTCAACACCGAGCAGGCCACCATTCAGGGCGTCATGACCACGCAGCAGATTTCGCAGTTGCCGATCGGCGGCCGCAATTTCCTTGACCTCGCGCAACTGGAGCCGGGCGTGCAGATTCAAGACGGCGGCAACTTCGACCCGACGAAAAACGGCTTTTCCGGAATTTCAGTTGGCGGGCGCCAGGCCCGCACCACTCGCATCGAAGTGGATGGAGTTGACATCAGTGATGAGACCGTGGGGACCACAACCCAAAACATTCCCATGGGCGCGATTCAGGAATTTCAAATCAGCCAATCCTCGCTCGATCTTTCCACGGAACTGACCTCCTCGGGCGCGGTCAACGTGGCTACACGGTCGGGCACCAACAAGTTTCACGGCGAATCGTTTGTCCTTAGGCGCAGCAACAAGACCGCGGCGCGGATCGCCAGCAAGGATTTGCCTTTCGACCGTGAGCAGTATGGCGCGAGGTTAGGCGGACCACTGATTAAAGACCGCCTCTTCTTCTTCGCGGATTGGGAACGAACGGTGCAGGATTTGCAGGCCCCGGTGGAACTGCCATCTCCGTTCTCCGCCTTATCAGGTGGTTTCAATGCTCCGTTCCACGAGAGCATGCTGCTGGGCCGTCTCGACTGGCAAATCAAACCCAGCTGGCGAGCTTTCTACCGCTTCACTTACGACCAAGCCAACGATACACGACCCTACACCCCGAACACGTATCAGCCCTTTGCCAACCGCGACAACACCCCTGTTCAGGCCGCGGGGTTGGATGTCAGCAAGGGGAGCATGTCCCATAGCATCCGGTTCGGGTACACACGCTTCCGGAATGCCATTGCGGATGCCTCGCAAGGGATATACAATCCTGCGCCCGGCATCGAAATGCGCGTCGGCCCCTTGCGCACGGGCCCCAGCTACCTCGCCCCGCAAGCGACTCTGCAACGCAACCTGCAATTCAAATACGATGGAAGCAGAGTCTACCGCTCTCACGTCATCCGTTACGGGGTTTCGCTCAACCGCATTCTGGGCGGTGGCTTTGCGGCGTTCTTCGGTCTTGCCCCGAGCGTGCGCTCGACCACGGCCGCGTCCTCGCGGGCCTTTGCCGCCAATGGGCCTTTTCCAGGCGGCATTGAGAACCCCCTCAACTACCCGGTTCGCACCGTGTACGTGGGGAACGGACAGGGATTCTTCACGGAGATTCCTCGCTTTGGCTATCCCGCCGGTGGTCAGTTCGATACCCGGTTTGCCTGGTACGTCGGAGACACCTGGAAGGTCAAGCCGAATTTCACCCTCAGCTATGGCCTCCGTTACGTGCGGGACACCGGACGCACGGATAGCGACATTCCCCCGCTCCCCACCCTCAATTTGTGGGGGCCGGGGCTCGGCAATCGCGTTCACCAGCCGAACAAGAACTTTGCCCCCCAACTGGGGATGGCGTGGGACCCCTGGAAGAATGGCAAGACGGTTTTCCGTGCTGGCGCCGGGCTCTACTACGAAAATGCGGTGTTCAACAATATCTTGTTTGACCGGCCCGGCCGTCTGCCCAAAGGGCTGTTCTGGGGATACGCGGTTGCCTGCCCGGGGGGTGAGGTAATGCTCCCGGACGGCACCTCTATCGATGCTTCACATCTGTGCAACCAGCCCATTGGCTCCGTGTATCAGCAGCTTGCGGCGGTCCAGAACCAATATCAAGCGGCGGTGGCGGCCGCCGGCGCGCAAGGCAATCCGAATTACCTCGACGCCAGTATGGCCAATGGAGGTAATTCCACCGGCAACAACTTCATCAGTCCCGACTACCGCACACCGCTCTCGTGGCAATTCAATGCCGGCGTGCAGCGTCAGCTTAAGCCCGGGACTGTGCTGAGCGTCGATTATCTGAGGAACGTCGGCATGCACTATCTGCTCGATTACGACACAAATCACATAGGCGATGTTCGTTACTTGAATCGGACGGCGGCGCTCAACGCCATTGACGCGACCAATGACGGTTACGGGTGCCCCCTCGGGATCGGTGGCATCGACTGCGCGATCACCAGCGGGGCAACGATGGTGGACTACGCCGACATGGGCCTGGACTCCGGCAAAACCTACCTTTGGGGCTACCCCGCTTCGATGGTGGGTTTCACTCCGGACACAGGGGCGGCCTTCCCGGGTATTGACCCGAGCCTGGGTGAGAACGAGATGTTGTTTCCGATCGGGCGCTCCGTTTACAACGCCCTGCAAGTCTCGCTGCGTTCCAACAAGGCCAACCCGTTCCGCGGGGTGAAAAGCTTGAATCTCATTGTTTCCTACACGCTGTCGCGGTTCGAGAGCATGGCAGGCGACCAGGACTTCCTCAACGACGCGCCCGATTTTGCGAATACGAGCCGCTACTTCGGGCCCACCGCACTGGATCGCACCCATCAGCTTTCCTTTGGTGGCGTGCTGGACTTTCCGTACGCGTTCCGCGCGAGCTTCACTTCCCACATGAGCACCGGCCTCGCGCGCACGCTCCTCCTCCCGGCGAGTGGAGAGTCCGGCGAAATCTTTCGCACGGACGTGACTGGGGACGGGACCACGCAAGACGTGGTTCCTCAAACGAACATTGGATCCTTCGGGCGCAGCGTGAAGGTGAATGACCTCAACAAGCTGATCAGCAATTACGATAGCTCGCAAGCGGGACAACTCACTCCTGCGGGTCAGGCGCTGGTCAGTGCGGGACTGTTTACCCAAGACCAATTGAAAAGCTTGGGTGCGGTCACTCCTAGTATCGACCCCGCGCCTGCCGGACAGGTGGGGCTTGACTCGCTGCTCACCACTGACTTGCGAATTGGTTGGGTACTCAGGCCCCGTAGGATCTTGAGTTCGCTGTCGGAAGAGTTCACCATTGAACCCACCGTCGCCATCTATAACCTGTTCAACTTTGCGAACTACGACGCGCCTGGTAGCCAACTGAGCGGGATTCTCGACGGTACGGCGGGATCACTCAACGGCACCGACCAGGCCCATCGAGTCAACCGGATGGTATTGGGCACGGGCGTTTTCGCCTTCGGTGCGCCACGGACGTTCGAGTTGGGCGTGAAAGTAACCTTCTAGCGCTCGGCCACAGCGGGAGTTGCCCAGGCCGAGGGCAGCTTGTCGTAAGGTTTTTCCTCCGGGGGCTCGTGAGAGCCCCCACTTTTATTTGGGCCGAGATTCCTCTCTGAAGTCCGCCGCTTTCTTTTCCCCAGCGATTCCGCTATCGTGTGCACCTCGGGCGCGTGCCCTCTGGTCATAGGGTCGCGCCCGGTTCGCAGCGACTTCTTCGCCAGGAGTAATTTCCTCCATGTTCTTATCCCGCAGCAAGTTCCGTCATGCTAAGCGTGCGACCTGGTTTCTTCTTCTGCCCGGTTTCCTTTTTGGCGCGCTGGTCTTGGCGCCGCGGCCATTGCCAGCCGTGGATTGGTCAACCCTCTTCACGGCGCAGGATGTGCGCGACCATCTTTCCACCGAAAAAGGACGCGCCGAAGCGCTGGAGTTCTGCCGCAAGATGGGAATCAGCAAAGTGTACGTGGAGACTTTTCGTGACGGGTACCAGGCTGACGCAGGCACGCTCCAGACCGCGCGTGACTTCTTCCGGCAAGCGGAGTTGAAGGTTTCGGGTTGCGTCACCACCACACGGCTCGGTAAGGTTTCCACCGGCTGGGATGTGGCAGTCTGCTACACGAATCGAAAAAACCGGGAAAAGCTGGAAGCGATCTTTCGGTTTGCCGCAGGGCTCTTCGATGAAATCATGATCGACGATTTCTTCTTCACCGATTGTGAGTGCTCGGAATGCGCCGCCGCCAAGGGTTCGATGAGCTGGCGGCAGTACCGCGAGAAGCTGATGCTCGAGATGAGCCGCGAGCGCGTGCTGGGGCCCGCGCGCCAAGTGAACCCCAAGGTCAAGATCATCCTGAAATTCCCGCAGTGGTACGACAGGTTTCAAGACCGCGGCTACCTCGTGGACAAGGAAGCTGCCCTCTACGACCGCATCTGGGTGGGCACTGAGCTGCGCGAGCCGAGTTCCGACGAGTGGAACCACAAGCAGCAATATGAGGGTTACTTCATCTATCGCTGGCTGAGCGATATTGGCGGGGACAAGACAGGCGGCGGCTGGTTCGATCCTTATGGAACGAACCCCACAACCTATCTCGACCAGGCCCTGGTGACTATCCTCGCCGGGGCGCCGGAAACATTCTTGTTTCACTATGGGGCCCTCATTTCACCTGAATATAAACCCCAGGCGGAGGCGCTGGCCGCGCACCGGAAGGAGTATGAGGACCTGAGCAAGCTGGTCAGCGGTTGGGGCGGCATCCCGGCTTATAAGCCCGCCTCCAGCGAACCCGGCAACGAACAGTTCATCTTCGACCAGATCGGCATGTTAGCCATTCCGCTTGCGCCCACCGCCCGCTTCCCCGAAGCCGCGCGCGCCGCGCTCTTCACCGCTCATTCGCTGGAAGATGTCGAGTTTGTGCCGAAGCTTCTGCGCTTTCTGAATGCCGGCGGGACTGCCCTGGTGAGCGAAGGGCTCGCCCACCCGCTCAACGCCGACCCGCGTTTGCCTTCCCCAGACTCTCTCGATCTGCCGAAGGGGAAGTATCTGCGGGCCGTGAAAGAAGGTAACGGCAGATTGGTAGTGTTTTCCGACGCGCTGCCCCAGCTCGCCTATGTGGATTCCCAGAACCGGGTGGCCCAGCCGACCGCCGAGCAGCGCGAGGCATTAAGCGAACTGCGCAAGGTGGTGGAGGAATTCACCGTGACCTCTCCGGACGCGCCGCCGCGCGTGGCCGTTTTCCTACTAGGAAGTCGCGTGGCGGTGGTGAACTTCACCGAGCTTCCTGTGGCTTGTCGGGTTGTGGGATTGGGCGGAATGGTGAGCCGACTGCGGAAAGTCTACGCCACTGGCGGAGCAACGCTGGCCTCGGACGGCGCCACGCTGCGCCTGCCACCGCACGCGCTGCTGGTGGTCGAGCAGTGATGCCTCTGTCTTCGCGGAAGGGACGACACAACGGCTACCGCTCTTGTGTTGCTAACGGACAGGCGTGTTACGGCAACCGGCGAGTGTGTGCTACCTTCGAGCTGTGCTCTCAATGCGAAGCCCTTCGATATTCTCAAAGTGCCTGAGGTTGTTGGTAAGCAGAGTGAGGTTATGCCGTAAGGCGGATGCGGCAATGAGTAGATCAAAATCCCCGATGATTCTCCCGTGTCGGCGGAGGGACCCGCGAAGCTGTCCGAACCGCCTGCAAATCTCTTCATCGATTCCTAAGAGGAACACACCCGACAAGAACTCCTCGAGCATGACCTCACTTCGAGTTGGATCTTTGGAGAAATAAACCCCTTCCCAAAGTTCCGCGACAGAGATTATGCTGACCGCCAATCCCTTTTCCTGGAGCTCGTGAAGGTGCTCGACAGTGGGAACAACGCGGTTGAAGTGGTCAATGACGTAGTCTGTATCAATAAGGTAAGAAACCGGACTCATAGGTGGGATTCTGGGCGGGTGGCCAATAGCCGACTTTCATAGATCTTCCGCTTCAGTTCTTCGGCATCGATAAGGCCCACCCAACCGCCGGCGGTTCGTTCCAGCCAATCCGGGTGACTTGGCGCAGGCGAAGACACAATCGTCAAGGTGACCTCCTCGCCTTCCTTCAGGTTGAGATTCTCGAGTGGCTTCAAGAGGCCTTTAGAAAAACGAGCCTTGATGCTTGTACCCATTTAATTCTCCATCAGGCCCCATGGGAATAGGGTTTCACGATACAGAGATAAGTGTAACAGGGATTAATCGAAACACAAAGGTAGTCTGTGAAATCTTATAATCCTGTGGCGCTCACAAGCTGGCTGATGGGCAGCATCGCCGTGCCGCCTTGTGCTATGCTTCCGCTGACTCGCACGTCTCGTTTGGTCCCTTGGTCGACCGTTCAACGGAGTTTGTGAAGTTGCACCGTAAGGGGGCACCTTTAGTGTGCTCCTGCCTCGAAAAACAAACGGGAGGGCCGTCCCGACCCTGTGGGGACAGGTTCCGGCCCTCCCTTACAGGAATCAATGTTCGTCCTTGACATCGGATGCGGGAAGAACAAGCAGGAGCCCGGAGCGATCGGGCTGGACCGCCAGCCGGGCTCGGCGGCGGACGTCCTCTGCGAGCTCGCGCATTTCCCCTGGCCGCTAGGTGATAACTGCGCGGACAGGATTTATCTTTCGCATTTCCTCGAGCATCAGCCGGACATCCTGCGCGCCATGGCGGAGGTGCATCGGCTCGCCAAGCCCGGGGCTGAAATCCTGGCAGTGACACCGCACTATAGCTCACCGGACTCTTACTCGGACCCAACCCACCTCCACCACCTGGGCTTTCACAGTTTCGATTATTTTGCGGCTGATGGATTTGAGAACTTCACTTACGGGAAAGGCGGCTTCCGCATCCTGGAGCGCCGGCTGACTTTCGGCGGCAACCTCCTGCTCGACAACCTCGGCCGCCTCATCGCCAGCATTTCGGTGGATTTCTACGAGAAGCATTTTGCCTGGGTATTCCCCGCCCGGAACATCTTCTGCCGGCTCAGGGTGGTGAAGTAGGGCTCAGTGGTGCTCGGGATTCTCGTGTCCCCACCGCCCGGGTCCCTCTCCGGAATGCCTTGGGCCGGACGTGACGCGCGCGGCCACGAATTGTCCATCGGTCTCTTTGCCGCGGGCGAAGACCCGGTCTCCCACTTTGAGTTCCTTCAGGCTGCTGGGTTGGCCGGACTTGATGAACTCCGTTTGCTCGTTGACCGTTAGGGTCTTGTCGCCTTGCCAGTTGCTGCGAAGTTTGAGCTGATTCTTATCGATGGAGACGATTTCACCCGCCGCGAATTCACCCGGTTTGGGCCTCCGCGCCATCTCCTCTTCGGTGACTCGCCGGACCATGCGTGCCGTGAATTCCTTGTTCTCGTTGGTGTGGCCCGCCACAAATACGTGGTCCCCAACTTTCAGGTCCTCGAGTTGGATTTCCTTTTGTTGCTGCCGGCAGCGCGTCTGGTCGTCCACCATAATCGTGGCCACAGTGCAATCCATCTTTTTCATGGTGAAGCGGTCAAGTCCCACGGATTCGATCGTGCCAAGGGCGCGCTCGCGCTGGCCTGGCGTGCCCTGCGCCGGCGGCCCGGCCGGGGGTTCGTGGGACTTTTGCGGGCTGCCGAAGCCGCGCGAAGTTAAGAGAATCAACACCAGAGTTGGGCACAGCATGTGAATGGCCTGTCGTCGCATGAAGTCCTCCTGCCAACTGCTCGGGTTCTGCAAAGTCTTAACGCCTGAGAACGCAGATAGGTTACATGAGATGGCAGCTTGTAACCTTCGGGGACGACGAAACGTAAAGGTATTATGCGATGCGGGGATTGGTGGACGGGTGGTTTCCGCTGTTATCCGCCATATGGAGTTTGCTAAAGGATTGTTGATCTTGGGCGCCTCGAAACCGTTGGCCAAAAACTTCTGCCTTTCTTGGGTCGCTGCGACGCTGGTTTTATTTGCTCCCCTGAACGCGCCGGGGCAGGCTCTGGTGGGGGGAACGGTCGTCGGGCACGTGCGCGGCCCGGGAGGAGTCTCGGTTCCCGGAGCAACGGTGCAGGTGACGGAACTCCAAACCGGCGAGCGCAAACTGACCTGGACGGACGAGGCGGGGGATTACACCCTGCCGGGTGTGAGCCCCGGGACGTACAAGCTGGAAGTTTCCCTGGTGGGCTTTCGCGCGGATGTCCGCGAACCCGTGCCGGTCACGGCGGGCAAAACCCTCAAGGTCAATATCGCGCTGGTCATCGCCGTGCCGGAGTCGAACGGCCTACCGGCTCATCCTGTTGCTTCCGAGGTGCCGGAAAACTTCCGGGCCCTTGCCGCGCAGATGCCAGGTCGAATGCGTGACCTCGGGATGGAAGGGAACCCGATGGCTGGCGGGAATGGAGGAGCAGAAGGGAACATCCGCTTTGCGGAGGGCGCTTCGCCCGCCGCATCGCCGCAGGGTGATTCCAGCGCGCCGGAGGGTGATCCCTCGGCGAGCGCCGCCAACTCCTTCCTGCTTTCGGGAAGCACTGGAGCGACCGCGTCAACGCCCGGAGATGACGCAGGGCGGGGGCGCGAGCGCATGCAAGAGTTCCGCAACCTGCGCGAAGCGCCAAGCGCACCCGGTTTCGGCGGCGGTGGCCAGGGGATGGAGGGTTCTGGCCCCCCCATAATGGCCATGGGTAGGGGTGGTTGGGCGGGACGGCGGCCCCAGGTCAATCGGCTGCGCGGAAACATCTCGGAGCAATACTCGAATTCCGTCTTCAATGCCCACCCCTATCCTTTGAATGTGGCGGCGTCACCCCAGATTCCCTCTTATCGCCAGCAGTTCGGGTTCGGGCTGGGGGGGCCGCTGGTTATTCCCAGGATTTACAACGGCAAAGACAAGACAAGTTTCTTCGTGAACTACAACCTGCAACGTGGACGGAATCCCTTCGACAGCTTTGCCACGGTTCCCACGGCGGCCGAACGCGGCGGGGATTTCTCCCACTCTTTCGTTTCTTCCGGCCCGCTGGCGGGCGCTGTCCCGACGATTTACGATCCGCTGTCCAATCCCGCCGGACCGCGTAGCCCATTTCCCGGCAACCAAATTCCCGCTTCGAGATTGGATCCCGCCGCGGTGGGGTTGCTGAAGTTTATCCCGCTACCAAATCTACCGGGCCTGGTGCAGAACTTTCACTTGCAGGAGGCTTTGCCCTCGTCGAATGACCGTGTGATGGGCCGCCTCGGTCATCAGATTTCTTCCCAGGACAGCGTCAACGCGGCGTATTTCTTTAATTCCTCCGGCAGTGAATCGGTTTCAAACTTTCCCGGGCTGACACGAAACACTTCCGTCCGCAGCCAGAACTTGAGCCTCAGCGAGACGCACACCTTCAGCCCCCGTACGCTCAACACCTTTTCGGCCAATTTCAACCGACAGCGAAACTCCACGCTTAACCCGTTTGCCTTTCAGCAGGATGTTGCCGGGGAGCTGGGCCTTCGGGGCATCTCCACCAACCCGTTCGACTGGGGTTTACCCCTGGCCCAGTTCACCAATTTCACCGGGCTCAACGACGTCATCCCTTCTCTCACCCGCAACCAAACGCTGCGCTTCTTTGATTTCTTGATCTGGAATGCCGGCAAGCACAACTTCCGCTTCGGCGGCGAACTGCGCCGGGTGCAGGTCAATACGCTCACGGACCCCGATGCTCGGGGGACGTTCAACTTCAGCGGCTTCACCACCAGTGATTTCACGAGCGCGGGTTTTCCGGTGGCGGGCACAGGGTTTGATTTTGCCGATTTCCTGCTAGGCCTGCCGCAGGCCACCTCGGTGCGGTTCGGAACGAGCAGCAACTATTTCCGTTCCTGGGTCTATTCCGCTTTCCTGCAAGACGACTGGCGGTTGAGTCCCCGCCTGACTCTCAATTATGGTCTGCGCTATGAATACTTGGCGCCCTTCACGGAGAAGTACGGCCACCTCGCCGACCTGACTTTCGGCGAAGGCTTCTCCTCGGCCAGCGTGGTGACCGGAAAGTTGCCGGGCAGGCTGCCCAACTCGCTCATTCGCGGCGACGCCAACAACCTCGCCCCGCGCCTTGGACTGGCGTTCCGGCCGTGGACAAAGCGCCGGCTGGTGCTGCGCGCCGGCTATGGCATTTTCTATGACGGCAGCATTTACTCGCGATTGTTTCCCAACCTGGCCAGCCAGCCGCCGTTTGCTCAAGCCTCCACCCTGCTGACCACGCCCCAGCAGGCGCTCACGCTGGAAAACGGCTTCCCGCGCCTTGGGCCGAATATTGCCCGCAACACTTACGCTGTGGACCCTGACTTCCGGACGCCTTACGCGCAAACCTGGAGTTTTGGGATGGAAGATGAGATCGCCAAGAACCTGATTCTGTCGATTGGCTACGTGGGCACGAAAGGCTCCAAGCTCGACTTGCTGCTGGCTCCCAACCGAGCCAATCCCGGTTCCCCCCTCTCCACGCAGGACCGGCTGAGACTGCGAAACGCGCTGGCCTTCACCTACGAGACCTCGGGCGCGGCGTCGATCTACCACGGCCTGCAAGCCGGCCTGCGGCGCCAGTTCCATGGGGGATTCTCGATGAGCGGCAACTACACGTTCTCGAAGTCCATTGACAACGCGGCAGGCGTGGGCGGCGCCGGGCGCACCGTCGCGCAGAATGACCTCGACCTGAAAGCGGAACGGGGCCTCTCCGTCTTTGACGTGCGACACCGGCTCAACATCAATCACACCTACGAATTGCCTTTTGGCGAGCGGCGGCGCTGGCTCAATCACGGCGGGGCGTTTGCGCGGGTCTTCGGTGAGTGGCAGATCAGCGGCGTCACCGCACTCCAATCCGGAAATCCCTTCACGGCCCGCGTGCTCGGTAACCTGAGCAACAACAGCGGCACCGGCGCCAGCTTTTCGGAGCGCGCCGACGCGACCGGCCAGCTTGTCGCCCTGCCGGCTTCCGAGCGAAACACCCAACGCTTTTTCGATACCGGAGCGTTCGCACTTCCCCAGCCGGGCCGGTTCGGCAACGCGGGGCGGAACACCATTGCCGGTCCGGGCACGGTCAACTTCGATATGTCGCTCCAAAGGTTCGTCACCCTCTCGCGCGAGAAGGGGGTGCGGGCCGACTTCCGCATCGAGGCGAATAACATCTTCAACACTCCGAACTTCAGTGGGCTGGCGACCGTCGTCAACGCTCAGGACTTCGGGCGCATCACCAGCGTGAAAGCAATGCGCAGTCTGAGCTTCTCCATGCGCCTGAGGTTCTGAAGGGCCAGAGATGTCTCGTGGCAGTTTGAAAACACAGATTGGTTTGGGGCTGCTCTCGGCTTGGGGGCTGTTCTGGTCCATAGGTGTCACGCCTATGCCGGCCGCCGGTCAGGTTACCCAGCAGCCTGCCGCGACGTCGCAAAGGTTCGTCCTCCGCAGCCAGACGAATCTGGTCCTGGTGGATGTGCGGGTCTGGGATAAGAACGGGATGCCGGTCAGGGATTTGGAGCAGCAGGATTTTCGGATTCTCGAAGACGGCGCGGCGCAGGTGATTACCTCTTTCAGTCTGGAGAACGTGGAGCGGCTGGCGCAGGCCACGGCGGAGGGAGGTCCACCGCCTACTATTGATCTTGCCAAGTTGCCGCCCAACGTGCCGCCGGCGCAGGTGCTCCGGGACCACCGGCTGACCGTTATCTTCTTTGATCTGACTTCGATGCCGGCGGACGACCTGATGCGCGCCTTGCGCGCGGCGAGGGATTTCGTGCAGGCGAGAATGACGCCCGCTGACCTGGTGGCCATTGCGACTTATGCTTCCAGCCTGCGCATCGCACAGGACTTCACGAACGACCGGGACGCGCTCGCGAAAGCCCTCCAGGGAATTCGTGTGGGTGAGGAGTCTTCCGCGCTGAGCGAAGCGGGCTCGCAGGGCGAGGCCGGCGCAATGAACGCGGCCGGCGAGGAAGTGGTAGCGAGGGATGTTTCCGCGGCCTTCACGCCGGACGAGACTGAGTTCAACATCTTCAACACCGACCAGAAGCTGGCGGCGGTGGAGTCTCTGGCTCGCCTGCTGCGCGAGGTTCCGGGACGGAAGGCCGTGATCCATTTTTCCAGTGGAGTGGAAAGCACCGGCAGCGAAAACCAGGCGCAATTGCGGGCCACAACGGACGCCGCAAACCGATCCAACGTTTCCCTCTACACCGTGGATGCGCGGGGCCTGGTGGCCTTGCCCCCGGGAGGTGACGCTTCCTCGGCCAGCGCCGCGGGCACGGCCATCTACACCGGGCAAGCGACCTTTTCCCAAATCTCCTCGCTTCACGGCAGCCGTGAGACGCTGGCGTCGCTCGCCACCGATACGGGCGGCAGGACGTTCTACGATTTGAATGATTTCAGCCCGGCCTTTCAGCAGATGCAGGCGGAGAATTCCAGTTACTACCTGCTTGGCTATTCGCCCTCCAACACGCGCTCCGACGGCAGGTTCCGGCGCATCCGCGTGGAGGTGGTGCGCGCGGGGGTGAAGGTGGCAGCGCGCCCGGGATACTTCGCGCCCAAGGATTTCCGCCAGTTCACGCGCGAGGACAAGGAATTGCAGCTCCAGCAGGCCCTGGAGCTTGACCAGCCGTTTCTCGATCTCCCTTTTGCGGTTGACGCTGCGTACTTCCGCCGGCCGGACAAGAAGTATTACGTGGTGCTGGCCGCCAAGATTCCCGGCTCTGCCGTCTCATTTCTCAAGAAGTCGGGAATCCGCCAGACCGAATTCGATTTTGTCTGGCGCGCCACCGACCCTTCCGGAAAACCCGCGGGCCTGCTGCGCGATACTCTGCCCGTGAAGGTCAGCGGCGAAACCTACGAGCAGGTCCTGAGTGGCAACATTCTGTACGAGGGCGGGTTTGTGCTGCCGTCGGGGAAGTATCAGTTAAAGGTCCTGGTGCGGGAGAACCAGACGGGCAAGATGGGCACGTTCGAGCAGCCGCTGGTGGTGCCGCAAGCGACGGATACCGGACTCTCACTAAGTTCCGTGGTGCTTTCGAACGAGATGCAGGAGACGGCGCTCAACACCGGCGGACGCCGACGCAAAGCCCCAAGGGACCAGGAAAGCCCCTTGCAGGTGGGAGGCAAATCTGTACTGCCCAGCGTCACCAGGGTGTTTCGGAGCAACCAGAATTTGTACGTCCTGGTCGAGTCTTATGGCGGGAAGCCGGTGGATACGGGGCAGTCGGCCGGCGCTGCGCCGGCTAAGCCGTCCTTCGCGCTGGCGTTTTTCCGGGGCGGGGCGAAGGTCGCGGAAGCCGGGCCATTCGCGGGCAAGCTCGAAAAGTCAGGCGGTGACAAGGCATCATACTTCGCGCAAATCCCCCTGGAGAAATTCCCGGTTGGCCGTTACATGGTGCAAGTGAATGTGCTGGATCCCGCGGCCGAGCGCGCGGCGTTTGCGCGTGTTCCCATGGCCGTGGTGAAAGCGCCACCCCCGCCCGCGCCGGCAGGCAGGGGAGAATAGCGCGGGGGTTGGATGTCCGAAGGGCGCCGCGTACATTTCCCACAAAGGACCCAAGCCCTGCGGTTCCTTACGGCCTCTGTCTTTGTGCAATACTTATTCCGAGGATGGCCCCCCTTCAGAACACCGACGCCGGGAGGATGTGAGTTCCAAAGTGGGGTTCCGATGACAGTCACCGCTTGAGGGCGTCCATTTCCTCTTGCAGCCTGCTTGTCTGTAGTTGCTTGAACTTGGCAAAAGCCTTGCGCGATTCAGCCTCTTTTCCTGACAACTCCAGGGCCCGGGCAGGATGGTAATACACCGCCGAGTCCGCGGGATTCAGCTCCGCCGCCCGTTCCAGCAGCGCCGTTCCATTACAGTACACATCAAAGACGCGGCTGCCTACGCCTTCCTTGCCCGGGTTTTGCGCTCCGTAATAGCACTCGCGGAAATAGAGGCTGAGCGCGTACCGTCCGTCCTCGGCAACGGGGACGGAATAGCTGAAATGGCCGTAGCGCTCCACCCGGTAAAGATTGGGGTCGGCTGGGCTGTTTTCAGGGGGGCGTCGGTCAAGGATGGTTCCGCCCTGAAAGTACTGGTCGGCAAGCCACAGACGCCCCTCTCGATCCACGTACGGGCGGGTGCTTGCCGTGAAGCGAATCGGCCGAATCCTGCCGGGCAAGCCGGGGAAGATTTCCAGCGCGTTGAGGAAGGCACTCTTGACAATGTAGGAAGCATCGGGCACCTGAAGATAGAACTTCAGATGAATCTTCCCATCGGCGGCGGGGCGTACATCGTGGTAGATCTTGGTGGTGGCAGTGTCCGCCCCGCCGGCATCGGCCAGGACATCGAGGTCCTGTATGGGGCCGTCGTTGATCGAAAAAGACGTCCGACGATCATTTTCACTGGGCACTTGCGTTTCCGCAAACAGCAGGTGCAGCTCATAGACGCCGGAGGGGACCGGAATCTCGTAGCGAAACTGACCTTCACGCCCCGTGGTGAAAATCTCCGGGTCCCTGGCGCGCAGGACCTGATGGTCGGGTCGGCTGAAGGGGGTGCCCCCGGTGAAGAAGCGATCCGGCAGCCAGGTGTGACCGGAGCGGTCGATGTATTCGTGGGGGTGGTTGCCGGCGAGGATGCGAAGGGCATGATCCTCGACATTGGGATATAGGGAACGGCCTGAGACCGGCATCGCCGCAGACTTGGGCTGAACCACGGGGGAAGCGTTGGGGTGCATCCGGCGCCATTGCGTGAACGCGGCCAGCACAACCGCAACCGTGATAACAGCCGTCGCCGCTTCCAGCCAAGCGCGCTTTCCAGGCATCCACCGCGGGGCACGCTGGATCTCTGCGGCGGCTTGCGAAGCAGGGACAGCGTTTGACGCCATTTCTACTGTGTGCCGCGCCTCGCCCCCCACTGCTAGTTGGGAACGATGAATGAACTCGGGGACGTAGCTGCCGACAGGAAGAACAATCTGGATCTCGTGCTCGGCGCCTTCGCTTGCGTAGTACTAGGGGAGGCGTTTGCGCAGGGCACGGAGGTTGACGCGAACGATGGAGTCTTCGTGCGGTTCAAAGTCCGGCTTACGTCCCAGCCCCTCCACCGCAATGCTGTATTCATTAAGCGCGGCAACATCACCCTGGAAGTATTTTTCGCACAGGTAGGTGAGTGTGCGGACCAGACCGGGCGCTCGCCTGAACACCTCGGAGGCGAGGACGACCTCTAGTTCAGCCCGCTGCTTTTCGTGGGTTTGACGACGGGACTTTATGTCGGAACCGGACATCACGGCTAGCTCCGTATTGCGGCAAGGTATAGCACCCTCAACTTGGGAAATCACCTCACGAGAGGTGAGGTGCTCGTCAGCCGGCGCTGACGGGTTCGAGAACTTTAGAGTGCGAGTCTTAACTTCGTTAACATCGTTAACACGGGCTCTTCTTGGGATCGGGAGAACCAGACCCGCGGCTCGTTCCCGGCCAGGGTAAGAAAATCGAAACCGTCTTGGCTCGGACAAATCTCTACTTGAAGAACCGTACGCCTGCCGATACATCGTGCAAGTGAACGTGCTGGAGCCCGGGGCGGAGCGCGTGTCGTTTGCGTGTGTGCCCATGCCCGGCGTCAGCCCGCTGGCCAAGCCTTTTCCCACTGGCACCGGGGAATTGGTTGATTCGCCAAGCGCGCCGGGAGTTCAAGGGACTTTCAGGATGTGAGAATGCGCCAAATTCTTCAGAAGATTCTTGTTGACAGGAAGGACGCGGTTCCTTAGCATAGGCACTGACAATTGAATATTTGATTCAGTAACCCTGAATCTCATCCAGAGTGGCCGAGGGATGGGCCCGATGACGCCACGACAACCGCCCGCCAATCAGAATGGCGGGGACAGGTGCCAACTCCCACCCATATGGGGGAAGATGAGAAGGGGGCATTGGTAGCATTTAACAGCCTTCCTGATCTCATCGGGAAGGCTTTTCAGTTTCCAGCGGCTTCCTCAGGAAGCAAGTTTACCCTCCCTCAAAGTTCTCCCCGCTCAGGATGAGTAAGAACGGAGATGCCGTGAGCTACCTGCTACATTTGAAGTGCCGTGAATGCGGGCGCACTTATGAAGCGCAACCCATTGCCGCCTGTGAGGAATGTTGGGCGCCGCTGGAAGTGGTGTATGACTACGGGCGCTTGTGGTCCGACCTGCGGCGTGATGACATCGCCGCGCGTCCCGCCAACATGTGGCGCTACCGCGAGTTGCTGCCTCTTGCGGGTGAACCCTGGGTGGGGAAGCACACAGGGTTCACGCCGTTGATAGCGGCGCCGCGGCTGGCCAAGGCGCTGGGAGCGCGTGAGGTGTACGTCAAGAACGACGCGGTGAACCATCCCACGCTCTCCTTCAAGGACCGCGTGGTGGCGGTGGCTCTAAGCAAGGCGCGGGAGTTCGGCTTTGACACGGTGGGGTGTTCTTCCACGGGCAACCTCGCCAATGCGGTGGCCGCACAGGCCGCAGCGGGCGGGTTCAAGGCGTTCATCTTTGTCCCCGCCGACCTGGAACCGGAGAAAATCATCAACACGCAGGTGTACGGCGCCACGCTCGTCAAGATCAGCGGCAACTACGACCAGGTGAACCGGTTCTGTTCGGAGATTGCGCAGAAGTACTCCTGGGGCATCGTGAACGTCAATCTCCGCTCCTACTATTCCGAAGGCTCCAAGACCGTGGGCTACGAGGTGGCGGAGCAACTCGGCTGGCGCCTGCCACAGAACATCGTGGTGCCGATGGCCGGCGGCTCGCTCATCACCAAAATCCACAAAGCTTTTGACGAGCTGAGGAAACTGGGGTGGGTGGAGCCCACGCCCACCAAATTCTTTGGCGCGCAGGCCACCGGCTGTTCGCCCATTACCACCGCCGCCAAGCGCCGCAGCTCCGAGATCGATCCGCAGAAGCCCCGCACGATTGCCAAATCGCTGGCCATCGGCAACCCCGCGGACGGAATCTTCGCGGTGAAAACCATCCTGGAAAGCGGCGGGGCAGGTGAGGATGTGAGCGACGAGGAAATTGTGGAAGGAATCCGCCTGCTGGCGGAGACTCAGGGGATCTTCACGGAAACCGCCGGCGGCGTCACCGTGGCGGTTGCCCGCAAGCTCCTTCGCCAGGGGCTCATCAACCCGCATGAGTCTCTCGTGCTGGCCATCACCGGAAATGGCCTCAAGACCGTTGGGGCGGTGAGTGGCCACTTTGAAGAGAGCGTCGCCATCCGGCCCAAACTCGCGGAGTTTGAGGAGCAGTATCTGGGCCTCACTGCTGCCGCCCAAGCCTGAGTGCCCGGGCCGCCCCCAGGTTGACCATCAGCCTTGGCAGCATCACCCGAACTGGACCCCCCTCGCAGGGAGATTGGCATGTCCATCACCGTTCATATTCCCACGCCTCTACAGAAATACACGGCCGGTGAAGAAGCGGTGAAGACGGAGGCGCGCAACCTAGCGGAGCTCGTCGAGCGACTCGAGCAGAAGTTTCCTGGCATCAAGCAGTCGCTTTGCGGGAGCGATGGCACCCTGCACCGGTTCCTCAACATCTACGTGAACGACGAGGACATCCGCTTCCTGGGCGGGAAAGCCTATGCCTTCCAGGACGGCGATGAAGTGCTTCTGCTCCCTGCCATTGCCGGAGGCGCTCCCGCTCGCGTATCATGATTTCGTCGCACCAGCGAGCGACCTTGACCATGCCCCAACGGATTTCGGTGCGAGTGCCGGCGACCTGCGCGAACCTCGGCTGCCTGTTCGATTGCGCGGCGCTGGCGCTGAGCCTTTACCTCGACATCTACGTGACCCCCCGGCAGGACGGCGCCGTCACCGTCAGCTATCGCGGCGTGAATCCCGAGCGCATTCCCACCGATGAGACCAACCTGATTGCCCGCACCATTTCCACCACCCTTCAGAGCTGGAACAAGAAGCGCGGGTTTGACCTGGAGATTGAAAACCAGATTCCCGTGGGGGTAGGCCTGGGTTCAAGCGCTGCCGCCATCGTGGGAGCCCTGGCGGCGTGCCACTGGCTCGCGGACACCACGCTCTACGACGAAGAACTGGTTTCGCTGGCCATGCGCCTGGAAGGGCACCCGGATAATGTCGCCGCCGCCTGGCATGGCGGCTTCACGGTGGCCGTGCGGCAAGGAGAGCGCGTGCTGGCCTATTCGGCGCCGGTCCCGGAAACGCTCCAGCTTGTCTTGGTCATTCCGGACTACGCGTTGCCCACCGAAAAGGCTCGTGAGGTCTTGCCTGACCAATACTCGCGCGCCGACGCAATTCACAATCTCCAGCGAGCAGCGGCGCTGGCGGGGCAACTTTTTTCTGGCAAGGCCGACTTCCACCCTGGGTTCTTTGATGACCGCTGGCATCAGCCCTTCCGCGCTTCCCTGGTGCCGGGCCTGTCCGAGACGCTCAAGTTGCAGCACCCGGATTTGCTGGGGGTGTGCCTGAGCGGCGCGGGCCCTTCCATCCTGGCTTTCGTGCGCGGGGACGCTGCGGGGATAGGTGAATTGATTCGTCAGACGCTCGCCCAGCAGGGAATCGAGGCTGAGGCTCGCGTCCTTGCGGCGGATAACCGCGGCGCTAAAGGCTGGGGTCTGCCCGCGTAGCTCCCCCCATTTTTCGCTTCTGACTCGTCACTCGTCACTTGTCACTCGTCACTGCTTTGTGGCCCCGGCCTTTTCGGTATATACTCGCGCCTACCCGGGGTTTCATAATGGAAACCCAGCTTAAACGATCTCCCTTACTCTCAAAGGTGCTGAAGAAGAACCCGCGGCCGTTTTTTCGAGTGCCAGTTCCAGGCGATGCGGAGGTTGAGTCGCTAGACGAGCAGTGGGACTTGCTCCTACTCTTGTGGGCGTAAGGGCGAAATTCACCCCGCTGGAGGACAGTATGTTTGAGGAGCTAGAAGCAGAGGAAAGAGAGAAGCAAGCGTCGCGTAAGAAACGGATTTGGATTAGCGCCTATATTATCGCCGCCGTTGTGGTTGTACTAGCGCTCGTATACGCGATATCGCGGGCCCGCGCCAAAACTCCCGTGCGTGTCCAGTCCCCGGCCCCAGCAGCCAAAACTGCTCCTCCTGACCCACTCCACGACTTGAAGGTTGTCCATGCGGCGATGGGGAAGGACGTCTCAGGGGTGAGGGTGATGTGGTCGGTTCAGTTGCGAAACAAATCCACCGTGTACACTTACACCGACATTGAATATGAAGCCAGTTTCATCGGCATCGATGGCAGGATTTTGGGCGTGAACCGGGATACGATCAAAGACAGTATTGGACCCGGCGAGGAGAAAAGACTACGTCAGTTTATAGACGGGTTCTACGACGCGCGTGCATCGACCTTCCAATTCGTGCTTACAGGCGCCAAGGTTACGACAGGGTAGCGCCGCAATCGAATTCCGCGAGGGCTAGTTGCGCAGACATGCCCGCGTTTAGCATGTCCCCCAAAGCGGGATCAGCCAAGCGGATTCCAGGTGTAGAACCGCCGGCAACGCAGCGCCACTGGTAGCGCCGGCATCTTGCCGGCATTCCCTTTTCAGGCCGCCGGGACGGCGGCGGTCCAGCCCGCCGGGGCGGGCGTAAGAAGGTGGCCCAGGCGGCGACCTGTCCCGATGCTTTTTATCGCGAGCCCTGGGTCAAACGTCACCACGCTTTCACTAGGCTCTCCATCCACGCGCTGTTCGGCACGCAAGGACACCGGCTCACTTGGTCGCGGGCGTTTTGCTCTCCTGGCGCCGGTAGCCGTATTCCTTTTTGAGCTTGTAAGTGATGCTGTCGACGAGGGCCTGCCAGCTCGCCTCGATGATGTTTTCGGAAACGCCCACGGTCCCCCAGGTCTCGTGGTCGTCGCTGGTCTCGATCAACACGCGAACCTTGGCGTCGGTGGCGTCTTTGGCGTTCAGCACGCGGACTTTGTAGTCGGTCAAGCGAATGTCGCGGATACACGGGAAAAAAGTGGTGAGCGATTTCCGCAAGGCTCGGTCCAGGGCGCTCACCGGACCGACGCCTTCGGCGGCCGTGTGTTCTTCCTTGCCGTCCACACGCAACTTGATGACGGCCTCGGAATAAGGCTGGTTGGCTCCTCTCTTCTCGGTGATCACGCGGAAGCCAGCCAACTCGAAAAAGTCGGGCAAGTGGTGCACCAGCTTGTTGAACAGGATTTCAAAAGACGCTTCGGCCCCTTCAAACTGATACCCCTCGTGCTCCATCTCTTTGAGTTTTTCCAGCACGAGCTTGGCGTGGGGCGAGGACTTGTCGATCTCCAGACCCAGCTCTTCCGCCTTGTAGATGACGTTGCTCTTTCCCGAGAGTTCCGAGACCAGGACGCGGCGCTCCTTGCCCACCACGGCGGGATCGATGTGCTCATAGGCAGACGCCTCTTTCATCACCGCACTCACATGAATGCCGCCCTTGTGGGCAAACGCACTCTTGCCGACGTAGGGCAGATCATGGCGAGGAATAAGGTTGGCCAGCTCGCTGACGTAGTGGGAGACTTCCGTGAGGTGCTTGAGTTTTTTCTTGCCGATCGAGCGCATGCCCAGCTTCAGCTCGATATTAGGGATCACGGAGCAAAGGTTGGCATTGCCACAGCGTTCGCCATAGCCGTTGATGGTGCCCTGCACATGCCCTGCCCCGAGCTGGATAGCGGCAATGGAGTTGGCGACTGCCATTTCGCAATCGTTGTGCGTGTGAATCCCCAGTGGCGTCCGGATGTGCTCGGAAGCTTTCTTGAAGCGTTCGCGGATGTCGGCGGTCAGCGTGCCGCCATTGGTATCGCAGAGGACGATAGTGTCGGCTCCCGCCTCCTCGGCGACTTTGAGCGTGGCCAGCGCATACGCCGCGTCGGCTTGGCAGCCGTCAAAGAAGTGCTCGGCGTCGTAAATCACTTCCTTGCCTTTGGATTTCAGGTACGCCACCGACTCGCGAATCAGTTCGAGGTTTTCCGCGAGGGAAATCCCCAAAGCCACTTTCACATGCAGGTCCCAGGTCTTCCCAAAGATCGTCACCACCGGAGTGTTGGCTTCGATGAGGGCGTGAAGGTTGCGGTCGCGCGCCAAGCTATTGCGTGGGTGGCGAGTGCTGCCAAAGGCCGCGAGCTTGGCATGCTTCAGCTTCAGCTCCTGGGCGCGGCGGAAGAACGCGATGTCCTTGCTGTTCGAGCCGGGCCAGCCGCCTTCAACGTAGTCAATCCCGAGCTCGTCCAGCTTCTTCACAATGTGCAGCTTGTCTTCCACCGAGAAGGAGACGTGCTCGCCTTGTGAACCGTCTCGCAAGGTGGTGTCGTAGATCAGGATCTTTTTCATGACCACGCCTAAACCGAGAGAAATAGACTCGGGGCAGAATGGCCGATCCGGCGGGAAATGTCAATCTTCGGCGGGTGGTGGAATTGCCCTGGTACATCGTATCCCCCCTGTGGGGTTGAAGTGTTTGAGTGGGATGAGGAGAGAACAGATGACTGCCTTGCTGGGGGGAGAGCAAGGCAGTCGCCGCGCCGGCGTAAAATCGGCCTCCTATGTCGGCTCCGGTCCCCTACTTCGACGTGGTTCGTCAGATGCCCAACGCTTTTAGTTATCGCCTCCAACTGGTCACTTACGCCCGCACGCACGGCATCAAGGCGGCGGCCCGGGCCTTTGGCACCACCGTGCCCACGGTGCGCAAGTGGCTGCGCCGGTATCAGGCCCAGGGGTTAAAGGGCTTGCAGGAACTCTCCCGCGCCCCGCACTCCTGTCCGCACAAGATCACCGGGGAGCTGGCCCAGCAGGTGGTCCAACTGCGCCGCCAGCTGCCCACCTTCGGCGCCCAACGCTTGCAGCGCGAATGGGAGCTGCCTCTGGGCCACACGGCCATCCACCGTATCCTGCGCGAGCACGGCCTGATTCACCCCCGCCGTCGCAAGTATCAGAAGAAACAGGATCTGGCCGAGCTGAAAGCCACCTGGGCCTTGTTCCAGCAGATCTCCGCCGACACCAAGGACCTCGACGATATCCCCCACTACTGGCCCCAGATGCGGGCTCGGCACTTGCCCGCCATCCAGTACACCGCCCGCGAAGTGCGCACCGGGCTGCAATTCCTGGCCTTTGCCGACCACCGCTCCCCCGGCGCCAGCGCCTTGTTCGCCCACCGCATCCAGTGTCATCTCCAACGCTGCGGCGTCCACCTGAAGGACGTCACTTGGCAGACCGACAACGGGGGCGAGTTCATCGGCGCATTGCAGAAGGACGGCTCGCGTTCGCACTTTCCCGCCGCCGTCACTTACTTCGGCTCCCAGCACGAGCGCATCCCACCCGGCGCCCACACCTATCAGAGCGACGTGGAGACCGTCCATCGCCTGATCGAGGACGAGTTCTATGACCTGGAGCACTTCCACAGCCGAGCCGACTTCCTGGCCAAGGTTTCCCTCTACCAGCTCTACTTCAACCTGGCTCGCCCCAACTCTCACAAGCGAGGCCTGACCCCATGGCAGATCATCCACCAGCTCGACCCCCGCCTCCCCCTCCGCGTCTGCTTGCTTCCTCCTGTCTTCCTGGATTACCGTCTCCAGGCACAGCGTCGAGACGATCGCACAACTTCACAGGGGGGATACGATCTACCCAGATATCCCTATCTTCGGCGGGTGGCGCGCACCCATTGGTCTCTGAAGTCCCCGATCCGACATGACTGCCCGAGTTTCGATTTTCCGCTCTCGAGCTTCTTCCTTCCCGAACCCCGAGTCCCGAGACCCGTGTTTTTCTTCGGCAGGCAGGGGTTGAGGCTTGAGGTGAGGGGCAGGAAGCTTCGTAGCGGCGCTGTCCTCAACGCCGTCAGGTTTCGCCGGTGGGGACACCGGCGCTACAGGGCCACCAGGACGGGATGTAGTGCCGGGCTTCAGTGTTCTGTGCCAAGACATGCTTTACAGTGGGTGCCAGGACATCCTTTACACTTTGAAATTCCCCTCCGAGTGTTATTTTGGGGTGGCGTGGGACCCGGAGGGAGCCCGGAGGGCGACCGGA
>Ga0315279_10000284_pt1 | contig 107746 bp, 96 predicted proteins | sample YL17G06_20_MG_FD_203694 | JGI IMG/M metagenome (GOLD analysis project Ga0315279, IMG submission 203694) | Sediment microbial communities from Yellowstone Lake, YNP, Wyoming, USA - YL17G06_20 | ecosystem: Environmental > Aquatic > Freshwater > Lake > Sediment | place: USA: Wyoming | collected... | reverse complement strand
CCTTGATCGCTCTCCTCGGGGAAGGAGCGGACCAGGTTGAAATCCTCCAGCACCTTCAAGTGCTTCATGATTGCCTGCTGGCTCATCCTCAATTCCTTGGAGAGCTGCAAAGGGTAGTGGGGCTCCCTTACCAGCGCTTCCAGGATCCTTCTCCTGGTGGGATTCTCGATGATGGAGAGCAGATTGTCCAGGTCTGAAAGGTTGCTCATTTTGACACCGTTGTTAACCGTAGGTTGACAACTGTAACTTGCAGAACTTAGTATTTATCCTTTCTCTTCCCGACTTAGGGAGGGACAGATGCAAGTTGCCTGAGAATAGTATTAATGAAGGCAGTGAGTTAAGAGGCGCATGCCTGGGTCATTGGTCCGGGACACGGTGGCGGTCGAGGACCCATCCGAGGCCAGCCAGATATACAACAAGGGGTTCTACGGCTATCCCCGGTCAGGGGGCGGGCTGGACCTAGACCTGCTGGAAGCGATATATCTGGTGGAATCGGACCGCCTTACCATCATGGAGGCCGGGGGGCCTCTGCCATTGCACGATCTCATCCGCAAGGCGGCCGAGTACCACGAGGATTTCGAGATCCGGTACATCGTCTATCGCGACCTCAGACAGCGCGGCTACATCGTCAAGGCAGATGCCGGGGAGTTCGATTTCCGCGTTTTTCCGCGGGGAGGCACCCCTTCCACCGCGCAGACCAAGAACTGGGTGATCGCCATCTCGGAGCGGGCCACATTCGAGCTGGACCAGATGTTCGAGATCACTGAGATGTCGGAGCGGACGCGCAAGGAGCTGCTCCTGGGCGTGGTGGACGAGGAGGGCGACATCACCTATTACCGCGCCTCCTCCGGCCAACCGCACGGACTGACCAAGGACGAGCGGAGCGAGGTCAAGGTCGATGCCTTCCTGTTCGAGGACCGGGTGCTGATCATGGATGAGGAGGGAGGGTTGGCGCTCCATGCCCACGGCTTCTACGGGAAGCGGATCGGCAAGACCCTGCAGCTCTCATTGATCGAGACGGCGCATCTGATGAAGGAGGGGATGGTCAACATCCGCTACCCTGAGTCCGGCAAGAAGATGAGCCTGGGGGCGTTCAGGAAGCATGCCATTAGCATCCAGTCCGACTTCGAGTTGCGCCTGCGCGCCTATAGGGACCTGCGCGAGCGAGGGCTGGTGGTGAAGACCGGGTTTAAGTACGGCACGCATTTCCGGGTCTATGACGGCGATCCCAACGGTCATCACTCCAAGTACCTGGTCCACGCCGTGCCTGCAGATTACGAGACCATCTGGCCCGAAATCTCCAGAGCGGTCCGTCTGGCTCAGGGAGTGAAGAAGGACATCATCTTCAGCAGAATATCGACCAAGAAGGTCGACTACATCAAATTGAGAAGAGTGAGGCCGTAGGTCGTTCGCAAGGGGCGATCACTTCTTGACCTTGCTGCCCCTTTGAACCTCTACCTGGTCCCGAAGGGTCCTGGCGTTGGTCCTTCCCGTGGGGTCGAGCCTGATGGCGTCATCCAGCAGCTTGGCCGCCGCCTCCTGGTTCATGGAAGCGATGGCCTCTTCGGCCTTGCGCACCAATTCTCTCGCCGTGATCATGCCACGCAGCCCAGCGGCGCGATAGTAATCGGTCATGTCCGTCTTGAGGGCCTCGTCCGCCAACCGCAGGGCTTCGCTCTCGTTGCCCTTGTCCAAGGCGGCTTGAGCTGCCTGGACCAGGCCGTGGGCGGCGATGCGGTTCTTGGTCAGCGCCGCCCCCGCCGCATCCGAAGGGTCTAGTTGCATCGCGGCATCCAGGATCTGGATGGCCTCGTCGTTCCTGCCAGAGTTGTGCATGATGGTGGCCATCTTGACCATGAAGTTGGAGCGCTTGCGGTCGAAGGCCGTGAAATGGATGGCCTCCTTGTAATTGTCGAGGGCCTGGTCCACTTCCCCCGCCTTCAGGTACGCCTCTGCCAATCTGGCATAGCGCACCGACATGGCCTCGGGGCGCGCCTCCTCCTCCGAGATCTTCTTCAGGGTCCCGATCTGCTTCTGCACGGTTTCTGCCTTTTCCACCGTCACGCCGCAGTTGGGGCACTTCTCCGTCTTCGTTAGCAGCTCGAACCCGCAGTTGGCGCAATGACGCGGCAGTCTCGTCCCGCACTGAGGGCAAGAGGCCCAATCTTTCTCGATGATCTCACGGCAGTTCGGGCATTCAGAGACCGTCTTGACCGTGGGGCCACTGACCTTTTTCATGGCTTCCTGGATCTCCTCGGCCGTGGGCATGAAGGCCTTTCTCCTGACATAGATTAGGATGAAGATCAGGAACTCGATGGCCAGGAAGATGGCGCAGATGTACATGACATAGGTGAGGCTGAGATCCTCGGGCTTGTGCTGGGTCGAATGCACCCAGCGTTCGTGAGCGGTGAAGAGGGTATAGGCCAGAAAGGCTCTGGCTAAGATGGAGATGAGGCTGAAGTTGATCAGGGATTTCCAGGTTCCCTGCTCCACCCGCCACAAAGCCCGGACCATGGTCAATTGGAAACCGGCCACGATGATGAAGATGAGAAGGAACATGACGCCCAGCAGAGTGCCATAGGCGTATTGGCTTTGCAGGACAAAAACGAAGGTGGCGGCACCGATGGTCACAAGGGCGGCCATGACGACCGCCACAGCCGCGAATTTCAATGCGATGAAGTGCGGTTTGGCGTCCGCCTTCTTGACACCTTTACTCTTGGCCATGTACCTACCGAGCGCTCGATATTCATCCTATTGATAAATAAATTGTGCAATCCCAGGCAGTCTCCTGGGATTCGAGGAAAAAGACGCCTAAAGCTGGATCTCGATGCCCAGCTTCTCAGTCAGTTCTTTATAGCGGTTCCTAATCGTGACCTCGGTCACCCCAGCAATGTCCGCGACCTCGCGCTGCGTCCTACGCTCGTTGCAGAGGATCGAGGAGATGTATATGGCCGCTGCTGCCACACCGGTCGGTCCACGGCCGGAGGTGAGCTCCTTCTTGGCCGCGTCCTTGAGGATCTCCGCCGCTTTTGACTGCACTTCGCCGCTCAGCTTCAGCTCGGAGCAGAACCTTTGCACGTAGTCCTGCGGTTTGGTGGGCATGAGCTTCAGCTTCAGCTCGCGGGTCATGAACCGATAGGTACGACCGATCTCCTTCCTTCCCACGCGGGAGGAGTTCGCCACCTCGTCCAGGGTCCTCGGGACGTTGCATTGCCTGCAGGCCGCGTACAACGAGGCCGCGACCACGCCCTCGATGCTCCTGCCACGGATCAGGTTCTTGTTGACCGCCTTCCTGTAGACCATGGCCGCGGTCTCCCTGACGTTGCGGGGCAGGCCCATGGCCGATGCCATGCGGTCCAGCTCGCTAAGGGCGAAAGCCAGGTTGCGCTCGGTGGCGTTCGACACCCGGATGCGGCGCTGCCACTTGCGCAAGCGGTACAGCTGTGCCCGGTTCCTGGTCGGGATGCTCTTCCCATAGGAATCCTTGTTCTTCCAAGAGATCTCGGTCGAAAGTCCTTTGTCATGGATAGTGTAGGTCATGGGAGCGCCGGTCCTGGCGCGCTTCTCTCCCTGTTCTACATCGAATGCTCTCCACTCCGGGCCCTGGTCGATGAACTGGTCGTCAATGACCAGCCCGCATTCCTCGCAAATGAGCTCTCCTCGCTCGTAGTCCCTTACGAGGTGTCCGCTGTTGCACTCTGGGCAGCGCTCGATCTCATCGGTCCCTTCCTTTACCGCCTTTGCCACGATCTTCTACCCCCTCGACATAGACTTGTTTGCCTACCGCTGATAGCAGACTCTGGTCACCGGAAACCGCGACGGAAACGAATGGTGAGGAAACCGGCCCGAAGACACGGATCACCCGTCCCAATGGCTTGTTCCTGTTATCGACCACCAACTCCCTGGGCTGCGGAGCGAAGAGGCCCCTTACGATGAGCTTCCCGTCGTAAGTCACTTCTTGGACCTCACCAAGAAACTTCATGTATGTCTAGAGCTCCGCGTCGATTCCCGGCGTGTTTCCTGCAAACCCGTTAATACTATTTAAGCATTTTGCAAACCTTTATCTCCTTTTTGTACTGAGGTAAAAAAGCATTTCTGTAGGTTCAGAAAGTGCCGCGTTTTGCAGCCAGATGACGAAATGGATTTCCGGGGACGGCTCTCGACAACCCTTTATCCTCTCCATTCCGTTTGCTCCTTTCGTGCAGGTGGACAAGGATCATCCTCGCTATCGGTCCCTGATCATCAGGGAGAAGATGTCAGAAATGGTCGATGAAGGGATCGTCGCACCCGCCGGGCTCATCGCGCACGGTCGGGGAGAGGCGTTCGATTACCTGATGGGCGAGATGTCAACCGCCAACGCCCTCAGGACCGAGAGAGCGGCGGTCGCCTGCCTCCTGGAGGCCAAGCATCCGGTGCTGTCCGTCAACGGTAACACGGCGGCGCTCTGCGCCAGAGAGATGGTCACCCTTTCCGAGATCATACCAGCGCGCATCGAGGTCAATCTCTTCCATCGCACCGAGGAACGGGTGGAGAAGGTCTGCAGGTACCTCGAGAGGGAAGGAGCCAGGGGGGTCCTCGGCCGCAAGGCGGACGGCATTTTGCCTGGCGTAGCCTCGGATCGAGCAAAGTGCACCAAGGAGGGGATCCTATCCGCCGATGTGGTCTTGGTCCCCATCGAGGACGGGGACCGGGCGCAGGCCCTCGTGGCAACAGGCAAGCAGGTGATCGCCATCGATCTGAACCCATTGTCCAGAACGGCTCAGGTGGCCCATTTCACCATCGTGGACGAAGCGAGCCGAGCGTTGGGCAACATGATCTCGATGGTGCCAGAGCTGAAGAGCGACCACCAGGCCCGAAAGGCCCTGGTCTCGAGCTTCAGCAACAAGAGGAATCTGCAGGAGAGCGTGGCCTTGATCTGCCGCCGTCTGCAGGAGATCGCCGCGAAGGGCAAAAGCTAATCGCTGCTTGGGAAATAGGGGAAGGATACCATGACCGATGACCTCCTGATCAAGGGGACACGAAGATTGGACTGGGCCAGGACGCACATGAAGGTGCTGGCCGAGATCAGACAGAAGCTCATCAAGGAACGCACCTTGGAAAGGGTGAAGGTGGGCATGGCCCTGCACGTCGAGGCCAAGACCGGCATGCTGGCCGTGAGCCTGGCCGAGGCAGGGGCGAAGGTGCGCCTGGCGAGCTGCAATCCCCTATCGACGGACGACTCGGTCGCCCTGGCCCTCAAGGAGCGTCACGGCATCGAGACCTACGCCAAGAAATGGGAGAGCACCGAGGAGTACTATGAGAATCTCAATTCGGTCCTGGACATGGGGCCCGACTATGTGATCGACGACGGGGCGGACCTCATCACCATGCTCCACACCGAAAGAAGGGAGCTGCTCCAGACCGTCAAGGGCGGGAACGAGGAGACCACCACGGGGGTCATCAGGCTTCGCTCCATGGCCAAGGAGGGCAAGCTGCAGTTCCCGGTCATCTCCGTGAACGACGCACAGATGAAGTACCTCTTCGACAACCGCTATGGGACGGGCCAGTCGACCTTCGATGGCTTCATGAACGCCACCAACCTGCTCATCGCCGGGAAGCGCCTGGTCGTAGCTGGCTATGGCTGGTGCGGGCGGGGGGTCGCCATGCGGGCCAAGGGATTGGGGGCGAGCGTGATCGTGACCGAGGTGGACCCGGTCCGGGCCATCGAGGCCAAGATGGATGGATACGAGGTGATGCCCATGATGGAGGCGGTCAAGGTGGCCGATGTCATCATCTCCGCCACCGGCGTCAAGGACATAGTGAGGAAGGAGCACTTCCAGGTGATCAAGGACGGCTGCGTCCTGGGCAACTCCGGGCATTTCGACAACGAGGTGAGCAAGAAGGCGCTGGCGGAACTTGGCGCCCAGCCGCAGAAGGTGAGGGAGCTGGTGGATGAGTACCAGCTGCCCGGAGGAAAGAAGGTCTACCTCATCGCAGAGGGCAGATTGATGAACTTGGCGGCAGGCCAGGGACATCCGGTGGAGATCATGGACATGAGCTTCTCCATCCAGGCCCTGGCATTGCAGCACCTGGTCAAGGAGCACGCCCACCTGAAGCCAGGAGTGTACGAGGTCCCCAAGGAGCTGGACCAAGAGGTGGCCATGATCAAGCTCAGGACCATGGGGGTGGCGATCGACAGGCTCACTCCCGAACAGGTCAAGTACATCTCAGCGTGGCAAGAGGGGACCTGATGCCCGGTCCCTTTCTCTGCGTCTACGGCCATACCAACCTGGATTACATCATGTCCCTGGGGCACTTCCCGGAGCTGAACACCTCGGTCAACATCGAAGAGATAAAACGCTATTTCGGGGGAACCGGGGCGAACGTCGCCACCATGGCGGCCAGCCTGGGAGTGCCCACGGCGCTCTGTTCCTATGTGGGGCTGGATTTCCCGCCGGAGTTCAGGGAGCTGATGACCAGCAAAGGGGTCGATCTGAGCGGTCTGGTGGTCGTCCAGGATCAAGAGACGCCAACGGTATGGATCATCTCGGACCAGGAGCACAACCAGATCGCCTATGTCTATCAAGGACCGATGGGGTCCATGGACCGGATGCCGGTGCAACTGGAGAAGGCCAAGACGGCGCAATGGGTGCACATAATGACCGGACGTCCGGACTACTATCTCAAGGTCATGGAGGAATGCCGGAAAGCAGGAAGAAGCATCTCGTTCGATCCGGCGCAGGAGATCCACCACGTCTGGGACGCACCCCGGTTCGAGCAGGCGATCGCCATGGCGAAGGCCTTCTTCTGCAACGAGAACGAGCTGCGCACCGCGCTTCGCTATCTGAGACTGAAGAAGCCCGAACAGCTGCTGGAAAAAGTGGAGTTGCTAGTCAGCACGCAAGGCAAGAACGGAAGCCTGCTCTATACCCGCGAGGGGGTCATGCGCGTCCCTTCCGTTCCAGGGTGCAAGGTCGTCGACACCACCGGGGCCGGCGATGCCTTCCGAGCAGGTTTCTATGCCGGATTGTACCGCAGGCATGACTTGGTGGATTGTGCCAGATACGGGTCGGCGGCCGCGTCCTTCGTGATCGAGGCCAGAGGGTCGCTGACCAACATTCCCAGTTGGGAAGATGTCCTGCAACGGGCCGAACGCATTTGCTGAGGGATTGGCGCGGTCCCGGGTCTTCCCCTAAGGCGTCCAGTCAAGGCTGGCTATACAGAAAGTTTTATCTGAGAAAACGGCGTAACCGGTCGCAGGTGAGCGCATGGCGGTGGGATTCGTATTGATAAGCACGGCGCCTGCGAAGGAGCACGAGGTCTACAACGAACTCCTCAAGGTCAAGGAGGTCGTGGAGCTTCATCCCCTGTTCGGGGAGTACGACTTGATCGCGAAGATCGAGGCGGACGACTTCAATCTCCTCGGGCAGGTGGTCGTGGACAAGATACGATCGATCCCCGGTGTCATCGACACAAAGACTCTTACCGGGATAAAGTTCTGAAAAAGGTGAACGAAGATGGATTTGATGGATTTCCTAACGGTTCTGTTGCTGACATTCGGCCTGTTCATGATCTTGGCAGGCGCATTCACCGCCTACTTCGGTAGCGGGAAGAGCAGGATGATTGGCGTCGTCCTCCTGATCGTGGGCCTGGTCGTCGGCCTCCTGTGGATTTGGATGACGATGTACGGCGGACCGCAGTACGTCAAGCTCACCGAAAGCCTGAGCAGCGTCATCTGGACTGCCTTCATTAACATCATCGCGGCCGTGATCGGTGCGCTGATCGCGATCGGCGTGTTCCTGCTGGCGATCATGAAGAGCTAAGCCTGGTCGCGAGACCGGCACCTTCTCTTTTCTAATCGCAATCCTTTTATTCTTTCATATTTTGAGTGGCATCATGCCCTCCGTACTGGTGATCCTTGGCAGCAAGAGCGATCTGAAGGTCGGTCAGAAGGCCGCTTCCACCCTGAAGAAGTTCGGCGTTGACTCAGAGATCGTGATCGCCTCGGCGCACCGCACCCCTGACCGGGTCAGGAGCCTGGTGGAGGACAGCGATGCAAAGGTCTTCATCGCCGTGGCCGGGCTGTCCGCGGCGCTGCCTGGCGCCATCGCCGCGTTCACCATCAGGCCGGTGATCGGCGTCCCGGTCAGCGGCAAGGTCAACCTCGATTCCATACTCTCCATCGTGCAGATGCCGCCTGGCATCCCGGTGGCGGCCGTGGGCATCGACCGGGGCGAGAACGCCGCCCTGCTGGCCTTGGAGATCTTGGCCATCGGGGACGAGGAATTGAGCAACGCCCTGATCAAGCACAGAAAGGAAATGGCGGAGCAGGTGGAGAAGGATTCCGCGGAGGTGGGCGATTGATGTTCGACGCGAAGGAGTTCGTGGAAGAGAGGATAGCAGAACTCAAGCAGAGCATACCATCGCGGGCCATCATCGGTTGTTCGGGAGGGGTCGATTCCACGGTGGCGGCCGACCTGGTGAGCCAAGCAATAGGCGATCGCCTTCTGACCGTGTACGTGGACACTGGGCTCATGCGCAAAGGGGAGACGGAATGGGTCCGCAAGATGTTCACCAAACTGGGGGTGAACTTCGCCATAGTGGACGCCTCTGAGGAGTTCCTGTCCGCCCTCGAGAATGTGGAGGAGCCTGAGGCGAAGCGTAAGATCATCGGGGAGAAGTTCATCCGGGTGTTCGAGCGCGAAGCCCATCGTTTCCAAGCGGAGTATCTGGTGCAGGGCACTATCGCCCCGGACTGGATCGAGAGCGGGGACAACTTCCGCGACACGATCAAGAGCCACCACAACGTCGGAGGGCTGCCCTGCGACATGCAGCTAAAGCTGGTGGAGCCCCTGCGGGACCTTTACAAGGACGAGGTCAGGAAGGTGGCGAGGTACCTGGGCGTGGAAGTGGCTGAGAGGCAACCCTTCCCCGGCCCGGCGCTGGCGATCCGCATCATCGGCCCGGTGACGAGGGAGAAGGTGGAGATCGTGCGCAACGCCTGCGCCATCGTTGAGGAGGAGATGGAGCGGGCGGCGAAGGAAGGGTACATGGAGCTGCCTTGGCAGTATTTCGCTGTGCTATTGCCAGTGCGATCGGTGGGCGTGCAGGGCGACAATCGCGCCTATGGCAGGACGATCGCCATCCGGGCGGTCCAATCAATAGACGGCATGTCGGCCGCCTACTCGAAGGTGCCGCACGAGGTCCTAGAGATCATCTCGGTCCGCATCACCAACGAGATGAAGGAGAAGGTGAACCGCGTCGTTTACGACATCACCAACAAGCCGCCCGCGACCGTGGAGTGGGAGTGAGCCGACCATCCACTGCCCCGCAGGAACGGGTCATTCCCCTCCGAAATCCCATGGGTAATCGCCCTCGTCCGGCATGTCACGGAGCATGCGCAGCAACTCATGCTCCCTTCTCCTTTCCTGCACAACGTCCACCATCAGCTCTGAGGTGTACTTCCGATGGCAGCTCGGGCAGAGCGTTTTCAGATTGCCGGGGTGATCGCTTCCGCCCCTGGCCCTCGGAACGATGTGATGCACTTCCAGATACTCCCAGCGGAAGCCTCCCTTCCCGCGCCGCAGGCTCGGATCGAAGATCTTTCTTCTGGCCCTTTCGAACGCCACGCCGCAGTCCTGGCAGGCGTGACCGTCACGTCGCAGGATGGCGGATTTCAACCGCAGCCAGATCAAGCGCCTTACCAGATCGGGGGTGTCAAATGAATAAGGGAGCTCGACCGTTCCCTGCTCGTAGTACTTCTTCTCTCCCGGGTGCTCGGCGCGCATGCGCTTGAGGGCATCCTTCACGCTGTGCCATTCCTCACAGAGTCGCTTCGCCGTGGAGTTCTCGTGATGCCTCCTATGGCAGAAGGCACAAGCCACCAACCTGCCTTGATGCTGGCCTTCGTCCGAAATGCCCGCCTCTCGGAATGGACAGATGGTCGCTAGTTCCCGATCGCAGCGTAGGGGCCAGGATTCCTCCGCGCCATGGAACACCAAGGCACGACCCGATGCGGGGTCGAGGGTCCGGTTCGAGCGAAGGAAGCAGTAGCTCTCCTCTCCCCCGGTCAGGCGATGCACGCAGTCGAGGCTCGAGGTTCTCCTTGGCATCTGTTGCTAATGCATGCCAGGAAGATTAAGCCGTTCGGTGAAGGGTATAAAAGAAGCGATCTCGCTCCAACAGCCTAGGTCGTTCCGCGCAGGAGGCTCAAGAGCTCGTTCCAATCCGATATCTTCGCGCTCGGCACGATCGAATCGTCGTGGCTGTAGAAGTTGGACCGCTTCAGCACCGCCGTCATCCCCACGTCCAGCGCGCCCTTGACGTCCGCCTGCAGGTTATTACCGACGAAGATGGATTCCTCGGGGCTGGACCCCAAGTTCTGGAGGGCGATCTCAAAGATCTTGGGGTTCGGCTTCCTCAGACCTACATCGGTCGAGAAGACCATGTCATCGAAATAGTCATCCAGTCCGTAGAACCTCATGTCCTTTAGGGGGAAATACGACGGAAGTCCCCAGGCGACATCGGAGACCAGGCCGATGCCATAGCCCATCCGCTTGACGGTCTGCAGCATCGCCTCGGTGCCGGGCACGATCTCCCTTCCTTCCAGCAGGACGGCATAAAAGTTCTCCAAGCCGAAGTCCATGAGCTTCGCGTCCTTGACCTCGAAGCGCGAGAAGCAGTCCTCCAGGACCTGGACCAAAGGTATCTCTATCTGCTTGCTGAGCTTGATCGCCCGGCCAGCCTCGAGCAGAGCGAGCAGGTGCTTGCTCACTTCGTCCGCTCTGGCGCCATTGTCCAGGCGGTCGCAGACCTCCTGAGAGACCGTCTCCACCGCCCTTCGCTCTGATCCCCTCCAGTCGTTGTGGTAGTCGATCAGAGTATGACCGAGGTCGAAGAGCACCGCTTTCATCGTCCCTTATCAAATCGGCTGTCCACTTAAACCTTGGCCTGATCGATATCAGCAGAGCTGAGACTTAGTCCCCTTCGACCCATCCAAAGCCCATCGGACGATGTTCTTAAGCCAACTAGTTGATTCTCGCCACGATGCGGGTCTTTGTCGTGGACAACGGGGGCCAATGGACCCATAGGGAATGGCGGGTGCTGAAGTACCTCAAGGTGGACACCAAGATCGTCCCGAACACCACCCCCTTTGAGGACTTCGCCGGCGTGGACGCCTTGGTCCTTTCGGGAGGGGCGCCCAGGGTCGCCAGCGAACTGGGGCGCATGGGCCGGCTGGGCGAGTACCTAGACAAGGCGGATTTTCCGATCCTTGCCATCTGTGCTGGCATGCACTTCATGGCCAACCATTATTGCGGGGCCACCGGGGCGGCCAAGCTGCCTGAGTTTGGCAAGACCACGCTCATGGTGGATGACGAGGACGAGGTCTTCAAGGGCCTTCCCAAGCAGTTCACGGTCTGGGAATCGCACAACGATGAGATCACCGTCCTGCCCAAGAACTTCCGCGTATTGGCTCACTCCCCCAGCTGCCTTTATGAGGCGATAAAGGTGGTCGACAAGCCCTTCTATGCGTTGCAGTTCCACCCTGAGGTGGAGAACACCGAGCACGGCTACGAGATCTTCACCAACTTCCTGAACGTGGTCGAGGGCTGGAAGCGATGAATGAGGCAGAAAGGAAGGCGATGGAGGATGCTCTGCAGCGAAAGCGCAGGAGCGAGGATTTTGAGCAATCCTTGGGGCGCTCCTTCAGGCAGGCCAAATTGGACTTCGATGCCTACATCCGGGTGGTCAGCGAGATAAGGGAGAGGGCCAAGCAGGATAAGGTGCCCTTGGAAGAAGCAGCCAGCTCCCTGCTTCCCTCAGCGCAGGAAGATCAAGAGGGCAAGGACGGTCAATAGCACAGCCGCCAGCATGGTAGCCCAAAGCGCCATTCTGCGGTCCGAACCGATGGTCATGGGGATGGGCCCGATGAGCACCACCCCTCCAAACCTGCCAATTCCTTTGTTTTTCTGAGTTGAATAATCGACCTCCCTGGGCAGCCTAGGCCGATGAACATTTTCCGCCTCCAGCGGACCAGACCAGCCCAAGAATGTGAAGATGATGCCAAGGATGATGCAACCGATGGCGATGAAAGAGAACAATGAGCTTCCATATATGAAAGGGATAAAGAAAAGGACAAGTCCCAATTGCATCTCACCAGATAGGATGCCGACCACGGTCAAAGTGGCACTAACCAATATCAATACGATCCCCAGATATCCCATTGGCCGCATCGATTAGCTTGACGGTGTGAATGGTTTGTAACCTTTGCTCTGCGAAATGGAGTTGATCCGTGGTTTGCCGAGGCTCGAGCGGTCAGCTTTTCATTGGCTAGATATTCATTGGCTCCTGCGGAGGGCACGGAAATTGAGGCTCTGGCTCCTTTCACGGATCCTGTGCACTGGCGGCGGCGCGTTCCTCAGCATGGCCAGAACGGCTTTGGCATACACTGGTCCCATGTGTAGCTCACCTTCGGCGTGGGCTGCCATCATCTTTCCGATATTGGTATCGTAATTCTCACGGCAGGTCCTGACGAGCTCACGAGTGGCATTGGTGCCGAACGCCAAAGCCAGGCGCAATAGGGGGCGCATCATATCTTTCTTCACGCTCCTAGCTGACCAATCCTGGATTATGCTGGGGGCCCATTTCAGATCATGTTCCCAGCACCTGAGAAAGAGCTCAGTTTGCGCCTGGCTCATGGTCTTGGCATCGAAGGAGGCGCAACCTTGGTCCAGCTCCGCGCTGGCCACGAAGAATAGTGGTACTACTAGCGATCGGAAACCATGGAGCCGGTCCATTAGCTCGAGGGTCAGCTCCACGTCCCTCTCCTTCTCTCCAGGCAAGCCCATTATCAGCGTGGCGCAGGGCAGCCAGCAATTATCACCCAGGATCTGGAAGGCATCGACCACGGTATCGGGCCAGTCCTCCGGTCGGAAGGGCTTGCATTTCCCCCGCATGTACCTGGCCATCAGCTGGGGGCTGGCCGTTTCAATGCCCGTCTGTCCAGCCAGCCAGTTCTTCTTGTCCAGGGCCAGGATATGAGACACATCCTCCACCGTCCTCGGAGCGCTTGCCACAGATGCCAAGGCGAAGTGCGAGATGCTGACCCGCTCGACCCCCGGTCTATGCTTGACCTCCCGGAACAGGCTAGTCACTGCTTCGTGGTCTACCTCGATGGCCCTCGCTCCGTAACGAAGAACATCCTCTGCGTGCAGAATGGGTTGGCGGCCGGCCCCTATTACCACATCCACGTCCTTAACTATCCTTTCCAATGGGAGGCTGCGGTATCTCTGCAAGGTGGGCACACAGAACTCGCACCCCCGCCCGCACCCGCGGGACACCTCCACGATCCCATCCACGGTGGCGTGCTTGAGCTGCGGAATGTCCTCCGTCGGAGTGGCCTCACCCATCACCAATCCCGGTATCTGCTCTCCGGCCAGTGCCTTGCGGAACAAAGGCCCGACCACCTTTTCCGCCTCCCCGACCACCACGCAATCGATGCCAAGTCTGGCCCGGGTCTCTGCATCGGTCAGCTGCCATGAGCCGGGACCTCCCACGATTATCTTTGGCCTGTGCCTGAGGACGGCCGGATGCCGCAGCAGTTCCTGGAACTTGAGCTTCATCTGCGGCTCCCCTCCCAGGATTTGGTGGAAGGTTGAGGTGGCTGGTCCGATGCCAAGGGGGTCATTCTCCGTGATCCCGAGGATCTTGGTCCTCGACCCGATGACCTTTCCTAGGTGTTCTGGATGAGCCAAAATGACGTCATCATCGCTGAATCCCTGGTCCAAAAGACAGGATTGCACTTTGCGCGTTCCGCAAGGGGCTACATCCACAGAGCCATCTTTGTTGGCCGGAATGGGCGGACAGAACATCGAGAAGTAGATGCTATCAGGCACAACGCCCTGAGGCACGCACGCACTGAACCCGAGGAATATCCCTCCCCCGTACTCACTCATCAAGGTCCGGTCAGCGGTGAGCACTATGGGATATCCATTATCATGAGACATCCTTACACTTCCTGCTTATCCCCTTTGGGCAGTTATTTGCACATGTCCATATTGCTTGGGCGTTTCCTTAGAGGTCTTGAATGAGAAGGCGGTAGTCAAGCGCCTCGGCTTAAACTTTTTGTGGGCATTTGAATGACGAATTCGGTCGTGCCAATGAGGCTAATGTGCTGATTGGCCCCGCATGCCTGCAATTCTTCGATTGGATCGAAGTGGCAGGTCATCCGAACCTTCCACTTTCGGGGAGGCCAGTTACAAGGTATATAATGAAAGAGGGTTATTACCGGCAAGGGTGCACGGGTGACCTCTCTGAAGGCTCTGGTGACGGATATTCTCCTAGGCCGGGACTTCAAAGTGACGGAGAGGGATGGATATCTGATGGCAAGAAAAGGGGAGGTAGAGGTCGCCTTCTGTCTGATCAGCGCGGGAGAGGAGAGCCTCCTCCCCGCGTACCTAGACCGCTTCAGGGAGTTCAGGGGCAAGAAGGTGATCGTCTCTCTGGTCCCCGTGCCGGAGATACCGCCGGAAAACCTGGATTCCAGCATGGTCATTTGGGACCGGGAGGCCTTGGAGCGCGAAGTGGGCCGCATGCACCTTGAGACTTTGGTGGGGGATAGAGATCGCGGGCTCGTCGACGATCTGGTTGCCGACGACTATCCAAAGCTGGTGCGGGCGGAGGAATTGGAGCGGATGCAAGCCATGGACCTAGGGGAAAGGATCATTCGCCCGACCATCGATATGCACGATGTGAAGGAGATCGGGGTGCGCACCGTCGGCGGCTTCCGCCACAGGCTGGAACTGGTGCCGCACTTCGCCTTCAACTACACCTGCGACCTGTTCATGGACAACGCCAGGATGGGCACTGAGAAGGGACGCCTCTCCGTTAACGCCCTCACCAAGAAGGTAGAGGCGTGGCCGGAGAACTTGGATGTCGTCTATGCCCTGGAGCAGGGTCATAGGCGTCTGGACCCTACCGTGGACAAGGAGGCCGCCAAGAAGCTGGTCAAGCAGGAGGTGGCCCGCATGCACACCATGGAGAAGGAGATCGTGCGAGACCAAGGGCATGTCATGGTCACCGAGAAGAGAAGGCTGACCCCCCGGCAGGAGGACATCATCCTGGAGGACCTAGGGCTCTATTATCTCCCCATTTGGTGCGTGGAGGGGATACACGGGGTCGTGATCATCAACGCGGGAACGGGGAAGATAATCAGCGAGGATTACTACAGGATGTAGTCAGCCCTTCAATCGCTGGAACGTGGTCCTTATGTGGTTCCAGTGCGACCCTTTCCAATAGATCTTGCCGCAGGAGCCGCAGAGGAAGAATTCCTGATTGCTTTGGTAGGTGGCATCGGGCACCTTTCCGAAGACCTCCTCCTTTGCCACCTTCTTCAGCTCTCCATTGCAGCTCGAACAGCGCGATAACTCCTCGTTCGGCTCCAGACTGAACTTCTCGACCACCTGCTGCAGCTGCTCCTCGACCTTGTCGCTCTCCACGTAAAGGCCGCGGTCGTCGCTCCTTTGGGCCAGTTCCCAGTCGCGTGTCAGCAGGATGCGCCCTTCCTTCCTGGCCGCCTCCAGTATCTGTCCGTCGCGTCGGTCCCTCATGTAGGTCGCATCGTACCCCATCATCCTCAGCCAGCGGACCAATGAGCCTAGCATCTCGTCCACGGCGAACTTCGGCCTAGTGTCCATGCTCGAGGACCTCATAGCTCAGGAGCACGCCCTCGCCCAGGCGCTGCGCATCCTTCAGCCTCAAGCGGACCGCGGATTCATCCTCAAAGCCCAGGCCATCGCAGGGCGTGGGCGCGTCCTTGCCGCCGAGGATCATGCCGCCCACGTACATCTTGTACTCGTCCACCAGCTTGGCCTCGAAGAAAGACCAAATGGTCTCCCCGCCTCCCTCGACCAGCAGCTTGCTGATCCCTCGAGAGTCCAGCTCCTTCATCAACGCCTGCAGGTCCACCCTCTTCTTGCCTAGGCGGACCGTTTCCGCATTCTTCCAGGTGCGGTCGACGGCCTCGGAGGTGGCGATCAGCGTGTCTGCCTTGCCATCCAGCACCTTCGCCTCACTGGGTGTCCGGCCGCGGGAGTCGAGCACGACTCGTAGGGGATTCTCCTCCCGGGGATGGCCTTTTATGGTAAGGTGCGGGTCATCAGCTAGCACCGTGCCCACTCCCACCAGGATGGCGTCGCTCTCGCTCCTGAGGCGCTTGACCCTCTCCAGGTCCTCGGGGGAGGATATGCGCACCTGCCTCCTGCTCTTGCCGGCGATCTTGCCATCAGCGGTCATGGCGCAATTGACGATGACGTATGGCATCCGCCTTTCCAAGGCCGGTCAGCATGATAAAACCTTTGCTAGCCAATCCATAAGTACCCCGGGGCAACATATTCGGGGCGATGAATGGCATCGATATCATTGACATCCGAGAGAAGAACGTCAAGGGGGCCTATGTCATCGATGGATTCCCCTCCATCGGACTGGTCGGCTCCATCGTGGCCAACTACCTTGTGAGCTTTCTCGATCTGGAGCAGATAGCCATCGTCGACTCCATGTACTTCCCCACCATCTCATTGATCCGCGACGGCGAGCCGCTGAGCCCGGTGCGGGTTTACGCTGGCACCCTGGGCAAGAAGGAGGTGGACAAGATCGTGGTGTTCGTCTCCGAGTTCCAGCCCGCACAGGAGATCCTGAAGCCGCTGGCCATCACCATGATGGACTGGGTGGAGGACCACAAGTGCAAGATGATCATCTCCCCCGAGGGCCTGCTCTCGCGCGAGGAATCGCAGCGCATCGAGGCCTTCACCCGGGCTCAAGGCGACATCGAGGTGGAGGAACTGGAGGTCACCGCATCCACCGGAGGCAAGGAGGACAGCGGGGCCACAGTCTTCGGGGTCGGCTCCACCCCCAGCGCCCGGGCGGCGCTGAAAGGCATCAACGTCCCCACCTTCGAGAACGGGGTGATCGCTGGTTTCGCGGGAGTGATCCTCAACGAGGGAGTGGCCCGCGATTTCGATGTCATGACCCTGCTGGCAGAAGCCCATGCAGAGTATCCTGATGCGCGGGCCGCCGCCGCCATCATGACCATCATCGACCGGCTCTTGCTGCACGTGGAGCTGGACTTGAAGCCGTTGCTCGAGGAGGCGGCGCTGATCGAGGAGACCCTCAAGGACATCCATAAGAAGACGTCCACCGAGGAAGAGGCGGTGAAGAAGCGCTCGTCGTTCATGTACGGGTAGGCTTGACCTGGACCAGGACCGAACCTTCCTTACCCTCCGCCTCTATCCTGGCGTCGAAAAACTTGAGGATCAGGTCGATCTGCGATTGCAGATGCCCGGTCATCTCCCGCACCCTGAAGCGAGAAGGTCCTTCAGCCAACACCATGTAAGGTAGCAACTGGTCGGCGGCGTGCACGTCCAAGGTCGCCTCGGACCACATCTCCTTCTGCAGCGCGTCCACGGCCATATCGGCCACTTTCTCCGAGGGTATGCCCTTCTCTCCCAGGCTGTCGCCGGAAAGGACCGTGTTCGCGTACTTCGCGCACAGGAAGACCCCGGCGCCCGCGGAGCGACCCTGGCGCACGTCCACTCTGACCTTTGGAACGGTAGTGATTATCCGCTTGCGCACCTGGATGGCCATGCGTTGCGCGACCTCCTTGGTGAGGTTCTGGACAAAGCTGGCCCCTTCGACCCCGATCAGGTCTCCGCGCTTCTCCAGGTCCAGCTGTCTTAGTTGCTTGACGGGCGAGATGGTCGCCACGACGCGGCCTCCCCCTTCGGGGTAAAAGCCCCGCAGCAGCACCTCCATCCTGACCTTCATCCCCATCCGGTCCAATAACGGCAGCAGGACGAACTCGTAGAAATCCACCGGGGGTGACCAGCGCACATTCGTACCGCCGGTCAGCTCCAAAGTGATCTCCGAATCCGAACGGCAGGCGGCCAGAAGGCATGCCTGGAGGACCAGCGTGACGCTCCCGGCGGTGCCGATGTCGAGGCGATATCTTCCACCTTTTATTTTTCCCGGGAGGAAGGTCAGCTCTCGAGAGCCGATGGACGCGCCCTCCACCCGCGCATCGCTGAGCTGGGCCACGCCCTTGACCGCGGTCAGATGCTGCCCGGCCAAACCTGGATTGGGGCGGTTAGAGCGGATGTTGACCACCCTGATCTCCTTCCCTGTCAATGTGGCCAGCCCTAGGGCGCAGCGGAAGATCTGGCCTCCGCCCTCGCCCTCGGCCCCGTCGATCTCGATCATCAAATCGGCCTCTTGGCCTTATCGGCTTGTTGCCAATAAAACTTCCACAAGGCGTTTGCGACCACGGCCGTGCCTGCGAAACCTAGGACCACGATCCAATCCTCCCATCCCAGAGCAACGGTGCCGAAAGGTCGGTTGAGCATCGGGACGTAGATCACCAGTAGCTGCAAAAGGAATGAGGCTCCCACCGCCAGCAGTAGTTTGCGGTTCGATAGGAGGCCGAGGCTGCGCAGTGACTGGGTGTCAGAGCGGGACACGAAGGCGAATAGCAGCTGGAACATCACGATGGTGGCGAACGCCACGGTTCTCGCCCTGTCAATCGCGGGGCCCTCTGGCGACCCATTAGAGATCAGCCAGCCAAGCTCGGTCTGGAACGCCAATAACGTGACCGTGGCGATGACCAGGGCGAAGGTCAGGACCTTGTAGACGCTGCGGCGGTTGAGAGGTGGCTCCTTCGGGTCGATGGGGGGCCGGTCCATTACATCCTTCGCGGTCGGCTCCAGGCCTAGGGCTATGGCCGGGAGGCCGTCCGTCACCAGATTCATCCACAGTATCTGGATGGGCAAGAGGAATGGGAGGAACTCAGGACGGAAGAACAGCAGGCTGGCAACGAACATGGTGGCCACCTCCCCCGCGTTGCAGCACAGGAGGAAGACGATGAAGCGGCGGATGTTCTCGTAGATGCCGCGTCCCTCCTCCACCGCGTTCACGATGGAGGCGAAGTTGTCATCCAGCAGGATCATCTCCGAGGATTCCTTCGCCACGTCGGTCCCGGTGATGCCCATCGCCACCCCTATGTCCGCCTTCTTGAGAGCGGGCGCATCGTTCACCCCGTCACCGGTCATGGCCACCACTTCCCCGTTGCGCTGCAGGGCCTGCACGATGCGCATCTTGTGCTCTGGCGAGACCCGGGCGAAAACGGTCACCTGCTTGACTTTGATCTGGAGCTCCTCATCGTTCATGGATTCCATGCGTCTGCCGGTGATCGCTTCGGCCTCTCGCGCTGCGATGCCCATCTCCGTGGCGACGGCCTTCGCGGTCAGCTCATGATCGCCGGTAATCATGATCACCCGGATGCCGGCGCGCTTGCATTTCGCCACCGCCTCCACCGCCTCCTTCCTAGGCGCATCGATCATGCCCACCATGCCCAGGAACTTGAAGCCCTTTTCAGGGACCTCTTGGCCCGTTGCTTCGACCATGGCCAGGGACAGGACCCGGAGCGCTCGGGAGGCCATCTCGTTGTCCAGCTGCTGCAGCTCCCTTCTCTTCTGCTCGTCCAGCATCCGGCCGTCGAGCGAGGAATCGCACAGAGGCAGCACCGATTCCGTCGCCCCCTTCAGGAAAGCGAACCTCTTCCCTTCCCTTTCGTTCACAGTGATCATCCGTTTGCTGGAGGAATCGAACGGGACCTCTGCCGCTCTGGCCCATTCCTTCCTGGCTTGCTCGATGTCCAAGCCCGCTTTCCGGGCGGCCACCAACAATGTGCCTTCAGTATTGTCTCCCCTGACCCTCCACCTTCCCTTCTCGAGGTTCAGCTCGGCGTCATTGCATAGAACCCCGGCGGTCAAGAGCCATTTAAGGCGGTCGGACGCCAGGGGGTCGATCCTGATCCCATTCTGGATGAAATCGCCCAAGGGTTCGAAGCCTTCCCCGGTGACCTGATAATTCTCCCCCACCTGGATCTCTCGCAGGTTCATCTCGCCCTTGGTCAGGGTGCCGGTCTTGTCGGTGCAGATCACCGTTGCGCTCCCCAGGCTCTCCACCGCCGGCAGGCGACGCATGATGGCATTCCGCTTGGCCATGCGCTGCAACCCCAGCGCCAGCGAGATGGTCACGATGGTCGGCAGGCCTTCGGGGATGGCCGCGACGGCCAGACTGACAGAGGTCAGGAACATGTTCTCGGCCGCGATCCCCTGGAGCAAACCGACGAGAAAGATGAACAGGCAAGCGCCCAGGACCGCTGCGCCGAGCTGCTTGCCTAGCACCTTCAGCTTCTTCTGCAGCGGGGTGGGCTCATCCTCCCTCTCCACCATGCCCGCTATCGTGCCCAGGAAGGTCTGCATGCCCGTGGTGGTCACCACCGCCTTGCCACGTCCATACTCGACGATGCAGCCGGCGAACACCATGTTGGTCCTTTCCACCAGGGGTGCATCCTCGGCGATGCAGTCTGCTATTTTGTCCACCGCTTCCGACTCCCCGGTAAGAGAGGCTTCGTTGACGCGCAGGTTGATGGCCTCCATCAGCCTGGCATCGGCGGGCACCTTGTCCCCGGTGGCGAGCAATATGACGTCCCCGGGAACAAGCTCTCTGGAAGCGACCTGTTCCGCACGGCCGCCGCGCATCACATTGGCCTTGGGCGCGGCCAGCTCTCTTAGGGCCTGCACCGTCCTTTCCGCTCGATACTCTTGAAGGAAACCTAGGATGGCGTTGATCACCACGATGACCGTTATTACCGCGGCATCGAGAAGCTCCTCGCCCGCCCCCTTATAAATGCCCAAAGAGGCGGAGATGATGGCGGCGAAGATCAGCACTACCACCATCAGGTCCTTGAACTGGCCCAGGAAGATCGCCAGGGGCGGACGGCCTCGCGTGAGCGCTATCTCGTTGGGGCCGTGCTCGGCCAGCCGTCTGGAGGCCTCCTTCAGGTCCAGCCCTTCAGCTGAAGAGGACAGGCGTGCCAGAACCTCTTCCGGGGATTCGCAGTGCGCCCTCTCTTGCATTGATGTGGCATATCTGAGCCCCGCGATTAAAATGGTTACTTACCATGATGCGAGGCCTTTGCCCCGCCCGCGAAGACCCCTTGCGCCAATCCAGCACCGGCGAGCGAGAAAGTATTTAGTATGCCACAATCGATTATCGGGGAACAGGGATGCACTAGAGCTTATCGTTTCGGGCAAGGCATGGTGAGCAGCGCTCAGGAAAACAGAGGCCTTGGATGCAGCGGGCCAGCAGGGCTGGTCATGCATGAAAGCAGGGCGCGCCATCCTCGAACCGACCGGTGAGCATCAGATGCCTCCGCGCCAGGGCTTGGGACGGGCAAGGAAGCGGTACAGGGATGGTCGCAGCACAACAGGTCATGCTAGAACTGGGGGTCATCATGCTGGTGGCCTTCATAGGCGCAGCCCTGGCCAGCCGCGCCAAGCAGAGCGTCATTATCGGTTACATCGTGGTCGGCGTCCTGATCGGACCGAACATCTCGCTCAACTTCCTTGGCATGCAGTACAACGGGATAATGAGCGATTTCACTTTCATCGACTACATGTCCAAGATCGGCCTGGTCCTGCTCATGTTCTTCGTTGGCCTGGAGTTCTCCATCTCCAAGCTCAAGAAGGTCAAGGTCCCTGCCATCCTGCTTGCCACGGCGAACACGGGGCTGGACATGTTCATCGGCATACTATTGGGCCTCGCTCTCGGCTGGCCTTTGGTGGACACCGTGTTCCTGGCCGGAGTGGTGGCCATGGGCAGCGCGGCCATCACCGGCAAGTCGCTCATGGAGCTGCAGAAGCTCAGCAGCCCCGAGACCGAGTTCCTGCTGGGTGTGATCGTCGTCGAAGATTTCCTTTCCATGGTGCTCCTGACCATCGCCGGCGGGCTGGTCATCAAGACTGGCGGGGTGGGCCTAGGCGCCAGCAGCCTCATGAGCATGGTCCTGGGCATTGCCATCTTCTACGCCTTCTTCATCATCTTGGCGGTCTGGGTGGTCCCACGCGTCGCGGTGCATCTGAAAAAGATCAAGAGCGACGAGCTGTTCACCCTGTTCGCGCTGGGCACGGTCTTCCTTTCTGCAGCGCTCGCTGAGGTGTCGGGCGTGCCATCGATCATCGGAGCGTTCTTCATTGGCATGGTGTTCGCGGAAACGAAGTCCGCGGAGCGCTTCGAGGCCAAGCTCTCGTCCTTCCGTGACGCTTTCGTGGCCATCTTCTTCGTCCTTTTCGGCATGCTGATCAACCCCGCCATGTTTCCCAATGTCATCTGGATCGTGGTGGCGGCCGTGCCCATGGTCATCATCGGCGATCTCTTCATAACAGGCGCACTCGCCTACCTGCTGGGCTTCTCCGGCCGGGCCGCGTCCTTCATGGGCGCCTCGATGTGCGGGCGCGGGGCGGAATCGGTCATGTATGCCAGCGTGGGAAGTAGCGCGGTGAACGCTACCAAGGGGGCGGAGCTGTACCCCTTCGCAGGCCTCTTCTGCTTCATCCTGAGCGTCATCACGCCCGTCATGATGCGGTTCAGCGACAAGCTACACCGGGGGATGTCCCGAATGCTGCCCTACTACGTCAAGCACAGCAGCGCTGTGATATCCAGGACCCTGGGCAAGGTCATCATGCCCACCTCGCTCCGCCTCTTCAGGCGCGGAAGAAGGATCGAGGCCGCCTTGGTCGCGTACTTCGTGCTGTTGATCGCGGTGGCGAGCACCAGCTCCTGGTTGCAGCTAGGCCTGTTCGCGGGCTCGTTGCTCCTCACCACCTGGATGTTCTATGTGCTGGATGCGGAACTGAGACCGATCATCCGTTCCATCAACTACGACAACCTGACCATTTCCAGTCGTGACGGGGGGAAGGTCAGCCGCTTCATCTCCCTGTTCGTGTTCTCCAGCCTCCTGACCATGCTGGCCATCGCCTTCGCCTTCAACTACGCCTGGTGGCTCACCTTCGTGGCCTGCTTGGCCTACGTCGCATATACGTTCGCCATCATGCACCGCTACTCGCACATCCTCAAGTCCCCCTTGCCGGTCGCCGCCGCCGTCTCGCGGAGCTCTTGGGATTTCGAGGTGCCTATGGCGAGCAAGCCATCGGCGCGCATGAATGAACCGGTGAGGAGGTCCAGTTTAGCCTTCCTCAGGACCAGGAAGGTGCCTGCGAAGCGATTGAAGGGGCAGAAGAAGAACCGCTAGCGGATGGCGACCGTTACTCTGCAGGATCATGCCTAGGGAGGATGGTACAAGTCACCGGACCATGGGCAAACATGAGTTCCAATACTGACGGCATAAGGGTCGGCATCGTGGCCTGCGAGATCCTGAAGAAGGAGATCGAGTTGCTGACCGAGAACGATCCGCACATCGTCCTTCGCGAGTACTTGGAGTTCGCGTTGCACATCGATTCCGCCGTCCTCAAGGTCAAGGTGGAAGAGAAGGTCAACGCGCTCAAGGGCAAGGTCGACGCCGTTTTCCTGGGATGTGCGGTCTGCCAGTCCCTCAGGGACATCACCAAGGTGCTGCAGGTCACCACAGCCATGCTGGCGGCTGACGATTGCATAGGAGCGTTCCTTACCCCCGCTGGCTATGCCAAGGAGAAGAGGGTGTGCACCGGCACATGGTTCTCGTCCCCCGGCTGGGCCGAACTGGGGATCGATGGGCGATGAAGGAGCTGCACTTGGACTGCATGAAGGACCTGGGCTACGATCCCATGTTCTTCCTGAGGATGCTTTTCGAAGGCTATTCTAACTGCCTTTGCATCGACACCGGAGTGGCTCCGAGCGAGAAGCACACGGCATTGTCGATGGACTTCGCCAGCAGGCTGAACCTGAAGCACGAATGTTGCGCCTGCAACCTGAAGATGCTCCAGGATACCATTGGAAAAGGCGAAGACCCTGGCGCGGAATGCCATTTCGACGGAGGGCGAGCTATCGAGGGAGAGCCCTGGCGTACCGCAGACGGCCGCGTCTTAGCAGCAAGGCATGAGCGCCGGCACGCTTTCGTTCATTTCTTCTAGCAAGGGGCGGGCTGAGCTATGTTTATGCGCTCAGATTCGATAATAGGAGGCCGTAAGGGAGACCTGAATGAGCACCAGACCTTGGATCTCTTTGGATGTGAACGCCAGGCTGCAAGCGATCATGAATTGCGAGTTCGCCAGGACAGCCGGCATGAAGGTGATCAGCATCAGCAAGGATGAGGTCAAAGTGGAGATGGACCTCGATGACAAGCTGAACGGGTTCGGCACGGGCCATGGCGGGGCAGTGTTCTCTCTGGCGGACCAAGCGTTCGCACTCGTCTGCAACCAGGGAGAGCATGCCACGGTTGCCAGGTCCGCGAGCATAAAGTTCCTCAAGCCGGCGCAGGGGAAGCTCGTCGCCGTCGCGCGCGAAGAGAGGGAGGATGAGCGCACCTCCTTCTGTCGAGTTCTGGTCTATTGCGGAGCGGAGCTGGTGGCCGAGTTCGAAGGGATAGGGCACAAACTGAAGAAGGACAAGGGCTGAGCTTTCGGGACGAAGAGACCTTCGATGGTTCCCACGACGGCGGTGCGATGAGAGACAAGCATGCACCTGCACGAGTCATTTTCGCCAGAAGTGATGGCGAATACTGGATGCGAGGATACTCGTCAATCGGCTAGCCAAACAAGGAACCCTATTTGCGCACCTCTTTGCTCGCTGAAGATAAACCGGGAAGAATGACGATGACCATGCAATTTGCTCTTAGAGCAAGGAAACGCTCCTTCTTCGGTAGATAGCCTGTTCTTCCTAATGACCGATCGCCGTTGATTATGATCACCTCCATGCCTCTTTCCTGCGCAAAGTAGGCCAGGTCACGACCGGTCTCTCGCACCAATAGGACCAGGGGACGAACGCGTCGCAAGAACGCCCATCCTGGCAGCGAACGCCATGACGCCAACTCCTTGTCGGCGTTGACCAGGGATTCTGGTTTGTAGATGGAGTAGATGGGCACGATCGGCGGCATTTCGATCACCTTCGCCGCCACTATGTTGATGTCCGGGACATTGGCGTCCTCCGTCAAGGCCTCCGCAAGCTCGAATGATCCGACCTTGAACTCATCGAGGACGGGAATGAGGATTCTGGGCGCGCTTGATCTGGATAGCGGCCTGTCAGAATTCGCCACCAGAAGGACGGTCTTGGTGGAGAATTCATCGACCCATCGGGCCTGGCGGATCGAGTCCCGCTTGCCAGCGAACAACGATCGCTCCACTGGAAGAAGTATCAGGTTTGGATTCGTTGATCTAACGGCCTGCTTGATGCTGCTCACTAATGTTCTGGTGCTCCGATCCTTGTCCAAAAGCCTTAGGTCCAAATACTCATAAGGCACACCCGTGGCGGAGGAATTGCTTTCCACCGACCGTTCCAACCTGTCCAATCGCCATTCATCTTCCTTTTCGTGGACGATGCGGATGAAAACGATCCTGGAGCCAGAGTGCCTTCCCTGATCAAAGGCCACGTGTATCTGGTTATCATCCCAGCCTTCAATGGATAGGGGAACGGCGATCGGCCCGCTCCGCTCCTGAAAGGCGGGGCGAGGTACGGCTCTTGGCTGTCCGACCGGCCCTGTCGGCGCTCCGTGCACGAGCGGGGCCGACGGCTGGGCCATCACCGGCCTGGCTGGCAGGATGAAGGTGCGCAAGAAGTACTTGCGCACCTCGTCCAGTATCAGCACCAGGGGCGCGATCGCGTAGAGAAGGGTCAGATCCAGGGGTAGCAAGGGCATGGTGGCGAAGATCGAGTTCAAGAACGGTACATAGATTATCGCCAGGAGTATGGCTGTCGTGGCCGCAACGGCCACCAGGATCCATTTGTTCCTTGCCAAACCCACCGTGAACGAGGATTGGACATTGGTGCGGGTGGCAAGGAGGGTACCGAGCTGGCCGGCCATGATGGCCGCGATTACTATCGTGGTTCCCCGGGCGTAAGCGGCCTGATCGGTGATGGTGCTCATCCCCAGGGTCCAGCCCGCCTGATTCCAGGCATGGAAGCACCATAGTATTGCTGCCACCCCCATTACGATCCCAAAATAGGTCGACCTGGCCAGCGCCCCTGCGCTGAAAAGGCGCTCGCGCTTCGGTCGGGGCGGCCGGTCCATGATGCCAGGCTCGGGCGGCTCGACCGTTAGGGCCAGGGAAGGCGGGATCTCCATGAGCAGATCGATGGCGAGGACTCCGAGGACGGTCAGTGGCAGCGGCGTGCCCAGGAGCACGAAGACGATGAAAGCCACCAGCTCGGCCCAATTGTGGGCGAAGACATAGACGATGAATTTCTTGAGGTTGTCGAAGACGGACCGGCCTTGCTCGATCCCGTGAACGATCGAGGCGAAATTGTCATCCAGCAGGACCATGTCCGCTGACTCCCTGGCCACGTCCGTCCCCGATAGGCCCATAGCGATGCCGATATCGGCCTCCAACAGGGCCGGGGCATCATTGACGCCGTCCCCGGTCACCGCCACCGTTTCGCCGCTGGCTCGCAGCAGGCGGACGACTCGCAGCTTCTGGTCGGGAGAGATGCGCGCAAAGACGACCTCTTGGCTTTCCAGGAGCTTGCTCAGCTCCGCATCCGATTTCTGCGCCAGAGCATAGCCGGTCGTGATCGGGGCCTTGGAGGTCGTGACTATCCCGACCTTCCTAGCGATCGCCTCCGCCGTCAGCTCATGATCGCCGGTCATCATCACCACTTTGATCCCCGCGGCGCGGGCCATCCTCACGGCCTCCGGCGTCTCGGCCCTTGGAGGATCAAGAATGGCCACTAGCCCAACAAAGGTGAGCTGGGATTCGATCAGTTGCGGCGAGTACTCTCTTGGTTCCGCGTCCAGTTTGCGCATCGCAAGCGCCAGGACCCGGTAAGCCCCGCGGGCGAAGGAATCGATCTGAGAACTTATCTGATCGGAGAGCGACTCGGTCAAAGGGACGACCTTCCGGTCCCAATAGACGCTGGTGCAGTTGGCCAAGACCTCCTGGCCGGCACCTTTCACATATGCCACGGTTTCCCCTTCCTTCGTCCTATGAACGGAGGTCATCTTCTTGCGACTCGAGTCGAACGGGATCATCCCGATGCGGGGGTGGCTGCCAATGATCTCCTTGTACTGCATGCCTGCCTTAGCCGCTAAGACCAGCAGGGCCGCCTCGGTCGTATCACCGATCGCGGTCCATCTGAATTTCTTAATGTCAAGAGGTGGGACAATGGTCGCGGTGTTGTCGAGAGATGCTACCTCGCAAAGCTTAAGGAAATCCTCCCGGTCCGAGGCCATCACCCTTGTTCCTTGGAACAACACGGCCCCCTCAGGCTCGTAGCCCTCCCCCGTCACATCCAGCGTCGATCCTCCCAACCACACATGTCGGACCGTCATCTGTCCCTCGGTTATCGTGCCGGTCTTGTCGGTGCAGATGACCGTCGCGCTTCCGAGCGTTTCAACCGAGGAGAGGCGTTTCACCACCACGTTCCTCTTGGACATGGCCAGACTGCTCAAGGCAAGGGCCAAGGTCAGGGTTACCTGGAAACCCTCGGGGACCAGTGACACCATCACTCCAATCATGAACAACAAGCTGACCGACAATTGAAGGTGAAGGCCGAAGAAAGCGATCATGAGGAAGACCACCCCCACCGCGATGGCCAGTATGAAATTCAGTCTCGCAGCACGGTTCAATTCCAGCTGGAGCGGGCTTAGGGGTTCCACGATGGTGTTGGTCAGCTTCACCACGCGGCCGAATTCGGTGTCGATGCCGGTCGCGATGACCAGCGCTCTTCCAGTTCCGGCAACGACCGTCGTGCCGGCAAAGACCAGGTTGATGCAGGCGGCGATCTCCTGTCTGTCTGCAGATGGATTGGGGGAAACGGAGCGAGTTTGGGGCTCCGCCTCCCCGGTGAGCGGTGAATTGTCCACCGAAAGCTCATAGCAGGCGATCACCCTGGCATCGGCAGGGATCTTGTCTCCCGCCTCGAGGATCAGGAGGTCACCAGGTACGATCTCGGACGCTAGGACCTGCTTCACCTGGCCGTCCCTCATTACCTTCGCGTTGGCGGGGATCAGGTTACGAATGGCCTCTACCGCCTTCTCGGCGCGGCGCTCCTGAAAAAGGCTGAACACGACGCTCAAAAGCACCACGAGCAGGATGACGAAACCCATTTCTATAGCGGTCGGGTCGTTCGATGTGACCCCACTGATGAAGGAAAGAATGGCCGCCACGACCAGCAAGACATTGAAGAGGTTCTTCAGTTGGACCGCTAGCTTCTGCCCGAACTGCTTTTTCTTCTCCGGCAACAAGTTAGGGCCATGCTGCTTCATCCGTTCCTCTGCTTCAGCCTTCGTCAGACCGTCAGGGCCGGTTCCCAGTTTCTTGTAAAGTTGCTCGAGGGGGCATTCGGCGCATGCCCTAGCCTCGACATCGTCATTGGAAGCGCTCTCCAATCATGCTCAACTCCGTTCGAAGCGAGCTCCCTGCTTCTCGTACGATACCTTGTAAACGGATTAGACCACCAGGATCGTATTTAAGTCATCCGATTGAGCTGAAGGGTCGATCGAACCCTCCGACCAAAAGCTTCATTTTCGCTGCTAGAGGCGCATAAGAAGGGCGGCGAGTGCGGCCGCCAGACCTTGCGCGGCATTAGGTGCTGATGTCGTACCTCCTCACTTGCCTGAGACACAATTCGGAGGGGCGGCACGCTTTGCAGCTAGCCCCTCCCCCCTCCTTTGGCAAGATTATCCGGGCGATCAGGTTCAAGGATCATTCCCATTTCACGCGAGGAGCGGGGCTTAAATACTTGCTATTCCGACATAGTCACCTATGGTAGAAATCACCCTGACAACAGTGGTGGGCTTCCTCATCGCCCTTCTGATATCGACCATCATCATCTATGTAGTGACCAAGCTCATGGGAGAGACCGAAGGCATTGGCCGGGCTATCCTGGCTGCGGTCGTCGGTACCGTCATCTATATTCTGGTCTACTACCTACTTGGGAGCGGACTATTGGCTGCAGTGGTCGCTGGAATCGTCTGGCTGTTGGCGCTCAAGGGCTTGTACAAGATAGGATGGCTCAAGGCCTTGATCATCGCGGTGCTCGTCTGGATATTGGCCACCGTGATCGGGTTCTTCCTTCCCACGCTTTCCGGACCGCTATAGAGACAAGCAGAGAGGTCAAGCGACCAACAAGGGCGAATAGACCGAATGGTGAGCCGAGGCAGTGGGGGTCAGTGGCTCCTCCAATCGCCAGCCACCCACTTTCCGTCTTTTTCTGCATTTGGAACGGGCCAATGGGCTCGGATCAAAGGACAAGAAGTCACGATTGGGTGCGGGAGTGCGGCTGCCGGGATTCGAACCCGAGTTTGAAGCTTGGGAAGCTTCAGTCATAACCACTAGACCACAGCCGCGTGCGAACGCACTAAATCATGGGCTACCTGATAAATCTTTGCCACTGGCATGGGCAGAATATGATTAGGGTGGGCCGCTTAATGCGGCTTCACCCGACCTTACTTTATGGTCTCAAGCTGGGAAATGATGTTCCAGATGAGCGTGCGCCCGTGCAACGGGATGTTGGGGTCGTTGGCCAGCTCGTCGAGTATGAAGGTCGCACTGGCCGTCCGCACGTCCAGTGCCTCTTTGGTTTGCAGCAATCTATCCTTGGCTGAAGTGGCTCCGCGCCTGATGTTCCTGGGCACCGAGGTGTCGTCAGAAAGCTGGTCCAATACCTCGATGATTTGCTTGAGTTTCGATTCAGAATCCATGTGGTTTGCCTCCCTAAGCTCAATGAGACCGTCTCTACCTGTCGTTCTCCTTGATTTCGGGTTCGAACTTGAGGTCGCCCCTCTCCTTGAATGTGGAAACGACCATCAAGGTCTTGGTGTCCTTGACGCCATTGATGTTGGAGAGGTCATCCACGAGGAACCTCTTTACCTTGGCCACGATGTCCGTGTCCCCCGTGACCAGGAAAACGTCCTCTACGACCAGATAGCCGGAGATCTTTTCCGCTATCTTCTCCGCATCCTTTGTATCCACCTTCAGATTGATCAAAGCGGTGACCTGATCGTCACCGTAGTAGGTGGCAATTACCGCCTCATACTCAGATTTTTCATTTTCCTGCACTTTGACCCCCCCTTCCTCGCAAGGATACGGAAAGAGCCGGAGGAATCCCGGAGCGCTATGCTACCAGAAAACCATGGCAGACAACCCTCGCCTGTGATGGAAGAACTTCACGTCGCGGTCTCGAATTCCTCTTGCAGATCGATGATGACCTGCTCCAGCACTTCTTCAAAGCTAGAGCTGCGGTACTCCCTCATTCCGCCTAGGTCGCTCTGCACTCGAGCAATGTATGTGTTGTTGTTCTTGAGGAATTCTACGTTGCATAGGGTCTCTTCCATCTTCCTTCACCTCTAGCCATTGTCGCGAGAGTTGACAACAACCGGCGAATATACGGTTTAGTATATAATGATTCGTTAAGAGCTATTGCCTATCCAGCTTCTTTGCCAGACCTGTCCGCGAAGGTGCTTCTGAGGAATGGACGGTACAAAAAGCTTTCCACCTTCATCTCAGCGCTGCAGTCCTATCTTCTCCAATAAGAAGGCGTTCTTCTCTTTTCCATAATAGTCTAGAATGGTGCCCTTGATCCTGAACCCTAGTGAACAGTAAAGGTTGAAGGCCGGGACGTTGGTCACGCTCACCTCAAGCGACATCCTTCGCCCCCGCTTCACCGAAGCGATAGTCTCCAGCTGCCTCATGAGCGCCCTGGCGATGCCCTGGTTGCGGTGCGTTGGCAGGACGGCGATGGAGATCAACCGGAAGCTTCCCCCGCCTTCGTCGTACAGAGTGGCGTAGCCTGCGATGCGTCGGTCCGCCAAGGATACCAGGGTGGTGAAGTCCTTCTCCGTGATGAAGACCTCGATGAGCTCCCTCCCATAGCGCTCAGCTTCGAAGCTTTGGCTCTCGACATCCATGATGTCATCCAAATCCTCGGGCCTTGCCTTCCTCAGCTCCACCGACAGGAATCAATGGCCCGGATGATAACATATTCTGTCCCTCAACCTCTGCCAGCTCCTATCAGCGACCGAAATCAAGAGATATTCGAAAGTAGTTGGTCAGGGCATGACCCCTTCTCAGCCGATCGGCAAAGTGCTAGCCTCCCCGAAAGTGGGTGAAGAGGTATCCATCAGGGGCTGGATCTACCGTACCCGGAGCAGCGGGGCTATCGTTTTCACTGTCATCCGTGATTCCACGGGCATCATCCAGGTAACGGTGAAGAAGGGAAGTCTGCCAGATGCCGAGCTCGAGGCGGCCAAGGCGGCGCTCATCGAATCGTCCGTCATGGTCCAAGGCAGGCTCTTCGAGGACAAGCGCGCGCCAGGCGGCTTTGAGATCAGGGCCACATCGTTCATCATCAGCGGAGGTTCGCAGCCTTTCCCCATCACCGAGTACCAGAGCGAGGAGCTGCTGCTCGATAACCGGCATCTCTGGATCCGTTCCAGGGAGCAGAACGCGGTCATGAAGGTGAAGGCCACGGTTCTCGAGGGGGCGAGGGAGTGGCTGAAGAGCGCAGATTTCACGGAGGTCACCCCTCCGATCCTGACCACCAACGCGTGCGAGGGCGGCGTCACCCTCTTCAAGCTGAAGTACTTCGACCGCGAGGCCTTCCTCAGCCAGAGCGCGCAGATGTATCTAGAGGCGCTGATCTTCTCGTTGGACAGGGTGTACTCCCTGACGCCCTCCTTCCGGGCGGAGAAATCGAGGACGCCGCGGCATCTGACCGAATACTGGCACCTGGAGCTGGAGGAGGCCTGGACCGACAACGCGGGCAACATGGAGATCCAGGAACAGCTGGTCTCCGCCATGGTGCAGAAGGTCCTGGTCGAAAGGAAGGAGGAATTGAGACTATTGGGCAGGGACCCGGAGACGCTGAAGGAAGTGCTGCCACCGTTCAAGCGCCTGCGGTACGCGCAGGTCATCGAGGGCCTCAAAGGCAAGGGGTTCGAGGTGTCCTTCGGGAGCGATCTGGGGGCGGTGGAGGAGCGGGCGGTGACCGCAGATGAGCGGGCGCCGGTCTTCATCACCAACTTCCCCAAGGAGGTGAAGGCCTTCTACATGAAGGAGGATCCGGAGGACCCGGCCACGCTCAAGTGCGCGGACATGCTCGCCCCTGAAGGCTACGGGGAAATCATTGGGGGTTCGGAGAGGGAGACCGATCTGGCCAAGCTCACCGCTCGCCTTGAAGCGCAGTGCATCCCCCTGGAAACCTATGAATGGTACCTGGACCTCAGGCGGTACGGGTCGGTCCCGCACTCCGGCTTCGGCCTGGGAGTCGAGAGGGTGGTGCGCTGGGTGTGCAAGCTCGAGCACATCCGGGACACGGTGCCCTTCCCCCGCACGGTAGCCAGGGTCTATCCCTAGGTCAGCTTTTCCGCCATGTGGATGTAGAGCTCCACCGCCTTCTCGAGCTGCCACCTCTCCACATATTCGTCGTCGGCGTGCGCCATGGTCATGGCGCCCGGACCGCAGACGATGACATTGGGGTTGACGGCCGCGAACACGGGCGCTTCGGTGGCATAGGGCACCACGATAAGCTCGTTGCCTGTGAAGTCCCTGGCCGCCTGTGCGAACTCCCCGCTGGCGTCGGCCTCATAGGCCTCCAGCTCATATAGCATCTGGATATCGTACGACTCGCCCTTCAGCTCGTCCATGATTATCGTCCTGGCCTTGCGGTAGGTGAGCGGCGTGGGGAAACGCACATCGATCTCCACCTCGCACCGATCCGGCACGACATTCGACTTCATGCCTCCCTTGATCATGGAAATGCAGACCGTCATATCCTCCGTCGGCGCGGAGGGCGTCTCGGCCAGCTTGGAGAGGCGTCCTATCACCCGGTTCATGTTCTGGATGGCGTTCGCCCCCAGCCACGGCTGGCTGGCGTGAGCCGCCGTGCCGTGGGTGGTCAGCCTGAAGCGCGAGATGCCCTTCTCCTTGTAAGCCGGCTGCAGGTCGGTCGGCTCTCCTATGATGACCCCTTTGGCCTCCTTGACCAGCCCCAGTTCCGCCAGTGCGTACGCGCCGGTCATGCGGTCCTCCTCGTCCGTGGTCAGCAGCACGCTGAAGGAGATGTCCTCCTTCGTCAGGTGGATGGCAGCCTGCAGCATGGCCGCACAGCCCCCCTTCATGTCCGCCGCCCCCCGGCCGTAGATCCTGCCCGCCACCACCTCGCCCTGTTCCACCGTCCATTTGCTCCCGATGGGCACAGTATCCAAGTGGCCGGAAAGGATCACGCCTCCCTTACCGTACGTGGCGCAGATGGCAGGCATGCTCTCCTCCCCGTGCACGCTCACCTTCATGCCCAGCTCCTCCAGCCAATCGGCGGCGTAGCTGGCCACCTCGGTGCGGTCGTGATGCGAATCGCTCTGCAGGAAGATGAGTTCCTTCAGGGTGGAGACCACCGAGCCTGAACTCTTACCCATCCCCTTCCTCCAGCTTTCCTACCTCCAACACACCTCTACCTCCGCAGGAACGGTGGGTGTACCACCTTGGCCTCGGCCTCGACATCGCGGATCCTGACCGCCAGTTGCGTGCCCACCTTCGTGTACTGAGGCGGTACATAGCCCATGGCGATGCCTTTCTTCAGGCAGGGAGAGAGCGTGCCGCTGGTGACCTTCCCGATGAAATGGCCTTCCGCGACGATGTCGTAACCGTGCCGCGGCACGCCCTTGCCCTCCAGCTCCAGGCACACCAGCAATGGGTATCCTCCTTCATTCTGCTGCCTGAGCAGCGCCTTTTTTCCAATGAAATCGTGTTCCAACTTCACCACCCAGGGGGGCCCGGTCTGCAGGCTGGTCTGCGAGCCGTCGAAGTCCGTCCCGGAGAGCAGGAATCCCATCTCCAGCCGCAGGGTGTCCCGCGCTCCCAGGCCAGCAGGCTGGAGGCCGAGTCCTCTCCCTGCGTTCAGAAGCACCTTCCACAGCGCGGGCGCGGAAGCTCTCTCCACCAGGACCTCGAAGCCATCCTCTCCCGTGTAGCCGGTGCGCGAGACGTAGCACATCTCGCTGAAATCAGCGACGCAGCCCTTGGCTCCAGAATGGCATTTCCGGGGTTCCAGGTCGCACAGGAACCCTGACTCCTGGAAGTCCTCGACTCCCGCTGCGTTCCTGCCTTCGGCGCACAGCTCCACGAACTCGCCGGAGAGGCGCTTGATCTTGCTCAGGTCGCAGAAGGTGAGCTCATCCAATACCTCTTGCGCCTTCGGTCCCTGGATGGCGATGCAGGCCAAGCGCTCGGAGACATCGATCACTTCTTCCGTGGTGCGATGGGCCAGGACCCAGGCCAATACCTTGGCGGTGGTGGCGGCGTTGGGCACCATGAGGTACTCATGCTCGCGCCAATGGTAGACGATGGCGTCGTCGAGGATGCGCCCATGGTCGTCCAGGATGTGCGCGTAGAGCGCCTTGCCCATCGGCAAACCCTCGACGTCATTGGTCAGCAGACGGCGCAACGCCTCCTTCGCTCCCGGACCGCGGATGATAATGTCACCCATGTGCGAGACGTCGAACATGCCGGCGGCCCTTCGCACGGCCAGGTGCTCGTCGATGATCGATGTGTACTGGACCGGCATCTCCCATCCGCCGAACTCGATCATCTTCGCCCCGAACCGGGCGTGCTCGTCATAGAGAGGGGTGCGTCGCATTCCGTCCACCAGCTGCTTGATAACCGAGGCAGGCCTAAATTACTTTTCTCACGTCGCTGGAATGAAGGTCGCTCAATGGAGCGAGGACTCCAGTTTCTCCCGCAGCACCTTGGCCGGGATGTCTGGAAGGGAGATGTAGGTCGTCCTTCCCCCGCCCGCCGCGTCCCCGACCACCTTGGTCTCGATGAGGCCTTCGTTGGCGATGTCCTGGATATAGGCCCAGAACTGCGTGTGCGCCCGTGGCTTCTCGTTGTACTCCTCTGCGGCCAGGCGGTAGACCTTCTCCACCTCACCAGTGGTCACATAGGCCTGGTCCCGGATGGCCCTCGATATGGCCAAGAGCACGATCTTGCGCTGCCGGTCCAGCTCCTCGATCTTGGACTCTGTGACCACCGAGTAGGTCAGCGCCTTGGCCGCCCGCACCTCCTCGGCCGTCAGCCTTTCCAGCCCCTGCTCCTCGGCCAGCATGCCGGCCTTCTCCAGCAGCTCGATGGCGAAGCGGGCGTCCCCGAACTCCGAGGCGATATCGCCGATGAGGGTGATCTCATCGCCCCCGATGGCATTTGGGAACATGGCCAGTTCCGCCCTCTCCTTGACAATGTCGGAGAGATCGGCGGCGGTGTACTTCTCGAACATGATGGCGTTGGCGCGCTTGAAGGTGGAGGACGAGGCCGGGTCCAGCATGTCCAGGACGTACTTCTGCGAGACCAGCACCAGCGACATGGAGGCCCTCCCCCCGAGCCTTTCCTCATCGAAGCGGGAGAGATGGTAGATTAGGTCGCTGGCCCCCTTGCGCAGCAGCACATCCGCCTCGTCCAGCACCACCACCAGGTGCAGCTTGCGCTTCTCGATGTGCTTGCGCAACGAGCGAAGCATCTCCGCGCTGGAGAACCCGCGGTCAGGGAAATGCTCGTCGAAGTGCGTGACCAGGCGCAGCAGCACCGAGGATTCGCTGTTGCGCTGCCTGCAATTCACGATGACGAAGTCGACGGCCTTCTCCTGCCTCTGTGCCTCCTTCACGAAGTCCAGGCAGAAGCGTTTGGAGGTGGCGGTCTTGCCCGTTCCCACGCTGCCGATCAGGAAGGCTGTCTGGGAGATGCCGTTCTCCAGCACCGGCCGGAAAAGCATCCAGAGCTTGGCGAGTTGCGCCTCCCGGTGCACCAGCCGGTCAGGTACGTAGTCGAAGGAAAGCTTCGACGGGTCCTTGAAGATCCGCGAGCTGCGGGGCTGATAGGATCCTTTGCTCATCTTCTCCTTACCCTCAGGAAACCGGAGCAGGGCGTGATGGCCACTCCGCGCTCCTCTATCTTGTCGGCCAGCAGGTTCAAGCCCAGCGAATCGGAGGCCATATGCCCGGCCACCAGGACGTTCATGTGCGCCTTCTTGGCCTCCTCCATATGGTTCTCGGGGAGGTGCATGCAGACGACGGTGCCGACGCCCGCCTTGGACAGGCTCTCGTACATCTCCTTCGGCCCCGAGGTCCCGCCCGCGAACTTCACGAATATCTTCCCGGCCCGGCGGTGCTTGTCCCCTACGTAGACCTCAGGCTGGTTGTTCTGCCTTATGGCCAGATCGTACTCGGCGATGTTGATCAGGATGTCGATGGCATCGGACACCCGCCCCGGCATCTGCCGGTCCATGATCTCCTGCACGAACCTCTGCCCCAGGATGTCGCAGGGGGAGTGCAGGCACATGAGCGGCATGTCCAGCAGGCGGCAGGCATCCACGGCCTGATTGTAGTTGGCGACGTGAACGATGCGCTGCACCTCCTTGATCCGCGGTCCCATGATGTCCTCGGCCACGTTGATGGGCACGCCCAGGTCCTGGAACATGTACTCCATCATGTGCATGACGTCGGGGAAGATGGAGCGCGCCATGCCGATGGGGTGGTGTCCGATGACGCAATCGATCGCCCTGCCCCTCTCCCGCAAACGGTCGGCGAGGAGCGCCTCTCCGGGGGCGATATCGATGCCCCAAAGCACCCCCTGCACCTCCTGGTCCGGGTCTCCGTGCAACAGCCGGGTGTCGGCGTACGGGTTCCAGAACTGGTCCTTGTCGAAGCGGTCCTGTGCGTCGCAATCCAACGCATCGTACTTCTCCTTTGCCCGCCTCAGGTCGGCCTCGATATCCTTCTTAGAGCGCGGATCGGCCTCCATGCCCGCTTCGACCGCCAAGCGATAAATGTCATAGAGCTTCATGCTGTCCATCGAAAGAAGAAGTTGCCATTATTTAACATTAGGGTCATGGGCAGGCCAGTTGTCACAATCCATGCCAATGGAAAGCGGGGGGGACATTGGAACCGGAAAAGCTTATCCTTGGTTCGGGAGGACTTGCGTCTCGGGTGCAATGTGCACCCCCGTTCCTTGGCGAGCCGGGGGGCGCTATATGAACTCATCCCTACATTTTGCGTGAAAGACGTGACAGCCGCGGCGATGAAAACTAGCTTATATCCTGGGATGCATGATTCGGCAGCGAGGGCGGCAGCAAATGGTCATGGATTCCCTTCTCAAGAAGACCATCGGGGTCTCCAACACCGAGGACCTGGTGCTCGAGGCCATGCAGGACCTGGTGAAGGACGAGATCAAGAAGTACATCCGGCAGAAGATCGACGAGAACCCGGAGATCAAGAGGGAGATGAAGGAGGCCATCGCAGAGTTCATCGACGCCAAGATGCGCGAGACCTACGCTGTGGTCAAGATGGCGAAGTGCGCCGCCGAGCTCGGTTTCCAGATGGTGCCTCCGGAGATGAGGGAGAAACTGGGCAAGGATGTCGCTCAGCTCCTGGAGAAGGAGATGTCCCAGGTCTTCGAGAAGATGTGAACGCCATTGAACTCCATCAGGCAATCCATTCCTTTTATCGGCCGAAGGCCGACATGCTCTATAACACCCCTGAGCAGGATATCGAACGTCGCGGTTTCGTGCGGCGGTCGAAACCCATTTGGTGAGGTGAGATGAGAGCGGTAGCGATCCTCGGCAGCCCTAGGATGGAAAGGGGGAACACGGCCATGATATTGAACCCCTTCATCGAAGGCATGGAGAAGGAAGGGGCAATGGTAGAACTGGTTAATACGAAGAAGCTCAAGATACGACCATGTACCGGCGATTTCGCCTGCTGGGGCAGTACCCCGGGACATTGCCATCTGAAGGATGACATGCAGGGGCTATATCCCAAGCTGATCGATTCGAACGTATGGGTCTTCGGGATACCCTACTACTGCATCATGCCGGGAGAGATGCAGGACGTCCTCAATCGGCTGGTGGCCCTGACGGAGCCAACGATCCAGCCAGGAGGAGGTGCGATGTATCTGACCCGAAGGAAAGAACTGAAGCTCGAGCACGTCGTGCTGGTCTCCACTTGCTACTTCTGGGAGATAGAGCAGTTCGATCCGTTGGTAGCTGTGATGGAAAAGCTGTGCAAGATCCTTGGCGTAGGCGCCCCCTTCCTGCTTCTCCGCCCCCACGCCGGCCTCCTCAGAAACAGCCCTGATGCGGAGAAGGTCCTGGCCGCTGCAAAGGCCGCCGGCCGTGAACTGGTAAGGACCGGGGCGGCCTCCGAGGACACTCTCCGACAGGTGAGCGGACCCCTGGTGTCCAGAGAGGATTTCGTCAGCATGCACGAGGGCGCGTGATCATCGTTATGGATGATGGAGAACGGACAAAATATGGATGCTGGGGGGCCAAAGCCCCTAAGGGATTGGGTGATCCGCAGCCCCGTATCGCAGGATGCCGACCAGGCTGGTGGATCGAAGATTGGGGAAAGGCGGGGCGAAAGGCCTGTCCGGCTTAACCGAACAGAGCGCCGAGGCCGGCTGCAGCCTCTTCCTCGCTGACCTGCTCTTTCTTCTCTTCCTCTTTCTTAGCTTCCTTCTTCTCAGCGGCTGGGGCAGCTGCAGGTGCGGCGGTCGGAGCGGCGGCAACGACCGCGCTCTTGATGGCCTCATCGATGTTGACACCCTCGAGGGAAGCGGTCAATGCCTTAATCCTGGTGGCGTCCGGGGTTACCCCGGCGCTCTTCAGGACATTGGCGACCGCGTCCTCATTGATCTCCTTTCCAGCGGCGTGAAGAACCAAGGCGCTGTATACGTATTCCATGTCTTTTACCTCCTTTAGATTATCCGAATAGTGCACCAAGGCCAGCAGCGGCATCTTCCTCGCTGACCTTCTCCTCTTTCTTCTCCTCTTTCGGCTCCTCCTTCTTCTTGTTAGAGGGGGCCGGCGAGGAGGGCTTTGCTGACAGCCTCTGTTTCACACGCTCGTCCCCCAGATTGGGTACACGAGTCGCGAGGGCGAGCATGTTTGCCTCCGCCTTTGCCAAGAGGATATTGATACTTTCTTTGGTCGGTATCGCGGCCATTACGCTCAGGGCGATGGCCTCGCGATACGCCTTTGCCAGCAATGGCGGCATGGTCTCCGGGGTGGGATACACGATCTCCACGGCCAAGGCCAATGCGTTCCTGGACGCGAGCCCCAGCATGCTGGTGTAATAGTCCGCGGGTATGTTCAGGACCTCGTTATCGTAGAGGAGTCCGTCCTCGAACGCCCCCTTGAGGTCCATTCCGACCGTCATGGGTAGGATCTCCAGCTTCGGGAGTACCGCCGCCAGCTCGGCAGAGATCGGTTCTCCCTGCCTCACCAGGACCTTGTCCTTCTTGATGATGATCTTGCCGCCCTCGATACCGGCGGGAATGCCTACCTTCTGCAGCTCACCGACGATCGGGCCGGGCTTGAACGGCGTATCGCCGGCCTTGACCTCGATGTCTTCAGGGGCGATGTCGCCCGGTTTCGCCGGGGCCTTCGACTTGGTGGATTCCATCTCGCGGAACAACTTGAACGGGTTGGCATCGGTGGCCACGATGGCGCACTGTCCCTGGACCATGTCCTTGAGCTTCTCCAGGCCCGGCCTCTCCTTCGCTGCCTCATCGATGGCGATGTGCAGGAGCGTGTTGCGGGACATGATTATGTCGGCCTTAGGCCGCATGCCCCGCCTCATCTGCTGCAGCTGGGCCGAAGGAATGCCATGCAGATTGACCACCGCGATGACGCGGTGCGTCTTCATCGCCTGGGCGAGTTCCTTCACCACTTCTTTCTTCCAAGCTGCGACGTGTGCCATTTGGTCCCCTCCTACATTATCCTCTCAGAAGGGCCCATGGTCGTCTTCACATAGACGCTGCCGATGTTCATGGTGCCCCTTTCGAGCTTGGTCGTCAGTCTCTTCAGGATGAAATCGATGTTCTCCGCGATCTGCTCCGGGGTCATGGCCGCGGTGCCGACCGGCGCGTGGAACGTTTTCCTGTCCTTGGATCGTACGGACACGGTTCTGCGTAGGTTCTCGATGATCGGTTTCGGATCTGCACCAGGCTGAATGGGCCTGGGCATCTTGCCCCTGGGGGCGAGCACGATACCGAGCCGCTTACCGATCACAGGCATCAACGATGCTTCCGCGATGAAATAGTCGAACTCTCCGGCCATCTTCTTCGCGGCCTTCTTGTCGTCGGCGATCTTGCCCAGCTCGTCCGCGGTTAGGGTGCGGTCGGCCACGGTCTTCGCCTTCGACACAAGCTCGCTTCCGCCTATGACGCAGACCTTGACCTGCCTTCCTCGCCCGTGGGGGAGGATGACATCGTCCTGGATCCTGTTCTTTGGGACGGAAAGATCGATGTCCTTCAGGTTTATCGATATGTCGACCGTCTCAGTAAAATTGCGCTTCTTGGAGTTCTCCAGCGCCTTCTTGACGGCCTGTAGCGTTGTCTTGTCTGCCAAACGAATCCCTCCTGTAGTGTTAACGAGCCATCGGCTCTCCTACAGCGGTGGAGTCCCTTTATACACCTTTCATTAATAAGCTTTACTGTGAGGAGAAGGGTTCAGGACGCGAACTTGGCGTCCCACTTGCCCTCTTTGATCTCCTTCTGGATGACCTTCGCGTCCTTGCCCTCCACGGTGATGCCAGAGGAGACGCAGACGCCGATGACCTCCAAGGCCCGCATCTTCAGGTTCTTGCCCATGAGGGAGTCCTGTTTCATGTCGGCCACCTTGATGATCTGCTCCAGGGTGATGTTGCCGACCTTGTCCTTGTTCGGCGCCCCTGAGCCCTTCTCCACGCCGATCTCCTTGACCAGCAATGCGGAGGTGGGCGGTGTTCCGACCTTGATCTCGAACGTCTTCGTCTTGGAATCGATGATGACCTTGACCGGGACCTTCATCCCCGCGAAGCCCTTGGTCTTCTCGTTGATCTTCGCCACTACCTGCACGACGTTCACTCCCATCGGACCCAGGGCGGGGCCGAGGGGCGGACCGGGTGTGGCCTTGCCGCCTTCAACCAGCACTTCAATAGTATCAGCCATAGCTTCACTTCTCCTTCTCTAGTACTCGAACGTGATCTCCTCTCACGGTGACCGGTATGGGCACCATGGCCTCGAAGAGCTCGACCGTGATCTCCTCTTTCGTTTCGTCGATCTGCTTGACCCTCGCCTTCTCGCCCTTGAAGGGGCCGGCGATGAGCTCCACCACATCGCCCTCCATTATGCCGGAGACCAGCGGCTTGGGGGTGAGGAAGTGATCGATCTCTGCGAACGAGGTCTCGCCTTCCACCAGGCCGCGGGCGCGACGGATGCCGCGCACCGTCTCCTTCAGCTCATCGGTGTTCATGCCCTCGATGAGCACGTAACCGCGGAGCGTGGTCGGTGATAGGATGGTGTAGATGCCGCTCTTGGACGCCTTCGCCTTGGAGGCGACGTCATCAGCGACATTCCTCTCGTGCCCGATGGAGGCCTTGAGGGCCACGATGGACTGGCGGGCGAAGGCCGTGAACTCCATGCGGTCGCAGGTTCCGGAGTCGAGGCACGCTTCCACCACGGTCTTGGCCCCCTCTCCGTAACGGACCCCCTTGGGCGCTTCTACTCCCACCTTGAGGTCCTTGGGCTTCGAGCCCTCCATATTGATGGCGAACTCGGTCAGGGACGATGCGCTCTCCCAGATGAGGCTGTCGTTCGCATCCTTGATGCGGACCCCCCATTCCGCTGGCCCTGGCTCGGTGGCAATCAGCGTCGTGATAACCTTGAACTTGACCTTGCGCTTCGTGGCGCCTTCGGTCTTGAGCTGGATGTTCCAGTAAGTGCTTCCGCCTGCAGGGACCTTCCGTTCATCCTTCTCTCCCGTGAAAGAGGGACCAGCGGAAGCGGGCGCTGCTGGTGCTACTGGCTGTTGCAGATCGTCGGTCATTGCGGGCACACTCCAGAGCGTACGGATCAGCCTACGAGCGTGGGCACCGTGATCCAGATCAGATAGATCAGGAAACCCAGTCCGCCTATGAGGATCAATCCCAGGCCAGTGATGGTCATGGTCTTGATGTACTCGTCGTTGGTGGGCCTGCGGGCCATTTTGATGACTCGGCCGTACTTGCCTTTGCCAACCTTCTTGACCCGTTCCTCGATGTCCTTTTGGACTTCCCAAGACTTGTCGACTATGTCCATCTCGATACGCTCTCTTACCCTTCCCGAATCGCTTCTATATTAAATTCCTTTTGGTTCATTTGATGAAGTCTACTTCCATGTTCCTGCCCGCCGCGAGCTCCTTCGGGCCCAGGATGTGCTTCGACTTCACTCCCGTTATGACGACCATGACCCTGATCTTGTCCTGCAGCGTGTGATCGATGGCCGCGCCCCAGATGATGCGCGCGTTCGGAGAGATCTTCGACTGGATGATCTCGGCGACCTTCTCTGCCTCGCTGACCGTCATGTTCTCCCCGCCCGTAACGTTGATGAGCGCTCCGGTGGCGCCGGTGATGTCGACGTCGATGAGCGGCGAGTTGATGGCCTCGCTCACGGCCTGATCGATGCGGTCCTCGTCCTCTCCCTCACCCAGGCCTATCATGGCCACGCCCGCCCCCTTCATGATGGTGCGCAGGTCGTTGAAGTCGAGGTTGACCAGTCCCGGCTTGGTGATCAGCTCGGTGATGCCCTTGATCGCTCGGACCAGGACCTCATCCGCCACCTTGAAGGCGGCGTTCAATGAGAGCCTCGGAACCAGCTCGAGCAACTTGTCGTTCGGTATGACGATGACGGTGTCCGCCACGTTCCGCAACCTCTCCAGCCCCCATTCCGCATTCTCCATGCGGATGGCGCCTTCGGCTCTGAAGGGGGATGTGCATACGCAAATGGTCAGCGCGCCCATCTCCTTGGCCAACTGGGCCACGAAGGGGGCCGAACCGGTACCGGTCCCGCCGCCGAGCCCAGCGGTGATGAAAACAATGTCCGCTCCCTGGAGGGATTTCTTGAGCTCCTCTTCTGCCTCTCGGGCGGCCTCCTCGCCCACCTGCGGTAGCGCCCCTGCCCCCAGCCCGCGGGTGCTCCTGCGTCCCAACAGGATCTTGTGCGGTGCCCTGATGGCAAGCAGATGCTGCGCGTCCGTGTTCGCGGCGTAAAGCTCGGCCCCCACGATCCCCGCCTCGGTCATGCGGTCGATGGTGTTGGAACCGCCTCCACCGCAGCCAATGATCTTGATGTTGGTCTTGAGACTGGCCAATATCCTTTCAAGCTCCTCGTCCTCAGCCGAGTACGACTGGAAGGAGCGGGTCATCTCCGGTGTGGTTGCGGGGCCTGCGCGCGAAAGGGCGTCGCTGATGAACGATTTCATTACAATCCTCCTGGGAGCATGTTCAGTAATGTTATGCTATGAGGGGGCTTATGTCCTAGTTAACTTAAAATATTTCGGTGTCCAAGCGAAAGCTGGAACGAGCTCAGCACGCCCTCGTCCCCCGGGGCGAAGGCATGCCTGGGCCGTTCTCCGGTGCAAAATCGATCAAGAAAAATGAAGGCGCTGGCCGCCCAACTGAGGGCTCGGCGCCATCGTTCCTATTTTATGAAGTCCACGTCCGCCTCGCGCAGGCGGGCGAAGTTGGTGCTCCTCCCCAGGATTTGCTTGGACTGCACTCCGGCCACGATGACCATGACCCTGATCCTGTGCTCCAGCGATGGCTCCACGGCCGCGCCCCAGATGATGCGAGCGCTCGGGCTCACGCGCTTTTGCACCTCTTCCGCCACCCTCTGAGCATCGGCGATGGTCATGTCCGGACCGCCAATGACGTTCACTAGGACACCACTAGCGTTGCTGATGTCCACCTCCAGCAGCGGAGAGTTCAATGCCTCCTCGATGGCCTCCAATGCCCTATCCTCTGCGTGCGCGTCGGACTCTCCCAGCCCGATCATGGCCACGCCCGCCCCCTTCATGATGGTCTTCACATCGTTGAAGTCGAGGTTGACCAGACCTGGTTTGGTGATGAGCTCGGTTATGCCCTTGATGGCCCTCATCAGGACCTCGTCCGCCACCTTGAAGGCGGCGTTCAAGGAGAGCCTCGGTACCAGCTCGAGCAACTTGTCATTCGGGACCACGATGACTGTGTCGGCGTAGTTGCGAAGGCGCTCCAGCCCCCACTCTGCATTCTCCATCCTGGCCTTGCCCTCGCCCCGGAACGGCGTGGTGACCACCGCCACCGCCAGGGCCCCGGCTTCTTTCGCCAACTGCGCCACCACATTGGCGGACCCGGTCCCCGTCCCACCGCCCATGCCCGCGGTGATGAAAACGATGTTCGCGTCCTCTATGGCCTTCTTCAGCTCTATCTCCGCCTCGCGCGCGGCGGTCTCGCCCACCTGCGGTAGCGCCCCTGCTCCCAGTCCGCGGGTGCTCCTGCGTCCCAGCAGGATCTTGTGCGGCGCGTTGATTGTCAGCAAGTGCTGGGCGTCCGTGTTCGCGGCGTAGAGCTCCGCCCCCGCGATGCCCTCCTCGGTGATGCGGGCGATGGTGTTGCATCCACCCCCTCCGCAGCCGATGATCTTGACATTGGTCTTCAACTTCTGTAGAATCTCGATAAGATCGGCATCCGAAGCGTCCGCCTGCGACTCTGCAGGCTTGGGCGTCCCGAAGGTAGGTGGCATGACAGCCCCTACTCCCCCGTCCCTAGCCAGTGCTTCTTCGACTAATGATTTCATGGTCCCATCCATCCCATGGCCGCTAACCCGGCCTCAACCAGCATCGCATCCCATCTGGTCAGGCCATAAATATCGTCTGTATGTATTTAACTGTTTTTGAGGTTCGCTTCAGCATACCAGCAGGGCCAACTTCTTAATATTATCAGGATAGGAAAAGAATTATGAATCGAGATAACATCCTTGCTACATGTGAAGGCGAGGGCGGAGGTCAGGTTCACTGGCATCGTGCAGGGCGTGCACTTCCGTGACTACACTCGGCGCTTCGCCAATCAGCAACGCGTCCATGGTTGGGTGCGCAACATGCCTGACGGTTCCGTGCGCGCGCTTTTCGAGGGCGACAAGCACGATATCGAGGAGGTCGTCCGCAGGCTGAGGGAAGAACATCCCCGCGCCCATATCGAGAAAGTTGAGGTCAATTGGAGCGACTGCAAGGACGAATACTGCAAATTCCAGATCAGATCCTGAGCTAACCGCGCACCTCTATCCCGTATACCTTTCGCGGATTATCGACATGGATCCGGTGGACCGACTCCTCGCTCAAGGCGCCGGACTGCAACAAAGCCCTGGTCCTCTTTGGCACGGTGGTGATATGCAGCACCGCCCCTGGGCGCCTCGGGTCGTCCAAGAAATCGGTCTCGAGCATGAAGCGGGTGCCCTTGGACACCGCCTCCATCGAGGCGCCCTTGCTGGCCAGCACCGATGGGAATAGGCCATGGTTCTCTTCATCGAGCACCAGCGGAGGGCAGTAATGCTTAACTACCCTATCCCTGGGCAGGGAGACGGAATCAGCCATCCTCCCCAGCTCTTCCATGGTGGCTGGAGTGGGGCTCTCCGTGTGCAGCACCGCCGGACAGCCTGCCTCCTTGGCCAGCTGCATCCCGTAGCGCATGATCTCGTTGGACGCTTCCATTATTGGTGCATCCACCGGGAAGTGCGGCCTGCCGATCTCCCCAATGCCGACGGCCTTGCCGTCCAACACCATTCGCTGGGCGATCTCCATGCCTCCCTTCATTATCTCCACGGCGCGCGCCAGCCCATGTTCCTTTGCCAGATCAAGGAGCAAGACGGGGTAAGGTCCCACCGTGACATCGATTCCCACCTGTGTTTCCCGCCGGCATCTTTCGGCGAGCTGCAGCGTGATCTGATAGGATTCCGCGAAATCGTTCTCCGTGCCGATGGGCACGCTCTCATAGGGCAAGTGGCAAAGGATCAGGTGGGTCCCCCCCGCTGCGCTGAACTCCTTGACCGCTTCCACGTGCCGACCCTGCGGATGAAGGTGAACGTGATTGTCGAAGATGGGCATGGTCATGAGCTTAGAGTAGCAGTCCGGCGGCCTTGAGCTCTTCGGTGATTTTGTCCACCGCTTCCTCCACATCCTGCGGTTTCCTTGCCCCGGTGCAGACGAGCTTGCCGGAACCGAATAGAAGCAGCACCACCTTTGGGACGCCCAAGCGGTAGACCAGGCCAGGGAACTGCTCCGGCTCGTACTCCACGCGTTCCAGCCCGAGGGAAATGGCGATGGCGTTCAGATTGATCTCTTGACCAAGGTCAGAGGAGGCGACGATGTTCTGAACCTCTATCTTGGGTTCCGTCTTGATCTTGATGCCAGCCTTCTCGATCTGCTTGGCGACCTTGTCGATGGCGACCTTCACTTGCTCAAGGCTCTTGGCCCCGGTGCAAACGACCTTGCCGCTGCGGAAGAGCAAGGTGGCGGTCTTGGGGTCCTTGAGCCTGTAGACCAGACCCGGGAATCGCTCCGGTTCGTACTCGGCCCCGTCCAAGGCCAAGGCGATGCACTGCAGGTCAAGCTTCTCGCCTAAGGAAGTGGATGCCACGACATTCTCGATCCTTATTTTGGCCATAGCGATCACTTTGTCTCTCGTATTTAAATATGAATTTATATACCTTCATACGCTCGCCAGCCACCTTTTTCCAATCGAAAATCAAGAGCCTCGAAGAGAATGATCAAGAGTTCCCGCCCACCTTTCGAGCTCGGGGAAGCCACGATGAAAGGACGCTCATGGATCGTGATGCTTTCGAGCATGCTGTCGGGCGCTCTCCTCATGGCCGGTGCCATGCCCATGGCAAGCGCCGATAATGCTCGGGAAAACAACGCCTATTGCCCATGTTCAACGGCGATGCCAATTGTACTGGACAAGGCAGGTCCAATGTGAGCCAGAATGAAGGAAAGGAATAATGGAGCTGCGCGTACGACATAAGTGGCTCAGGGACCTTCGGGCCAACTGTCATCGGGCCAGACGGGACCTTGCACTTATTCCTCTCCGCGGCCGGAGAGGCGGTGATCAAGAACGAACTCGTGGCCCCCAGCAAAGATGGCAAAGTGCTCTGGATCAACGACCGGGTCCTCGATCAATTGCAATTTGACATCAATCTGCCGTTCATGAACACTTATCTGGCAGTCGATGAGGGGGGCGTCATTCATGCCACTGGTTGGAACGCCGAGGGCAAGAACACCACCTGCGCGGTCAGCTCAGGTGGCTCATTGCTATGGACCTGTCCTTTGAGCAATTGTCCCTTGAGCCCGCCGATGGTGGATAAGAATGGGAACGTGCTGATCGTGACGGCCGATTTGAGGAACGGTTCCTTCAATGCGGAGTCGTTCTTGGAAGAGTTCCATCGCGATGGATCGCCTGGATTCCGCATTTCGCTGGGCTTTGGCTATTCCTATGCTTCCAGTTCCATTGCCATCGGCTCCGACGGCAAAATCTACGCATCAAACACAGAGATCAGTGTCTTGACTCCCAATGGCACGACCTTGTGGAAAATCTACTTCTACTCGTTCGGGACATCGATTGCGATCGATGCTGAGGACCAGGTGATAGCGAGCCAAGGAGCCGTCTACCGCCTAGGTCGAAATGGGATCTTGAACTATTGGCAACTTCCGGCGACCGCTGATGCATCCTCGCCCGCGATCGGTTCGGGCGGCACGATATATGTCATTCAGTACAACCTTGACAATGCGCAGGAAGCGGGACCGGGCAAGCTTTTTTGGGTGGACAAGCTGCTCGCCCTCGGATCTGATGGGACGACCAAATGGACATTGAACGTCGGCGGCAATCAGAACGGCAGGAAAGGGGTTGACTAGGTCATTAAGAGAGCCCCGGCGGTCTCAGCCGATGGCATAATCTTGTAAGGGGTGGAGAGCAACTTCGTGGCGGTCAATCCCAATGGCAGCATCCGCTGGCAAACGAGCGTGGAAGGGAGCGCCATGCAGATGCTCATTGGGCCAGATGGGGTGGTCTACGGTGTGGCAAAGGTACCGGAACGGCAACCATCTATGCCTTCGGACCTTTGATTGCATATCCAAGCGCGGCAGCTGGGTCCGTATCTTGGCTGATGCTGATGGCCATCATAGCCTCGGCGGGAGTAATTTTCTTCTTAACCAGACGGAGATAGGAGGCTCTCATGCAATTCGAAGACTGCCACCAAGCTTTAAATAATGCGGCAGGGAATACTGAGAACTGTCCGACATTGGTCGGACATATGCGCGCGCGAAGAGTTGTGTCATGACCGATACCGAACGAATCACGGTCAGGATTCCAGCTGAGAAGCTGAAAGCCCTGCAGGAATTGGTGGACAAGGGCAAGTACCCTACCGTTTCTGACGCCATCAGGGCTGCCTTGGATTCATTCGTGGAGAAGCACTTCACCCCTGAGTACATCGAGCGGATCACGGTAGAGCTGCCAAAAGGCAATGTTGTGGAGCTGGAAGCACTGGTGCAAGAAGGCGACTCGGTCTCGATCGATGATGCGATAAGGAACGCTGTCAGGGAGTATGTGAGAAAAAGGCTGAACCGCGCCATGGAAGAGATGAAATAGGCAGGCACCTTGGCAACTGGATGGGGGTGTTCGGGTGGGATGGGAATACGTCGAGGACGACTTAGGAAAAGGTATCGACCAGCCCAGGATAGTTGTCGTCGGCTGCGGCGGTGGGGGCTGCAACAGCGTCAACCGCCTCAACGAGATCGGCCTCCGTTCCGCGGACACGATAGCCATCAACACTGACCGCCCCCACCTCTCCCGGATCAAGGCGCACAAGCGCCTTCTCATCGGCCAGGGCATCACCAATGGCATGGGTGCAGGGGCAGACCCCGAAGTGGGCTTCCGCTGCGCGGAGAACGCGGTCCCTGAGATCACCAATCTGCTCGAGGGCGCCGCATTGGTCTTCATCACGGTCGGGCTGGGGGGCGGCACGGGCACCGGGCTTGCTCCAGTGGTGGCGGAAGTGGCCAAGCGCCAAGGGGCGCTGGTGATCACCATTGCCACTACCCCTTTCGAGATGGAGGGCGGGCGGGGCAGAGTGGCCATACGCGGCATTCGCTCTCTCAAAGGGGTCTCCGATACCATCCTGCTGATGGACAACAACCGCCTTTTGGAAATGGTCGCCAACCTGCCGGTGGCGCAGGCCTTCGCGGTGATGGACGAGCTGATATCCGAGATCATCAAGGGCATCACGGAGGCGATCACCGAACCATCGCTCATCAACCTGGACTTCGCCGACCTCCGCACCATCATCAAGAAGGGCGGCATCTCCACGGTCCTCTATGGCGAGAACTCGGACCCGGACGGCGTCGTTCGGGATGCGCTCAGCAATCCCTTGCTGGATGTTGACATCCAGGGGGCCACAGGCGCCATGATCCACATTACCGGGGGCAACAATCTCACCCTCAAGCGGGTGAGCAAGGTGATGAACGGCATCAATGCCTTCCTCGACCCCGATGCCAATGTGATAATCGGAGCAAGGATCGACGACAAGTTCGAAGGTTCGATCCGATTGATGGCCGTGGTCACCGGGATCGCCGAGCTGGCCGACGATAACGAGGGCTTGGATATCGATACCCTTAGCAGACCGGCGATAAAGTTCGGCACCTGATTCATTTCTTTTCCAGGCGCCTTATCTTCTTGGCCGCATCCCCGAGCACGCCCATTATGGTATAGAACTCCCATTTCGTGGGCACCGCCCGTCCCATCAGACGCCGGAACATGACCTTCGTCTTTTCCCTTCGGAAGTCGGGATAATCGATGGCATCCAGCAATTCATCGAAGAACAACAGAAGCTTTTCTTTCTCGACCTCGTTCGCTTTCCGCGGAACTTCCAGGGACACCTTGGATTCGAAGAGCTCGTAGAGGACCACGGTGACCGCGTGGGAGAGGTTGAGGATCGGGTAGTCTTCGTGCGCTGGGATGTGCACCAGTATGTCGCAACGAAGCAATTGCTCTTGTGCCAGCCCGACGTCCTCCGGCCCGAAAAGGATCACCACATCTTCCTCGAAATCGACCAGCCTTTCCGCCAGCTGCCTGGGGGTCATGGGGATCCTGACGAAGTGCTTCTCGCCCTGGGTCACGATCCCGCTCGTGCCCACGATCAGGGAGGCATCCTCCAGCGCTTCCTCAAAGCTCGCGACGGTCCTCGCGCTCCGCAGGATGTCGCCCGCGTGCTTGGCTCGCTTGAACGCCTCGTCGGTGAGCTCGCAGGGGTTCACCATGCAAAGCTCTCGAAAGCCGAAATTGGCCATGGACCTAGCTACCGCTCCCACGTTCCCATCGTTTCGAGGGGAAACCAGCACCACTCTCACGGAAGGCATGGCCAGGCCGGAAGTCTAAAGTGTCAGGCATTACTTAATGCTGCCTGCCATGGTCTGGAGGGCAGCGGTCAGGATCGCCTACGATGGCAGGGAGTTCATGGGCTCGCAGCGTCAGCCCATTGTCAAGACCGTGGAAGGGGAGGTGATCTCAGCGTTGCGGGAAATCAAGGCCATCGATGACCCGGAGCGTTCGAGGTTCAAGGTGGCCAGCAGGACGGACAGGGGCGTAAGCGCACTGGGGAACGTCATCGCTTTCGACACCGATTTCCAGAGAGGGAAGCTGCTGCAGGCCTTGAACGCGGTCGCGGACAAGGTCTATTATCTTGCTCTGGCCGAGGTGGCTTCGTCCTTCACTCCCAGAAGGGCTACTGCCCGTTGGTATCGCTACTTCCTGCCCGCGGAGGGATTGGACGAGGCGCGGCTCCGGTCGTGCGCGCTGAGCTTCGAGGGCAAGCATGATTTCCGGCGCTTCTGCAAGCCAGATGGCAAGAGCACGACCAAGAGGATCGATCGGATCGGGGTGTTCCCCATCGACCAGTTCTTCATCATCGACATCCACGCCCGCGAGTTCCTGCGCAACATGGTGCGCCGGATGGTGGCGGCCATGGCCGCCGTCGCCTCGGAGGCGTCGGAGCTGACGGAGGTGGAGGATGTGCTCAGCGGTAGGGACAAATCGTTCGGATTGGCCCCCCCCGAAAACCTTTGGCTGATGGAGATCCGCTACCCTTTCGAGTTCGAACCTCAATTCCCAGCGACCCTCAATCGCAGGGTCATGGAGCTGCAGGGAGGCGCCTTCCTCAACCTCGCCTTCGCGGAAGCGCTCAGCAGGGGGTCCAGAGAGAGCGATCACGAGCGCGGGGATGCTGTACTTTGACCAGAAAGCATGATGCTGGATAGGTCGTTCCTAGGATTGATAGTATAAGAATGTACCTATAGCATGCTCAAATACGGTTTTTATATTCTTACCTCATCTTCCACCATTACAGCCCCTAAGTATGTTGGAGTGGAGATGGTCTACGGGGATTCGAGAAGGGGTAAAACCCCCTCCCCATAATTCCTTTTGCGATACTTGCATAATCTCAGAGCGTTTTCATGGCCCTGTGCGGATTGCCATCAGCGGTACCCCGGGCACCGGGAAGACCTCGGCCGGTCTGGAGCTCCAGAGACTTGGAAAGCAGGTGATCGAGCTGAACGATTTCATTAGGGAGCATAGGCTGATCGGCAAGCGCGACGCGAAAAGGGATACGAGCGAGGTGAACATCGATAAGCTCGACAGCGCTCTTTCGAAGTCGCTTGGGAAGGGGGACTGGATACTGAGCGGGCACCTCTCCCACCTGCTGGTGGTGGACCTCATCATAGTGCTACGCTGCCGCCCCTCCGTGCTTCGTCAGCGACTTGAAGAGCGGGGCTATTCCGAAGCGAAGGTGAGGGAGAACATGGAGGCGGAGGGGTGCGATGTCATCCTGATAGAAGCGCTGGAGCGCTGCGAGGCCGTTTACGAGATCGACACCACCGAGAGAGATCCAGGGTCGGTGGCGGACGCCGTCCTTGAGATAATCGGCGGAGAAAGGGAGAAGTATTGCCCGGGTACAGTGGACTGGAGTGAGGAGGTGCTAAGCTGGTTCTAGATTCCAGGCGGAAACGGGTGGACTTCATCATGGACCCCGCGGCGCGCGCCTTCTCCAAGATCTCCCCGAACCTCATCTCCTCCATTTCGCTGGTCCTGGCCGCGCTTGCCGGGGCGATGATCTTCTTCAGCGACCGATGGGACTTGCTGCTAGTGCTTGCCGCGCTCGTCATCCTTCTCAGCGGTTTCTTTGACGCGCTCGATGGCAAGGTGGCCCGGTTGACCGGGAAGGCGTCCAAGAAAGGGGACTTCATCGATCATGTTTTCGATCGCTATGCGGACGTCTTCTTGGTGGGAGCGGTGGCGGTGAGCGCCTGGTGCAACATCTACCTCGGCCTCCTGGCCCTCGTAGGGGTGATGCTGACCAGCTACATGGGCACGCAGGCGCAGGCCGTCGGGGTCGGCCGCCACTATGGGGGAGTGCTGGGCCGGGCGGACCGCATGGTGCTGCTGATGATCGCCCCGGCGTTGCAGTACGCTCTGCTGGCCACCGGCAACAGCGCCATCAGCCTCGGTCCCTTTCACCTGACCATCCTGGAGATGATGATGCTTTGGTTCGCGGTGGTCGGCAACCTGACGGCGGTGCAAAGGGCCTATGGCACCTGGAAGGCGCTGAGGTAGGGGTCGAGGGTGACCTGCAGGCGAGGAGAGGATCCTAAGGCGCCCTCTCTGGGGCCGTTTCGGTCCCTTTGGCCTCATTGAGCTTGGCAGGAGAAGGCTGCTGGCTGCGCTTGCGTCGTACTCTGGCCCGGTAATAGATCAGGGGGTGCTTCACCCAATCAATCTGGCAAAGGGGGTCAGGATTGAAGCAGATGCCGTAGCTCTTCATGGTGGAGCACTCTGGAGGGGTATAGGTGGTGCCCGAGATCTCCCCGGTGATGTGGTCGATCTGGTACTTGGTCTTCGATTCGTCGAAATCGGGGGAGGCGGCGAAGATGGTCAGGATCTCCTCCCTTGACAATCCGATGGAGAAAAGGAACGAGGTCAGCGCGAACCTTCCCGGGTGGGATATGTTCTCGCCCGCTTGGGCCATGCCTATAAGGCGGCGGATGCAGGGAGGGAAGCTCTCCACGTCCACCTCGCCGAAGCTCTCCGCCTTGTAGCGGTCCTTCATCTCCTCCGCCAGATGCTTCAGCTCCTGGATGTCGTTCTTCAGAGCCTTGAGGATATCGTTGGAGACCTCCAAGGGCAGTTCGCCCTCGATGCGGTCGTGCAGGGCTTGCTCCAGCACGCGCGCGAAGCGCGTCCTCGTCAGCGCCACCATCCCGTGCTTGACCTCGGTGTTGACCAGCTTCCATTCCTTGCTTCGAATGCCAGTGGTCAATCGCAGGAACTCAGCAAAGTGCAAGCGCAGCGCTCCCTCGATCGCGTCCGCCTGCACCCCCAGCTGTCCTGCCAGCTCCATGAGCGCCTCGACCGATTCCAGCTGCGCGCGTTCGTAGAAGGTCTTGGCCTCGGCCAGCGCGTAACGCCGGATGAGGAACCCATCGCCGACCGAAGAGACCAGCATCCTAGCGAGGGCGTAGCTGAGTATCTCCTGCAGCTGTTCGTCCCGGGTGTTCAACGGGTTGTCGTCGATCTCCGTCTTCTCGATGGCGTCCAGCACCCTCTTCTTCCCTAACAGGCGCGCGCTCGCGAAGGCGGAGTGCGTGAGCAGTTCCTCCAGGGTCACCTTCTCCTCTCTCACGAACTGGGAAGCATCGCTGACAAAAGGGTAGCGTGCCGATTGCCGGAGGTCCATCAATGCGCTTAAGCGCGTGGTTGATTAAAAAGATTCATGGGCCTCACTCGAAACTGAGGAAAGGCAGCAGCTGTTCGGCGGTCAGATCATCGTCCAGCGCCCGCTTGAGTTCCTCTGCGGAGCGGAACGGACGATGGCGCAGAAGGCGCATGGCCCTTTTCTTGCCGATGGAAGGCAATGATTCCAGGGCCGCCATAGGGCAGCCGTTGACCTTCAGCGGATACTCGACCGCGGTCAAGCTGCGGAAGCCCCAGTCCACCACCATCGCGTCGACGAAGACGCCCAAGGGCAAGGGATAGTTGAAACCGACCAGCAGGGGATAGGTCCCGATCTGCCGACCAAAGGTTCGATTGCCTTCGCGTATCTCGGTGTAGATGCGGCGCAGCACCCTGCCCTTGGGCGCGAGGTCCCTTAGCGTCGGCTGGTCGATCTCCCGGCGCACCGTTTCCTTGAACTTCAGGAACTGCGAGTGGGTGACCCCAGGTTCGAAATGCCTGCGGATGCACATCACCTGCCTGATGTTGATGCGGCGCAGAAGAAGGCCTTCAGCCCTCACCTCCCTTAGAAATTCCAGGTTCAGGGAGAGGGTCTCGGGGCTCTCCCCATCCAATCCGATGATGAAATTGAGGCCAGGCAGCAGCTTCGGCAAACCGGTACTGCCCTCCTCCCCTCCCGCTTGATTGATGAGCCGGATGGCCTCCAGGACCTGCTCAGGAGTCGCGTTCAGGTTGTTCGCGTCCACCACCTTCGGGTCCGCGCTTTCCATCCCCAGCGCCAGCACATTCCCGGGGGTGCAATGGCGGGCCATGCTTTCCAGCACCTGGCGCGATTCTTCGGGATGGGCGGCGATGACCGCGGGGTTGGCATTGTCCAGGTGCAGGACCTCCACTCCTAGGTCGGCGATGCCCCGCAGCAATTCCTCGATTGCTTGGGGGCTCGGCACCGGGGTGTCGGTCCCGTTGTCGATGGCCTGGTAAGAAACGATGCAGGTCTGTGCCCCGATTCGGAAGTTGCGGACCCCCAGCTCCACCAGTCTCCTCGCTTCCGCCACGACGTCCCCTGGCTCTCTTTGGACTGGCCTGCCCTTCAGCGGCTCCACGCAGAACGAGCATCCACCGCTCTTGTACCGGATGCAGCCGCGATAGGTCTCCATCTCGGCGATGAGGGGCTGGGGGAAGTCGGGATGCGCGAGCACCGCCTCCGCACCGAGCATCAGCCAGCGGTTCCATTCGTCCAGGGTCCTCCATCGATTGCGGTTCGACCTGCCCTGCAGGAGATCGAAAACGCTGGCGGCGGGATCCCTCGGGGAGAAGTGATCGAAGACCTGGTGATGTGCGTAGGAATCCTGCAGAGCCGCTGGTCCGCCCAGCAACCGCCCCCCTTGGGCGGCCGAGGCGAAGCGGATCATCTCTGGCTGCGATGCTGGCATGCCCCGAAGATATCTGCCAGGAACGGCGGAACCGCCCAAGAAGGCGATGAGGTCGGCCTCAGGGATCATGCTGCCACGGCGCAGCTGGTCGATGGTCAGCAATTCCACTTCCCCACCCGCAGCGAGTGCCGCGCCAAAGGTGGCCCTTACCAGAGGTGATATGAAGGGCGGTACGCCCAAAGAAGCTGGTTCATCGATGTAGCCATCGATCACCACCACGCGGCTCACTGCAGCACCTTCCTGCATCGACCGCTGATTAATAAAAGAGGAGTGGAGAAGCCCGTTCCTTTGCAAGGGTCAATCGTCCCCGATATGGATTGCCGGTCGCTTGAGATGACATGGATCCCGAGGGGAAATGCCAGTGCATTATCCTCCTCCTCTTCTGGCAAGACGGTCGTCACTTTCTCAACCTATAAATAGAGAGCAGCGGGGTTGTTCACACCGGAGACGAGACCTTTCGGGCCTTGCCTCCGGGCAGAGGTGAGATGCATGGGCTCGCAAGAGAGCATGGACGCGGAGCGGCTGAGGAAGGCGAATGAGCCGGCCCGAGTGGCCGTCGATTATCATTATTATTACGGTGGCAAAGTGGAGATGGTGCCCAAATGCAGAATCAGGGACATGGACGATTTCGCCATTTGGTACACCCCTGGGGTGGCGGAGCCTTGCCGCCTTATCCAGCAACGGCCGGACACCGTCTATGACATGACCAGCAAGTGGAACACGGTGGCGGTGGTATCCGACGGCACCCGGGTGCTGGGGTTGGGGGACATCGGACCGTTGGCAGGGCTACCCGTCATGGAGGGCAAATCGCTGCTCTTCAAGTATCTCGGCGGAGTTGACGCCCTGCCCTTGGTCCTCGGCACGAAGAGCATCGAGGACATCGTGAACATCGTCAAGTGGGTCTCCCCTTCGTTCGGGGGCATCAACCTGGAGGACATCTCCCAGCCCAAATGCTTCACCATTCTGGACAGGCTGAGGAGCGAACTGCAGATACCCGTATGGCATGATGACCAGCAAGGCACCGCGACCATAGTGCTGGCCGGGGCCATCAACGCCCTGAAGCTGGTGGGCAAGCGGTTGCACGAGGTGCAGGTGGCGATGGTCGGGGCGGGGGCGGCCAATATCGCCATCGCGCGCGTGCTGGTCGCCGGAGGGGTCGATATAAGGAAGATAATCATGGCCGACAGCAAGGGCATCCTGCACGCCGGGCGCAAGGACTTGGAGGGCGCGTTCCCGGAGAAATGGGACCTGGCCTTGCGGTCCAACCAGGAGTCCAGGGTAGGAGATGATGCCGCCGCCATCAAGGGCGCGGATATCCTGATCGCCGCTTCTCGGCCCGGTCCAGGTGTCATCACCAAGGAGATGGTGCGCTCCATGGCCGCGGAGAGCGTGATCTTCGCCTCCGCCAATCCCGTCCCTGAGATATGGCCCTGGGAGGCCAAGGATGCAGGGGCCAGGATAGTGGCCACCGGTCGCTCCGATTTCCCCAATCAGATCAACAACTCGTTGGTGTTCCCCGCCGTCTTCCGCGGGACGTTGGACGTCCGAGCCAGGAAGATCACGGAAGAGATGTGCCTGGCCGCTGCGCGGGAATTGGCCCGGACCGCGGAGGACAGGGGCATCCATGAGGAGTACATCGTGCCTACCATGGGCGATTGGGACGCCTTCCCCCGAGAGGCGACGGCGGTGGGGATGATGGCCATCGAGCAAGGCATCGCCTTGAAAAGGATGTCCCGAGGTGAGCTATACGAAACGGCAAAGAGCATCATCGCCAGAGCCAGAGGGGAGACCGAGATGCTGATGCGGCAGGGCTTCGTGCCGCCCCTGCCATCGTCTTTGGGATCTCAGTAGAAAGAAGTGATGGTTGAGTTCGTCAGGCGCTCAGATGAGCGTCATCCCGACGTTCTCGGCGCTCTGTATGCCCTCGATGGCCCGGAGCCTTTCTTCTAGGTTCTCTACGAACCCTTCCTTATCTTCCATGACGCAGACGATCTCCAGTATCTTCAGGCCGAACGCGAAGGGCTTGACCTCCGCTCTGGCCACTTGGACCCCGGCCGGCACGATGGTCCCGATATTGGCCTTTAGCCCTTCCATGTCGAAGGAGGTTTCCTCGGGCAAGAGGTTGTAGGTTGCAGCGACCCTTCCCATTGAGAACACCTAAGGCCCGGCAAACCCGCATTTGGCGCAGACGTACTTTACGCTCTGGTCCCGACAGTTCGGGCATCGCCCGATCTCTGTCTTGCCGCACATCGGGCACAGGAAGAAGGTGCTCTTCTTGCCGATGAGCCTAACACCGCATGAACTGCAAGTCTTTTCGTTTTCCATGGCGCTCGCCGTGGCAGGATTATACTTCTTGTATATATACGTCACCAGACCAGGGACCAAGGTGTCCCGCTCAGGAGGGGTGAAAGCAGAATGCTGGGCAGCAGGGCAGGTTACCTATCTCATTATTGAGCGTTAATACGTTCGTTATAAGGTGAGGTTCGCAAATTACCCTCGTTTGCCGTCCATTGTCCACCTGTCGAAGCGGGGCGGTCTTCAACAATATTTAAATAATGGTAGTCGTTTCTCGCATCTCCGCAATGCCGGGACTTACTTGCCAATGGGCCCGTAGCTCAGCTAGGTAGGATTCTTGGAGACAAGCATCCCTAGAAAGAGCACCTGGCTTTTAACCAGATGGTCCGGGGTTCGAATGCACCTCGGTAGTACCGGGGGACCGAAAATCCCCGCGGGCCCGCTTGGGTAGGTGAGGAGTGGACATGCAAGGCCGAAACACCAAGAACAGGGTTCGATGCATTTTTATAACGCCACTACGTAGTTTGAAGGTTAGTCGGATTTATTGGGGCGAGGTGGTATTTTGAGCGATGAGGTCAAGTTCAATGTATTCAATCACGAGCTAGTGCCTGGCCACCATCTGCTGAACGAGCAGGAGGCCAAGGCGGTCTTGGAGTCGTTGCGCATCGATAAGGACCAGCTCCCGAAGGTTCGGAGGAGCGATCCGTGCATCCGCCTCCTAGAGGAGAAGCACGGGCCCATCCGGGAAGGCCGGATAATCAAGATAACTAGGAAAAGCCTCACTTCCGAAAATGCAGTCGCATATCGTCTGGTCGTCAGAGGGTGAGATTCTTGCGTGATCTGGTAGAACTCTACTTCAAGGAGAGAAGCATCGTTAACCATCACATCGCGAGCTTCAACGACTTCCTCTCCACCATGGACAATCCGAACAGCAGGATGCAGAAGATTGTGGACAACCTGCGAGTTTCTGCAGAGGACGTGGACCGCGGCATCATCCGCCTAGACCCAGACAAGACCGACGGCCGCATCGTCGAGATCCGGGTCGGTCGCAAGCGGGACGAGAAGACGGGCACCACCGACCCCACGGCCCGTCCCACGGTTCACATCAAGACCCCGGAGATCCGGGAGGCCAATGGCTACGTCCACCAGCTATCGCCCATGGAGGCTCGGCTGAGGAACCTGAACTACCTGGCCCCGGTCTTCCTGGACTTCACCGTGGTCGACGACGGCATAGAGAAGGAGCCAGAGCGAGTGCACGTGGGCGACCTGCCCATCATGGTCAAGTCCAAGCGCTGCACCCTTTACAAGGAGAACATGGAGGAGGAACGCGAGCTCACCGAGGAGGAGTATCGCCAAAGGCTCATGGCCAACGGCGAGGACCCCAGGGACCCAGGGGGTTACTTCATCATCGGCGGGACGGAGAGGGTGCTGATCACCCTCGAGGACCTGGCCCCCAACCGGGTCATGGTCGAGTTCAACGAGCGCTACGGCACTAAGCTGGAGGTGGCGAAGGTCTTCTCCCAGAAGGAAGGTCACCGCGCCCTGACCCTGGTGGAGAAGAAGCGCGACGACATGCTCATGGTCACGGTGCCCGCTGCCTCCGGTCAAATACCCCTGGTCACGCTGATGAAAGCACTGGGCATGGAGTCTGATGAGGAGATATACAACGCCATCGTCTCGGACGAGAAGATGGCGAACATCGTTTACGCTAACATCGAGGAATGCCAGGACAAGAAATTGTACCCGCCCAACGGCATCTTCACCTCGGAGGATGCCATCCTCTACCTGGAGCGCAAGTTCGCCACCGGCCAAGCCAAGGAGTACAGGGTGAAGAAGGTGGAGAGCATCATCGACCGCTCATTGCTGCCGCACCTCGGCGACACCAAGGAGGACCGCATGAAGAAGGCTATCTTCCTCGGGAGGATAGCCAGGTCCGTCTTGGAGCTCTCCCTGGGGGAGCGCAAAGAGGACGACAAGGACCACTACGCCAACAAGCGATTGAAGCTGGCTGGCGACCTGATGGAGGACCTTTTCCGAGTGGCGTTCACCAACCTGATGAAGGACCTCAAGTACCAGTTGGAGAGGTCATATGCGAGAAAGAAGGACCTGAGGATCTCCAGCGCCATCCGTCCGGACCTGCTCACGCACCGCTTGCTGCACGCACTGGCGACCGGCAACTGGGTGGGTGGCAGGGCCGGCGTGAGCCAGCTTCTGGACCGCACCTCGAACATGTCCACCTTGTCTCACCTTAGAAGGATCACCTCCTCGCTCACGCGCTCGCAGCCTCACTTCGAGGCGCGAGACCTGCACCCCACCCAATGGGGCCGCTTGTGCCCGAACGAGACCCCCGAAGGTCAGAACTGCGGCCTGGTGAAGAACGCCGCCCTGATCATCGATGTCTCTGAGGGGTTCCGGGAGGAGGACATCGCCTACGTGCTCAAGGACCAGGGCCTCAAGGAGGTCAAGGGTCCGGTGGCCGGTACCCGTGTCTATGTCAATGGGGACTTGAAGGGCGTGTGCGAGAAGCCGCGCGACCTGGTCTCCGAGGTCAGGCAGAGGCGGAGGATCGGCCTGCTGTCCCACGAGATCAACATCCGCTACGACGCGGACATGGACGAGATCATCATCAACTGCGACGAGGGTCGCCTGCGGCGCCCCCTCATCGTGCTCAAGAACGGAAGGAGCGTCCTCACCAGGAAGCACATGGAGGACATCCGGGAGGGAAAGCTGCGCTGGTCCGATCTCATCCGCGAGGGAGTGGTGGAATGGATCGACGCGGAAGAGGAGGAGGATGCCTTCATCGCCGTGGAGCCCTTCGAGGTCCCGGAGCGCTGCAATTCCTGCGGCACCGCCCTCTCCCCCACCGACGTGGACTGGATGAACCCCGGCCTGGCCGAGAACATGGCCCGGCTGCGGTGCAGGCACTGCAACGCGGAGATGACCACCCCGTTCCTGCTGACGCAGGAGCACACCCACATGGAGGTGGACCCGATGGTCATCCTGGGCTGCTGCTCCGGCCTGGTGCCTTACCCTGAGCACAACTCTTCCCCGAGAGTGACCATGGGCTCTGGGATGGCCAAGCAGTCACTCGGCCTGGCGACGAGCAACTACCGCCGCCGCCCGGACACGCGCGGGCACATCATGCACTATCCGCAGAAGCCGATGGTGCAGACCAACACCATGAAGTTCGTGGCCTTCAACGAGAGGCCCGCTGGACAGAATTTCGTGGTGGCCGTGCAGTCCTACCACGGCTACAACATGGAGGATGCGCTCATTCTCAACAAGGCATCGGTGGACCGGGGCCTGGGGCGATCCTCGTTCATGAGGACCTACCGGGCCGAGGAGCGCCGCTACCCTGGTGGCCAAGAGGACCACTTCGAGATCCCGTCCCCCGACGTCAGGGGCGCGCGGGCCGACCTGTCCTATGGCAACCTGGGCGAGGACGGATTGATCTCCCCGGAGACCGCGGTGATCGGGGGCGACGTGCTCATCGGCAAGACCTCCCCGCCAAGGTTCCTGGAGGAGGAGACCGACTTCCTGACGCCGCAGAAGCGCCGGGAGACATCCATCACCTGCCGTCCCGGAGAGACCGGCTGGGTCGACAGCGTCATGCTGACGGAGTCGGAGAACGGCTCCCGCCTGGTCAAGGTCAAGGTCCGTGATGAGAGGGTCCCGGAGCTGGGCGACAAGTTCGCTTCCCGGCACGGGCAGAAGGGCGTGGTCGGGCTCATCGTCCCGCAGGAGGACATGCCGTTCACCTGTGATGGTGTGGTGCCAGATCTGGTCATCAACCCGCACGCCATCCCTTCCCGTATGACCGTGGCCCATGTTCTGGAGATGATCGGAGGCAAGGTCGGTTCCATGGAAGCGCGCATGATCGACGGCACGCCCTTCAGCGGAGAGCGCGAGAAGGCCATTCGTGAGTCATTGGTCAAGAACGGCTTCATGCACACCGGCAAGGAGATCATGTACGATGGCCTGACCGGCAAGATGATCGGGGCCGACATCTTCGTGGGCGTCATCTATTACCAGAAGTTGCACCACATGGTCTCGGGCAAGATGCACGTGCGTTCCCGCGGACCGGTGCAGATACTGACCCGGCAGCCGACCGAGGGCCGTTCCAGGCAAGGAGGGCTGCGGTTCGGTGAGATGGAGCGCGACTGCCTCATCGGGCATGGAGCGGCCATGGTCATCAAGGACCGCCTGCTGGATGAGTCCGACGGGACCTTCCAGTACGTCTGCGGCAATCCCGTTTGCGGGCACATCGCCATACTGGACCGGCGCGGTTCCCTGAAGTGCCCGGTGTGCGGCAACAACACCAACGTGCACCTGGTGCAGACCTCGTACGCGTTCAAACTGCTTCTCGATGAGCTACTTTCGCTTGGCGTGGCCATGCGGCTTCAGCTGGAGGATTTGCGATGATGCGAGGTATTTCGAAGAGGATCGGTTCCATCAAGTTCGCCTGCCTCTCACCGGACGAGGTCAGGAGGATGTCGGCCACCAAGATCATTACGGCGGACACCTACGACGACGATGGCTTCCCGATCGACATGGGTCTCATGGACCCGCATTTGGGCGTTATCGAACCCGGCCTGCGGTGCAAGACCTGCGGGCACAAGGTGGACGAGTGCCCGGGCCACTTCGGTCACATCGACCTGGCCATGCCGGTCATTCATGTCGGCTTCGTCAAGGAGATCAAGAAGCTGCTGCAGTCCACCTGCCGCGTTTGCGGGCGTCTGCTCCTGACCGAGGAGCAAGCGAAGGAGTACCGCGAGACCATGTCCTCGGTAGAGGAGATGGGCGGCGACGCCCTGGACGTGCGAATGGTCTCCAAGGAGACGGCCAAGGACGCCGCCTCGAAGCCCATCTGCCCTCATTGCGGAGCGGAGCAGCTCAAGATCACTCTGGACAAGCCGACCACCTTCCGCGAGGATGGGCACAAGCTCACCCCCAAGGAGGTCCGCGAGCGCATGGAGCGCATTCCTGACAACGACCTGGTGCCGCTGGGCATCGACCCCGCGTCGTGCCGGCCGGAGTGGATGGTGCTGACCGCACTGCCAGTGCCGCCGGTGACCGTGAGGCCGTCCATCACCTTGGAGTCCGGGGACAGGTCAGAGGATGACCTCACCCACAAGCTGGTGGATGTGCTCAGGATCAACCAGAGGTTGAGGGAGAACCGTGACGCTGGTGCCCCGCAGCTCATCGTCGAGGACCTTTGGGAACTGTTGCAGTACCACATCACCACCTACTTCGATAACCAGACCTCGGGCATCCCGCCCGCTCGGCATCGGTCCGGAAGACCGCTGAAGACGCTGGTGCAGAGGCTCAAGGGCAAGGAGGGCAGGTTCCGTTCCAACCTCTCTGGTAAGAGGGTCAATTTCTCCGCCCGTACCGTGATCTCGCCCGACCCCGGGCTATCGATCAACGAGGTCGGGGTCCCGGAGGAGGCAGCCAGGGAGTTAACGGTCCCGGTCTTCATCACGAAGTCCAACCTACCCACGCTCAAGGACATGGTCAAGCGGGGGATCAACCCGCCCCACATCGACGGCAAGTACCTGCCGGGCGTGAATTACATCCGCAGGCCCGACGGCAGAAGGATCAAGGTCACGGACAAGAACGCCGAGACGGTCGCGGACACTCTGGACATCGGGTTCATAATCGAACGCCACCTGATGGACGGCGATGTGGTGCTCTTCAACCGGCAGCCCTCGTTGCACAGGATGTCCATGATGGCGCACACGGTGCGCGTCATGCCGCACAAGACCTTCAGGCTGAACCTGTGCGTCTGCCCGCCGTACAACGCGGATTTCGACGGGGATGAGATGAACCTGCACGTCCTGCAGTCCGAGGAGGCGCGCGCAGAGGCCCAGATATTGATGAAGGTGCAGGAGCACATCCTCTCGCCCAGGTTCGGGGGCCCGGTCATCGGCGCCATCCACGACCATATCACCGGCACCTTCCTGCTCACGCACCGCAACCCGATGTTCACCAAGTCGGAGGTGCTATCCATGCTGGCGAGGGTGGACCACAAGCCGCTGGGCAAGCCCATCGTCAAGAATGGTGTGGAGTACTGGTCCGGCAAGCAGCTTTTCACCAGCATAATGCCGGGCGACCTGAACACCACCTTCAGGGCGTCCATCTGCCGCAAGTGCGATGTCTGCCAGAAGGACAAGTGCGACTTGGACGCCTACGTTAAGATCAAGAACGGGGAGCTGCTGCGCGGCACGATCGATGAGAAGGCCATCGGGGCCTTCAAGGGCAAGATCCTGGACAAGATCGCCCGCGATTACGGCGCCGATGCCGCCCGCAACCTCATCGACAACCTGACCCGGCTCGCGATCGGCGCGATAATGGTGAAGGGCTTCACCACGGGCATAGACGACGAGGACATTCCGGAAGAGGCCACCCGCCAGATCGAGGAGGTCCTCCGGGAGGCCATCAGTCGCGTGGATTCCTTGGTCGACGCGTACCGCAATGGAGAGCTGGAGCAGATGCCTGGCCGTTCATTGTCCGAGACCCTGGAGGTCGAGGTCATGAAGGTGCTCGGCAAGGCCAGAGATGACGCCGGTCAGATCGCGGGCAAGCACCTCGGTCTGGAGAACAGCGCGGTCATCATGGCCCGCTCCGGGGCCAGGGGCTCCATGCTCAACCTATCGCAAATGGCCGGTTGCATCGGGCAGCAGGCCGTGCGTGGTGAGCGATTGTCCAGGGGCTACTGGAACCGCACCCTCCCGCACTTCAAGCAGGGCGACCTGGGGGCCAGGGCCAGAGGCTTCGTGACGCACTCGTACAAATCGGGGCTCAGCCCGACCGAGTTCTTCTTCCACTCCATGGGAGGTCGCGAAGGGCTGGTCGATACCGCCGTCCGTACCAGCCGGTCCGGTTACATGCAACGCAGGTTGATCAACGCCCTGGAGGACCTCAAGCTGAAGGGCGACGGAACGGTGAGGAACACCGCGGATTCCGTCATCCAGTTCAATTACGGCGATGATGGCATCGACCCCTGCCGCTCTGTGCAGGGAGAGGCGATCGACGTCGACGACATCCTGGTCGAGGTCCTGGGGGACGAGGCCGAGCTCCTGGCCCGCCTGGAGGACAAGAAGGTCGTGGGTTACGCCACCGTGGAGAAGGACCTCATGGAGACCGAAGAGGACGAGGAGAGCTTCGGCGACGAAGAGGGTGGCGATTTCGAAGGTGGAGGTGAGGAGTAAATGGCACGCAAGGACACCGCCAAGTCCCTGGAGAAGGACGGACTGGGCAGCAATGACATCGAACAGCTCCTGGCGAACTATCCGAACAAGGAGGCCATGAAGAAGGCCAGTGCGGAAGAGCTCCGCTCCAAGGGGGTGAGCGAGGAAGGCGTCGCCAAACTGAAGCCGAACCAGGCACCGAAGACCGCCAAGAAACCGGTCAAGAAGGGTGCCAAGAGGAGAGAGGAGGTCGCCGAGGCCCCCAAGTTCGAGTTCGAGGTGCCAGACCGCGCGGTGGCGCTCACCGAGCTGGAGAAAAAGATGGTCAAGATGTCCGAGGGCATGGGCATCGGCATCCAGGACGGCAGCAAGCCGCCCTCGAAAAAGAAGTACATGTCCCTCAGCGTCATCAAGGCCATCGCGACCAGGATCGAGGGCATCGACCTGCCGGAGAGCAAGATCAAGAAGATCATCCAGCGATCCTATGACCGCTATACCGAGCACCAGATGGACCCGCACGAGAGCGCGGGCATCCTGGCAGCGCAGTCGATAGGCGAACCGGGCACGCAGATGACCATGCGTACCTTCCACTACGCCGGTGTGGCTGAAATCAACGTTACCCTCGGACTGCCGCGCCTGATCGAGATCGTGGACGCGCGCCGGGTGCCATCCACCCCGATGATGAGCATCTATGTGGAGAAGGACGTCCGGAGAGACGTGGAGGAGGTGCGCCGTATCGCTTCCGATATTGAGATGACCGCGCTCACCGACATCGCATCCATCGATACCGACATCGTGAACATGAAGGTCTTGGTGCGCCCCGACCATCACAAGATGGAGAACAAGCGCATCGACACCGAGACCGTCTTCCGCGAGCTCAGCAAGTCCAGGGGCCTGAAGGGCCTGGTGGAGATGGCGGGCGAGGACATCGTGATCTCGGCCAGCGAGCCTTCGTTCAAGATGCTGCAGCGCATTGTGGACGACGTCAAGGACAAGAAAATCAAGGGCGTGGACAACATCCACCGCGCCATTCTGAGAAAGACCGGGGACGAGTATGTCATTTACACCGAGGGCAGCAACCTGCGCGAGGTGCTGGATACGAAGGGCGTGGACAAGACGCGCACCACCACCAATGCCGTCCAGGAGATATACGAGGTCCTGGGCGTGGAGGCGGCCAGGAACGCCATCATGGGCGAGGCCTACCGCACGCTGGACGAGCAAGGTTTGAACGTCGACATCCGGCACATCATGCTGGTCGCCGACCTCATGACCAACGACGGGGACGTCAAGGCCATCGGCAGGCATGGGATATCCGGAAGGAAATCCTCCGTGCTGGCCAGGGCGGCGTTCGAGATCACCGCGGTGCACCTGTTGCACGCGGCGCTCACTGGCGAGGTGGATCACCTCAACGGTGTAGCAGAAAATATTATAGTGGGACAGCCGGTTACACTCGGAACCGGGGCTGTGAATCTGGAGTACAAACCCGTTCCAAGGGGGCAGAAAAATGGTTGATCTAGGAAGGGCCTTGAAGACCGCTGTCACCACCGGCAAGGTGGTGTTCGGGGTGCAGCAGGCCGAAAAAGCTGCGAAGAAGGGAGAGGCAAAGATGGTCGTGATCTCATCGAACTGCCCTAGCGAGTTCCTGAGGTCCACAACCGTGGGCGTGCCAATGCGCGTCTTCGAAGGAACGAACATGGAGCTGGGCGCATTGGCAGGGAAGCCGTTCTCGGTTTCTGCGCTGGCCGTCATCGACAAAGGCACCTCCAACATCATGTCGCTGTGATATCATGCCTGAAGTGACTTTGACCGAGGACACGCTCCGCTACATCGCCCTGTTCGAGAACATCACCAAAACGCACGTGCGGGACTGCATGGAGGCCGAGGACAAGCTGGTCTTCGTGGTGGATCCTGGCCAAGCGAACAAGGCGGTGGGCAAGGCGGGGGAGAACGTCATCCGCATGAAGAACACCACGGGCAAGAACATCCAGGTCGTCGAGTATTCGGACGACCCGGAGATGTTCATCCGTAACGTGTTCTATAACTACAACGTCCAGTCAGTGGTGCTGGAGAACCGCGGCAACATCGTGCACGCCACGGTCACCGTGGACCCGAAGGTCAAAGGCAGGGCCATTGGCAAGAACGGCCGAAACCTCAAGATTGCCCGCGACATCGTGAACAGGCATCACAACGTCCAGAGCATCATAGTGGCATGATGCCCTGGTCCTGATCCATTTTCCTTTTCTGGGGCCTTTTTTCCCTATCCTTCTTCCCTTTCAGAGGGGTCCTCTCCACCTCGAGGCGGTCCGCGGTGGGGTATTCCTCCACGATGAAGGAGGCAAAAGGAAGCTTGCCCGCTATCTCTTCCAGTACCCAGGGCGCAACTTCCAGCCGCTTCTTTTCTTCATCGAAGTGCATCAATTTCGCCGGCACGTCGAAAACCTCCTTCAGCAGGAGAGCCGCTTGTCTGGCCCCCTTTCCTTCAATGACGCCCTTCAGCAGAGTGCCATCGTTGGTGATCACGTCCCCGCTCCGGGCCACGCTCTTCGCCCGCCGCGTGATGCGGCGGCGCAGCTGGACCGAGTCTTTGAAGGCCGAGGAGCAGTAGTGCACGGGGATCTTGACCTTCATCCTCATCAAGCGCAGGGCGAGTTCCTCGCTGCCCTTGGCGGCCGAGGAAATGTCATCTTTGGTCTCCAGGCCATGCTTCAGCAGGGCGCGGTAGTTCGTCTCGGAGAACTCCAGCTCGTTCAGGTTGATGAAGTCCAGGTGAAGGGAATCGGCGTATCGTAGCAGATCTCGCAGTCCCTTTTCCTCACCAGGCAGGGCGGGGACCTCGATCCCGATCTTCATGCTCAGCCCCTTCAAGGCTTCTGAAAGTCCTGACCGCCTCATGGCACTCCAGACCTTGACCGACGGATGAACGCGCAGCTCGTCCAACCCCGCATCCTGCAATCGCCGGTACGCTTGGGCGTCGATGGTGGCGGTGTACAGATGGATGTGGAACCGATCGCCGAAGCTCGCCTTCAGCAAACGGATGCAATGCAGCACCCTTTCCAGCTCCAACAAGGGGTCGCCCCCTGTAATGCCAGCACCCCTGGCCCTGATCAGCCTCGCCTCCTCCAAGATGTCCTGGTCGTCCTTGACCATCATCTCATCCGCGTAGATGACCGCCTTGCCCCGCTTCTTCTTCGACAGGGGACAGTAATAGCAGCCGCTGTAACATTTCCCGGTGGTGAGCAGCACCAGTTTGGAACCAGAGCGGCAAAGGACGCAGCCCCGCGGCAATCTGCCCGTGAATGCGGAGGAGGCCTCCATTTCCTTCTGTTTCATTCACCTAGCGAGCCGCCTCATCCCTCATAATCATGTCGCAGGCACATGGTTTTTAACCGGCGGCAACGATGGAGGCAGACGATGTTGAGGAAGGGCTCGCGGATCATCCTGGCGCTCGATGAGACCGATGTCTCGAAGGCCCTGGAGGTGGCGCGCCAGGTCGAGGGCCTGGTGGATGCCATAAAGATCAACTGGCCGCTGCTGCTGAGCGCCGGTCCGGGGATAATCTCCAAGCTATCGGGGATGGCGGCGGTGATATGCGACTTCAAGGTGGCCGACATCCCGAACACCAACCGCCTCATCACGGAGCAGACCATGCGGCTGGGTGCGGAGGGCATCATCGTGCAGGGGTTCGTCGGCCGGGATTCCGTGAGGGCGGTGGTGGAGGCAGCGCGGGGCAAGAGCGTCTTCGTGGTCACGGAGATGAGCCATCCAGGCGGAATGGAGTTCACGGCCCCCGTGGCCGATTCGTTGGCGCGCCTGGCCGTGCAGGAGGGCGCCACCGGGGTGATCGCTCCGGCGACCAGGCCGGAGCGCGTGCGCGAGATGCGCAGATTGGTCGGCGACCGGTTGATCCTTACCCCGGGAGTGGGCGCTCAGGGAGGCAGCGCCGCAGAGGCCATCCGCAACGGGGCGGATTATGTCATCATCGGCCGATCGATATACGGAGACCCCGAGCCCGGGCGGGCGGCGATGCGTTTCCGAGATGAGGTCCTCAGCGCTAAGGGCGGGCCGGTTTAGAGTGAAAAGTTGGTGCTATCCAGATGATAATTTTTCCGCTCTCAAACTGAGAACATTATTTATAGTGGCTTTGTAATCAGTCGTTTACATTCCTTAAGGAGATAGTTGATGGCACCAAAGGAGGGAGGGACAGGGAACCCTACCGGAAGGGGTCGCCGGAATTCTGTCAGCGATCTGGGCATGAAGCTAAGGGAGTCTTGGCTCGGCCGGAACTGGCAAACGGCGCTCATCATAGTTCTGGTGGTTCTCCTGGCTTTCTTTGTAAGGAGTTATTTCGCTTATTCAACCTCTGTCGACAACGGCTACCTGGTCTCCGGTGGTTCTGACTCCTATTACCACCAGAGAGCGATCGAGTACGCCCAGTCGACGGGTGACCATCTCTTCCAAGACCCCATGCTCAACTATCCGTTCGGCATGAGGAACCCCAGGCTGCCGCTCTATGACTGGTCGGTGGCCGTATCAGGCGAACTAGTGTCCGGCATCACCGGAACTTCGTTGGCCGACAGCACTGGCTTGTCGCTGGTGCTCTCCACCGCAGTGTGGGGCTCGCTCACCTGCATCCCGGTATTCATGATCGGCAAAGTGGCCTTCGGGCGCAAGGCCGGTCTAGCGGCCGCCTTCCTGTTCGCGCTGCTGCCCGGTCACATCGAGCGCAGCGTGCTGTCGAACGCCGACCACGATGCCATGATCCTGTTCTTCGCGGTCTTCGGCTTCTACTTCATGCTCATGTCCCTCAAGACGATAAAAGGGGACAAATGGGTTGCCAACTGGCTCGACTTCAAGAGCATCAGGGCCGGGCTGAGCTCCTACTTCAAGATGAACAAGTTGTCCATGATCTATGCCGCCTTGGGCGGCGCCAGTCTGGCGGCGGTCATGTTCATCTGGGAAGGTTTCGTCTATCTCTACATCATCATCTTCATCTACTTCCTGGTGCAGCTGCTCATCAACTGCTTCAGAAAGGTGGACTCGCTGGGCGTGCTGGTCAGCATCGCGGTCATGACCTTGCTGGCCACCCTCTTGGCGTTCCCGATGTACTACCAGCTCATCATGATCGGGATATGGTTCGACGTCCCGAGCATCATATTGGCCGGAGTGCTGCTGGTGGGCATCATTTTCGTGGTCACGCGGGATTATCCGTGGACCTTGGTCCTCCCGGCCTTCGCCATTTTCGCCGTGGTAGTTCTGGCAGGACTGGCGGTGCTGGCGCCCAATCTGTTCGAGGCGGTCATCACCGGCCAAGGCTACCTGGTCAAGAGCAAGCTCTACTCGACCATCTCTGAGGCCCAGGCGCCGGTGTTCTCGAACCTGGCCCTGTCCTTCGGCGCGGTCACATTCTGGCTGGCCTTCATCGGCCTGGTCTGGGCGGCCATCAAGATCCCCAAGAACACCTCGCCCTACTTCATCTTCATGGTGGTTTGGACCGGGGCGGCCATGTTCATGGCCATCTCCGCCGGGAGATTCGTGTTCAACGCTTCGCCAGCCTTCGCCATCGCGGCCGGTTGGATACTGGTGCTGGTGATCGAGCTCCTGCGCTTCCAGCAGGTGCCCAGAGGCCTGGCGGGCTTCAGGTGGAAGAACCCCTTGGCATCGCTGGCGAAGGGCATCAAGATACGCCACGTGCTGGGCGTCGTGTTCCTGGCCTTCATGATCGTGCTCCCGAACGTGTGGACCGCGGTCGATGCCGGCATTCCGAGCGAGACCAAGCGCGGCTATGACCTGCAGGTGTACAACGCCGTGCCGGACTTCCTGAGGCCCCCGGCCTCCGCCGGCTACGATGCCCAGAACGGCTCCTACTGGTACTTCGGGGCCTTCTCCTACAGCCTGCCATTGCCGAACGACTACTTCCCGGCAGGGTGGAGATGGTTCAGTCAGAAGGACATCAATATCCAGCCGGAGGTAAGCCGGCCCGCTTTCCTTTCCTGGTGGGACTACGGTTTCGAGGCCATCCAGGCGGGCAAGCACCCGACCGTGGCCGATAACTTCCAGAACTCCTATCAGTTCGCGGGCAGCTTCATAACCGCCCCGAGCGAGGCTCAGGGCGTGGCCATGCTCATCACCCGTTGCCTGGAGAAGGCCGACCTCACCATCGGTTCCCCCGCCTACAGCGCCCTCGTGGCCCACGGCGAGAACGCGGACGTGGTGCGGGACATCCTGCTGCACCCGGACAAGTACATCAGTATCATCCAGAGCAACCCGGACATCTACGGCCCCTTCGATTCAGAGCTATCCGCCAAGAACGCCAAGTATGTGGCGGCGAGGGTGGAATTGGCCAAGATCGGGATCGAGAACCTGCCATCTCTCTACAACGACCTTAGAGCCATCACCGGCGTGAACGTCGGCTACTTCATGGTCGACTCCAGGTTGTTCCCGTTCTCGGCCACCGGCTCCAACATCTTCTATGCTCCCGCCAAGCTGTCCGATCGATACATCGATCCGGCCTCCAACGCGCCGAGCGACTTCTATCAGATAGTGGCGATAGACGATGCGGGCAACGCCATAGACATACAGAACATCACTTCGAGCACTAACATCGTGAGCTACGAGATAATCTACAAGGAGCTGTTCTACCAGTGCCTGCTCTACAAGGCCTTCATGGGCTACGGTCCCAGCGACCTGGGAGAGACCTCACAGGGCATACCGGGCTTCTCCGGTTCCTTGGCATACATTCCTCCGGCGCAGGCCTGGAACATGTCCAATTTCCGCCTGGTCTACAAGACCGCCTACTACAACCCGTTCCCGGACTACGCGAACCACAGCGATGCCTGGCAGGCCATCAGCTACGAGGAGGCCGTCTCCCTGAACGCGAAGATAACGGCCGGAGAGGCGATGGGCGTGGTGGATCTGTCCCCGCAGTCCCTGGCCCGCGGCATGGTCTTCATACAGTACTATGATGGCGTCATCATCGAAGGCACTGCCAAGACCCCCAGCGGATACCCGTACGCGAACGCGTACGTCACCGTGGTGGACGAGAACAACATCCCGCACCAACTGGTCAAGACCGACGCCAACGGACAATACAAGGTCATCGCTCCCTTCGGGAAGGTGAAGGTGGTCTTCTCCACCGGCGAGCTCGACAAGAGGACCTTGCTCGGCGCAGCCCAGGTGGACACCGTCAACTACAACTTCACCTATGACCAGGCGATGCGCGTGCCCGCCGATTCCGACGGTGACGGCGTGCTCGACTACCTGATCAATGGGGACATCACCATCAAGTCCCCGAGCGTTTCGGGCAAAGTGTTCTGGGACATCGCCGGTGATGGAACCTTCTCCGCCACCAAGGATGCGCCCATCGCCAACGCCACCGTGGTGCTGGAGAACCCCACCATAGGGTTCAAGGTCAGCAGCGCGACGAACAGCGAGGGCACCTATGTCATCAGCGGCATTCCCCCGATCACCGGGACGATATCCATAATCGTGAACGGTCACGCCGCCCTGCAGCAGAACATCCAGGTGCAGCCATTGGCGAACCGCACCTTCGACATCGGGGCAAAGCCGGCATCCATCGGCGGATCGGTCAATTTCGTCAACGGCACGGCAGCCACCGACATCCCGGTCAACTTGAGGGACTTGGCGAACGGCAACGTCACCACCGTGACGACCGACAGCATCGGCAACTTCACCTTCTCCCTCCTTCTGCCCGGTGATTATGTGGTGGAATCGGGCGTCGGGGGCCTCAGCTTCGGCGTGGCGGAGTTCCGCATCACCCAAGCCGAGAAGGTTACGCGCACCTTCGTCCTGCAACCCGCGTTCCGGATCGCCGGTCAGGTCCTGACCCCCTCCGGGACCACGGCGGCCAATGCCACCATCGGTCTCACCAACACCCTGAACCAATTCTGGACCAGGGCGGGCGCGGATGGTACCTACTCGCTGATCGTACCTAGCGGCAACTACACCATGACGGTCATGGCCGCGATAAACAGCAAGGACTACATCTATCTCAACCAGGTTGCGGGCAGCACTGGCACCCTGAACCTGAACCCGACCCTCTCTGACTCCAACTACATATCCGGTCAGCTGATCGGGGGCGTGGCCTCGGGTACGCCGGTGGTGGCGCAATCGCGCACCACGGGGGCCAAGATGACCGCGCTGGTCAACAGCACCGGTGCGTTCAACCTGCAGCTGCCCAACGACCTGTACTTCTTCTATGTGAACGGTCAAAGCCTGGCCTACTGGAACGACATGTTCATATCCGGCAACATGCGGCTGGTCCTGGCCCTGCAGAGCTCGGTGACCATCAGCGGCACGGTCTGGTACGATGTGGATCGCAACTCGGTCCTCGATCAGTCCGAGGGCAAGAGCGGGGTGTCGGTCAGTGTTACGGACAACAACGGCCGCAGCATCTCGACCGCGACGGACACCAGCGGCCGGTACGAGCTCGTTCTGCTCCCGCAGAAGATCTACACCATGAGCGTGAACCAGAAGGGTTACGCCGGATTCAGCGAGACCTTCTCGCCCCTGACCACATCCGTTCTGAGGAACGTCCAGCTCCTGGCCTTGAACCGCACCTTCAGCGCCATCGTTTCGTACGGTACCGCTCACTTGGCGAGCATCATCGTCAACTTCACCGCCGTGAGCACGGATGCGGTCACCACCTCGGCCATTTCTGAGCCGGGTGGAACGGTCATCGTCTCCCTGCACCCGGGCGTGTACGATGTGACGGTGGACCGGAACGTGTCCACCGGCTCCAACGCCACCATGTACCAGTTCGCGCAAAGGATCACGGTGGCCATCGGCGCCGACCCGGATCCGCTGAGCATCGATCTGAAGAAACGCTTCCTGGTCACCGGCACGGTCGATCCGGATCGTAGCACCTTAATGACGATCACCTTCAGAGGGCCGGAGAAGGTCGAGGTGAAGGCACGAACCTCCTTCACCACCTACCTCCTGGAAGGCACCTACGACGTGTATGCGTTCGGCGAGCGCCTGGCCAGCAGATGGGCGGCCTTGTTCACCACGGACGTCGGGCCGCTGTCCAACACCGTCACCATCACCACGGAACAGGCGTTCCAGGTGAGGGGCGACCTCTTGTACAATGGCCAGAACCTGAGGAATGTGGTCACGGTCGATATCACCAAGTCCACCGGCGGCACCCTGGAGCTGTCCAGCACCACCGTCGGTTCGTTCGTCACCTATCTGCCATTGGACAGCTATACATTGAACGCGGACCTGCGCACGAGACAACCGGTCAACACCGTGGACCGATATGTGCGGTACGCGGGCAGTCAGGCGTTCACGGTCACTACCGCCATGGAGGTCCAGGTCACCATGACCCGCGCGCTCGACAACTCCACCATCACTGGAACTGTGATATACGCAGGGGCGGATGTGCTTGCGGACCTGGAGTTCGTGCCCACCTCGCAGACCGCGCTGGCCTTGAACGCCAGCGCTTCATTGTCCGGCTACTCGATCGCCCTGGCACCAGGCAACTACAGCCTGTACGCGCATCAGATCGGGGGAGCGGGCGTGTTCATGGGCAAGGTGGTCGTGCAGCCCTATGTCACTAATTATCTTAATTTGACCCTGCGGACCGGAGCGCTGATCTCAGGCAACGCCCTGATCAGCGGCATCCCGGCCCAGGCGCACATCGAGTTCAATGGTGCCAACTCCAAGGCGCTGGATACCAGTGCGGCGGGCGTGTTCCAGGTCTACCTGCTGCCCGATACCTATGCCATCAAGGCCACGGCCTCCGGCACGGAGAGAGGTGTGAGCGTGGACTACAAGCTCACCCAGACCTCTTCCTTGACCAGCAGCCAGAACTTGAACTTGGCCTTGACCAAGGTGCCCAGGCATCAGGTGGGTGTGACATGGGATCCCAATGAGAGGCAGACGGTCGCCCCCGGAACCACGGTCGTCTACAACATCCACGTCACCAACAAGGGCAACGTGGCCGATACCTACAAGCTCACGGCAACCCTCCCGACGGGCTGGACCGGCTCTTTCTCCAAGAGCCTCGTGGACGTGGACTTCGGCACCGCCAACTCACAACTGGTCACCCTGACCATCAACACCCCGGCCGATGCCAAGGTGACCCATGCTACCACGGTCATCAGGGCGGTGTCCACCAGCGACTCGGTGGCCACGAACACGGTCTCGGTCGATGTGGGCATCTTGCCCGTGCACGGCGTTTCTTTGACATACTCCAAGGCGCTGCCCACCACCGGGCAATCCTATAACTTCACGGTCGCGCTCAAGAACACGGGCAACCTCGACGACACCTACGTCGTCAGCCTGGTCAACCTCGCCGAGCTCAACGGCTTCGGCTGGAAGGCCGAGATCATGAGCGGCTCAGGGGTCTTCGCAAGCAACCTGACCGTGAAGGTGGGAGCAGGGAGCAGCAACGACCTGACCCTGAGGTTGACGCCGATACGCGCCAACCCCGAACCCAGCGTGCAGGTGGTATTATCGGCCACCTCGCAATCCTCGACGACCACCAACAACGTGCTGGCGTTCAATCCAGACCTGCCGAAACTGAGCATTCAGGGTGGCTTCAGCGTTTCCGGCGAGGGGGTCACGAACTCCGTGCCAGCGATACCTGTGGGCACGGTGGTCCTGGCCGCGCTGGTGCTGGCGATGATGACCATCCTCATCCTGGTCAGCATACAGAAGGGGGTGTTCCGACGCGGAAAGCGCTGATAGCCCTGCTGATCGTCAGCACCATGCTGGCGATGGGTCTCGTCTCGATGCCCGCGGAGGCAGCCGCTCCCGGTCCATTGCACGTCACCATAGATGGCAATGCTGTCGTCGCGGTCAGCGAGGTCCATCCCTATGTGATCACCTGCTTAGGTGGTCCCGGGGCTGGATCGGGCGGCAACTATAGCTACAATGCCGACCTGGTCTTTTCGGGCAGCGGGGGCGTGGTAACCCCGGCATCCGCTGTCTCGGAATCCGGCGTCTTCACCATCAACGTCACTGCGCCTAACGCCCCCGAAGATATGTTGCTGCTCGTGAACGTCTCGTCCTACAACAGCATCAATGGCCTGGAGCAGGTGCACAAGGAGTTCCGCATCAAGGTCATCACGCCGCTGGTGTTCTCCGCCATCGTGAAGAACCAGGGCAGCACGGTCCTCAGCAGCGTGCCAATAGCCTTCTATCTGGATGGGGCAAAGGTCTACAACACCACCTTCGCCCTGGACGCCAAGGCGACCAAGACCATCCGATACAACTATACCAACGCCAATCTGGCCGCTGGCACGCACGTGGTCCGCCTGGAGCTTGACCCGAACAACCAGTATGTCAAGTTCAGCAGCGGCGGGACGGTGCTGGAACAGACCATCTATGTGGGCGTGGGCAACTATGGCAACAGCGATGGCCTCCTGATCCTGGTCTTCTTCATGCTCGTCTTCGTGACATACTTCATCTACAAGAGGCCGAAGCGCAAGCGCAAGAAGTGAGGCCAAACACCTTCCAACGATTTCTTCGTTCCCCTTTCTCCAACCGTTAAATACGTCAAGCTTCGTACTGCCGCCGATAAGCATGAGCGGAAACGTCACCGAACTCAACCAGACCGTTCTCGACGAGGTCATGGAAAAGCACACCACAGTCGTATTGGACTTCTGGGCCAGCTGGTGCGGCCCCTGCCGAGCCATGGTCCCGATGTTCGAGGAGATGGCGACCAAGTACTCCGGGAAGGCCTACTTCGGCAAGGTCGACTGCGACAAGAATCCCGAGCTGGTGAAGCGATTCCAGGTGATGGCCATTCCCACTCTGCTCCTGATCAAGGACGGGGAGGTAAAGGACACCGTGGTCGGCCTGCTTCCCAAAGAGGAATTGGAGGATGCGATAAGGCGCAACCTCTGAGCCTATTTCACGCTGTCCAACCGTTCCTGCAGCGCGGTGATGCGATCAGCCAGCAGCTTGGAGCTCATGGCCACCGCCACCTCTCCGCGCGTCTTCTCCAGGAGCGAGCGGGCGATGTCCTGCTTTCTTCTGATGGAGACCAAGGCGTCGGGATAATCGAACCGCATGAGCACGCGGAACATCTCTTCCATCATGTCCAGGGAGCTATTGGCCCTCTCCATCTCCCCATTGCGAAGGGCTTCCAGCGTGAAGCGTCTCAGCTCTCCGATGCAATCCGCCAGGCCTAGCAGGTAGGCGGTAGGCTGGATGCCCAGCTCCTCGGGAGTGGGCAGGTCCTCCTGTCGGACGATGGCGATCAGGATGGCCGCTTCCGACAGCTCCTGCATGGCATCCTCCACCAGCCCTGAGTACCAGATCTCCTGATGGTCGACCAGCACGCTCCTGAGCCGCTGGGCCTCGTCGGTGGCCTCGGCCATCATTCCCGAGATGTCCTCTCCCTTGTGGATGCTGTGCACCACGCTGCCGGACAGTCTGATGATGGCCCGGGAGGACTTGATCGCGATCTCGCGCACCGTGTCCTTCTCATCCAGGCGCGCCTGGATGCTGTTCGCGATCCCGTCCAGGTTCTTCATGGATCCGACACCTTTCGCTTGGCTTATAACTGTTTCCTGAGCGCCAACATCCTCTCCACCTTCTTTTGGATGATGGCCGGTTTCCCGATGTCATGCCGGACGTAAATGGCCTCGCCCCTGACGTGCAGTAAAGCGCGCTCGCATGCCATTTCCGCCGATTCCAGGTCCTTGGCGATGCCGACCACGCCCAGCGCTCTGGAGGTGGAGGTCAATATGCGGCCGCCGTCCTCGTTCACCGCGGCAAAGAAAACCCGAGCCCCCTCCCTCTTGACCGCTGTCTCGTCCACCTCCACCGGCAGATTGGCCTTGGGGTTTTGGCCGTATCCTTCAGGCACAACATACTTGCAGACCGTGGCCAGCTTCTCAAAGCGAACCTTCGCCTGAGAGAGGTGACCGGAGGCCACCCTGGCGCACACCTCCTCGAAATCTGAGTCCATGATGGGCAGGACGTTCATCGCCTCAGGGTCACCAAAGCGGGCATTGAACTCTATGACCCTTGGTCCATTGGCGGTCAGCATGAACTGACCGTAGAGGATGCCTTGGTACGGCGTCCCTTCTTGGGCCAAGGCTTCCACGGTCCCCCTCATGCTGGCCTTCGCCCGCTCCAGCTCGTTGGAGGTCAGGAACGGCAACAGGTGATCCTCTACGGAATAGGAGCCCATGCCCCCCGTGTTCGGGCCGACATCTCCCTCGAAGGCTCTCTTATGGTCCTGCACCGCAGGCATGGCCACAAGGTGCTTGCCATCGCAGAACGCCTGCAGGGTGAACTCCTCGCCAACGATCTTCTCCTCGATGACTACCCCTGCCCCCCCGATCCTCTTATCGAAGATCTCGCGGACATAATCGAGGGTCTCAGCCCGGTCCTTCAGGTGCTCCCCTTCCACCTTGACCCCTTTGCCCCCTGTCAGCCCGATGGGTTTGATGGCCACTTGCATGTCGGCGGATTCCAGGAATCGCTTGGCGCTCTCTAGGTCGGCGAACGCCCCGAACCTCAGATTGCCCTGCACCTTGTACTTGTCCAGAAGGGCGCGGGCGAAGGCCTTGTCCGTTTCGATGCGCGCCGCTTGCTTCTTTGGTCCTACGCACAGGATGCCCTTGGTGGTGAGAGCGTCCGCGAGGCCGGCCTCCAAAGGAGCTTCGGGTCCGACCACCACCACATCCACCTTCTTGGAGAGCGCATATTTCACAACATTCTCCACGTCGGTCTCATTGATGAGCTTGAAATCCTTCACCAGGCGGACGATGCCCGGATTCCGGTTCTTCATCACCGCGAAAAGTTCAATCTTTGATTTGGCCAGAGCTGCTACGATCGCATGCTCCCTGCCTCCACCGCCGACTGCTAGGACCCGGTCCATCATAGTGCTACCAGACTGCTATCGCATCGGCGGTAATAAGCGTTGACGCCCTCATGAGTCTAGGTATCAATCGACCCCGAGTGCTTGGAGAAGCTCCTTGACCCCCGCCCCGGTCTTTGCGCTGGTCATGAACAATTCGGAACGCTTGCGGATTTTAGAGTAGTCCGCCTTCAACCTCTCCACATCGACATCCAGGTGAGGTAACAGGTCTATCTTGTTGAGGACCGCTATCTCGGCTTCCAGGAAGATCATCGGGTGCTTGTTGATCATGTCGTCCCCTTCTGTCGGGGAGATGACCACCATCCTGTGATCCGTTCCGAGCGGAAAATCGGCCGGGCATACCAGATTCCCGACGTTCTCTATGAAGAGGAAGTCCATCTGGTCAAGGTCCAGGTCCTCGAGGGCATGATCGATCAGGTGCGCGTCCAGATGGCATTCCTTGCCGGTGTTGACATTCACTGCATCGATCCCCGCGGACCTGAAGATGGTGAAATCGTCCTCGCCCGAAACATCGCCTGCAATAGCTCCCACGCGCAGACCGCGACCCCTCATCATCGTGGCCATTCTCACGATGAGGGCTGTCTTTCCTGAACCGATGGAGCCCATGACATCGACCGACTTGATCCCGATGGAACGCAATCGTCGGAGGTTCTCCTGGGCGAGCTTGCGGTTCTCCGCTAGGACATCTGTCTCCATTCCAATCGTGGTGGTCTTGTGCACGCTCGCTGATTTGCCTTGGGTCCACTTAACCTTTCCGAAGGATCTATCTTGACCGCTTTCTGGACCTCGGTCCGATTGTTGCGGCGATTTTCCGCCCCTTCCGATGCATAACTCTTTTCGTTTCCTGATAATAATAAGTCCTAGGCATCATCAAAACGCATTCTTAACCGTATCGGCAGGATTCATTAGCCAGATGCCATTTTTCTCGGTAACCACGAAATTTCGAAGAATTCCTTACTGGCAATATGCTTAAGTATATCGTATCTGTATTTGACAGCAAACGATTTCACTTGGTTCGGGAGGAAATAGTATACCTCTTACCGAGGTGGCATGAAATGGAAACGCCTACAGTGAGTGAGCGCAGCCTATGGCTAGGCAAGACGCTCACAAGGAAAATGTTGGTGTACGTAGGCCTGATTGCGCTACTTTTCGCGCTGCTATTGATCTTTAGTAGCAGCGGCGCAAGAGCCGATACACTCGTCCCAGGAGGAGCCATTGGCACCCAGACCTGGGACAATGCAGGGAGTCCCTACATCATCCAAGGAGATGTTTGGGTGACTGGGGACTTGACGATTGACGGTTCCGACGGAGCCGTGAGCGTCCTATTCGACGGTGCTTATTTGATGACCGTCAATGGGTCTTTGAGCGTTCAAGGAGAACTGCCCGGGGGGGCCATAACTTTTGAAAATTCCACGACATCTAGCGCATATTGGGATGGAATTTGGTTCAACACTGCTGATGACTCCTCCATCGTGAATGCCTCCTTCTTCCACGCCAACGATGGCCTCTCTATCGAGGACACCGACGTGGAGCTGATGGGCATCCAGTTCAATGACGTTCTAGGATATGCGATCCAATACGTGATCACTGATGATCTGGACGCATCCATGGAGGACGTGAACATCAACGGCGCCTATGAACCGATAATCGTCGTAGTCAATGACGATGTAGATGTGAGGCTGACCTTATCGACCGTGAGCATACTGTATCCAGGAGAAGATGCCGTCGAGATCATCTCGAACGTTAGAACGCCACAGAACGTGGTGGTGACGGCTTCGGACTGCAGCATCTCAGCCGCAGGAGTCGGATATATTTATGCATTCCAGATCGAAACGGCGCTCAGCATCACTGTCAATCTCGCATCATCGACCATATATGACGCGGGCACCGCGATCGAAGCCTATTCCACTGATGGAGACGTATCCGTCGAAGTAAGCGACGGGTCCAGGCTCATCAACGGTAACCTGGCCATATACGCGGCTTCCCTTGCTGACGGCAGCCAAGTCATCGTTGGTTTCAATGATTCCGAGATTTCCGCAATGAACGCGGGCATAAGTGGGACCGCAACGAACGGCACAGTAAGGATCTATGTCGACGGCTCCACGATCGAGAACATCGGCGGCAATGCCATAACAGCCACATCCAACCTTCTCGATGCGCTCGTTTCAGTGAGCGGGGACAGCTACATCAATAGCACCGATTACGGGGTCTACATAACAGCCAACACGACCGCTACGGTCCTAATCTCCGAAAGTGAGATCAACAACACCAACTATGCCATCTATGCAACTGCGAACGTCTTCGGCGTCGAGCTCGCCATGGACGATTCAGAGATCTTTGGCACAACATACGGGTTGGATGTCACTGCGAACAGCGGAGACATCGATATGGACCTGAGTGGTGTGGAAATTGAGGCGTTCTATCCTGCCACCTTAAATGCACCGGACGGAGGGGTTGATCTGGACGTCGCTGACTCGGTCATCGACGCTCTTTCTGGGTCTGGTAACGATGTTAGCATCGTTGCCGACGGCCTGATCGAAATCGATCTGGACAACGTAACCCTAACCAATGGGTTCAATGGAGTGTGGGCCTACAGCTATTCCGGTGACATTGAACTCAATGCAGTGGACTGCTTGTTCGAATTCATACCGGGCAATGCGCTCCAAATCGTTGCATATGAGGGAACAGTGACCATCACCCTGACGGATGACCTCTTCAACGAGACGGCGACCATGTCCCATGTCGCGGCGGTGTATGCCAACGCGCTCAGCGACCTGAGCGTCACCACGAACGGTGTACAAGTGATCAATTCGTCCTGGGGCTTCGCGCTCTGGAACACGAATGACACGATCACACTGGACTTCACCGACACGGTCCTCAACGGCACCTATATGCTGAGGGGCATTTGGACCGGTTCGACGAATGGCAATATCGTTGTCAACATCGACGGTCTAAGCCTGGTGATGTGGGAAGTCATGCTGACCAACCACGATTATGATGCCATACAAGTCAAGGCGAACACCTCGATCGAATTCGACGCCACCGATCTCTCGGTCACGAACGGCTTCGACGCCGTCCATCTGGAGACCGACTTCGAGGGCGTGAGCGCGTCGATCGTTGACTTCGTGTTCATTGATTCCGCGGGCGATGGTCTGTTCATCGATTCCGCAACGGATGTGGCCTTGACGTTGGAAGGCGGTCTGCTCAACAACTTCGATTTGGGCAGCCAGTACTGGGCGAGCACTGGAATCGACGTCTCCGCCACGACTGGAGTAGAAGCGTCCATCACAGACATGGAAATGATCGCCTTGATGAATGGCGTCACATTGGTGACGATTAATGGAGACATTTTGGCGACCATTGACAGCGTGGACATGACTGGCTGGAATGACACCTGGTGGGCCTTCGTGCCGATGAGCGGCGTGCTGGTCAACGCCATGAATAGTTCCGCCGATGTGAGCATCATCGATGTCAGCATCGAACCGATAGTCAACATCTACGGCGGCTTAGGAGTAAGGATCTACGCTAACGATAGCATCGATCTGGAGATCGACGGCCTAGACATCGCCAATGATAACAATGGTCTGTGGGTCGAAACGTACTACGGAAACATCGACGCGTCGATCGTTGGATTGGTGGTGAACTATTCCGAAAATGTCGGCGCTTCGTTCTACGCGGATGATGGCGCGATCGACCTGGAGATGAGCAACTCGGAGATCAATAACTCCGGCGATGCAGCGTTGGTGATTCAGGCGGTCTATGACACACAGATAGTGCTGGCCTCCGTCGAGATATCAAACAGCTACGGCGACGGTGTGATCATCCTCGTGACCATGGAGGACCTGGTCCTGAATGTCAACAGCATCGACATCTACAGCATCGACGGCTATGGCCTCCAGGCAATAGTGGCCAACGGCCAGATCGAAGCGAACATAGATCCGAGCGAGTTCGAGGATGCCTACATCGGTCTATACCTTGATGCGGCACTGAGCGTGGACCTCACGGTCTCCGACACCGCGTTCGAGGACGACTGGATCGGCATCGAGATTCACTCCGCAACCGATGGCGTGAACATCTTGTTCGACAACGTCACCTTCGATGGATGCGGTGAGTTCGGAATGTTCGCTGAAACGGACAACGACAACATCGTATTGAACATCCAGAACAGCGTGGTCAACGACACCATGGGCTGGGGCATCTTCCTGCTGACTTACAATGGGACCGTGGACGTCAATGTTGACGACAGCGTGTTCTCAGTTGACTGGATCGGCATGGAGATCGACTCGACCTTGGCGGTGACGGTGGACTTCAACAACGTCACCTTCGATGGTTGCGGCGAATATGGCCTCTACGCGTACGCTGAGGACGAGGGGATCGTGCTCAACGTGCAGCACAGCCTGTTCAGCGACACCGAAGGAACCGCTGTCTATCTGGAGACAGATGATGACGACATCGACATGACCGTCAACGACACCACTTTCTACCTCGGCGACTACGGGGTGGACGCGGAGTCGGCCGGAAACGTCAATGCAGTGATAACCAACAGCTTCTTCCTCGGACAATCCGACGGTGGAGTAGCGATCTACGCTGACGGGGACGCGTTCATCACGGTCGACAGCACTGTCTATGATGGTCAGGCCGCTGACAACGCAGAGATGTTCTTCCCCAGCGGTGTAGCGTCATCGTACGCCATCGTGAACCCGGGTGAGGACAACTGGACAAATGGCTATCTGATCGTGGACTTGCCGTTCGACTTCCAGTTCAACGGTGCGGTCTATGACGAGATCATGATGTCCGAGTATGGTTGGCTAGGGTTCGGGGGTCCGTATCCGTATACAACCTATTCCTTCGGACCGGACAGCCCGAACATCATCGCGCCAGCTCAGTTCGAATGGACCACCTACGAGTTCCCGGGCATCGGCTACAAAGTCAACGACAGCCGCGGTGCCTACGCTGAGAACATCGTGTTTCAGTGGTACGTTTGGGATTCATACTCCCCGCAGCTGAAGAACGTATTCGAGGTCTGGCTGTATCCCAACGGCGATATCGAGTTCCGCTATGCCGTGATGGAAGGCATCAATTGGGAGGAGTCGTACATCTATGAACCAGACTACGGTGTCAACTTCGCCGATGGCATGAATTGGAACCTGAGGCTGCTAGAGAACAGCTGGCTGGACAACAGCTGGAAGAGCTTCTACTTCAACATGGAGCAGCTATCCAGCGGGTACGGCCTAGCGGCGTTCGTGTACGGCAACATCACCTTCGCATCCACCAACAACGATGTTAGCCACTACCAGGAAGGCGGTTTCATCCTCCTCTCTGGTGACGAGGAACTGATCTCTGACCCGGTCGGAGCAGTAGCCGGTTGGATCGATGTGACCGTAGTGTCCACGGACTTCAGCTATATTATCACCAACCCGGCGGACATACCATACTTCGATACCGCGGCATCAGCTCTGCTGGCAGCGACCGTGAACGGCACCATTGATGCGACAGTCAGCGACTGCAGCTTTGCTTGGATATATGGCTCAGCGACCACCTTCCTGAACATCAATCAGGGTAGTGGCGAGAATGAGCTAATCCTAAGCAACAACGAATACTACGAGGTCATGTTCCTCGGTGTAGCGGCGACCGAGCTGCTCACCCCGGCCGACCTTGAGGAGTTCGCGTATAATGACGTGAAGTCGTTGACTGGAATATACGCAAACCATGTAGGGCCATTCTTCGGGGCAACCTTGGTCATGGTCGACACCGCTGTGGTGACGATCACGCAGACCGAGACCATCGAGGACAACACCATTATCGGCAACGTCGACCCGTTCTTTGTGGCGCGCGGCGGAATGATATTCTTCGGCGGGCTCCTCGAGCTCTTGAACATGCCGATAGGGCTGGCGGAAGACCTTCAGCCAGCGCAGGTGACCCTGCTGCTAGCGAACATCGGAATGACGGGCGACCTGACCATCACCCATGATGTCTCCGTGGCGGGCAACACCTTCACGGATGCAGGATGGGATGAGATCATAGACGAAGGGGACGACTACTACATGCAGCCGATAATCGGCGCAGTGTCGGTATATGACGCAACAGTTCCGCCAGCCTATGGCGAGGTCATCGTGGACCCGAACGACTACGCAGAGTACGACCAGACGGTCCAGAAGACCCTTAACTTCGTTGTGGTCGGGAACATTGTCAACGTCACCGAGGATGAAGACGCTACCTTCGCCAGCGGTATCACCGCTACTGATTTCTCATGGATCATCAGCAGCGAGATGGCGGTGGATGCGGACGCAACCTTCACCGACAACAGAATCGATCTCGGATACTCGTATGGCGACGCGCTAGGGTTTGCCGTCATATCCGGAGCACAGGAGGGCAAGGGCAACGTCTACACTGAGGTGGACTTCAACGCCGTCAACAACAACATCATCTACGCAGGCAACGGCATCAGCCTCTATGTCAGCGCTGGAGCATACAACCAGTGGGGCGATGCGTACACCGTGGTGACCGCCAATGTGGCGGACAACCTCGTGTACGTGTACAATGATGGCATAGACGTCAACCTCTACAGCAATGCGATGTACGACCACTTCTTCCCGATGTTCGAGCAGAACGTGACCGCGAACGCCACCCTGATCGACACCATCAGCATTACCAATAACGTCGTGTACTATGCTGATTCCGCGATCGAGGTGGATGTGGACTCCACTGCCCAAGAAAGCTACTATGGAGTGTTCGCGCACGCCAATGCGACCGAGACCAGCACGGTGACGATCGTCGAGAACAACGTCTATGGCTGGGAGAGCGGCATCGACGCAGAGGTCTATCTCTACGCGATTGGCGGGAACGCAGTCTCCACCGGCAATCTGGATGTCACCATCGAGAACAACGCGGTCGGTGCCTACATCTATACTGACAGCGATGGCATCGAGGTCTATGGGTACGCATACTCCTGGACCCTGCCGTTGAGGTTCGACGACATGCCAACCGCCGACCTGCTCGTGACCGCGAAGGTGAACGACAACCAGGTGAATGGAGGCGGCTACGGTATTGAAGTGACCGTTGATGCAGAAGCCGATCTCGGAAACTCTGTGGCAGACGCCGAGTTGATCGCGGACGTGACTCACAACGAGCTCACGGGATACTCGCAGAGCGGCATCATTGTGGATGGCGACAGCTTCGCTGACTACTCGGATGGCTACTACTACTACGCGCCTCAGGCATCCGTATTGCTCACCGGAATGGTGGTACTCAACAACCTGACCACCTACTATGGTGACGCGGACGGGATCGAAGCGGGCGCCATTTCCTGGGATGGCTACTTCGCAGCGGTATCCGGAACCGTCACGGTGATGAACAACAACATCACGGGCGGAGACGGTATCTATGTATACAGCGGCCCAGTGGGCCCCGTTAGCGCGATAGTCACGGACAACGTGATCACCGAAACTGGCATCGGCATCGAGGCTGAGATGATCGTGGCGACCATCGCCATGAACATCATCACCAACGCGACCGAGTACGGCATCGAACTAGATGGTGCGACCGGAATAGTGGTCAACAACGAGATCACAGGCGTGTTCGAGGAGAGCTCCACCGGTATCGGTATCTTCAACTCCGACGGCACGGTGACCGAGTCCGTACTGATACAGTACAACGACATCACCAACTTCGGCGATGACGGCATCTTTGTCGAGGAGGCCTTGGACCTGACCATCACCCAGAACACCATCACGACGGTCGGAGATTCCGGTATCGAGATCGCTGGCACTGATAGTGGCGAAGCGGCCGGCCCCATGGAAGAGTATGGTTCGGAGTTCATCTGGATCACCGACAACGTCATCACTGACGCTGGCGAGGACGGCATCTTCGCTGCTGGTGTGGACGATCTGGACATCAACAACAACATGATTTCCATGATCGGCAACGACGGCATCGAGATCGAGGACTCCGCGTACGTGAACATCGCGGACAACGTCATCTCGAGCACCTGGACCGGCATTGAGATCGACTCGTCCTACATGGTCGATGTGCTGAGGAACACCCTGAGCGCTGGCGCCATCATGGATGAGGGCGACGGCGAGCTGCCTTCCGCGGTTGGTGTCGGCGGAGAAGGGGTCGACCTATGGAACGATTCGTGGATCAACGTCAGCAACAACACCATGAACGGCTTCGGCAACGGTGCCGACGTGAATGAGGTCTCCTACCTTATCTTCGCCAACAACACGATCGTCTGGTCACTGGATGACGGTGCGACGTTCGGCAATGTCGAGTTCGCAACGATCAGCGACAACGTCTTCAACAACAACGCCGGAGACGGTGTAGAGATCGCCAACTCGGCCTTCGTCGAATTCGCGAACAACGAGGTGCGCCACAACGGCATGATCGGACTAGCGATCGACAACGAGAGCAATGCGATCACCATCGTCAACGGCGTCTACATCGACAACGCGCTGGAAGGCATACAGGCCTACTCGTCGGTTGTCTGGTATGTCGACAACGTGTCAGCGGTGGAGAACAACGATGTCGAACTGATGGGCTCCCTCTATGTGCAGGCGGGCGGCGTGCTCACGCTGGACAGCGTGGACTTCGCCATCCTCGGCGACTTTGAGAGCGGCCTTTCGGTCATCGAGGTTGAAGTGGGCGGAGAGATCCTGGCCATGGACGTCGCGTTCTACCTGGATGTCCCCGACTTCGAGCAACCGGACATAGCTGACATGGTGGACTACTACGAGTTCAACGTCTACGGTATGATCGAGTTCTACAATGTGGACATATCTGATGCACTCGAACTGTACCTTGGACCGAGCTCTCAGGCGACCATCATGACCAGCACCATCATGTACAACGCCAGGAATGGTGTTCACATTGATGGCTGCGACCCGGTCATAATGTCCACCAGCATCGTCAACAACCCGAGGTTCGGCATCTACATCGAGAACGGCGCAGCTCCGAGGATAACCGACTGCATGATCGCGATGAACAGCCGCGGCATCTACGCAGTGGCCACGCACCTGGAGGACGTGACGGACAACGTGTTCGTCTTGAATTACCAGGCCGGTGTGTTCGCTGAGCAGGTGGTCGGCAGCATCCACGACAACATCTTCTTGCTCAACAGCAAGGAGATCTATGTCAGGGATAGCAACGTGTCCATCGCTGACAACCAGATCGGATATTCGACCCTGGTAGAAGTGATCGCCCAGTTCGCACCATTGTTGAGCTGGATGAACGTCAGCGGTGAGGTCTTCATCCCTGCGCTCGGCATGTTCGTCGATACGGGCATGGTGAGCCGCATGCTGGTGGGCCACATCGGTGTCTACGCGACCAACTCGACCGTGGTCACCGACGGCAACACCTTCGGCATGCTGACCACAGCAGTGCAGGTGGTCGACTCCCAGCTGACCTTCAACGACCAGATCAAGATGAACACCTTGATACTCCCGTACCTGGACGCGAACCTGATCATCAGGAACATGTCCCTCCCGGTACCGGTCTTCGACGGTATCATCGCGACTAACTCGGCGGTTGAAGTCACCGGCGGTTCGATCGAAGTGCTGGACGACGCGATATTCCTGGACGGCTCGATTGCGACATTGAGCGGAGTCACCCTGAAGGCGATGGACTTCGACCTGTACCTGATACATGGTTCCCAGGCAACTGCCTTGGACGTGACCATGTCGAAGGCGAAGGCCGAGGACACCTCCGTCCTCACCGTGAGCAACTCGTTCACTATCGTGGTTGAGGACCCATGGGGAGCGACCCTGGCCAATGTGCCGGTGACGCTCAGGAACGCCGGCGGAACCCTAGTTGCCTCTGGCAGCACGGGAGCTAACGGCGCATTCACGACCAGCGCGGTCGCCTATGTGCTGACCTCCGCAGGCAAGGACAGCAGCATGAGCCCGTACTCCGCGACGGCGGACTACAGCGAGGTTCCGACCTCCGGCTACCCAGGCCACAACGATTCCTGGAGCCCGGCAGTGGTCACCAAGGCGGCAAGCGTGAGCGGACCGACGACGGTGGTCATCCAGACCAGCCTCATCGTTAGGTTCGACCTTGTGGTCCTGGCCTCTACCGGAACCGGGTCGTCAGTTGCAGGATCATCCGTGGTCGTGATGAACGCCATGGGCGAGACCGTTGCGACTGGAGTGACCGGCGAAGACGGGAAGTACACCGCCTTGGTCATCGGCTACATACAGAACCCGACCGGCAAGGATGCCACGATGAACCCGTACGGGGTCACCGTGACCTACCCGAGCGGAATACAGGAGCCAGCCAAGATCAGGTACGACCCGCAGAGCGTGTCCGGAACGGCGACCATGAACGGCGACATGCAGCTGACGGTGAAGACTGGCGTAGTCGTGTACCACACCCTCTTCGTGACCGCGAAGACCAATCAAAACAAGACCGCGGCCGGAGTCTGGATAGTGGCGCGCGATGCCCAGGGAGTAGCCCAAGGCGAGGGTCCGACTGACGTCAATGGTACCTGGTCCGTCCTGCTAGTCGGGCAGAGGATCGATGCCAGCGGCAATGTCGACACGACCATGAACCCGTACAACATCACGGCGGCCTTCGATAGCGGCCTGGTAGTGGCCTCTGCCGACATGTGCTGCAGCGATGTCGCACTGGAGATTCAGGAGAACGCCCCACCAGCCTTCGACTGGTCCGTTGCAGCACTGATAGCGGCGGCAGCGGCCGTGGTCCTGGGTGCAACGTTGTTCGTGGCGGCCAGAAAGCCATAAGCCCAAACCCTTTCCCAAACTTTCCTTTCCTATTTTCTTTATTTTTCCACCCTTGAGCGCTAGCTCCAGCCTCGCTCGGACCGTCTCATGGCGCTCAGGAAAAAGTGATAAGACCTGAATCGCATGCACGCCTGGGCCGTTCCATGAGCTATTCCACCCGAGTCAGCGAACTTCTGCATAATGTGCATGCGAACGAAGGCGACACCCTGACGCTCGCCAAGCAAGGAAGGGAGTACACTGGAGTGCTCATGCCGCATCACGCCTTCTCCGATCCGGAGGTCATCGTTCTCAAGATGAAGAGCGGCTACAACATCGGTGTCAGGATCACCGAGGATGCCAGGCTGAGCAAGCAGGGCGCCGCCACAGAGAAGAGGCATCGGCACCGGGTGGCAGGGCTAAAGCCCGGGGGCAAGAAGAGCGTGGCCGTACTGGGCACCGGAGGCACTATCGCTTCCTATGTGGACTACCGCACCGGGGCGGTGCATCCGGCCCTCTCCGCCGACGACCTGGTGTCCGCGGTCCCCGAGATGGCCGAGATATGCAACATCGATGCCAAGGTCCTCTTCTCCATATTCAGCGAGAACATGCGGGTGGAGAACTGGCAGGCCATCGCCGCAGCGGTCGCCGACCGTCTGGACAAGGGGGACGAGGGCTGCATCATCCCTCACGGCACCGACACCATGGGCTACACTTCCGCCGCATTGTCTTTCATGCTCGAGGACCTTCCCCGGCCAGTGGTCCTGGTGGGCGCGCAGAGGTCCTCTGACCGGCCTTCCTCTGACGCCTATACCAATCTACTGGCCTCCGCGCGCTTCTGCGTCGAATCGGATGCGGCCGAGGTGTTCGTGCTCATGCACCAGACGCCCTCGGACACCATGGCGGCGGTCCACCGGGGGACCAGGGTGCGTAAGATGCACGCCAGCCGGAGGGATGCCTTCGAGAGCGTGAACGCCAGCCCGGTGGCACGAATGGCCTTCGAGGGCGAGCTGACCATGCTCGCTCCTCACAAGAAGAAGCACGCCGGCAAGGTCGTGCTGAAGCCAGACATGGAACCGAGCGTGGGCCTGTTGTTCTTCTATCCGGGCATGTCCCATTCCATCTTCGAGCAGGTGATGCTGAAGCACCGCGGCATGGTGATCGCGGGCACCGGCCTGGGACATGTCTCAGCGGACATGGTGCATTCCATCAAGGCGGCGGTGAAGCAAGGGATCAAGGTGGTGATGACCTCCCAGTGTCTATGGGGGCGGGTGAACCTCAACGTTTACGATACTGGGCGTGACCTGCTCACCGCCGGGGTCATTCCCGGTGAGGACATGCTCCCGGAGACCGCCTATATCAAGCTCATGTGGGTCTTGGCGAACTCGCGGAACGACGAGGAGGCGACCCGGCTGATGACCACCGACCTCAGAGGGGAGATGGCGGACAGGAGGGAGCTGGATGGCTGAAAAGATGATATGCGGCATCGAGATCCACCAGCAGCTGGACACTAAGAAGCTCTTCTGCGGCTGTCCCTCTTCCCTTAATGAGGAGGAGGGCGAGGTCCTGCACCGCCGGTTGCGCCCGACGCAGAGCGAGCTGGGGGAGATCGACCGCGCCGCGCTCGTGCAGGCGGAGAAGCGCATGCGCTTCCGCTACCAGGCCCCAAAGGGCGTTTCCTGCCTGGTGGATGAGGACGAGGAGCCCCCCCACGACTGCGATGCTGAGGCCATGGACATCGCGCTGATGGCGGCCAACCTGCTCAACGCCAAAGTGGTGGACGAGGTGCATTTCATGCGCAAGATCGTGATCGACGGGTCCAACACCAGCGGGTTCCAGCGCACGGCCTTGGTGGCCGTGGATGGGGCCATCGAGGTGAACGGTCGCAAGATATCGATCCAGTCCATCTGTCTGGAGGAGGACGCGGCCCGCAAGGTGGAGACCAAGGGGTCGGAGATAACCTATCGCCTCGACCGCCTGGGCATCCCCCTTGTCGAGATCGCCACCGGACCGGACATGCGCACCCCTGAGGAGGTCAGGGAGGTGGCGGCCAGCATCGGCTCCCTGCTGCGCGCCACACGCCGCGTGAAGCGCGGCATCGGCACCATCCGCGAGGACATCAACATCTCCATCCCCGGAGGGGCGAGGGTGGAGGTGAAGGGGGTGCAGGAGCTCCGCATGCTGCCCGTTTTTGTGCAGAAGGAGATCGAGCGGCAAGGGAGCCTGCTGGCGATCAAGGAGATGCTCGAGCGGCAAGCGGTCGAGCCGGTCGGAGGGCAGGTGGTGGATGTCTCGCGCTTGCTCCAGGACTCCAAGTCCAAGGTGATCAGCGGGGCATTAGCCAAAGGCGGCCGGGTGCTAGCGGTGGCTTTGCCGGGATTCGCGGGCGTCCTCAAGAGCCAGGATGGCAAGCTGCGACTCGGGGCGGAGATGGCCCAGTATGCACGGAGCAGGGGGGTCATGGGCATATTCCATTCGGACGAGCTGCCGGCCTACGGCATCACGCAGGAAAGCGTCGATGCGGTGCGCGGCGTCCTGGCGCTCAAGGAAGGTGACGCCTTCGCCCTGTGCGCCGATGAGGGGAGCAAGGCGGAGAGAGCGCTGAAGGTGGCGGCGGAAAGGGCCAATCAGGCTCTGAGGGGCGTGCCGGAGGAGACCAGGGACCCATTGCCGGATGGCAGCACCGCCTATTCGAGGCCATTGCCAGGCGCGTCAAGGATGTACCCGGAGACCGACGTCCGGCCGATGATCATCTCCGACGACATGCTGGCCTCCATTCAGGCGAAGCTGCCAGAGATGCCTGAGGAAAAGGTGGCCCGCTTCGTTTCCAAGTATGGGGTGCACGAGCAGCAGGCCAGGCAGCTGGTGAAAGAAGGGCATGAGGATCTGTTCGAGGAGCTTGCCGGCCTTGGCATGGCCGCCGTGGCGGCGCGCACCTTCCTGAACACCTATGCGGAGCTGGAGAACGAGGGCATCAACATTGGCAAGCTCGAGGAATCGAGGGTCAAGGAGGCGTTCCTGGCCCTGAAGGAGGACGCCTTCGCCAAGGAAGCCCTGCCCTCCATCCTGAAGAAATTGCTGGAAGGCAGGCAGATCCGGCAGGCCATCGACGAGCTGGGGCTCAAGAAGGTCGATTCTTCGGAGGCACAGAGCGTGATCGCTTCCATCGTGCTGGAGAAGGAGGCGTTCGTGCGCGAGAAGGGGCTGGGGGCCATCGGTCCGCTGATGGCGCCGGTGATGGAGCGTCTCCGAGGCAAGCTGGACGGCAAGATAGCCAACCAATTGCTGAAACAGGAGATCGAGAAGCTGCTGGCCAAACAGTGATCAAGCGGGCAAGGTGAGCTCCTCTACCCAGAGCTCCTCGAAGAACAGCTTGCTTTGGCCCAGTCGCCGCCTTCTGAACGAGGAGAGGACGCAGGAGAGGGAGGCATCCCGCATCAGGGAGGACAGGAGCACCACCACATTTCCGCCTCGGTTCATGTGGCTTGGCGCCTCTCTCAGGAAGCGTTCCAGTACCCTGACCCCGTCCTCGCCGCCCGCCCAGGAGGCCTCGATCTCTCCTTTCTCCTCCGAGGGCAGGTAGGGCGGGTTGAAGACCAGCGTGTCGAAGGAACCTTGCACATCGAGGAGAAGGTCCGATAGCAGGACCTCGACCTCCAGCCGGTTGGATTGAGCGTTCATCTTCGTGCAGGATACTGCCTTCGGATTGATGTCCACCGCCGTGACCAGCGCTCCCGCCTTCGCGCAGTGCAGGGAGATGATGCCGCTGCCGCACCCCATCTCCAACACCCTCTCGCCCTTCCTTACATCCAGGCAATCAAGGAGGAGGTGGCTGTCCTCCCGGGGAGGATAGACGCCCTCGCATTCCTTGATGATGATCCCCCTGTCCAGCCGCATTTGCCTCAAGGGCCGAGAGGGCGATCCGCCTTAATCGTTATTATTGGCCAAGGGGACCTCTCTCATGGCGCTCTCTTCGTCCCGTCCCCGAAGAGCATCGAAACTGACTTAATCATAGAGAAATTACCAAAGTGGCAAGGCTAGGAAAAATGGACGTTCTCTCCCTCCTTTCGATCGCGGTCATGCTGGCGGTCATCGCCCTGGCGCCGATGAAGCGCTTCGGTCTGGTCCAGCTGTTGATCATCGGCAACATCATCATCTTCGTCCTGGAGCTGCTCTCGCCCAGGGAGATCGTGCAGCTCGAGCTCGGTTTCAGGCCGACCTACCTGATCAGCGGGGATTCGCTGCACACGGTCCTCACCAGCATGTTCGTGCACGCTAGTTTCCTGCACATCGCTTCGAACATGCTCTTCCTGTTCCTTATCGGGCTGCCGCTGGAGGAAAGGGTGGGCAAGGTCAAGTTCGGGCTGGTCTACTTCATCGGCGGGGTGATCGGCCTGTTCGCCGAGACGTTGGTGCGCTGGGACACTCCCACCCTCATCCTCGGGGCCTCTGCGGCCATATCCGCGGCCATGGGAGCCATGCTCATCCTTTACCCGCGCGACAAGATACCCTTCTTCCTCTGGATCATCTTCATCCCTAACCTGCCCGTCTGGGCCGGGGTGGGAAGCTGGTTCGGCCTGCAGGTGTTCTATGTGTTCACCCAGGGCATCGGCCCGGTGGCCTACACGGCGCACCTGGGGGCCTTCTTGGCTGGCATGCTCCTCGGTCATTACCTTCCCGCCTACAAGCACCAGGTCAAGTTGAGAGAGGTGCGGACCGAGATGCTGGAGGAGCTGGCCACCACCCCGCAGCTGAAGAGCGCCTTGGAAAGGATCAGGGGCGAGACGCAGCCAGATGTCAAGGACGCCTGGCTAGAGTACTTCGCCAAGCATGCCAAGTGCCCCAAGTGCGGCTCGCATTTCGAGCTGAAGGGGAACAAGCTTAAAAGCGAGTGCGGCTTCGAGGTGGAGCTGAAATGAGGCCGGCGGTGAAGGTGCTCTGCGAAGGGCTCCTGCGCAAGGAGAACGACGTCATCCTGGAGGCGCACAGCACCTCCACCCTGGTGATCTGCGACGACGTCAGGATCGTGGTGGACACTTCCAGTCATTCATACCGTGAGAGGCTCTTCGCAGGATTGATGGAAGCGGGCGTGGACCCTTCCGAGGTGGACGTGGTGGTGAACACGCACTCGCATCACGACCACAACGCCAACAACGACATCTTCGATCGTGCCACGGTGATCGAAGGAGGGTCGGGAGCGCAGGTGAAGGATGGAGGCTCCGCACCCCTCTGCCCTGGGGCCACGATCGTGCACACACCTGGGCACACGCGCGACAGCATCAGCGTGTTCGTGGCCGCCGAGAAGCGGTACGCCATCGTGGGCGACGCCCTGCCGACCTACGACAATTTCCGCAGATGGGTGCCGCCTGGCATCAACTTCGATCCGCGGACCGCCATCCGGTCCATGGAGCTGATCTGCTCCTTCGCGCAGGTGATCGTCCCCGGGCACGGCGCCCCCTTCCCCAATGACCGATAAATACTTGTCCCATGGGGCATAATGGAAGCGAAGCGAGAGAAAGGATTGAAGCGCATGGCTATTCCGAACTCATTGTACTTGGATTGTCCCAACTGCGGCCAAAAGACCCTGAACGAGGTCCTGCGGGGCAAGCTGAGCAAGAACCGCGACGTCATGGAAACGACCGTAAAATGCCAGGATTGCGGGCATGTCCATACCACGGTGGTGCGCGAGCCGAAGGGCCTGCAGATACCCATGATCGTGAGCGAGATGGGCGAGTCCCACCGCACCCAGATCGAACTGGGCGAGGACGAGCTGGTCAGCCTGGAGGACGAGCTGTTCGTCGGCGATCACAATGTGGTGGTGACCGCGATAGAGAGGGAAGGCAAAAGGGTGATGAGGGCGCCCGCGAAGGAGATCAGCACCATCTGGGGCAAGCGCTTCGACAAGGCACGGGTCAAGATCTCGGTGAACAAGAACCAGAAGACCCTGGCCGCGGAGGTCTTCGCCCTCCCGGACGAGGAGTTCTTCGTGGGGGACATCATGACCGTCGGGCGCGATGAGGTCGTGATACACAGCATCAAGACCACAGAGGGCACGGTGCGCAATGGGGGAGCACCGGCCAGGGATATCGTGCGCATCTACGCCAAATCGATGCGCGTGACCAACATGTGAGGTGCGCCATGGACCCGAAGGAGGCGAGGAAGCGGTCGGTCCGAAGGCTGCTGGACACTGGCTATCTGTCCTCCCCGGCGGCGACCAAGGCCATGGGGAACGTGGAAAGGCACCTCTTCCTCCCCAAGGAGATGGAGGAGGAGGCGTACCTGGACACCCCGCTATATATCGGCGAAGGGCAGACGATATCGGCGCCGCACATGGTCGCCATCATGGTGGAGGCTTTGGACCTGCACCCGGGCCAGAAGGTGCTGGAGGTGGGCGGCGGTTCCGGTTATCATGCCGCGGTGATGGCGGAGATGGTCAAGCCGAACGGCAAGGTGTACAGCATCGAGCGCATCGAGATGCTGGCAGAGAGGGCGCGCCAGAACCTGAGAGCGACGGGCTACGACAAGCTGGTGGAGACCATCGTGGCCGACGGCTCGAAAGGGCTGCCCGACAAAGCCCCCTTCGACCGGATCTCCATCGCCGCCTCTGCTCCCTCCGTGCCCGAGCCCCTGAGGCAGCAGCTGGTGGACGGAGGCAAGATGCTTGTGCCAGTGGGCGGGCAATGGTACCAGGAGCTGATCATGGTGACCAGGAAGGGAAACGAGTTCCAGCAGCGCGATTTGGGCGGGGTGGTGTTCGTGCCCCTGATCGGAGAGTTCGGTTTCAAACCCTAGGCGCCACGCCCGCGGGCCCGACGATGTAGGGCAGGATGGCCGTGAGACTTTTATCCCTGACCACGTGGGTGGCCTTCTTCGCCACCATCTCGTCCGAGGGATTGAAGGCGATGGAAAGCCCGCAGCTCTCGAACATGGCGATGTCTATGAAGCTGTCCCCAACGCATGCGGCCCGCTGCTTTGCGATCCCGTAGCGGTCCAAAAGGGACTGGAGCGCCGCCGCCTTGTTCTTCAGCTCGACCCGCAACAGGCCCTCGCCGGTCAGCTTGCCCTCATGATCGCATTGCACCCCATTGGCCAGGCAATCGTCGAAGCCGTACTGGGCCGCGATCCGTTCCGCCACTATGTCCAGTCCCCCCGAGATTATGGCGGTCCTTATCCCGCGCCGCTGCAGTTCGGAGACGGTCTCGCCCAATCCTGGATTTATGGGCAGCGGTTCCAGGATGGTCCTCAGGTCCGCCATGCAGATGCTGGGGCACCTTTCCTTCCAGAGGGCGATGTCGCGGCGCATGAACTCCAGGTCGTCGATGCGGTCCTCCAGGAAGGCGTCCAAGGAGGCCTCGTTGTCGACCCCGAAATGGTCATGGATCCAGGTCCAGCAGCTCCGGTAGTCCACCAGCACCCCGTCCATATCGAAGGCGACGATGTCATAGTGCCTCGCTTGGCGTTCGGCCACGGACCCACCGAGGAAGAAACGATTAATAAACCCTTTCTCACTCGCTTAACGGATGATCACGATTATCGGCGTCGGGCACGTTTTCGACATCAAGGACCAAGTGCGCGAGATCGTCCTGGCGGAGATGCCCGGGGTCGTTTGCGTGGAGCTCGATCAGGACCGCTACAATGCCCTCCTCCATCCGGAGCAGAGGCGCACCGCCCCGCCCACCTACCGCATCCTGTCCAAGTTCCAGAGGCGCTTGGCGGAGCAGTTCGGAGGGGAGCTCGGCTCGGAGATGCTGGCCGCGGTGAACGCCGCCCAGGAGATATCCGTCCCGGCGCTTTTCGTGGACGCCAATGCCGGCGCGCTCTTCAATCAGCTCACCAAGGCCATGCCCTTCAAGGAGCGGGTCTTGCTCTTCGTATCGGCGATCAGCGGCCTGTTCGCCTCCCGGAAGAGGGTGGAGGGCGAGCTGGAGCAGTTCAGCGAGAACGAGGAGCAGTATCTCAAGGAGTTCGAGAAGCAGTTCCCCACGCTCAAGAAGGTGCTCATCGACGACCGCAACCAGATCATGGCATCGAACCTGGCCCAAGCGGAAGCGCAGTACGGCAGCGTGGTGGCCGTGGTGGGGGATGGGCACGTGCAAGGGCTGAGCTCCATCCTGGCCAGCCATCAATTGAAGATGATCAGGCTGAAGGCGCTGCGTTCCGGCGACTACCGGAAGGACATCGGGAAGGCCAAGGAGGGCAACGCCGAGGTCAACTTCCAGTTCGATGTGGCCTACGGCGCGCAACAGAGCAGTTAATTTATGAGTACGATGATTCTCCGAGGTTGAGATGAAAGTCATCCTGCTCTCCTATACCAAGGACGCGGAGAAGCTGTGCGCCGCGGCCGGTCATTCCTGCTATTCCAAGAGATCAGCCGGCCAGCTGCTGGAATCCCTCTCCGAGGAGAAGGCGGTCAAGATCATCGATGAGGTCACGGGCATGGGCCATCATTCGGTCATCGAGCACGCCTCGTTCACTTTCTCGCTGGAGGGCGTCTCTCGGGCGCTCACGCACCAGCTGGTGCGGCACCGGCTCGCGTCGTACTCGCAGCAAAGCCAGAGATATGTGCCCCTCAAAGAGCCCACCTACGTCACGCCTATCACCATCCAGGCCGACGACGAATTGGCCAGGCAGTTCGACGAGCACATGGTGCGCACCTGGGAGCTCTATCGCAAGCTGGCGGAGAGAGTGCCGGTCGAGGATGCCCGCTACGTCCTTCCGAACGCCACCACCACCAATATCACCGTGACCATGAACGCCCGGGAACTGTGGCACTTCTTCACCCTGAGGACCTGCAGGCGGGCTCAATGGGAGCTGAGGGAAGTGGCCGACGAGATGCTGCGGCAGGTGAGGTCCGTCACCCCCGCGCTCTTCACCGACGCCGGCCCCCCGTGCGTGCGCGGGCCATGTCCAGAAGGCAAGCGCAGCTGTGGCAAGCCGCGCAAGAAGGAGCTGAGCAAGGCTTAAATATGAACTTGCATTAACCAGCAGCTACCTGGTGTGAAAATGGGAAATATCAGACCGACGTATATCAAGAGGGTCGCGATCGAGCTCGTCCAGACCTACCCTAAGGTCTTCTCCGCCGATTTCGAGGCGAACAAGATCCTGGTGGGCAAGCTCACCAACGTCACCTCGATACGCATGAGGAACCACATCGCTGGGTACGTCACAAGATACTGGCAGAACCAAGACTTCTAGGCGATACCCTTTTCTGGACCACTTCAGATACGGTGAGAGCCTATGCCCCAAGCCATTGAGGCCGAGGCGCTCACGCGAGTCTTTGGAAGCAAGAAGAGCAAGGAACCCCTGGTCGCGCTCGACGACGTCACCCTGTCGGTGGCGGAGGGGGAGCTCTTCGGACTTCTGGGGCCGAACGGCGCCGGCAAGACCACCCTGATCAAGATACTGTCGACCCTGCTATTGCCCACCTCCGGTTCCGTGAAGGTGCTGGGTTACGATGTCGTGAGCGAGAGCCAGAAGGTCCGGCCGCGCATCAACATGGTGTCGGGAGGGGAGACCTCGGGCTACGGCCTCCTGACCGTGAAGGAGAACCTCTGGATGTTCTCGCAGTTCTACGGCATCCCGGGCGAGGTCGCCAAGCAAAGGATCAACTCGCTCCTGGAGACCTTCGGCCTGGCCGACAAGGCGAAGGCGAAGGTGCGCACCATCTCCACTGGGCAAAGGCAGAAGATGAACGTGGTGAGGGGGTTCGTCACCGACCCGGACCTGATCTTCTTGGACGAGCCGACCCTGGGGCTCGACGTGAACGCCTCCTTCGCCATCCGCAATTACATCAAGAAATGGGTCAAGGGGCGGGGCAAGACCGTGCTGCTCACGACCCATTACATGGCCGAGGCCGACGAGCTCTGCGACCGGGTGGCCATCATCGATCACGGCAGGATACTGGCCTGCGATTCGCCGGCCAACCTGAAACGAGGCGTGAGGAAGAGCTCGAGCTTCACCATCGCCGCCTCCCCCTTCGCCGGCGCCGAAGGCATCGGTCTCCTTCCGGGCGTCAACGGTTTCAACAGCCATCAGGAAACGGGCAGGATCGAGATGCGCTTCCTGCTGGAGGACGAATCGTTCATCGCCGACGTCGTCAGCTTCATCACCGCGCATCAGGCCAAGGTCCTGGCCCTGGCCAAGAGCGAGCCGACGCTCGAGGACGTCTTCATCCATTTGGTCGGGAGAGGCTTGGAATGATCGACTGGCGGCTGAACTACCGGGCCATGCTGGGGCGGGCCTATCCCCGCGTCATCGGGGCCTGGAGGGAGCCGAGCTGGGCGCTGTTCGATATTTTCCTGCCGGTCCTGGGCGTTGCGGCCTACATCTACTATTATCAGGCCATGCAGGCCCCAGCGATCTTCGCGGGCTTCGTGGTGGTCGGCGGGGCGATGACCGCCTACTGGATGAACGTGCTCTGGTCCATGGCCTCGCAGTTCTATTGGGAGAAGGAGACCGGCAACCTGCAGCTCTACCTGGTGGCTCCCATGTCGCGCATGGCGGTGCTCGCCGGCATGGCCCTGGGAGGCATGTTCTTCACCTCCGTGCGCGCGTTGTCCACCTTCGTCCTGGGCTTCCTCATCTTCAACATCCCGGTGCAGATCAACGACCCGCTGTTGCTCATCGGGATCTTCTCCATCACCCTCCTGGCGCTCTATGGCATGGGCATGCTCTTCTCCTCGTTGTACATGCTCTACGGCAGAGGGGCGTGGCATTTCACCAACCTGCTCCAGGAGCCCGTCTACCTGATCTCCGGCTTCTATTTCCCCGTCAAGCAGCTGGGTCTCTATGTGGCCCTGGCCGGCTCCATCATCCCCATCACGCTCGGTCTGGACGCCATGCGTCAGCTGATGTTCGCGGGGGGCACCGGGCAAGGCTTTCTGCCGCCCTGGTGGGAGCTGATCATCCTGATAGGGCTGGCCATCGGCTTCATCATCCTGGCCCGGTACGCCCTGCGCTACATGGAGTATCTGGGCAAGAGAGAAGGGAGGCTGACCCTCAGATGGCAGTGAGGGACCACCTGCGTACCTTGCGCCAGGCATCCTGGCTGGGATGGCAGATGGAGGCGAACTGGACCCAGCCCTGGCTCTTCATGCTCTACTCCATCATCAGGCCCATCGCCGCCACCCTCATCCTCGTTTTCATGTTCTTCGTGATCTGGCCCAGCGTCCTCTCCAATCCAGTGTTCTTTTCTTATATGTACATCGGTTCGGCGTTCTACATGTACGTGGGCCAGGTGCTGTTCGGCATAGTGATGGTGATCCACGAGGACCGGGAGCACTACCAGACCCTGAAGCAGGTGTACATAGCCCCCATATCCTTCTACGTCTACATCCTGGGGAGGGCGGTCACCAAGGTGCTGCTCACCACCATCGCCGTCTTCATCACGCTCGCCTTCGGCATCATCGCTCTTGGGTTGCCGATCGACCTGGGCAGCGTCAATTGGCTGCTACTGGCAGCGGCCATGCTCATCGGGCTGACCTGCATCTGCATCATCGGCATAGCCCTGGCGGGCATATCGTTCCTCACGGCGCGCCATGGCATGGGCATCAACGAGGGCATCGGGGGCATGTTCTACCTGTTCTGCGGTGTGGTCTTTCCCATCACCGCGCTGCCGCAATGGGGCCAGTCCATCGGGCTGGGCATCCCCCTGACCTACTGGCTGGAGGAGGTGCGACGCGCGCTCCTGCCGGGCAGCGAAATAGGCAGCATCAGCGGCCTGCAGGGATACACGGAGCCGGAGATCTTCCTGTTCCTGCTGGTATCGAGCGCGCTCTTCCTGGTGATCTCCCTGGGCATCTTCCGCTATGCGGACCACCTTGCCAGGAAGAAGGGCAAGCTCGACATGACCACGACCTACTGAGTGGCATTAAGTTTATTTACCGGAGGGTGTTCAAGAGACGCTAGGCCCGAGTGGGGTAGTTTGGATATCCTAAGAGATTGCGGATCTCTAGACCCGGGTTCGAATCCCGGCTCGGGCGCTTCGGCTCACTTGTTCTCTTCCATGCCCTTCCTGAGGGCGATCTCCATGTCCCCCGGCGGAAGGATGCGCGATATCTCCTCCTCCGGAACATTGAACTCCCTGGCCAGAGCGGCGGATACCTTGCTGCGCTCTCGTTCTCCCGGGATGATGACGACATACTTGCCCGAGCGCGGCTCCAAAGCGGTCCGTGGAGCGCACATTATCTTCCTCGTCCCTTCGTGCTCGATCTCGCCGATCGCCAGCTCCAGGAGCATATGGTGCTCGTAGTTCCTTTTGCCGCGGATGACGAACGCCCCCCGGGGCACGAACTCGCCCGCCTCGGCCATCTTCGAGACTTGATCTGGCAGGACCCAGTACGCCGACCCCTCCCGGATGCCCGCGTTCCAGGCCTTGCTGTGCGCCAGGGCGAAGATGCAGGCCTCCCTCAGTTCCTGCTCGTTCGCCGTGCCCCCCTCCTTGACGATGACGCTGGGAGCGCCGTGCGCATCCGCGTGGGCGTACCGGTCCGCAGAGGTCAAGTGCTTCTTGACCACTTGATCGTTGGAACGGGCATCTCGGCCCGCCAGCACCAAATGACCGCCCGAGGTGATGAACCACTTGTAGGCCTCGAACCAGAAGGCTTTGGTCTTCTTCACGGTGACCTTCTGGACCAGGTTCTCCTTGGCCTGCCTCTCCTTCAGCTCGTTTATCTTCAGCTCATTGGCGTGCAACGCGTCCTCCGCCCGGGTCAGCTTCTCCTTCGCTTCCTTGGCCCGCGAGTAGTGCATGTTGGCGTTCTCCTCTATGGAAGCGGAGTAGTCAAGCCAGAGCTTGTCGCCGTCGATGAGCATCAGTGCCTTGTTGTCCTGCGGCTCGAGCTGTACCACATAGCCCAACTCCTTCGCCGTCCTTCGCGCTGCCTCCCAATCCTGCCCTAGGAGCTGCTTTTTCAGGACCTGCAGGATGCCGAGCACCTGCTGGTAATGCGCGTAGATCGACTCGGCCTGGCGAGTGAGCTGGACCGCATCCTCCCGGAGCTTCTCCGCGGTGGCCCTCTGCTGCTCCATCTGCCGGGCCAGCCTACCTATCTCGGGGTTCTCGACCCTCTCTTTCTCCTTGGCCGAGTTCTCCACGAAGAACGCCACCGCTTCCGAGAAGCTGGCGAATTCCTTGATCTCCAGGGCCCCGTGCTGCTTCAGGCGTATCGGTGAGACGTCCAGAGGGGTCCCGGTCTGCATCACCACCGAAGGCTGCGGGCTCTCCTGCAGGGCGGCAAGCAGGGCGCGCAGCTCGCTGTGCAAGGCCAACATCTCCTCCTCCTGCAGCTCCTTGGCCTTCCGGTTCTTGTCGATCGAGGTGCGGACGCAAAGCTCCTCACCATATTGGCCGCCGAGGTTCACCGAGGTCGCCAGCGTTCTGACCACGTCCGAGCTGGAGCTTGCCAGCGCCTTCTTGAAGCCTTCATACCCCTCCTTGACCGGGTTGAAGCGCGGCGGAGGGTAGGAATAATCGGCGCCCGGGCGCACATCGCGGTGCTTCCAGGTCTTGGAGAAAAGGCAGTTGATGATCTTGCCCTCGGACACGAACAGGAGATTGCCGTCGCCAAAGAGCTCGATGACGATCTCCATGCTCTTCTCCTTGGTGGCCACCTCCAGGGTCACGATCCTGTCGAACTCCTGCTGTTTGACGGCGGTGATGCGGGCGTTGGGCAGGGTCTTGCGCGCCCAGACCGCGAACTGGGAGGGAGTGTCGGGGGTCTCTGGCCTTTCCTTGGAAAGGAATAGCCATTTGAGGTCCAGGAGCAGCAGCTCGCGCCTGCCTTCGCCCGGTAGATTGATGCGGAGCAGGACGTTCCGCCTCTCCCAGTGGAACACCTTGTCAAGGTAACCGCTCACCAGCCCCTGCATCTCGCCCACCATGGCGTAGATGTCGAAGGCGCTCATGTCGCTCTTCATTGCTCCACCCAAGCGGAACGGCGAGAAAAGGATTGTGGCGCCGCACGAAAGGTTTATGAACGCCAACCCATTTGAGGGGCAACAAGGCCACTGTGGCTTAGAGGCAACGCGTGTCGAGCGCGTCTCTAAATAGCGGCGCCTTGGTAAGGCGCAGGTCGAGGGTTCGATTCCCTCCAGTGGCTCCACTCATTTTAACACAGTATCGGAGTGCTCGTTCACTGGGTCATATTGAAATACCTTGAATGGGGTAGTCAGAATCCGAATAAGTGAGCCCCCATGAAACGCACGCTGCTGATATCCCTGCTGCTCTTCGTTGGGGTAACGATCTTCGGCACGGTCGGGTTCGCTTTGACGGAGCCCACGGTCCATGATGCCTGGGAATCGCTCTATTTCACCGTCGTGACCATGTTCACGGTGGGTTATGGCGATATCGTGCCCACCACGCCCATCAGTCGGTTGGTGGCCATCGTGGTCGTGATCGGAGGCGTGACCGCGGCCATCACCTTCCTGCAATCCCTATTCGACCTGTTCTTAAGCGCGGACCTGCGCCGGGACCTAGGTCTACCGCAAAGGAGGACCAAGATGAAGGACCACATCGTCATCTGCGGCTACGGCAACGTCGGCCGCCAAGTCTATCAGATGCTCAAGGCGAAGAACGAGAAGTTCGTGATAATCGAGCTGGACCAGGCCAAGGTCGCTGACCTAGTGGACAAGGGCCTGCCGGTCATTCAGGGAGACGTGCTGGATGAGGACGTTCTCCAACGCGCCAACGTGGAGCACGCAAAGGCCATCATCGCCACCACGCGCGACTCCACCAACATCATCGTGGCCATAAACGCCAAGATGCTCAATCCGAGCATTTACGTGGTTTCCGAGGTCGAGGACGTGCGCAACATCCCGGCCCTGAAGAAGGCTGGCGCGGACGAGATCGTGGACTGCCACGAGATGGGGGCGAGGATTATGGTCTCGAAGGCCAGGAAGATAGTCATAGATCCAGTGTGCGGGGCGGAGGTGAACCCGCAATTGACCAATTACACTGCCAACCATGAGGGCGCAAAGTACTATTTCGACTCGAGGGAATGCCAGACCGCGTTCGAAAAGAACCCGGAGCGCTTCAAGGAGCTGAAGCGGGTGGTCGACGCCACCTGCGGGATCGAAGGGCCTTAGCTCACTTCATCTCGTAGAGCACGAAGCCAGACCATATCTTCGGCCAAAAGTAGGTGGACTTCTTCGGCATTTTCTTGCCGGAACGGGCCAGCTTCCAGACCAGGTCGAGGCTCGGCGGAGAAAGGATCACGGCCAGGTCCCAATTTCCTTCCTTCATCTTGCCCTCCACGGAAGCGAAGTCGTGATCGAACTCCACCTTGACCTCCGCCCCTTCTTTTGCCAATACCCCGTTGTAGATCAGCTCTTCGCAGAGATATGTATCCAAAGTGCCGAGCGGGTTCTTCTTGTCAGGGTGCAGGAGCTCGGCAACGAAGGTCCTGCCATCCTTGGTCATCATGCCCAAGATGGGTCTTTTGCCCTTAGCCATGAATTCCAGCATTTCAGCGGTATCCTTTAGCTCCCATACGCCGAAGTCTTTGGTGGCCTCATGGAGCAGATGATCCAGCGAGAAATCAGCAAGCGAATACAGACGATGGGTGGGGCGGACTATCAGCCCGGGGTCGTCCGAGGCCACCAGGGTGGCCAGGACGTATCCCTTCCTCTCGTCCCCGGGGTTCTCCAAAGAGTACCTGAGCGCCGTCTCGTAGCGATGATGGCCATCGGCGATGAGCACCTTCTGTTCGCTCAGCATGCTGGTGATGCGATCGACCATGGCCTTGTCCTTAACGCGGGAGAAAGTGTGGCGGACCCCGGTGTCATCCTCTAGATCGAAGAGCGGCTCCGCGGTCCTTTCCAGCTCTGATCTCATCTCCGCATCCATCGAATCGTGGATGCAGAAGATGGACTCTGGATGCATTTGCGTCGCACGCAATAGGTTGAGCCGGTCCTCCTTTATCTTTGGGAAGGTCTCCTCATGAGGGATGATGTTTCCCGTATCATAGGCCTCCACCCGCAGGCCCCCCATTATCCCGGTCCGGACGATCGACCTGCCCTCCTCTTCGAAGTACTGCCGGTAGAGATAGAAGGCCGGCTCCTTATCCTTCAGCAGGTATCCATTCTTGATCCATTTCTGAAGCTCGGAGACCACTGCCTCGTAATTGCCCTCCTTGGCTCCCAAGGTGATGCGGGCTATGTTGTGAGCGCACGACTGAAGCCTCTGCTTCTCCTTCTCGGAGATGACATCATATGGCGGGGAAACGCGCTGCTTGATGTCTTCGTTCTTCTTCAACGATGGCAGCAATCCCGGAAAAGGAAGGAACTGAACCATTTTGGCACCGTGGCACAGGGTAACCCGGGCGACTTCTTTAATCTTCTTGGTGTGAGGGCTCGGGAACCGCCCTCAGCATGATATACACCCCGGTAGAGGCCGTCGGCTCATATCACCAGATGAGGCATGGGACGACCTGCCTGATCGCTTATAGTGGCGCTCGATGCCACGTCTACTTGGGAAGGCAAGGTTTTCCTTGATCCCAATAGTAGGGGAATGGATCGGTTGCCCATTTCAGAGACATCGGGTCCCTGCCGAAGAAGAGGGCTTTGTCCGTTCGCCCATCAATGGAATACAGGCTTATTCCTGCTGATTTTTCAGTGCATAGCATGAGGGCGAGGATACCAGAAAGAATCCTCTTTTCGATGATATTCTTCTCGTTAGGGACATCAACTTGATTCCAGCTGGCAATGAGAACGGAGTCTGGTCCTGCTAATTTTGCAGCAGGATCGATATCAATGAAAATCCAAGTATTGTCAGTAAGGTCATAGTGATTTGGAGCGTTGGTGAGAATTGTGGTGGGCTCAGCCGGAACTGAGCGTGCATGAATCCATACCAGTAATAATTGATTTTCATTTCGCGCCGGAAGATGCCGGTCCAGCTTGGGAAACCCATTTATAGGCTCTCACACCAACCCCAAACCAAAATGCTTAGAGTGAGAGCCTTTTCTCTGTTCTATTGAACTTGTGGCATCAGACTAGGCACATAATCTAATGCTCTCTTACCATCTGATTGCATTATTGTTAAATTCTGCCGTGAATCTACATAATTGTAGATAATTTGCAGAATATGACAAACTATATTAGTATATTTGTCCTTTTCTGCACGGTGTCTACAAGAAGCGAGGCGATCTCAAGAAATGAAAAAATGGAGGGCAGAATCCATAAAGAGATATACATCACTGCTTTGCGCCACCAATTCATTACGATCGCTGAGGCACGCGACATCGCAGGAAAGGAAAGCACCGCGCGGATGGCGCTATGGCGGTTAGCCAAGCAAGGCTCCCTGCTTCGCATACGCAATGGATTATATGCCGCCGTTCCACCGGAACGCAAGGATTCCAATTTCGAGGTGAATCGGTATCTTCTATTCGATCACGCCATGAGTTCGGCAGGTGCTCTTGCGTTTCATAGTGCCCTAGAACTACATGGTGCTGCACAGTCGCGATTCAGCACGGTATTCTATCTGACTACCAATAAGAAGAGGCCGTTTGATTTTCAGGATATCACCTATAGGCCTGTGTGGGCTCCTGACATCTTTGGAAGAACGACCATTCGAATCGATGATCTTCCCATCCAAGTAACCGACAAGGAGCGGACGTTCCTCGATTGTATCCGCAGACCCGACCTTTGCGGTGGCTTGGAGGAATACCTCAAAAGCGTCGAGGCGTTCACTCTGATGAGCCCAGTACGACTATTGGACTATCTGGAGAGATTTGGTGAATATAGTCTCTATCAGCGGGCGGGTCTGATCCTGACCTATTTGAGAGACAGGATCAAGGTCACTGAAGATCTCCTTGAGGTCCTTCGATCCAGGGTCGGCCCGAGCGCTTGTTACCTGGTGCCGGGAAAGAGAGGGATTGGCGGTAGACTGGTGAAGGAGTGGAATGTGCTAGTCCCGCGCAACTTCGAGGAGCTGATGCGGTTTGTCTGATGTCCCTGGTAAGACATATTTCTCGGGGTTGTCGCAGAAGACAGGATTCAAGACCGATTCCTTGGAGAAAGTCTACCGTATGATGACTATCTTGAGCCGCATTGGTGAACTCCCGGAACTGACCGATCGCCTTGCTCTCAAAGGAGGGACCGCCATCCAAGGCCTGTCCCTTGGATTCAAGCGACTCTCAGTGGACATCGACCTCAACTATGTTGGGAATGTAGAGAAGGAGCAGATGCTCAGGGACAGGGAGGAGATCCGGAAGAACCTCATGTATCTCTTCAGGGACCTGGAATATGTTGCTGACAAACCCGTCTCGATTTATGCCGAAGAGCAGTTCAACGTCCACTTCAAGAATTGCGGTGGGGGAGCAGATCGACTCAAATTGGAAATCAACTACATAGAGCGGCTTCCAGTCATTGGAACTATAAGGGGTGTCATCAACATCCGTTCATGGATCTAGAGGATGTGGGTGTTCTATCTTACCCTCCGGAAGAGCTGTATGCAGGGAAGATGCGGGCGGTCATTGTCCGCGGCACGCCGAGGGACGTGTTCGATGCTGACTTGATCGCCCGCTCCGTCCATGATTTGAATGAGAACCTCTTGCGGAAGACCACTCTGTTCTATTTATCGATGCAGAGTAGGGACGTGCGCAACATAGGGACTGACGCTATCGAACGGGTCACGGATGTGGACTGGCACAACAACCTATTACCTCTACTTTCCCGCAACGACCACATCGGCATCGATTCCATGAAGGAAAATGTTC